>WNFB01001530.1_pt1 | contig 24957 bp, 18 predicted proteins | sample 5400501 | NCBI WGS metagenome assembly WNFB01 (sample SAMN13153341, study PRJNA577476) | soil metagenome | isolation source: 200 cm saprolite under Douglas fir tree site 2 hole 1 | place: USA:California | collected 2015-04-18 | reverse complement strand
TAACATATGTGCACAACTGATAGCTGTATATAGCTTGGAATACACATCTCTTCCACCAGAAACGACACAAGATTCAGGAATCCTGAATCGACTTCTTAATGCAGTATCAGAGAAAATGGGAAAGAATGGGAAATGTGTCATAGTCGTTGATGCATTGGACGAAGCGGAAAATCTCAGCCCGCAATCTGGCGCGAATGTCCTTTTTTTGCCAAGAGTATTGCCCCAAGGAATTTTTATCATTGCCACATTGCGTCGTGAGCCAAAAGAAAAGATACAACTTCGCATTGATATTCCAGAACAAATTGAGCGGGTTCTAAGACAAGATGAGCTAGGTAATAGCGCAGACATTGCCGAGTACATTAAAGGACACGTCAGTAATTCTGGCATTCAGGCATATATACATCGTCAACAAATCGATGATGAATTGTTTGTCGGACACATGATTGACAAGGCTCAGGGAAACTTCATCTACCTTCGCTACGTGCTACCCGAAATTGAGCGTGGACACTACCAAGACCTCGCACTCGACCAGATTCCGGTAGGTTTGCAAAATTACTATGAAAGCCACTGGCAACGAATCAAGCGGGAAAACGGGCTTGACTGGTTCAATTACCGCTTGCCCGTTGTTCTGGCACTGACCGTGATGAAAAAGCCAGTCTCGATGACCCTCATCATGGAATATTCCGATGTGAATGATAAACGGAAAGTAAAAGAAGTCCTGCACGACTTTGACCAATTCCTCTACAAAGTCGAAATTGAGTATGATGGGCAACTGACAACATGCTATCGCTGGTATCATGCAAGCTTTTTCGATTTTATTGGCAGCAAAGAGGAAGTGGCTGAAGAAGTAGTCGATCTGCGCAAAGCTGCCGAGAGAGTCACAAACAAAATGTGGACCGATTTGATGCTCGATGCACCGAGCTCGAAGCCCATTCGAGAGTAGTTAGCGAGGTGAAGACATGTTGCTATATGAGCGCCTTGCAGCGATGCCTGAAGAGAAACGGCTGAACACGCTAGAGAACCTGCCCTCCTATCTGGCGAATCTAGGGCAAACTGGGCGTTTACAGACGATCCTGACTACGTACGATTTTCTGAAAGCGAAGGTGGATGCAATCGGTGTAGAGCAACTGATTAACGATTATGAGTTAACAACTAATGTAGAAGCACAGCTCATACAAGCCGCGATGCGCCTGTCGGCTCATGTGCTCGCCGACGACCCAGAACAATTGCCCGGTCAGCTAATCGGGCGTCTTCTCACACACCGGCAGCCGATCCTCCAGGCCCTGCTCGACCAAGCCAGAGCTTGGCACGGCAAGCCCTGGCTCTACCCTCGCTTGCCTGGCCTTACTTCGCCTGGAGGACCGCTAAGGCGCATTTTGCGAGGCCACAGCGGTGAAGTGGATGCGCTGGCAGTAGCCGAGGGCCTGGTGGTCTCTGGCTCAGAGGACCAGACAGTACGGGTATGGGACCTGGCCTCAGGAGAATGCCTGCACATCCTGCAAGGCCACAACGACGTGGTGTTTGCGGTGGCGGTAGCCGAGGGCCTGGTGGTCTCTGGCTCATGGGATCAGACGGTGCGGGTATGGGACCTGGAGAGTGGGCAGTGCCTGCGCATCCTGCAAGGCCACACCGGCCCGGTGAATGCGGTGGCGGTAGCCGAGGGCCTGGTGGTCTCTGGCTCAAGGGATCAAACGATGCGTGTATGGGACCTGGCCTCAGGAGAGTGTCTGCATGTCCTGCAAGGCCACAGTGCGGATGTATGGGGGATAGCGGTAGCCGAGGGCCGGGTGGTCTCCTGCTCAGGGGGCGTGGACCCAAGAGTGTGGGTGTGGGATCTGGCCTCCGGGCAGCTCCAACGTGTCTTGGAAGGCCACAGCGGAGGGGTGACTGCGGTAGCGGTCGCCGAAGGCCGGATAGTCTCCGGCTCAAGTGATCAGACAGTGCGTGTATGGGACCTGGCCTCGGGAGAGTGTCTGCATGTCCTGCAAGGCCACACTACCGCGGTGTGGGCAGTAGCGGTCGCTGGAGGCTGGGTGGTCTCCGGCTCGTTCGGCCACGTGGTGCGGGTGTGGGACTTGGCCTCAGGAGAGTGCCTGCACGTTATCTACGCTCACAGCGCGGAAGTGACTGCGGTAGCAGTAGCTGAGGGCCGGGTGATCTCCGGCTCGTGGGACCAGTCGGTGCGGGTGTGGGACTTGGCCTCAGGAGAGTACCAGCATGTCCTCGAAGCCCACAGCGCGGAGGTATGGGGGATAGCAGTAGCTGAGGGCCGGGTGGTCTCCGGCTCAGGCGATCAGACAGTGCGGGTGTGGGATCTCGCCACGGGAGAGTGCCTGCACGTCCTGCAAGGCCACACCCAATGGGTGAGGGCAGTAGCAGTAGCTGAGGGCCTGATAGTCTCTGGCTCGAACGACCAGACAGTACGGATATGGGACCTGACCTCGGGAGAGTGCCTGCACATCCTGCAAGGCCATAGAGCCGATGTGAGAGCAGTAGTAGTAGCCGAAGGCCGGATAGTCTCTGGTTCAGGCGATCAGACAGTGCGTGTATGGAATCTGGCCTCGGGAGAGTGCCTACACGTCCTGGAAGGCCACACTCAATGGGTGAGAGCTGTGGCGATAGCCGAAGGCCGGGTGGTCTCTGGCTCAGAGGATCAGACACGGATATGGGATCTCGCCACGGGAGAGTGTCTGCACGTCCTGCAAGGCCAAACGGGCTGGGCAGAGGCAATGGCGGTGGCTGAGGGCCGGGTGGTCTCCGGCTCAGGCGATCAGACAGTGCGGGTGTGGGATCTCGCCACGGGAGAGTGCCTGCGCATCCTGCAAGGCCATAGAGCCGCAGTGAAAGCTGTGGCGATAGCCGAAGGCCGGGTGGTCTCCGGCTCAGAGGACAAGACAGTGCGGGTGTGGGATCTGGAGAGCGGACAGGAAGTGGCGAAGTGGGAGGGCGAGGCCGGGATCTTAACCTGCGACACTATAGTCCTTGATATAGGTGCTAGCGAAGAAAGACCTAGCCTCGTCATCGTCGCTGGTGATAGAAGTGGGTACGTCCATGGCCTGCAGCTTCTGGGTGACCGTGAGACTGCTACGTATGCACCGAAATAGGCAGAATTCATATTGCTCAATGTATTGGCATCTCCGAAAGGCCTGTGACCGGACGAGGTCAATGATGAACCGCATATACTGAATGTAAAAAAACCTTGTATGTGCTCAGTGTTATCTTGAAGTGTGGCACCAAAATACCTCGTTCAACTCTCTGCTGTAGCAAATGTATGGCTTTCTTTCCTCACGACTCAGGCAATTTTTTCCGTAGATCGTTGCCTACCGCTACTTTGTTGACTGAGGGCTTGCAAAAATTTTGCACTGGATGGCAAAATAAAGGTATGCGAGCATATTCCCAAGACTTGAGACAACGAGTGCTTCGCGCGGTGAACGAAGGGAAGTCTCGAGCAGAGATCATTGATTTCTTCCAGGTGTAAATTACAAAATTCTGTGGCTGATCCCACGGGTTGCGCAACGAGATGCATATCTGTCTAAAGCGTCTCCACAAGCTCATTCAATGCTCGCGCTTTTTTCTGGCAAGAGAGCAGAAATACCTCTGCCTTATAAAAACAGGAGAGCCATGAAAGATGCTCTCAAACCAAATTACTGATGAGTTACATCTCGTTGCGCAACCTGTGGGATCAGCCATGCAATTTTGTAATTTACACAGGCAAGGTTCAAAAGGAAGGCAAAGGACTTGACAGTCTGAAAGCCAGAGGTTGCGAAAGATCTCCCTGGGAGGTATGGTAGAAAAAACACCGCACCACATCAGCCAGGGAGGGACCAATGGTTCATACACATTCTAGCACAATCAGCCAACGGGTTCGGCGGATCAGCGAGTTGGTAGCCCAGGAAGGAACGTATGGAGTCGTCAGTCAGATGAGCCGGAGCAGCGGTGTCTCGCGACAAACGTTGTATACCTGGAAGGCCAAAGGGCAGCGCGCCTTAGAAGCGGCCTGCGCTCCGAAACCGCCGCAGGCAGCCGTGACACCGTCAGGTGAGCTGCAGCGAGCCGTCTTGACGTTGCTGATCCAAGGGCACGCCAGCTATCGCGGCATCCAAGCGTGTCTCAAAGAACTGCTGGGGCGGGACGTGAGTCTGGGCACGATTAGCGCCATTGTGCAAACGGCAGGAGAACGCGCACAAGGCTGGTTGGTGCAGCAAGTGCCAGGAGAGGGGCGCGTGGTCGCCTTGGATGAGCAGTACAGCAGCAAGCGAGGCGAAGCCTACCTGAATGTGGTCGATGCCCAGAGTGGGCAAGTGTGGGCGACGCTGCCCCCGGTGGCGGTCGATGGGGAAAGCTGGACGTTGGCGTTATGGTATCTGCATGAGCAGGGAGTCGTCTGCACGGGCAGTGTCAGTGATGGGGGCACAGCCATTCACGAAGCGTTGCAGACGACCAAGGCCATCAGCACCCATCAACGCGATGTGTGGCATCTCTTGCATCTGGCAGGACAAGTGCAAGCGCGCCTGGAGCGGGTGGTGCAAGATGAAGAGCAACGGCAACTCGTGATCGAGCGACAGGAGCGCGAACTGGCCACCACGGGCAGAAGAACAGCCGGTCGCCCCGCCAAGACGACCAGCAGCGAGCAAGAGCAGCTGCTCATCGAGTTGCACCGCCTGCTGGATGCGGTGCGCTACCTCTTCGCCCAACTGCGCGACCTGTTGGAAGTCGTGGTGCTCACCGGGGAGAGCGAGCCACATGTGCTCGGCTGCCAGACCCGTCGTGGTGAAGTACAGACCGTGCTGGACTTGTTGGAGGAGGCCATCCAGTCGGTTCCCGCACCGCTGCAAAAAGAAGTGCAGCGGGTGATCAAGCAGGTGAGGCTGGCGCTACCCGCCCTGTTGTATTTTGCTGAGGAAGTGGAAGCTGCTCAGCGCGAGGCGATCGCGCAGGTGGGAGAAGCAGCCGTGGGGATCATCGCGTGGGCAGGGCCTCGTCGGAAGATCTTGGGAGAGCAGCCTCAGCAGTTGCTCGCAGCGATGGACCCAGCGTGGCGAGCTGCCGCTGGTCGCTTGCTTGAAGTCTGGAACCGGGCGGTCCGCGCCAGCAGTGTCGTCGAGAACTGGCACAGCATTGTCCGACCGCATCTGGCCGTGCATCGGTCGCTCTCAGCAGGCATGCTCGCGTTGCACGAGGACGGCATATGGGCCGCTCTCCGTTGCAACGCAGCAGCTTGCCGCAACCATCGGTCGATTGGCTGGCGGTCCTGGGCTATGCGGCTCCTGCTGCTTGATGGTTCACACTGTCAAGTGCATTTGAACCTTGCCTTAGGAGGGTTAACAGATAAGTGAGGGGAACATCCTATGAACCAGCAAACGTCTCTTCGCCATGCACAGGTGCTCTTTGTAGCAACCGACCAGGATGCCAGTAACCTCTCTATCACGCTGTCCGCCCGCAATCTCAATCCTGGCTTGTTCATTATTGCACGCGCTAATGAGGATGAAACCGTTGCGAAGCTCAAGCTGGCGGGAGCAGACCGCGTCCTCTCTCCGTACTCCATTGGTGGACACAGCATGGCAAATCTAGCGCTACAGCCCACTGTTATGGATTTTTTTGACAGCCTTATAAACGCGGAGCATCCGGGTATAGTGGTCCAGGAAGTTACTCTACCTATACATTCACCGCTTCTTGGCAAAACGCTTGTGGATGCACAGAAAACGATGAGCGCAGGACCAATGATTCTGGCTTTAAAAAAGCCGGGCGGCCTGGTGATGGGTAATCGCCCGGAAACATATATAGATGGAGGCGATACGGTGATCCTGGTTGGGACTCCAGAGCAACTAGCAATAATTGCTCGTAATCATGGTGCGTAAGAGCGGGCCGGTGAGGTGCAACGAAAAATGGCCCGGAGCGTTTCTATAAATGGAGAGTAATATTCACATGGCATATTTGCTAAGGCAAGGTTCAAATGCACTTGACAGTTCCGCAGCACCAGCAAGGTCCAGCCCTGTCATCCTGAGCGCAGCGAAGGATCAGCGAAGCGAAGCATCTGTCTGCCGATCGCGACAGACCCCTCGCTTCGCTCAGGGTGACACTGTGTGACTGTTCAAACGGTCAAGGACAATTCGTCCAAATTGAACCATGCCTTAGCAAGGCATTTACCCGAGAAAAAGCGCCAATAACTGAGAAGGAATCAGGCGGTAAAACGTGTTATAATTGGGGATATACTAGTTGAATGGCGGCGAGAGGATAAAGAAATCATGGCAATGTTTGAAAGTCTGTCAAAACGTCTTGAAGGGGTATTCACAAATCTTAGTGGTAAGGGCAAGCTAACCGAAGCAGACGTTGACGAGGCTATGCGCGAAGTACGGCTTGCGCTGCTGGAAGCCGATGTCAGCCTCAAGTTAGTGCGTCAATTTGTCGAGCGCGTCAGGGCGAAGGCGGTTGGCACGGATATACTGGGCAGTTTTTCGCCGGCGCAGCAGGTGTTGCAAATCGTCAATGAAGAATTGGTAGAGATGCTTGGCGGGTCCGATGGCAAGACCAAGCTCGACCTGGGTGGAGCGCCTCCAAACGTGATTATGCTGGTGGGGCTACAAGGTTCGGGCAAAACGACCACGGCGGCCAAACTTGGCAACTATCTGCAGAAGCAGGGTCAGCGCCCGCTGCTCGTCGCTGCTGATATGTACCGTCCTGCTGCCGTCCACCAGCTTCAAACGTTGGGGAGACAGGTTGGCATTCCGGTTTACGCGGAGCCAGCAGGAGCCAACCCGGTGGATATCACCGTGCACTCGCTGGCATACGCTCGTGATCAGGCGGCGACGGTGGTTATTCTTGACACGGCAGGCCGTCTCAACATCGATGAGCGCATGATGCAGGAGGTCACCAACATTCGCGATCGCGTCCACCCACGCGAGGTTTTGCTGGTGGCAGATGCCATGACCGGCCAGGAAGCGGTACGTGTAGCGGATGATTTCAACAAGGCAGTTTCGCTGACGGGCCTGATTTTAACCAAGATGGAGGGTGATGCGAGGGGCGGCGCGGCGCTCTCGATTCGCTCGGTAACAGGGGTGCCGATCAAATTCATGGGCGTGGGCGAAAAAATAGAAGCCCTGGAGCCTTTTTATCCAGATCGCCTGGCCTCGCGTATCCTGGGTATGGGAGATGTGCTTTCCCTGATCGAACGTGCGCAGGAAGCGATCGACGAGGAAGAGGCATTGAAAGCCCAGGCCAAGCTGCAACAGGGTAAGTTCGACCTGGAGGATTTTCTCAATGCAATGCACCAGTTGAAACGAATGGGGCCACTGCGCCAGGTGATGGAGATGGTGCCCGGTTTCAACAAACTGGCGGATATGCCGGATATGGAAGAGGCCCTTGAAGGGGACCAGCTCAAGCATATCGAGGCCATTATCCTTTCGATGACTCTAGAGGAAAGACACAATCCTGATATTCTCAATGGAAGCCGAAAGAGGCGTGTCGCTCGTGGCAGTGGTACCACCCCGCAGGATGTGAACCAGCTGCTCGTTCAATTCAACGAGATGCGCACGATGATACGCCAGGTCAGCAGCGGCAAGGGTCCGTGGGCTAAAATGGCCCGGCAGTACGGTGGTGGCGCCGGTATCCCCGGTATGCCAGCCGCTCCTGCTCTGCCAAGGTCAGCAGGACATGGTCACAGTGGAGGGAAGAAAACGGGCAAGGCCGCCCGTAAGGAGAGACGCAAGCAGAAATTTCGCAGTGGACGGAGGTAGCCCAGAATGCAAACATTACGTTCCATTCGCTCTAGCAAGGCACTACTTGGGGGAGTGTTGGTAGGCATGCTGCTGTTAATCACCGCTTGTGGCGGCAGCCCGCAGTCACAGCAGCAGGCAAGACAGAATAAGGCTAAACTCGATCAGACACTCCAGCATGCTAAATCAATTGGCGTACCTGCTTCGGCTCTACAACCGATAGTCAAGCAGGAAGGAGAGCTGAGCAGCACCAGTGCGCCATTTACGTTCTTCAATGATCAACCTGATACAGACTATAATACAAATCTCGCGATACGCTATCAGCAGTTAGAAGTGCAGGCCGAGGGAGTGATCAGTACGGTTATTGACCAATACAGCGCGCAGGCCGAGCAGGATATGCATAACTTTCAATCGGCCCTCTCTGCACAACGTTTAAGACATGCAGGGAACACACAGGCTTTTGCACAAGAATATACTACAGACACATCGCTATTAGCTACGGCGCAATATCCTAAAGATTACGCTGCTCTCAGCAACGACGCGCAAGCGGCAACCGGGGCGTTGGATGTGCTGGGGACAACCTACACCCAGCTCACTTCCTTCCAGAACACGATTAACCAGATGCAAGCGGCGCGGCTGGATGTTACTGCCATGCAATCCCAATACCAGAGCGACATGAATACTTTCAACAGGGTTACAACGTCTGTTGATTTCCAGAATCTCGGGACGCTCATCAATGTGCAATACCAGGAAGCGGTGGTAAATTCAATTCAAGCGCTGCCGTTTGTGAGTACGGCCAAGCTGGGTGAATTCCAAACGCAGTTGGGCTTGCTGAAAACCTATGGCATGGATTCCAGCTCTTACCTGGGCCTTTATAATGCCGACCGGGCGGCGATGAAAAAAGCCAACACGATCCATGATTACCTGCTCATCTCTCAAAAGATCGATACGGACGTTGCATCGATGCACGATGACCTGGTGCAGGGTGCATCTCACTACCTGATCAATGCACTTGATCAAGAGGCCAATGCCTGGGGGAATGCGCACCTCTACCATGATAAGTTCGATGGCAATAACTACATCTACACCGCCGGTTATACGCTGCCCGGCATTGGCTTCTGGCTGAACCGGGAACTGGGTTGGGCCTGGCAACCATCCGATTTCCAGTCAGTGGTCGATGAGGAGAATAACGAGTTCTTCAACCTGCACATGCTGGAACAGGACTATTCCGACCACACTCCTTATAACCAGGTGCATGCTACGGACTTGCAAATGATGCAGCACTACCCCAGCCTCCAGCATGGGACGGTGCTGATGGTTTCGATGGTTGAACAGGCTATGCGCTTCTACCAGGATGGCAAGCTGGTCCGGGCTTTCTACGTCACGACCGGGCGTGTAGAGCGTCCCGCGCTGCCGGGAGTATGGACCGTACAGAATCGACAAGCGCCAACCGAGTTCAAATCGACAGATCCTCCGGGTTCGCCTTACTGGTATCCGCCGACGCCTATTCATTACGCGATTCTGTACCACTGGGGCGGTTTCTTCGTACACGATGCCTGGTGGCGCGTGAACTTTGGCCCCGGCACGCAGTTCCCTCACTACGATGTTGGGGGCGACGAGTCGTTCGCAGGTAATGGCAGTCACGGCTGCATCAACTTGCAGGAGAACGACGCGGCCTGGGTGTATGCCAATACTGACTGGAACACGCAGATCGCGGTCTATTAGCAGAGAAACACCTAACTTTACCGAAGCGGCGTTTGTCCTGCCAGATGCGCAAGAGTAGTTTGACGATTAGTCAAGAGAGAGCAGCAGGGCCGCTCTCTCTTGACTTCAAGATTCAGGGGCAGCGACTACAACCCTTTACGCCTTCCCACCTGGGGCTGCTCCCCCATTGCTGGGTTTGACCATCTCTCTAACCCCTCGGACGGGGGGCAGAGTTGTCCCTCCTTTCGCATAAGCTCGCAATACCCGAGGCGCCGATCCCGCGTCACGCATGGTCACATCTCCAAGATGTGGGATCGACGGGGAGGCTTGAACTGGTACTGGCTCTTTCATAGCTCGGCGTCTGAGAACTGTAAAGACCGGAGGTGCCCCCCCTCCATCCATCGCTTGCGTGTGATTAGACACAGCAAACGTCTGTATCTGTGGGGACCCTCCTATGCGGTCGTCCTGCTCGATAGTGATACGTAGCACGTTCCTATTCCTCCTAATTATATACTTATCTACTTTTTCCCTGCTTTGCTGGCGCTGTTCACTGACAGCGACCATGCGCACTGTACATCGGGGAACGTTAGTCCCCCAACACGCAATAGCGCGCTTCGATGTCCACAGGTGAAGAAGTGACGTTCGTGATACCAATCCAATAGACGAGGAAATCGCCAGACCCCTTCTGTGTCTGCACGGTCCAACCGATTTGCGGTCCGCCCGATCCGACGTCTGTCGGGACTACGGTCCAGACGACGTCCCACGAGACCGGCCAGTTGTAGGTAAACCAGGTAGAACTTGAGTTGGCTGGCACTGTTCCCCGAAACTGCACGCCGCAGAATGGTAAGCTGATTGCGCCCAACAAGGAGCTGATTGCGCCCAACAAGGGGAATACATTGTCGGTCATTACACCCGAGGGAGTTCCTACAGGATAGAAAGCTTGCAGAAGGGCTTTGAACGGTGTGAGGCCATCGGGTTGCCCCGTGAGCTGGGTGTAGGTCTGTGCAAGCGTTGGTGCTCCTGCCTGAACGATCTCTTGCCATTGGAAATCCAGTTGGTAATGCAGGTAATTCAAGAACAGCACCGAACAACCGGTCGAAATGGGGTTCGTATCCGTCGGATCATTCACGTTGATGAAGTCCGGGCGGTCTGCGGTATCAAGCCAGAATGCCGCAGTGGCGTAGCCGTCAAGCTCGGCTGGGTAGAGTAGGGTAGCGAGGACGCGGGAGAGTCCTTCCCCATTACTGGCTCCGCAGTCCCACCCGATACCCTGGGTATCGGAAAACACTTCGACCTCTTCGGCAACAACCAGCATGCGCGTGTAGTCGATGTCCAGGCTCGGCACGGTCTTCGCATCGCAGTACAGGTCAGTCGCTCCACAGCCGAAGTGAAACGCGCCCCCTTGCCCTTGTCCTGAGGAATCGAGGGGAGCAATAATGATGTTGAACGGCCCTGGGGTGAGGCCTCCGAACAAGAACGAGAGGCTATTGTATTCATTCTCGCAGGACGCCAAAACCCCATCAGCGATCGCCTGGCCATTTGCCCCCAGGCTCGGGTCGTAATACACATTGAAGTGCGTCGTGCTTCCTTCGAGGACTGTCGGATAAACAAATCCGACCTTCGGAACCGCTTTTACGGCTCGTTCATGCAGTATGCTACGAGGATGCCTGAATACACTCATCTGGCCCGTGCCCTGCTCTTTCGCTAGCACTCTGGCCTGCTGAGAAACCTGTGTCATTGTTTGTCTCCTTTCAAAAAATGTTTGCTGTTGAAATCCTGTTTGTACGCGAACCACTGCAACAACTGTTGCAGCTACAAAAAAGCACGAAAAAAACGACGTTGTGTTCGCCACTCACTATCAGGGAGTGGTGTCACTTTTTGGCCGTGCATCGAAAACACGATGGTGAAATATGTATAGGCTTTAGGCACATCGCTTCAGAGGCGTCGCTCCTGTTGAGACAGGCTGGCACACCAGTGAACTGGTGCTGAAATTGCTATAAGTAACCTACTTGTAACACATGTGCAGCGTTCCAGTAGGTCTTCATGTATTCACCGTACATACTATAGGTCGTATCGGCTGCTTTGTCAAGTATTTATATTATCTCATCTACTATTGATATGAAACAAAAAATATATTCTCTGTAGAAAGGAGGCTTTTTGAGCATCTTCCTCTCACAGGAAGTCCCGGTGCGGTTGCGCAGATTGTGGAATGGGCTGGCTTCCTGACTATGTACGAACACCCCGTCGTTTTTTTGTGCCTGACTTTGAAGCTAGATTATATATGGCCGGGAAGTATCTTAGTTTTGTCCAGCAGGTATCTCGAGCGAAACATCAAAAAAAGGGGGTGAGATGTACACGGCTGTAAGCAAGTGAAGTGCAAGCTCACCCCCAATGCGGCTATTGATGCAAGTTACCTGGTAAATCGGGATAGCGGAACAGCCGGCAAAGGCCGATAATGAGGTTTAATAAATTATGTGGAGTATCGGAATATCCATCAAGGGCCGATAATGAAGTTTAGGCATGGTTCAAATGCACGTGACAGTTCCTCACCACCAGCAAGGTCCAGCCCTGTCACGCCTCCGCGCAGCGAAGGAGCTGTCTGCCGATCGAGCCAGACCCTTCGCTGCGCTCAGGGTGACAGGCATTCTCTCCACATGTCTAGAGAGAACAGAGATCGGTTGACACGCGAAAATAGACATGCTATGTTAATCGCAGTTGCTGTTCAGAGCAACACGAGGATTCCAGCGTAGAAGAGAAGAAAGGGATTTGTATGGCTATCGCGACGACGAAGCTCACTGTAGGGTGGTGCTTTCGCTCTCGTGGGTGTCGACTTGACGTTCATGCGTTTCGTGTCGCCCAAGGTCGTACTGTGCCTTTTTTGGGGAAGACGTTGACACGAAGCTGGAGATAACGTAGCAGAACGTCCCATCGACAAGCCGTGGGTGACACAAAATGGTCTCGCCTGCGGCTTTTCTTTTTCCTTCCATTTCTCACCTGCGAGAAGGCCGTTGGGCGAGGCGTAAGAGCTGCCCACGGCCTTTTTGTGTGTGTTGTCTGGAAAAGACATTTGAGAATGGAGTTTTTTCGCCGATGAAGTCTCACAAGCACGAAACCAACGCACCGCCTCTCTGGCGTAATCATAACTACTTGCTCTTACAGGGAGGCCAAATTGTTTCGTCTATCGGAACTCAGCAGCAATTCATTGCCCTATCACTCCTGGTTTTAACCCTCACCGGATCTGTCGTCCAGACGGGTATTGTCGTGAGCTTGAACACTATTGCTGTTCTTGTGGTCAGCCCGCTTGCGGGCGCGTTCGTGGACAAGTGGAACCGGAAATGGACCATGTTGATCTGTGACGCTGGACGTATGTTCCTCACGCTGACCATTCCTCTTGCCCTTTGGTTCCACGCCCTGACCCTGCTGCAACTCTATGCCGTGGTGACTCTCGTAGGTGTTCTCGGAACGATTTTTAGCGTCGCGAATACTGCTGCGCTGCCCAATGTGGTGACGCGAGATCAACTCCCAGCCGCCCTTTCCCAATCGCAGGCAGCGTACTCCAGTGTTCGCACTTTTGGATCATTCCTTGGCGGCACGCTCTATAGTATCGGGAACGTCTTCCCCTTCCTGGTGAATGCCGTCTCCTTTGGCGCGTCGGTGCTTTCGCTGGGCCTCATTCGTGGGAAGTTCCAGAGCAGGAGGGAAGGTTCGAGCCTTCCACTGCACAAGGCCGTTGCCGAAGGCTTTGCGTGGTTGTGGAAGCAGCCGCTCCTCCGCTTTCTTACCCTGGTGAATGGAGCAGATAGCTTGCGCTACGGTGCGGGCTACCTCGTCATTCTGGTTCTGGCCAGAGAACTCCATACCTCCTCTAGTGGCATCGGCGCTATCTTTACAGCGGCGGCTGTGGGTGCTCTCCTGGGGAATCTTGTCAGCAACCGGGTGCGTAAGTATGTGAGCTTCGGAAAGATTGCGATCAGTATGCTCTGGCTCGAAGCCTTGATGTTTCCTCTCTATGCACTTGCCCCCAATGCTCTTGTGATGGGCTTCATAGCTGCGGCAGAAGAGTTTGTTGGTCCGATCTACACAATCTCGCTCGATAGCTATCGGTTGATGTCCACGCCTGATTCCATGCGTGGTCGCACCAGCAGCACGGTACAATTCGTGGTGCAGGGTGCCCAATCGGTGGGAGCCATTCTTGGGGGGCTATTGATTCAAGGAATTGGCGCGAAATGGAGTGCGCTCCTCTTGGGAGGGTGGCTTCTGCTTCTTGCTATTGCTACCACCTTGAATAGACAGGTTCGGCGGGCCTCGCTCCCAGTGACTTCGTCAGCCCTCTGATCGGTAGGCACCCAATATGAGCAGATGGCAAGAAAGAAAACTCCCGTATCACATACCTGGACGGGAAAACCTCAGCTAGACAAACATTTTTCCCGGCAAAGGCCGATAATGAACATTAAAAAAGTTAATGCTCATTATCGGCCCCTACGGATGACCGGAATCAGGCTATGTCCGCTTACCCCTGGCGGGTGGCAGTGGCGGCAACTGCTCCGGGCGCAGAACGGGCAACTGCCGGTAGGCATCAGCGCTGGTGAGACGGACACGCCAGCTTTTTACCGCGCGCAAGTCGCTAACGAACCCGGGCTGGAGATCGATGCCTAAAGCTTGCCAGGTGAGGCTGATGGCTCGGCGAGCGAATGCGATATTGTTGCGCGGCTCGATGCGGTCCGGGTCCTCAAAGAAGAAACCGCAACTGGTGAAGCTGTACTGCTGGTAATATTGCGCTTCGAGCAACAGCAGCGTGCGCTGTGCCAGCGATGGATCAGCGGGAGGACGCTGGTTTTTGCCGAACCGCGCCCAGAAACTCTCTTGCGTTTCCCAGCCGTTACGCACAGGCAGGTAGGCGTCTCGAGCAGCCCAGGGATCATCGAGCGTCTCGGCGGCATAGCGCTCAAAAAGCTGGTCGCCACGTTCAGCCAGGTGCCTCAGCGCGAGATTGAGCTGACCTTTCCAACTGCTGTCACCCTCGGTACATTCGCAGCCTGTATCCCAGCGTGCCACGCCATGGGTGCAACTCCACGAGCTGGGCAGGCGCAACTGCACCTCCCTGGTTGCCGGGTACATGCGCATATAGCGCTCCAGGCTACAGACTTCGAAGCCATAAGTTGGCGCACCAGTTTGAATGAGGTGTGTCAGGAATTTGTCGCGCCAGGGCCGGTGATGTCCATACAGTTCGCCATCGGTGGCTATAAGAATAAGCTGGGCTATTCCTGCATCACGTTTGCTCTGCTCCAGGTGTCCAGGCAAGTAGCTGGTTGCAAAGAGGTCCGCGTTGCTGGTCATATCCCAATCGAAGGATACCCCGCCCGAAAGCGGCGCATTGAAGAAAAAGACGGTAATACTGCGACCATCAAGCAAGGGCACCAGGTAGGGTTCGGATGGATCTACCGGCGTTGCCGCCTGCCAGGGAGCGAGCACGGTATACGTAATGCCGTTTTGGGCCAGCAAATCCAGGCTTTCAATGTCTACGGCGGTCTCTGCCAGCCACATGCCGGTGGCGTCACGCCCAAAGCGGTGGCGAAAGTCGCTTAACCCCCATAGAATCTGCGTGCGTTTATCGCGTGACGTAGCCAGGGGCAGGATCGTGTGATTGTACGCCTGCGCCATGGCATTGCCAACGCCGTAACGAGCCAGGTGTTTACGGTCGGCATCGATGATACGTTGATAAACATCGGGGTGCACCTGCTCCAACCACGCGGCCAGCGTTGGACCTAGATCAAAATTGATGAAATCAAAATTGCCGGCTTCTGCATTGGGGCGGTAGCACTCAACGGTGATCTTTTCGTTGAAATTGACATACGGCGTAGCGGTTGGCTCTACTGGGATCTTGCCTTTAAAAGGATCCTCTCTGGGTGGTTGATAAAAATGCCCGTGCAAACACAGGTATGCAGGGCCAATTGTTGTACTGTTATCTTGAACAGTGTCGGTAATTTTTTGATCAAGCATAGGAACACCTTCGTCGGTAAAACAAGCAGCATATTCAATGCTGTATTACCATACTAGGAAACAAGATTCCTTTCTAGTTCTATTCCTCTCTACTCATTGTAACGATTTAAACGATTGTAGGGTTATGATTTAGCCTGTTACGCTTAATACGTAAGAAGGTAAGCGGATGTATACAACTGGCAAATCGACCAGGGGCGCGATAATGCAGACATCATCACATCCACCGAGGGCCGATAATGAGGGTTAGGCAAGGTTCAAATGCACGTGACAGTTCCTCACCACCAGCAAGGTCCAGCCCTGTCATCCTGAGCGCAGCGAAGGATCTCGCTGCCGATCGCGATAGACCCTTCGCTGCGCTCAGGGTGACACGGGGTGACTGTTCAACCTGTTAAGGACTCTTCTTCACAATTGAATCTTGCCTAACGAATTAATCGGGATAGCAGCACAGCCGGCAAAGGCCGATAAATCGGCCCCTAATGGACTTTGCCAACCGAATGGGGTAATCAGACCCATTGGGACGCTTGCGGCCCCGCCTCCTGATGAATGGTGCCGACCGAATCGGGGAAGGTGCATCCTGCATCCTGTAGGGACAAGGGGCGCAGTGGGGTGGATGAGGGGGCCTGATGCTTGTCCTCGTGGGGATGAGACCGGTTGGCCTCACGGAACCCAGACCCATCGTCAGGCCACCAGGACAAGCACAAGGCCCCCACCCGTCTCCACGTCCACCCCTTGTCCCTACAGGACGGAGGCAGACATTCCCAATCATTCCCCGATTCGGTTGGCAAAAATCATCAGGTGTGCCGTCTCCGTTTACGATACCCTGGATATTTTGTTAAAGTTCATTATCGCGTCCCTACGCGCTCAGCACGTGGTGTCGTACACCGCCCTGGGCACTGAGCAGGAACTCTTCGTATGCTGCGCGCAACTTGGGATAGCGCAGCAGGAAGAAGCCCGCGTATTCCTGGGTAAGCGCACGCGGTTGGCGAATTAAATGCATATTTACTTCTTTGAGCAGGCGATTACCCTTCTTACCGTTGCAGGCTTTGCAGGAAGCTACGAGATTTTCCCACGTGCTTTGCCCACCACGGGAGCGCGGTATCACGTGATCGAGCGTCAGATCACGGCTATGCTTGCCACAATACTGGCACATTTCATCGTCGCGCAGCAGGATATTGGCGCGAGTGGGCTGCAACACCATGCGCGGAATGCGGACATTGGCGAGCAACTGCACAATGACAGGTCGTTCCAAATCAAGGCGACGGGCCCGAATGCTCTCCTCGATCAACTCGCGTACGCTATCATCCACAAAGGTCACTTTCTGCTTAGATAGCAGCACAACGAGACGACGCTCGGGTATGACCGAAAGAGGCTGGAGTGAAGAATTCAATACGAGTACGGGCATGTACGATTTCCCTCCCTCTCTGTCAAAGCCGATACTAGTGCAGACAGCGAGGAAGAAGCGTAATGGATTTGAAAGGGTAGGGGAGCAACCCCGTTCCTTTCAGCTTCTAGCTCCGCCTGCGACGACGACTGGATGGATAGGGAGTAAAGCCTTTTGCGCGTCCAGGGAGATTTGGCACGGCGTAGCATCCCCCGCCTGTCGATTGTTCGATACACGAACCCTGGCAGGCGGCGTTCAGGGTGTACCATCCGGTTAGCCCGGATGAAGCCACCTGATATGCCCGCATCTTTGTCTCCTGTTACTACCTGATTGTGTGACACTTCTTTGAAATGATTGTGCCATCCTGGTCGGGGTGAGAGGACTTGAACCTCCGACCTCAGCGTCCCGAACGCTGCGCGCTAGCCGACTGCGCTACACCCCGGTTTAACAATTCCGCGCGAGTAATTCGCTGGCCCTATCCAGTGAATTGTAATAATGAGCGCCTGGTTTACTTGAGCAAGGCTATTGAGCGGCTCTAAACGAACCCGGCACTCCCCTGCTTCAAGAGTAGTATAACATAGGCACGCAAGCTTTGACAATAGCTGAATCACTGTCCAAGTTCACTTACAAGCTGATCAGCCAGTGCGAAGGAGTAGTTCTGCCCGCGATCATGCGGATAGACCTGGAACATGTTCGCCACCCATAAGCCGTTGAGTGGTGTACGCAGGGGAGGAATATGCTCGCGATACGCCGTTGTGACGATTGGCTGGGCAAAGGGGGCATTGAATAGCCAGCTTTCCTGTATCCACCCGGCCCTAAAAGCGGGGTTGATTCGCTTGAGATATGGCATAAACTCCTGAATGATCTCTTCCTTGCTCAGCTTGAAGAGGGGAGCATCCATCGGGCGATAGTTGCCGAGATAGATGAGGTGGCGCCCGCCATACTCAGAGGGCGAGCGGAAGTTGGTATGTTCAACCAGGCTGGTGAAAGGATAGCCAGAGTCACAGGGGTTGATCCAGTAGCTATCGGTGAGCTGGCGGTCCAGAGAAAGTATGAGACACTGCGCGCCATAGGCCTGCCCCCAATCATAACGCGCGCGGTAATCGCCGGGCAGCGCGGGTACGAGGCGACAGGTGAGGCGAGTTGCCAGGGTAGAGATGACGCGGTCAACCGTCCATGTCCCCTGGCTGGTTTGAACCTGCCAGCGCCCATCGGCGAGCGGCTCAACCCTTTCCACGCGGGTTCCAAGCAAGACCTTACCTCCCGCCTGGCTGATGCGCTCCACCAGTCGCTCGTAGAGCAGCTGGAAACCACCGCGCAGGTAACCCAGGTAGGTGGTGCGGTCGTGAAAACGCGCCCAGAACCAGGGTAGCGCGATCTGGTCATGCATTGCCCCAAACTTGGCTTCAAACAGCGGCTCGAATACCTTGCTATACGGCTGTTTGCCCATCCAGCGGCGCAGCCACGGCTCGGCGGTTTTCCCCTCGTAGGGTGCTGAGCCGGTGAGTTTGAGCACTGCGCTCACGGCGGCTACGCGCAGGCGCTCATCGATACGCAGGGGTGAAAATTTCAGTAAGGTGAGGGGGGAGTCGAGCTGCTGAAACTTACCGTCGATCAGGCAGACAGTGCGGGGATGAGACCATTCCAGCCGGTCACCCAAACCCAGTTCCCGGATGAGTTTGATGGCGGTAGTATCTGTACGAAAAAGATGATGGTAGAATTTCTCGAGCCACGCATCGCCTACACGAAAACCGGCGGCCAAGCCACCGGCAGTCGTTTCTTGTTCAAAGACCATCACCGGTTGACCCGCGTTTGCCAGGCGATAGGCTGCTCCCAGCCCCAATGCGCCCCCACCAAGTATGGCATAGTCCATTTAATGCGTTTCCTCCTGCCCTGGGGCCCAGCGCAGGTTGGGCTTGCGTGCTGCCAGCGCCTGGTCCAGCCTGCCGACGGGCGTTGTATGCGGCGCGGTTTTGACGATCTCAGGGTCCGTGCGTGCCTCCTCGGCGATCTGCCGCATCACGCTCACGAAGTAATCGAGCGTCTCACGGGTTTCCGTCTCGGTTGGCTCGATCATCAGCGCCTCGTGCACGATCAGCGGGAAGTAGACGGTCGGGGCGTACATGCCAAAGTCGAGGATGCGCTTGGCAATATCAAGCGCCGTGACGCCATATTCCTCCTTCTGGCGTTCAGCCGTGGCGACGAACTCGTGCTGGCAGGTCTGCGGATAGGCGATTTCGTAATCGGAGGCCAGCCCGTGCTTGAGGTAGTTCGCATTCAGAATGGCGCTCTGCGCAACATGCAGCAGGCCATCGGGGCCATAGGTGCGAATGTAGGTGTATGCGCGTACCAGCACACCGAAGTTGCCTTTATTGGCGCGAACCTTGCCGATTGACTGCGGCCCTGGATCTGCCCAGTAGTAGCCATTGTCTCCCTTTTCAGGCAGCGGGCCTGGCAGGAAAGGCACCAGGTGTTCTTTGACACCAATCGGGCCTGAGCCTGGACCACCGCCGCCATGTGGGGTGCTGCATGTCTTGTGCAGGTTGAAGTGCACTACGTCAAAGCCCATATCGCCGGGGCGCGTGATGCCCAGCACAGCATTGGCATTAGCGCCATCATAATAAAGTTGCCCACCAACCTCGTGTACCAGCGTTGCAATCTCCACGATCTTGCTATCGAAGAGACCCAGCGTGTTGGGGTTGGTCATCATGATCGCGGCAACATTGTCTGCACTCGCATCAAGCACTGCCTTGAGATGATCTATTTCGATACCACCGGTTTGCGGGTCGGTCTTGATCTCGACTGATATGTAGTCGGCAAGGGTGGCGCTCGCGGGATTGGTCCCATGCGCATTATCGGGAATCAGCACGAGATTGCGATGGCCCTGGCCATTGCTTTCATGGTAGGCTTTAATCAGCATCAGGCCGGTCAGTTCGCCATGCGCCCCTGCGGAGGGCTGCAGGGTCACGCGGGCCATGCCCGCGATTTCGGCCAGGTATTGCTCTAGCTCGTAGACCAACTGGAGAGCGCCCTGCACGGTACTATCCGGCTGCAAAGGATGGATACGGGCAAAGCCTGGCAGCGCGGCCATGTCTTCGTTCAGCTTTGGATTGTACTTCATGGTGCAGGAGCCAAGCGGGTAGAAGCCAGTATCGACGCCAAAGTTACGCTGCGAGAGGTGGGTATAGTGGCGCACAATCTCTATTTCACTCACCTCCGGCAGTGGAGCAGGTTCCTGGCGCAGCATGCCCGCAGGAATCACGCTTTCCAGCGATTCCGCCGGTACATCCATTGCCGGCATGGTAGCTGCCCGGCGGCCAGGGGCGCCTTTTTCAAAGATCAGTTTCTCGACGCTCATGCCTGCACCTCCTTTAATACTCCTACGAGGTAATCAATATCTTCTCTGGTGCGCGTCTCGGTCACACAGAAGAGTATGTCGTTGGGCATATCGGGGTAGCTCTCCCTGAGCGGATAGCCGCCAATGATGCCAGCTTGCTCAAAATGCTGTACTAGCCTCTGTGCTGGAACGGGAGCGGTAATCACAAATTCATCAAAAAATGGGCTGCTGAATGCTGCTTTATAGCCGGGAAGCGCGGTGACCTGGCGGAAAGCGTAATGAGCTTTCTGGAGACACAATGCGCCGAGATCGCGGAAGCCCTGCTTGCCAAGGGCCGCCAGGTAGATGGTAGCACCGACGGCCAGCAGCGATTGATTGGTGCAGATATTGGAAGTGGCGCGCTCACGGCGGATGTGCTGCTCGCGCGTTTGCAGGGTCAGCACATACCCGGTTTGCTTCTGGCCGCCCTCTTCGACCGTCTGTCCAACGAGCCGGCCTGGCAGCAAGCGCATATACTTGCTGCGGGCCGACATAAAGCCGAGCGCAGGTCCGCCGTAGCTCATGGGATTACCAAAGCTCATCAGCTCCCCCACGGCGATATCGGCTCCATATTCGCCCGGAGGCGCCAGCACGCCCAGTGAAGCGGGTTCGGTGATAGTGGTGACAAAGACGGCTTTGCCTTTGTGCGCAATTGGCTCAATGGCACGCATATCTTCGATACAACCAAAGAAGTTAGGCTGCTGGATCACTACGGCAGCAGTTGTCGCACTCACAGCCGCATCCAGGTCTTCGAGCGAGGTAACGCCGTCGCGTGTGGGCACTTCCCTGACGCTAAATCCGCGCGCATGAGCGTAGGTATGTAAGACACGGCGGTACTGTGGATCGACTCCCGTTGAGACGACCACCTCACCGCGTCCTCCGGGACCGACCGCCAGTAAGACTGCTTCGACCATCGCGGTCGCCCCATCATAGAGCGAGGCATTCGCGATATCCAGGCCGGTAATCTGGCAGACCATGGTTTGAAATTCATAGATTGCCTGCAGCATGCCCTGGCTGACCTCGGGTTGGTAGGGTGTATAGGAGGTCACAAATTCTGAACGCCGCTGCAGGTGCGGCACCACGCTCGGTATAGCATGGTCATAGGTGCCCGCGCCCAAGAAAGAAATCGCCGAATCCAGGTTCTTATTTTTCGCCGCCATGTTGTAAAGCAAGCGCTTGAGGTCTGGTTCAGAGAGGGCGGGCGGAAGATCGAGAGGACGGCGCAGGCGCACATTTTCGGGCACGGGCGCCAGCAAGTCCTCCAGCGTGGAAAGTCCCAGCGTTGCTAACATGGCCTGCTGGTCTTCCGGCGTATTCGGTATGTAGCTCATGCGTTAACACTCCCTTGTAGTACGAGTGCGATAGATGGTGGTTTACCTTCCCTGGAGATAGGCTTTATACTGATCGGCGCTCATGAGGCTGTCAAGTTCGGCAGGGTTGGTCATTTTCACGACCAGCATCCAGCCATCATCGTAGGGTTTGTCATTGATCAGTTCCGGCTTGTCCTTCAAAGCCTCGTTCGCCTTCACAACTTCACCGCTGATAGGGGAAAAAAGTTCTGAAGTGGCCTTGACCGACTCAATATCGCCAAACTTCCCTTCGTATGCGACTGCTGCACCCGCATCCCAGGGTAATTCGACATAGACGATATCGCCAAGCTGATCCTGGGCGTAATCGGTGATGCCGATGGTTGCCTGATCACCATCGACCCGTATCCATTCGTCCGTCTTGTTGTATTTGAGGTTCGCAGGATGGTTTAGGTTGGCCATAAATAGATGTCTCCCTTCTAGGGTGCAATGAATTGCGCCCCTACCGTCGTTTATAGAATGGCAGCGCCACGATCTGCGCTGCCGTGCGTTTTCCACGTATGTCGATCTGGACCGTTTTGCCGGCAACGGCGTGCGCAGCTTCGACATAGCCCATGCCGATGTTCTTGTTAAGTGTCGGACTTGGCGCTCCACTGGTGAGCGCGCCGATCTGTTGATCGTTCTCGTAAATAGCATAACCACCACGGCTTACGCCGCGTTCAATCATCTCGATGCCAATCAGCTTGCGTTTGAGGCCTTCCTCTTTGACTTTGAGCAGGGCGTCGTGCCCGATAAAATCACCTTTGTTGAGCTTTACGGTCCAGCCCAGGTTGGCCTCCAACGGGTTGGTCTGCTCGTCAAGTTCATGGCCATAGAGGCAATACCCGGCTTCTAAGCGCAGCGTGTCACGCGCTCCCAATCCGGCGGGGAGCAGTCCATGCTGCTTGCCGGCAGCCAGGAGGTCGTTCCAGAGCTTGACGACATCTACCGGAGCACAGTAGAGTTCGAAGCCATCTTCTCCTGTATAGCCCGTGCGCGAGATGATGCAGTTGATGCCGTCCACCATGCCTGGTGTGCAGTGGTAGTAGCGAATGGCGGAGAGGTCCTCCCCGGTCAGGGGCTGCAGGATGGCAAGGCTCTCCGGCCCTTGCAAGGCAAGCAGCGCGGTTGCGTCCGACTGATTGGTGGCCTGGACATCAAAGTTCCTGGCCTGCTCTTCCACCCAGGCAAAGTCTTTGTCGATGTTGGCCGCGTTGACGACCATCATGTAGTGATTTTCAGCAAGGTAATAAATAATCAGGTCATCGATGGTTCCTCCATCAGGCAGGCAGAGCTGGGAATAGAGCGCCTGGTGAATGGCAAGGCGCCCAACGTCGTTCGGGACCAGGTTTTGCAGGAACGCAAGTGCATCGTTGCCTTCGACTTTGAATTCACCCATGTGGCTGACATCGAAGAGGCCAGCGCGGGTGCGCACGGCGCGATGCTCTTCTAAGATGCTGCTGTATTGCACCGGCATTTCCCAGCCGCCGAATTCTACGAGGCGTGCGCCTAAGGCAAGGTGCTGCTCGTAGAGTGGGGTGCGTTTCAGCGAGGTCGCTGCGGTGTCATGTGCTGTCATATTTGATTGCTCCATTGCAGTGTAGAAGGACACTTGTGCTTGCTTCACTATATCAGATTTTATGCCTTGCGGCAACAAACGGCACTTCTACAAAACAACTCTCACTAGAGGTTCGAGTGAGAGTTGTTTCGTGACGGTCTTCGAACAAGCAACAGCATGTCATGCCTTTTTCAAGAGCTTGTATAATGTTGCCCAATCATAAGGTCTTTTGATCCAGAGATGCATCCCGTTGAGGATAAGCTGTTCTCTGTGTTTGAATGTTGGGCCGTGATAGCGGCATTTCACCTGGAATTTGGATGTCTTTGGGTCTTGTTCTACTGCTTCCACATGTACCGCTTTGAGAGCGGCGCCGCGAATTGCTTCTGCGATGCTGTTGGCCTCCACTTCGGTCATTATGTGCGCTCACTTTCTTTGCTAGAACTCACCTTCTCTCCTACGATGCTTCCTTACAAATAGATATACGAAGATAAGTACACTTTCTTCTCTCTTATCGCCCGTTGATTTGCCACCAGTAGGATAGCAAAGAATTCTTGAAACCTCTTGCCATGTTTGGTCTTTAAGGCAAGGTTCAATTTGGACGAATTGTACTTGACCGTTTGAACAGTCACTCCGTGTCACCCTGAGCGCAGCGAAGGGTCTGTCGCGAGCGGCAGCGAGATCCTTCGCTGCGCTCAGGATGACAGGGCTGGACCTTGCTGTTGCTGAGGAACTGTCAAGTGCATTTGAACCTTGCCTAATGGTTTCAGCATAAGGCCTTGGGGTACAATAAGATCACGCCAGAAAATTCGACGATTACAAATGAGGTGGTGAAAGCTATGCCGGTCCTGCCTTACAAGGGCGTTTGGCCCACTGTTGCTGAGGATGTTTTCATTGCTCCTGGAGCGATGGTGATAGGTAACGTCACTATTCGCGAGGGAGCTAGCATCTGGTACAACGCTGTGATACGTGGAGATGTTGCGCCCATTGTTATTGGTCGCCGGACGAATATCCAGGATAACTGCACACTGCACGTGGATGCTGATGCGCCGCTCACGATTGGCGACGAGTGCACGATTGGGCATGGGGCGGTGATCCACGGTGCGACCCTCAGTGACCATGTGCTGGTTGGGATGAAGGCGGTGGTGTTGTCTCATGCGCGGGTGGGTTCTAGAACGATCGTGGGGGCGAGCGCGCTGGTTGGGGAGCACAAAAACATCCCGGAGGGGGTACTGGTTGTGGGAGTGCCTGCAAAAATTGCGCGCGAACTGGGCGAGGCGGAGATGGAGCACATTGTTACGAGCGCCGCCGGGTATTATGAAAGGGCGCTTGAGCACAAGAAGATAGATGGATGACTTGTAACAACAGTGCTTGGCTCTTTTTTAGAAGTGATATTTAAGCATAAATATGCGTGCTTCTACACCTTACACAAAAATCGATAGAGCATCGAATAGCGTGCAACTGTGGTGCATTTGCGCCGTATTTTTTTTATTTTTTGGGCTTTTTTGGCTTGCTTCTGCCTTAAACCAAACAGGAAGCCTGGCTGACGCTCTTTAGCGACCAAGAATAAGGTGCTCATGATCGATGCTCCTGAATGATTCGATCTTATTCCGACCGGCAACGTGCCTTGAAATGGGTCTTGCTTGTAAAGATACCCCGTATCTTTCTTGACGCGACTGCGTCGCTACGGACTGCGTCCGTCAGGCAAGACCAAGGGAAGTGCCTTGAAATGGGTCTTGCTTGGAACGGTTCCCCGAACCGTTCTTGACGCGACTGCGTCGGTTCTTACCCGTCTCGGCCACGTTGCTTCGCAACTAGCGCTTCGCGCTCAGCCGAGACGATCAGCACTACGGACTGCGTCCGTCAGGCAAGACCAAAGGAAG
>WNFB01000890.1_pt1 | contig 24960 bp, 17 predicted proteins | sample 5400501 | NCBI WGS metagenome assembly WNFB01 (sample SAMN13153341, study PRJNA577476) | soil metagenome | isolation source: 200 cm saprolite under Douglas fir tree site 2 hole 1 | place: USA:California | collected 2015-04-18 | reverse complement strand
CTCGGGGCGGTGGTGCCGCGCGACGCGCTGCCGCAGGAGCCCACGCTCGCGGAGCTTCCGGTCGATCCGGTGATCGCCGGGGAGGCGGTGCCGCCGCCGGACGAGGCGCCCGCCGCGCCGGCGCGCCATTACGCCGAGGAGGGCGGGTGAGGGCGCGGTTGCGGGCGCGGGCCTCGGTGGCCGCCTCATCCTTCGAGACGCTCGCCATGGCGCGAAGGCCGCGCCATGGCTCGCTCCTCAGGATGAGGCGGAACGATGACCGCGTTCGCCAACCGACGCCGCGAGCCGCCGCGGAACGCATAGGCCGGGGCCGCCCATCCTTCGAGACGGCGCGGCGCAGGCAAAATTGCCTGCGCCGCGCCTCCTCAGGATGAGGCGGAAGGAGGACTGCGTTCGCCAACCTACGTCGAGCGTCCCTCGCGGCGCGCCATGAACGCGAGGCGCTCGAACAGGTGGACGTCCTGCTCGTTCTTGAGCAGCGCGCCGTGCAGCGGGGGGATGAGCTTCTTCGGGTCGCGCTCGCGCAGCGTCTCCGGGCCGATGTCCTCGACCATGATGAGCTTGAGCCAATCGAGCAGCTCGGAGGTCGAGGGTTTCTTCTTCAATCCCGGGACCTCGCGGATCTCGTAGAACAGCTTGAGCGCCTCCGCCACCAGCCGCTGCTTGATGCCGGGGAAATGCACGTCGATGATCGCGCGCATGGTGTCGGGGTCGGGGAAGCGGATGTAGTGGAAGAAGCAGCGGCGCAGGAACGCGTCCGGCAGCTCCTTCTCGTTGTTCGAGGTGATGACCACGATCGGCCGCCGCCGCGCCTTGATGGTCTCGCCGGTCTCGTAGACGAAGAACTCCATGCGGTCGAGCTCCAGCAGCAGGTCGTTGGGGAACTCGATGTCGGCCTTGTCGATCTCGTCGATCAGCAGCACCGGACGCGCGTCGGCGACGAAGGCGTCCCACAGCTTGCCGCGCTTGATGTAGTTGCGGATGTCCTTGACGCGCGCGTCGCCGAGCTGGCTGTCGCGCAGCCGCGACACCGCGTCGTACTCGTAGAGCCCCTGCAGCGCCTTGGTGGTCGACTTGACGTGCCACTCGATCAGCGGCGCGCCGAGGCTTTTGGCCACCTCGAGCGCCAGCACCGTCTTGCCGGTGCCGGGCTCGCCCTTGACCAGCAGCGGGCGCTCGAGCGTGATCGCGGCATTGACCGCGACCTTGAGGTCGTCGGTCGCCACATAGGCGCTGGTTCCTTCGAAACGCATGGCTCTCCGTCATGGCCGGCGCGCAGTCTAGCTTGCGCCTCCACCCGGTCATGCGCGGGCTTGACCCGCGCATCCATCTTCTTCGCGAGAGTTCTTACGAAGATTGATGGATTGCATCGGAACTCGGGCTTGCCCGAGTTCCGCATCATTGAGTGCCGCAAGTCGGGCAAGCCCGGACTTGCGGTGTCAAGCCCGGCAATGACGACCCTAACTTAACTTAGCGGGACAAGCCCGGCCATGACGCCGAGAGTCAAGCACAAAAATATCGCATGCGAGTGCCGGCTCGTTGACGGCGCCATCGCACGAACGTGATGTGAATTGTAGCAGGCGGATCGGGGAATGCCGTATATTCGGCCCGACGCTACCGGGAGGATCCCATGCGCCGTATCGGGCTCGGTCTCACGCTTTGGCTCGTCCTTGCCGCCGGCGCGGCGGGGCAGGAGCCGAAGATCGCGACCTTCGCGGGCGGCTGCTTCTGGTGCGTGGAGGCCGATTTCGACAAGGTCGCGGGCGTCATCCGCACCACCTCGGGCTATACCGGCGGCCAGGTCGCCAATCCGAGCTACGAGCAGGTGTCGCGCGGGGGCACCGGCCACGCCGAGGCGGTCGAGATCGCCTACGATCCGGCCAAGGTGAGCTACGAGAAGCTCCTCGACGTGTTCTGGCACAACATCGATCCGCTGGCGAAGAACCGCCAGTTCTGCGACCACGGCGATCAATACCGCACCGCGATCTTCTATCACGGGGAGGAGCAGCGGGCGCTGGCGCAAGCCTCCAAGGCCAAGGTCGAGGCGCGCTTCGAGCAGCCGGTGGCGACGCAGATCGTGGCCGCCGGGGCGTTCTACAAGGCCGAGGACTATCACCAGGACTATTACTTGAAGAATCCGGTCCGCTACAAATTCTACCGCTACAATTGCGGGCGCGACGCGCGGCTCGAGGAGCTGTGGGGGAGGAAGGATTGACGAGCATGGTCGATCGCCGCTTGTTGCTCATGGGGGCGGGCGCGCTGGCGTTGCTCGCGGGCCTGCGCTGGCTCATACCGGCCGGCGACGTCGAAGCCGCGGGCTCGTTCGAGATCGACAAGAGCGACAGCGAGTGGCGGCGCATCCTGAGCAAGGCGCAATACGAGGTGCTGCGCCTGCACCGGACCGAGATCCCGGGCTCGAGCCCGCTCAACGCGGAGAAGCGCCAGGGGACGTTCGCCTGCGCGGCCTGCGAGCTGCCGCTGTTCTCGTCGCAGACCAAATACGACAGCAAGACCGGCTGGCCGAGCTTCCATGCGCCGCTGCCGAACGCGCTTGGCACCGCGACCGACCGGACGCTGCTGATCTCGCGCACCGAGGTGCATTGCCGGCGCTGCGGCGGACATCTCGGCCACGTGTTCGAGGACGGGCCGCCGCCGACCGGCTTGCGCTACTGCATCAACGGCGTCGCCTTGAAATTCACGCCCGACGCCGCGTCCTGACCGCGAGATCGATTGCTGCTCGGGCTGTCGGAGTGCCGGCGCGCGATGCGCGATCCGTTCCGCCGAGGGCGCGGCAATTCTTGCCGGGGGTAGGCACATCTGCGCCGGACCGGCTCAATCCCTGGCTGCGAGCCTTCACCTAAATCGTTGAAATCACGAAAGAGATTTCATGGCACGGGGTTTGCTGTCCCTCCGTGAGCGCATGGCTGCTGCCTGCCGTGAGGGATCGGCGGCCGCGACCGGGATGGAGAATTGGTATGGGCGTCTTCGATGCGTTGACCACGGCGGTGACCGGCCTGCAGGCGCAATCGTTCGCGTTGCAGAACATTTCGGGCAACATCGCCAATTCGCAGACCACCGCCTTCAAGCGTACCGACACAAGCTTCGGCGATCTTGTGACCGACAACGTGCCCACCCGACAGGTTTCGGGCGCCGTGGAGGCAAACTCGCGCGCTACCAACAGCATTCAGGGCTCGCTCCAGGCATCCTCGGTCGGCACGTTCATGGCGATCCAGGGCTCCGGCTATTTCGTCGTGCAGCAGCCGACGGGCACCAACGGCAATGTTCCGATCTTCGGCGGCGGCAATCTGTTCACCCGCCGCGGCGATTTCCAGACCGACAAGAACGGCTTTCTCGTCAACGGGGCCGGCTACTATCTGATGGGAATTCCGATCGATCCGACGACGGGCAGCTCGATCGGCAGCGTTCCCCAACTCCTCCAGTTCAACAACAACTTCCTTTCGGCGCAGGCGACCACCCAGATTCAATACAGCGCCAACCTCGCGCGCAATCCGATCACGCCGTTCACGAAATCGGGGGTGTTGGGAACGGAGCTGCTCAACCCCGCATATTTCGAATCCAACCCATCGGCGGTCCCGACGCAGCCGGCCAAGATCATCGGGGTCGGGGCGACGCTGCTGCCCGACGCGCCGGCGGCGGTGACCGGCACGACGGATATATCGGTACTGCCGACCGGCGGCGTCACCGGCACGTTGAACATCAACGGCACGAATATCAACATCCTCAACACCGACAACGCCGCCAATGTCGTGGCGAACATCAACGCGCAGAGCGGCGTCACCAATGTCAGCGCGTCGCTCAGTGGTTCCAATCATCTCGTGCTGACGGGTGCCAATGCAACCGTCAACGTCGACATCGGCGGCACCAGCACGCTGGCCTTGCTCAACGTGCTCGGGCTCACCGCGGGCACCACGAATGCGACCAACCTCATTACCCAGAACGCGGTTGGACCCGGCCAGGTATTGAATATCCAGATCGGGACGAACCCGCCGAATCCGCCGCTGGCCATCACGTTCGGCACCGGCGGCGGTCAGGTGGAGACGCTGGCGCAACTGAGCACGGCACTCGGCACTCTCAATCCCGCGCTCGGCGTTGCGACGGTGAACACGTCGAACGGCAACGTCGACATCACGGCCGCGAGCCTGACCGATAATATTACATTCCCGGCGTCGACCGCCGTCCTGGCCAATTTCGGCATCCGCGTTCCGCTGGCGATACCCTCCGGCCAGACGGTGATCGGTGACGACGTGCCGATGTTCCTCAATCAGTCGCTGTCCGGTGGATCGATCACCGCCTACGACCCGTCGGGCGCGCCCATGAACGTCCAGTTCCGTTGGGCCAAGACGAACGGCGTGGCGGAAGGCGGCACCGATACCTGGAACCTGTTCTACGAGAGCAATTCCAGCGCGACCGGCACACAACCCGCCTGGCAAAACGTGGGCACGAATTTCACCTTCGGAGCGAACGGGCAGATGAGCCCGCCGCTCAGCAGCCTGAACCTTACCAATGTCACGGTGAACGGCATTTCGCTCGGCAACATCCAGCTTTCGTTCACCGGCGGCGGCATCACCCAACTGGCCGATCCCAATGGCAACGTCCAGGTCAATTTCATGCAGCAGGACGGCTCGTCCGCCGGGACGCTCCAGTCGATCTCGGTCAACAGCCAGGGCCGCATCGACGGTTCCTACTCCAACGGGAGAACCGTCGATCTCGCCGCCATCACGCTCGCAAGCTTCACCGGCGAAAACGGGTTGAAGAAGCTCGATGGCGGCGCGTTCGCGCAAACGGCGGAGTCGGGCGTTCCGCTGTACAATGCGACCGGAAAGGTCGTGGGCGGCTCGCTGGAAGCCTCCAACACCGACATCGCCGACGAATTCAGCAAGCTAATCATCACGCAGCAGGCTTATTCGGCGAACACCAAGATCATCACGACCGGCAACCAGATGATTCAGGATCTGCTTGCCGTGATGCGGTAGTGACCTTTCCGAGGACGAGGCGGCGCTCGTGAGCGGCGGTAGGCCATGAGCCTCACTCAAGCGATTTCCAATGCGTTGGCGGGATTGCGGGTCACCCAGGCCGGTTTGTCAGTCGTCGCCGGCAACGTGGCGAATGCCCAAACGGCGGGCTACGTCACCAAGAGCATCGATCAGGTCGCAATAGCGTCTGGGGACGGCGACAGCGTCCGCGTCGCTGCGATCAATCGCGTGCTCGACCAGCTCGTGCAAGCACAGTTGCGGACAGAAACGTCCGGCGGTGCCTTCGCCGACCTGCGTGCGAATTTCTACCGGCAACTCCAACAGACCTACGGCCAGCCCGGGTCGAACACCACCTTCGACGCGCTGTTCAATAATCTCACGACGGCGGTGCAGTCGCTGGCGACGACCCCGGATTCCGCGTCGACGCAGACCGCCGTACTCGGCGCCGCGCAAGCGTTCGCCCAGCAGCTCAACAGCCTGACCAGCAGCATGCAGGCACTGCGCAGCCAGGCGGATCAGGGCATCGCCAACGACGTTGATCAGGTCAATCAGGCATTGCGGCAGATCGCCAGCGCGAACAAACAGCTGGCCAATGGAAACGTCAGCGACGGCACCGCTGCGGTGCTCGAGGATCAGCGCGACCAAGCCATCAACCAGCTTGCGAAGTTGATGGATATCCGTGTCGTCCAAGGCGGCGACAACCAGCTCACGATCTTCACCAGCTCCGGATTTCAACTCGCCAGCACCGAGGCCTCGCAACTCACCTTCACCGCCAGCGGCACGATCACCCCGACCCTGCAGTGGAACGCCGACCCGACGAAATCGGGCCTAAGCACCATCAACCTGGTCTCGCCCGACGGATCGACCATGGACCTGCTCGCCAACGGCGGGATCCGGTCCGGCGAGATCGCGGCCTATGTCGACATGCGCGACAATACGCTCGTTCAGGCGCAAAGCCAGATCGACGAATTGGCCTCGCAGCTCTCTCGTGCCCTTTCCGACCTGACGACGCAGGGCACCGCGGTGACCGCCGGTTCGCAATCGGGATTCAACGTCGATATCGGCAACCTGTCTTCCGGCAATACCATTCAGCTAAGCTATACCGATACGTCCAACGTCCTCCACAAGATCACCATTGTGCGGGTCGAGGACCCGGCGGCGCTGCCGCTCTCGGATTCAGTTACGCCCGACCCGACCGACCGGGTGGTCGGCGTCAGCTTTGCCGGCGGCGCGGGGGCGGTGGCTGCTGCGCTCAATACCGCACTCGCCTCGACCGGCTTGCAGTTCACCAACCCATCCGGATCGTTGCTGCAAGTCCTCAACGGCGGCCCGGTCAGCGCCATCAATTCGCTTTCGACGACCGCTACCATGACGTCGCTGACCAGTGGCAACCCGCAGCTGCCGCTGTTCACCGACGGCGCCACGCCCTTTACCGGCGCCATCACCGCCACCGGAACGCAAGCGACGGGTTTCGCCGGCCGGATCGCAGTCAACCCGGCGCTGCTCGTCGATCCGACGAAGCTCACGGTCTTTCAACTCGCACCGCCGACGCCGGCAGGCGATGCCACGCGGCCGACCTTCATCAGCGACCAGCTCACCAAGGCTGCGTTCCTGTTCTCGCCTGCGACTGGCATCGGGGGATCGGCGGCCCCGTTCAATGGGAGGTTGTCCGGATTCATCGGTCAGATCATCGCTCAGCAGGGCCAGGCCGCCAATGCAGCAATCAATCTGCAGGAAGGCCAGGACATAGTCGTCAATGCGCTGCAGCAGCGTTTCAAGGATACATCCGGGGTCAATATCGATGTGGAAATGGCGAATCTCCTCACGCTGCAGAGCGCTTACGGCGCGAACGCGCGCGTGATGTCGACGGTGAAACAGCTGTTCGAAACCCTGATGCAGATGTGAGGCCGCCATGACCGTATCAGGAATCGGAAACAACCTTTCGCCGGTGATCCAGTCAGTCCTGGATATGCGCCGGCAGCTCGACGATCTGCAGCGTCAGCTCGGCACCGGACAGAAGGCGGATACCTTTGCGGGGCTTGGGCCGCAGAGCGATCTGGCGACCTCCTTGAGCGCGCAGCTCGCTGCGATCGGCAGCTTCAGCGATACGATCACCATCGTGGGCACCCGCATCGGCATCACCCAGACGGCGCTGAGCCAGATATCCGAAGTCGGCAGCGAGGTAAAAGCCGCGACGCTGTTGCCGAACTTCAATATCGACGGCACCGGTCAGACCACCGAGCAGAAGACGGCGCAAGACCAGCTCGACCAAATCCTCAGCCTGCTCAATACCCAGATTGGCGACCGCTTCGTGTTTTCCGGCACTGCCGTGACTCAGCCCGCGGTCGAGACCACTGACCACATCCTCAACGGCAACGGCGCTCGGGCCGGGCTGAAGCAGCTGATCTCCGAGCGCAACCAGGCGGATCTCGGTACGAGTGGTCTCGGCCGGCTGCTCATTCCGGCGCCGGCCGGCACCAACGTTTCGGTAAGCGAGGATGTGGCGGGCTCGCCGTTCGGCTTCAAGCTCGCCGGCGTCTCGTCGACGCTCACCGGCGCGGCGGTGACCGGGCCCGCGGGTGTGCCGGCGTCGATCAACGTCAATCTGGCCGCCAATCCCAACGACGGCGACAAGATCACCTTCACCTTCAATCTGCCCGACGGCTCGACCGAGGACCTGACGCTTCAGGCCACGACCTCGGCGACGCCCGGGCCCAATCAATTCACCATCGGGGCGACGCCGACCGCAACCGCGGCCAATTTTCAGGCCGCACTGACGACCGCGGTCGACAAGCTCGCGCATACCGGGCTGGCGGCGGCCTCCGCGATCGCTGCCGCCGGCAATTTTTTCGCGGTCAATCCCCCGCTGCGGGTCGCCGGTCCACCTTTCGACACCGCGACCGCGCTGGTGGCCGGGACGCCGGCCAATACGGTCTCCTGGTATATCGGTGAGAACGGCCCCAATCCGCCGCGATCGACCGCGGTTGCTCGCATCGACCCCTCGATCACGGTCGCCTACGGCACCCGCGCCAACGAACAGGGGATCGGTTGGATCGTGCAGCAGGTCGCAACGCTTGCGGCGACAAGCTATCTGCCAACCGATCCCAACGCGCCGGGGAGCTATACGGCGCTCAATCAGCGGCTCGATACCGCGCTCACGATACCCCAGGGCGTGCAGAAGATCGACGACATCGCGGCGAGCCTGGCCAGCGCACAGACGGCGATGGCCACGGCAAAGGATCGTCATCGGCAGACCCAGAAGACGCTCACCGACATGCTGCAGAACATCGAGATGGTCGATCCAAATCTGGTGGGAACGCAGATCCTATCGCTGCAGACAAACCTGCAGGCCTCGCTGGAAACGACCGTGTTGCTTTCAAAGCTGAGCCTGGTGAACCTGATCTGATCAGGAGTCAGTAATCAGAGAGGAAATTTCTCGGCTGATCTGATCCCTGACTCCTGATCCCGTCATCCCGGGAAGTCGCCCGGTGCGCCAGGCCTCGGCGTTGAGATGGTCCGGTGCTGGCGCGCAAAGCCGTGCCGGCACCTCCACGGGTTGACCAGCCGCGGCCGCGAGCAGCACCCGCCGCCGCAACATCTCGGCCGCAGCGAGCGGCTGCTGGCAGAGCCATTCGAGGCCCGGCGATCCGCCGCCGAACATCGAAGAGAAGGCAAAGGCCCGCTCGTATTGCTCGACGACGGACGTCAAGAACCACTCCCCCGCGCGCCCGTTTGCCGCGACAGTGTCGAAGCGGGGACACGCCGGCCAGAACGGTTCGCGGATCTGGATCGATCCACGTTGCAGATCGTCGATCAGGGCACGCAGCGCTTGCACGCAGGCGACGCGCTCGCCGGCCTCCCAGGCAATGCGGGCGAACGTCGACAGGCGGGCGGAACCCCCGGCACGTCGGCATAGCGTGCTCAACGCGCGGAAGGCCTGAAAAAGCCCTGCGCAACGCTCGGGTAGCGGCTTCTCGACCGTGCGCCAGATGGCGTAGGCGTCGAGAGCGTCCCGATAGTCCGGATCGAGCGTCGCGAGGTCCTGCAACATCGGCGCAAAGACCGGCGCGAATGCCTGTGCCTGCCACAGCTCCAGGAACTCGGAGCGGGCTCGCGCGTCGCCCTGCCAACCGGGTACGTCGTTGACGAGCAATCCGGCTCGCGCAAGGGCCTGCGCGCGATCGGCCTTGGCCGCGAACAGATTGAGCTCGAAGCTGATCGACGCCTCGTCGGGATCGACCGGGATGAGCACCGGAGTTTCCGGCAGCACCCGGTAGAGCCGATATCCCATGGCCGGGAAGATCGACAGCAGGCTCTCGTTGATCACATTCCCGGCCTTGATCTCAAACATCACCAGCGGCGAATGGCGGGCAAAGAAATTCGCGCCGCCCGACAGTACTCGCTCCTCTTCGCCTTCGGCGTCGATCTTGATGAAATCCGGGGCCGGCCAGGCGCGCTCGGCCTCCTCCAAATCCAAAGTGGTGATCCGCACCCGTTCACCCGGCCCGGAGTCGCCAAGCGCGTTTAGCTCACTCGAGGCGCCGAACGCGAGGTGGCCTTCGCGCCGGCTGTCCGACAGTGCGGCCGCGCAGATTGCAAGGTTCGACGCTTGATTGAGCTCCCGGCTGCGCTCCAAAAGCGCGCGCGGCTCGCTTGCGGGCTCGTAGGCGAACACTTGTCCCGGCGCGACCAGCCGGGCAATCGCCAGACTGTAGACGCCGAGATTGGCGCCGACGTCGATTGCCGTCATGCCCGGCCTGAGCACGTGCGGAAGGAACGCCAGTTCCTTCTCGAACCACGTCTCCTGTTCCAAGATCACATAGGTCGTAATCGATTGCAGGGAGGGCGGAACGGCGAGCGTGACGCCGTTGGAGAGGCGAAGGATCGCCGCGTCAGCGGGGAGGCCGTGTGACGGTGAATCGGTGTTGGCAAGGAGGCTTTCGCCAGAATTGATCCGCTGGTCGGGCTTCAGCGCGGCCGTAAGGGCCATGGCGGTCTCCATGTTGGCGCGTTCGCGGGCATGGTTTCGGATCATCGTTAACAATGGGTAAAGAAACGGCGGCTCGCTAATTAGCGCCTATGCGCCGGTCCCACTTTGCGCAAAAAACGCTGTGGTCACGGTACCAGCTTTTGCTGGCTGCCGCGGCCACTCATCTCGGCGAGGATTTGCGCGTTGGCCTGCAGCGACCTCGTTCTTCGCTGAGCCTGCATTTGGATGATTTGATCGGTGTGCACGGATCTCCAAAGCGTGGAAGCCTTGAGCGAGCCCAGGCGGCGCTTCAAGTAAACCGGATAGAACCACCTCAACATGTGATCTTCTATCCGATGCAGATGCGTGAGATCGAACAAGTCGAACTCCGCCTCCATCATCAGGCTATTGAGGGACTGGAAATCGCTCATGTCGGCTTCGCAGATCACCACGTCGGTGTCCTCCAGCACGCGTCGGGCACCGCGCAGAACTTGTTCCTCGGCGCCTTGAACATCGAGCTTGAGTAGAAACGGCGGCTGCAGGCCCAATTGCTCGGCCATTCCATCGATCGTGAACGTGCGAACCTTGCACGTTCCCTGATTTAGGTTGTGAATTTGCTTCCAATAGGCATCGTCTCGGCCCCGCAGCGAGCTCCAATATGGATGTGCACCCAGGATCATCTCCGCTTCACCGTCCGCATCCGACGCAGCGCCGACAATGAAATGTCCCCCGGCGCGATCTTTAATGGTACGCAACGACTCCTCGTAAATCGGATTTGCCTCGATATTGACCGGCGTCGCGCCGGCGAAAATCCCGAAATAAGAATAAAAAAGGAAAAAGGTTCCGTCGGCGCATCCTACATCGATGATCGTGGAATAGCGGACGCCCTTCGCGAAGAGCGTGGCCAGTGAGGCGGCAAAGGTTCCGAGCTCGAAGGGGGCCTTGCCGATCTCGATCGGGGGCATTTGGATCTCCTGCAATTTCTTGCCCGATGACGGATCACCGATTCCTGTCACTACAAAGACGGCCGGAAGTCGGCCCGCATCTACACGGGAAGCTCGACGCCGAAGTTGCGGGGGCGCTCGCCGCGGCGGTAAATGTCCCACATGGTCGCATAGGCTGCCTCGATGCCGCGGCAAAAGCGATCGTTGTCGAACAGCGGGCAGCCGCTCCGGTTCGCCTCGAGCTTGCGCCGGAACGTGGACAGCAAAGCGGGGTCGGTGGCGAGCTTCAGCGCCAGCGCCTCGTATTCTTCGAGGCTCGCCGTCACCAGCTCCGGCAACCCCGCGGCCTTGAGCAGGCTCGCTCCGACCCGGCCGGCAAATGAGTGGCCCGTGCAGGTGACGACCGGCAGTCCCGCCCACAGCGCGTCGCTTGCGGTCGAGTGGGCGTTGTAGGGAACCGTGTCAAGAAACAGGTCGGCGGCGCGATGGCGGGCGAGGTGATCCTCGATGCTGTCGATCCACGGCGCAATGATCAGCCGGTCGGGATCGATGCCGCGCGCTGCGGCCTCGCGCCGGAGGTTGGCCTGTGCCAGACGATTGATCTTGGAGAGCCACACGACGCTCCCCGGCAGACGCGCCAGGAGCCGCATCCAGATATCGAAGATCGGCGCGGTAATCTTGGCGCTGTGGTTGAAACAGCAAAACACCACGCCCTGATCGGGCAGTCCGAGGTCGCTTCGCGAAGGGAGATCGGGTGACACGCGCCTGGTCGCATCGTTCGCGTGATAGCAATCCGGCAGGTGCACGATCTTTTCGGTGAAGAACGGTTGCTGGTCGAACGGCAACGCCGTTGCATCGGCGAGGATGTAGTCGATGAATTCGGCCCCGGTCGTTCCCGCCCATCCCAGGTAGCTGACCTGAATGGGCGCCGGACGATGGGCCAAGACGCCAGGCCGCGGACCATCGGTCGGGCCGTTCAGGTCGATCGCGATGTGGACCTCGAGATCGTTCAGCAGCTTGGCGATGTTGCGATCGGTGTCGGATGCGACCTCGCGGAACTGGTCGAGCGCGCCGACCATACGCGCGCGTATGGCGCTTTGGTCGCCCGCACGAAGGGATATGCCGATGATCTCGAATCGCGTGCGGTCGTGGCGCTCGAACAAATTGGCGATCGCCATTGCGATCGGGTGGTGCCGAAATGCGGTCGACAGATACGCAATCCGCAGCCGGTCGGCCGGCATGGGCTTGGGATGCGCGAACGGCTTCGGCATGGCCGGCACGAGAATTCGAATGTGGCTTCTGGCGGCCTTCAACTGAGCCGGCAGATCGAATGCGAAGGCGGTAGCCAACAGGGGAGAGGCCGCATTTCCCGAGGCAATATGCGCGCTCACCTCGCTGGCGAGCTTCTCGACCTCAGCCCAATCGGCGATGGCCAGCCGGCAGATGGCGAGCATATCGATCGCAGCGATATGGTTGAATGCCCGCGCCTTTTCATAACTCTCCATCGCCGCTTCGAGATTGCCTAGATTGGCAAGGGCAAAACCCCGATTGAAGAGCATCTCCGAGTCGTGCGGCGTGATCGCAAGGAGCCGGTCGCAGCCGGCGAGCGCCTCGTTGTGACGCCCAAGCGCCTGCAGTGCGGCGACACGCCGCTTGAGCGCCTCGGTCAGATCGGGTGCGATGGCGAGCGCCTGATCGAAGGTCGCAAGCGCTTCGTCGGCGCGACCGAGTAAAAGGAGGGCATTGCCATAGCTGATCAGCGCCGAGACTCGATCGGGTGCGGTATCGAGCGCCTTTCGGTAGCGCTCGAGCGCCTCCTCGTACCGCTTGAGCTGGGTCAGCACCAGGCCGCAGTTGCCGAGCGCCACGGCACAATCGGGTTGAATCGCCAATACCTTTTCGAAAGTCGCGAGTGCTTCCTCGGGGCGATTGAGCATGACGAGCGCATTGCCGCGGCTGATAAGCGCTTCGATGTCGTTCGGCTTGACGGCGAGCGTCCGGTCGAAGGTCGCGAGCGCCTCCGCCAAGCGATTGAGTTGCACCAGCGTATTGCCGCGATAGTTGAGCGCCTCGGCAAGGTCCGACTTGATGGCGAGCGCCCGCTCGAAGGCGGCTAGCGCTTCGTCATGACGCTTGAGCGCGTTGAGCACGGCGCCGAAATTGCACAAGGCGTCGACCGATTGCGGCTTCATCTTCAGCGCAGCGTCGATCAATCGCACAGCCTCGACGCTATTGCCTTGCTGCTGCCGCAGGACTCCGAGCAGGTGCAGGGCGTCGAAATGGTCGGGCCTCACCTGGAGAATCGCGGTATATACCCTTTCGGCTTCGGCGAGCATGCCGCGCTGATGAAGTGCGACCGCATGATTGGTGGCCTCCGCGACGGCACAGTCATCATGTCCGGCCAGTAATGGCATGTTGCGTGCTCGATCGTTCACAGGGTGGAACTCGGCTTGCAAGGTTGCGCGTCGCCACTCGTTGTTGTCGGCTGGGTCTCGATGACGCGGTCCTCGGCAATCAGCCCGTGCGAATCAGCGACCGCAACGACCTATACTACTGCCAGGGACCAGGAACCAGGAATCAGGCATTCGACGCTACTCGCAGGGCTCGACGCGGAAGGCGCGCGGGCGCTCGCCGCGCCGATAGATGTCCCACATCGTGGCATAGGCCGCCTCGATGTGGCGGCGGAAGCGGTCGCTGTCGAACAACGGGCAGCTGGCCCGGTTGTCGGCGAGCTTGCGCCGGATCGATGCGAGCAGCGCGCGATCGCTGGCGAGCTTGAGCGCCAGCGCCTCGTAGTCGGCGAGATTGCTCGTCACCAGCTCCGGCAAGCCAGCCGCCTTCAGCATGCTCGCCGCGACCCGGCCGGCAAAGAAGTTGCCCATGCAGGTGACGACCGGCAGCCCCGCCCACAGCGCGTCGCAGGTCGTCGAGTGCGCGTTGTAGGGAAGCGTGTCGAGAAACAAGTCCGCGGCGCGATGCCGGGCCAAGTGGTCGGCGCTGTCGTCCATCCGCGGCGCAAAGATCAGTCGGTCGGGATCGATCCCGCGCGCGGCCGCCTCGCGCCGGAGGTTCAATTGCGCCAGATCACTCATGTCGGAAAGCCACAATACGCTGCCATGCACGCGCGCCAGCAGCCGCATCCAGACCTCGAATACCGGCGCGGCGATCTTGAACGTCTGGTTGAAGCAGCAGAATACGAAGCCTTGGTCGGGCGGCCCGAGGTCGCTTCGCGGCGCGACATAGGCCGAAATGCGCCTAGTCGCGTCGTTCACGTGGTAGCAGTCCGGCAGGTGCACGATCTTCTCGGTGAAGAACCGCTGCTGGTCGAACGGCAGCACCGTCTCGTCGGCGAGAATGTAATCCATATGCTCGGCTCCGGTCGTTCCCGCATATCCCAGGTAGTTGACCTGGATCGCGGCCGGCCGACAGGCCAAGACGCCGGGCCGAAAACCCTCGGTCAAGCCGTTCAAATCGACGGCGATGTGCACCCGGCGATCGTTGATGAGTTTGGCGATGTTGCGATCGGAATCGAACGCGACGTCGTGGAAATGGTCGAGCGCGTCGATCATGCGTTTGCGAATGTGGCTTTCGTCATCGAGCCCGAAAGACACGCCGATGATCTCGAAACGCGTGCGGTCGTGGCGCTCGAGCAGTTCGGCGATGGCCACCCCGACGGCGTGATGGCGAAAATCCGAAGACAGATATGCAATCCGCAGCTTGTCGGCCGACATGACGTTGGAATGGACGAACGGCTTCGGCGCCCCGGCCACCACATCGCGCGTCAAATTCCGGGCGGCTTTCAGTTGATCGTGCAGATCGAGCTCGAGGCCGATGGATGCGAAGGAATGTACGAAATTTCCCGCCGCAATGGAATTTCGCAGCGCGCCGGTGAGCTTGTCGGCTTGCGCCCAGTCGGCCACGGCCAACCGGCAATAGGCAAGTTCACCGAGTGCGCGCATGTCGCCGAGCACCGACGCCCGCTGGTAGCTGTCGATGGCGCGCGCGAGATGGCCCAGCGTCAAGAGCGATTTGCCACGGTTGAAGAGCGCGTCGGCGTCGTCCGGCTTGGCGGCGAGGACGCATTCGTAGGCGGTGATCGCTTCGTCGTGACGCCGCAGCTTTCGCAGCGCCTCGCCGCGATGCTTGAGCAATTCCGGCTGACCGGGAGCAAGCGCAAGCGCCTTGTCGAAGGTCGCGAGCGCGTCCTGGTCGCGACCGAGCAACAGCAAGGCATTGCCGTAGCCGTCGAGCCACAAGACGTTGTCCGGTGCAGCTTGGACGGCCTTGCCGAAACTGTGAAGGGCTTCTTCGTAACGCCCGAGCTCTATCAGCGCGAGCCCGCGATTGCCGAGGATCATGGGATGGTCGCCTCGCACCTCGATCGCGCGATCGAAGGTCGCGAGTGCCTCGTCGGCGCGATAGAGCAGCATCAGCGTATTGCCGCGGCTGATGAGCGCCTCCAGGTGATCCGGCTTGATCGCAAGCGCCCGGTCGAAGGCTTCGAGCGCCTCGTGCAGGCGATCGAGCCGCACCAACACATTGCCGCGGCAGCTGAGCGCGGCGAGAAGATTGGGGTTGACGGCAAGCGCCTGATCGAAAGCCGCAAGGGCCTCCTCGCAGCGCCTGAGCACGAGCAGCGCGCTGCCGCGCTTGCAGTGGGCCTCGAGATGGTCTGGCTTAATGGCGAGCGCCTTGCCGTAGGCCACGAGCGCTTCGTCATGACGAGCGAGAGCCGCCAGCGCGGCGCCGAAATTGCACAGGGCGTCGACCGATCGGGGATTCATTTTCAGTGCGGCGTCGATTAAGCGAAGCGCCTCGGCTGCGTTGCCCTGCTGCTGCCGCAGGACGCCCAGCAGGTGCAAGGCGTCGAAATGGTCGGGTTTGGCCTCGAGAATCACGGCATAGTGGCTTTCCGCCTCGGCCAGCAGCCCGCGCCGATGCAATGCGACGGCGCGTTCGACGACCGCCGCCCAATCGCTCTCAGCATGTGCCAACGATGACGGCATTTGATACCTACGTGCTCGGCGCGACGCGGAAGCCGCGCGGGCGCTCGCCGCGCCGATAGATGTCCCACATCGTCGCATAGGCCGCCTCGACGTGGCGGCGGAAACGATCGCTGTCGAACAGCGGGCAGTTGAGTCTGTTGTCCGCGAGCTTGCGCCGAATCGATGACCGGAGCACGGGGTCGCCGGCGAGCTTCAACGCCAGGGCCTCGTACTCTTCGAGGCTCGCCGTCGCCAGCTCCGGCAGGCCCGCGGCCTTGAGTAGGCTCGCCCCGACGCGACCGGCGAAGGCGTCGCCCTGGCAGGTGACAACCGGCAGCCCGGCCCACAGCGCATCGCACGCCGTCGAGTGCGCGTTGTAGGGAAGCGTATCGAGGAACAGATCCGCGGCGCGATGGCGGGCGAGGTGGTTCTCGATGCGGCCGGCATAGGGCGCAAATACCAGGCGAGCGGGCGCAATGCCGCGCGCCGCGGCCTCCCGCCGAAGGTTCAATTGCGCAAGATCGTTCGTCTTCGAGAGCCACAGGACGCTGCCCGGCACCTGCGCGAGCAGCCGCATCCAAACGTCGAATACGGTCGCGGAAATTTTTGAACTCTTGTTGAAGCAGCAGAATACCGGGCCTTGCTCGGGGAGCGAGAGCTCGCTTCTTGTCGGGGTTTGCGGCGATGTACGCCTGGTCGTATCGTTGGCGTGGTAGCAATCCGGCAGATGCACGATCCTCTCGGTGAAGAACGGCTGCTGATCGAACGGCAGCACCGTCTCGTCGGCGAGGATGTAGTCGATGAAGTCGGCGCCGGTCGTTGCCGGATAACCGAGATAGGCGACTTGGACCGGCGCCGCGCGATAAGCCAAGACGCGCTGACGGGAGCCTTGCGTCGGACCGTTCAGATCGACGGCGATGTGTACCGCGGAATCGTTCAACAACTTGGCGATGCTCTCGTCAGTCTCGGCTGCGACGTCATGGAAGCGATCGAACGAGCGGACGATGCGCGCACGTATTTGGCTGCCGTCGTTCGGGCTCAGCGATACCCCGATGATCTCAAGACGCGCACGGTCGTGACGCTCGAACAGCTCGGCGATCGTCGATGCGACCGCGTGCTGGCGAAAGTCCGATGACACATATGCAATTCGCAGCTTGTCGGATCGAACGACGGTCGAATGTGCGAACGGCTTCGGTGCGCTAGGCAGGCTGACTCGAAGAAAGTTCGTCGCGGCTTTCAGCTGGTCGCGGGGATGGAGCCCGAAAACCACGGATACGAAGGGATAGATGAAATCCCCCGCAGCGATGCGCGCGCGCAACACGCCCGCGAGCTCGCTGGCTCGGGCCCAGTCGGCAACCGTCAATTGGTAAAGCGCGAGTATGCTGAACGCCCGCGCATTGTTGAGGGCCCAAGCCTGCTCGAAGCTTTCGAGGGCCTCTTCGAGCCGGTCGAGGGACCAAAGCGTATTGCCTCGAATGTAGAGCGCCTCCGCGTCGCGCGAATTGACGGCTAGCGCCCTGTCGCAAGCATCCAGCACCTCGTCCTGACGCCCGAGTGCTACGAGTGCCACGATGCGATTGCTGAGAGCGAAGGGGTCGTCAGGTTTGATCTCGATCGCCTTGTCGAAGGCCGCGAGCGCCTCGTGGGGGCGACAGAGGTGCAACAGAGCAACGCCGCGACTGACGTGGGCATCGGGGTGATCTTCCTTGACCGCGAGTACGCCGTCGAAGACTTCTAGCGCTTGCGGGACGCGACCGAGATTGATCAGTGCAATCCCGCGGTTGATGCGCGCTTCGAGGTGCTGCTCGTTGATGGCGAGTGCGGCGTCGAAGTCGGCAAGCGCTTCCTGGGGGCGACCGAGATGCACGAGCGCAATGCCGCGGCTGACCAGCGCTTCGCCGCGGTCCCGCTTTGTGGCGAGTGCCTGGTCGTAGAGGGCGAGCGCTTCTTCGTGCCGTGCGAGACCATCGAGCACCGCGCCGAAGGTGCGCATCGAATCGCCGGTTTGGGAGTTTACTTTCAGTGCCTCGCCGATCAGCCTGAGAGCCTCGATGCTGTCGCCCTGCTGCTGTCGCAAGACACCGAGCCGATGCAGCGCGTCGAAATGATCGGGTCTTGCCTTGAGAATCGCGGTGTAGAACTTCTCGGCCTCGGCCAGCATTCCCAGCTTATGAAACTTCACTGCGCATTCGGCGGCCTCCGCCACGACGGTGTCCTCGCGTGTCGATGCTCCTGCCATAGCCGACGCCGGATGATTCTGCGGAAAAACTCACGTTGGTTCAGTCGGTTGGTCTAAACAATTATGGTTAATTGAGGGTTATTGTCGCAGCTTCCCCGGGATCAGGAGAGCGAGCATTCCCCGCATCTCGTCAGCGAGCGGGGAGCAAACGGCGCCGGCTCACGGTCAACTGAGCAGGCCGGCTGCGATCTGACGATTGATGTCGATGAGCGCTTCGAGCTTCTCGCGGTCCGGTTGGCCGGTCAGATCGACCGTCTTATTGAACACGAACAGGCCGAGACTGGCGACGTTCTGACGGATTTCCTTCGGAAGCGGATTGTCGACGTTCGTCACCGCGGAAAACAGCATCACCCAGAGCTTACGGTTGTAGATCAGCGCCCGGTCGAAATCGTCGCGCTCGTGGTCATCCCACTTGTCGACCACGGCCTGCATTTGCGAGGCCGCCAGTAGCAGCAGATCCGCCTCGAGTTCACGCGGACTGCAGGTCTGAGTCGCGATTTTCCTGTACGCCTGCGCCGCGTTTTGCATGTTCGAGAACTTTCTGCTCGTACGCGACCAGTCGCTTGGCTTCTTTCAGGGCCTTGTACATCTCCCCTGTTAAAATCCGGTTATTTATGGCCTCGATGTAGGGCCATATGGTCGGCGCCGCTTGAATAATGTCGCTTACCAACGCGAAGTAGATGTCGTGATGCGCGCGCGGATCGCGCGAAGTGTACATCAACTGGACGGCAAGGTAGATGCGCTTCGCTGGCGAGTCGGCACGCTCGGGCGTCATGATGTCGCGTTCGCGCAAGATCGGAGCCGTACCCTGGATGACCAGGCGCGTTCGCTGATCGCCGTTGGTAACGACGCTTTCACCGACGATTATCCGCTCGCCGGGCTTCAGCTCGACCTTAAGTGCCATGACGGTCTCCGCGCCCAGGTGTCGACGGCAATGGTTTCGAACGATCGTTGACAAAAGGTGAACGCAGGCGCAGCACGTGTCTCCCGCGGCGTCACGATTTGAAATTATTCACCTAGCGGAACAGCCGTAGCACGTTCTGATCCGCCTGGGTGGCGAGCGAGAGCGCGGTGGAGGACAGCGACTGGCGCGTCTGCAGCGCGAGCAGGCTGGCTCCCTCCTGGTTGGCGTCGGCCAAGGTCAAGTCGTTGGTGCCGGTCTGCAGCGTGTTGATTGTCTGTTTGGTGAAATCGGTGCGATCCTGGATCACCGCCACGTCGGCGGTATAGTTCGAACTCTGGTTCTGCAGGGTGGCGAGCGCATTGTTGATGTTGGCCATCGCGGTGTTGACGTCATAGCTGGTCTGGAACGAGCTCGTCGAGGCGACGACGCCGAGGCCGATGGAGGTGTCGTTGTTGCCGGCGACGACGAGCTTGGTGGTGGCCGACTGGTTCATGATTACGGTCAGGCTTTGGTTGTTCAACAGACTGATGCCGTTGAAGGCGGAATCTGCAGCCATCTGGTCGATCTGAGTTCGCAGCGCGTCGAACTGCGCGGCCAACGACGTGCGCGCCGCGCTGGTCGCTCCGGTGGAGGCGGCGGTATTGTTGATGGGGCCGTTGCTGGCGGTGGCGTTGAAACCGAGATTCAGCAGGGCGGTGGTGCTGGCGCTGTTGGTCGTGATGGTGATCGCGGCGGCGCCGGTCGCCCCTTCCAGGAGGATCCTGCCGTCACCGGACAGCTCGGCCCGGTCCTTGCTGTTGCCGGTGGTGCCGCCCTGGTTGATGAAGTTGATGAGACTTTGGACCGTCTGGGTGACGGAGGTGGTGAAGGTCGTCGTGTTGGTGGTGCCGTCGTTGACGGTGATGACGTCGGTGGCGGCGAAACCCAACGAGCTCAGCAGCGTTGTGCCGGTCAAAATCGAGGCCGTGCCGGTGAGAACGGCGGTCGTGGCCGTGGCCGCCAGCGCCTGCGAAAGCGTGCCCTTGGCGGTATTGAGCAGGCTCGTGATCTGCGTGATGCCGTTATTGGTCTGATCGAGCGTTCGCTGCGCCAAGTTCATCTGATCCAGCAGCGTATTGAGATTCGTGACGCTGGTCTGGAACGAATTCGCCATGAAGAAATTGGTTGGATTGTCGAGCGCCGAATTGACCTTCTTGCCGGTCGCAAGACGCTCCTGCGTCGTCGTGATGAGGTCAGTGGTCTGCTGGAGCGCGAGCAGATTGGCGCGGACTCCGGTTGAAAGGACGACATCGTTGCTCATCTTGCATCTCGTTGATAGAGCGCTGGATGGACCGCGCGTTTCCGACGGCGAGGGCAATATGGATTGTTAACCCTAACGGCGGGTTAATTATTAACCTTAACGGTCGTTAAGGTGCCTTGCCGGTGCCGCATCGCCGACAGGCGGCAGTTGCGGCGGCGCCGCCGGGGACCACGATGCCTAGCGCCGCTCGCATGTTTAATTTTTTGTAAATCCGATCCGCCTAGGATTTGCATGGTCGCGGGCGGGTTCTCATCCCCAAAGGCAAAGGTTTGCACGCCGAGACGCTCCTGTCCGCGATCCCGCATGGTCCGCAACGCCGCGCTTGGCGCAGCTCGCCCTGCGGGCACGCACTTGAAAGGGACCAGCCTTGACTGCGCCGACAACGCTCGATCCCGCGGATTGGTCCGGCCTGCGCGCCCAAGGGCACCGCATGCTCGACGACATTCTCGACTATATCGAGCACATTCGCGAGCGGCCGGTGTGGCAGCCGATTCCGGATGCGGTGCGCGACCGCTTCCGCGAGCCGATCCCGAGCGCACCCACCGATCTCGCCACCGCGCACGAAGAGTTCATGCGCAGCGTACTTCCGTTTGCTACCGGCAATTCGCATCCCGGCTTCATGGGCTGGGTCCACGGCGGCGGAAATCCCGTCGGCGTGCTGGCGGAGATGCTGGCCGCCGGGCTCAACGCCAATCTCGGCGGCCGCGACCACATGCCGATCGAGGTGGAGCGACAGGTGGTGCGTTGGGTCCGCGACCTCTTCGGATTTCCTGAAACCGCAACCGGACTGTTCGTCACCGGGACGTCGATGGCGAACTTCATTGCGCTGCTCGTCGCCCGCACCGGCACGCTGGGCAAGCGCGTGCGGCGTGAAGGCGTCGGCGCAAGCGGTCGGCCTCTTGTCGCCTATGCGTCGGCGGCCGCGCATCGCTGCATCGTCCAGGCGATGAATCTTTCCGGTCTCGGGATCGACTCCCTGCGTATCGTTTCGATCAATCACCGACACCAGATCGATCTCGCCGCGCTCGCGACGGCGATTGCGGCCGATCGCCGCGCCGGGGGCGTGCCGTTTCTCGTCGTCGGAACCGCCGGCACGGTCGATATCGGCGCCATCGACGATCTCGGCGCCTTGGCCGAGCTTGCCCGGCGCGAGAAGCTGTGGTTTCACGTCGACGGCGCCTACGGGGCGCTCGGGATGCTCGCCCCCGATATCGCGCCCCGTCTCGCCGGCATCGAGCGCGCGGATTCGCTTGCGCTCGACTTCCACAAATGGGGCCAGGTGCCGTACGATTGCGGCTTCATCCTGGTGCGCGACGGGGCGCTGCATCACGATACATTCGCTTTGCCGGCGGCCTATCTGGGGGGCGAGACCCGCGGGCTGGCGGCAGGCTCGCCGTGGCCGTGCGAGTTCGGGCCGGACCTCTCGCGCGGCTTCCGCGCCTTGAAGACGTGGTTCACGCTCAAGACCTATGGCACCGAGCGGCTCGGGGCGCTGATTTCGCGAACCTGCGAGCTGGCGCAATATCTTCGGCGCCGGATCGAGGCGTCTCCCGCTCTCGAGCTGCTCGCGCCGGTCGAGCTCAACATCGTCTGCTTCCGTTACCGAGGCGACGATGCGGATCGCGTGAATGCGAACATCGTGGTCGATCTTCACGAATCCGGCATCGTCGCGCCGTCGACCACCGTTCTCGACGGTCGCCTCGCCATTCGCGCCGCGATCGTCAATCACCGAACCGGGCCGCGTGACATTGACGCCCTAGTCGAGAGCACGGTCGCGCTCGGCAATGTCCACCGCAACAGCTGCGCAGCATAGGAATGAAACGATGATCGCGGACGCCTTGGCACGTCGCTTCAGTGGTGATCAAGAACCGGCGGTTCCGATCGGGCTCGCATCGTTGGCCGGTTGGGCATTCGCCGGCAGCGACCTCGCGCCGATCGGCAACCGGCTGGTCGAACGGGTGATGGCCAATGCGCAGGACGCCGCCGCCTTGATGGATCTCTCGACCATCCTGCAGCTCGTCGGCGACCGCGACGCGGGAATGGCGTGGCAGGCGCAGGCGCTCGCGGTGCAGCGTCTCTTTCGGCGGCCGCCCGCGCTCGTCTCGCCGGACGGCATTCGGCTTCTGGCCTTCCTGGCGCCCGGCGACTTCATGACGAACACGCCGCTCGAGTTCCTGCTGGAAGGATCGGACGTGACGCTGGACATGCATTATGTTGTGGCCGGATCGCCGCTCGCTGAGCCCATCCCCGATCATGATCTTGCATTCGTGGCGGTCGGCGAATCGGATGCGAATCGTGCGGTGCTTCGCCAGATCGGAGAAATCGTTCGATCCTGGCCGCGCCCGGTGCTCAACGAGCCGGAACGAATCGCTTCGCTGTCGCGGGAAGGTGCCAGCGCGCTGCTGAAGTCCGCGCCCGGCCTCGCCGTGCCGACGTCGGCCCGCCTCGGCCGCGAGATTCTCGACGGTGTCGGCCAAGGGGCGATCCGGGTCGACGCCCTGCTCGAGCAAGGCGCGTTTCCGATTGTTGCGCGTCCAGCCGGCTCGCATGCGGGCGACGGCCTCGCCAAGCTCGATCACCCGGCGGCGGTCGCCGCATATCTGCAGGAGCGGCCGGAGCGCGAGTTCTGCATCGCGCCGTACGTCGACTATCGCGGACCCGACGACCTATTCCGCAAGTACCGCATCGCCCTGATCGACGGCCGGCCGTTCGCCTGCCACATGGCGATCTCCGAGCACTGGATCATTCATTATCTCAACGCCGGGATGCGCGAGAGCGCGGACAAGCGCGCGGAAGAGGCGCGTTTCATGATGAATTTCGACGACGACTTCGCCCGCCGGCACGCAAGCGCGCTCCGCGCCATCTGCGCACGGGTCGGCCTCGACTATTTCGGCATCGATTGCGGGGAGACCGCCGACGGCAAGCTTTTGCTATTCGAGGTCGACGTGGCGATGATCGTGCATTCGATGGATCCGCCGGATCTCTTCCCCTATAAGCCGCCACAAATGCGCAAGGTCCGCGACGCCTTTCGCGACCTGCTGCGTAGGAAGCGCGGCAGGCCTACGGTTTAGTCAGAAACTACGACCGTTGGGCATTTATATATGATGATCGTTTTAGCTTTCTGACCGGCTCGTAGCCCGGATGGAGCGAAGAGCGAAATCCGGGATCGGTCGCCCGACTTGCCGAAAGCGGCACTCCCGATCCGGTACGCCGCCGTGCTGCATGCGGGCTACGCGCTGGTATCAGCCGGAAAAGTAGACGGCGGGGCCGGTGGCCCCGCCGTCTGCTGATGCGATGTCTTGCGTCCTATCGGAACAGACGCAGCACGTTCTGGTCCGACTGGGTCGCGAGCGACAGCGCCGTCGAGGACAGCGTCTGGCGCGTCTGCAACGCCAGCAGCTGGGCGCCGACCTGGTTGGAGTCGGCGAGCGTAAGGTCGTTGATGCCGCTGCTGAGCGTATTGACCTGCCGGCTGGTGAAGTCCTGCCGCGCCTGGATGACCGACACCTGCGAGGCATAGGTCGAGGCCTGGTTCTGCAGGGTGGTGAGCGCGGTCTTCACGGTGCTGACCGCCGAGTTGACGTCGAAGTTGTCCTGGAACGTGTTCACCGTGAACGTCGAGGTGAGGCCGAGGCCGGCCGAGGTATCGGTGTTGCCAGTCAGGATGACCTTGGCTGTCGACGTGACATTGGTGAAGATGGCCAAGCTTTGGTTGTTCAACAGGCTGACGCCGTTGTAGCCGGAATCCGCCGCCAACTGGTCGATCTGGGTACGCAGTGAATCGAATTGTGCGGCCAATGCCGTGCGGGTGGAGCTCGCGGAGCCCGCGGCGGCGGTGTTGTTGATGGCGCCATTCGAGGCGGTGGCGTTGAAGCCCAGATTCTGCACGGCGGTGGTGCTGGCGCTGTTGGTGGTGATGGTGATCGCAACAGCGGCGGTAGCGCCCTCGATCAGCACCCGCCCGTCACCGGAGAGCTCGGCGCGGTCCTTGTTGTTGCCGGTGGTGCCGCCCTGGTTGATGAAGTTGATGAGACTTTGGATCGTCTGGGTGGCGGCGGTGGTGAAGGTGGTGGTGTTGGTGGTGCCGTCGCTGACGGTGATGACGTCGGTGGCGGCGAAACCCAGCGAGGCGAGCGTCGTCGTACCGGCCAAGCTTGCGGCCGTGCCGGTGAGGAGCGAGGTCGTGGGCGAACTCGCCAGCGCCTGGTTGAGCGTGCCCTGGACGCTCTGGAGCAGGTTGGTGAGGTCGGTGATGCCGGTATTGGCGGCATCGAGCGTCCGCTGCCCGATGTTGATCTGGTCGAGAATCGTGTTGAGGGAGTTGATGCTGGTCTGGAAGTTGCTCGCCAGGAAGAAGTTGGTCGGGTTGTCGAGCGCGGTGTTGACCTTCTTGCCGGTGGCAAGCTGGTTCTGGACGGTGTTGATGAGGTTGGTGGTCTGCTGCAGCGCAAGGAGGTTACCGAGAACACCTTGCGAAAGGGCGACGACGAGAGGCATTGTAGTTAACCTTCCTGGTTAGAGACGCATAAAACCCGATCGCTTCTGATCAGGTTGCGTTCACCATCAGCGGCGGTGCCTAATCTGTGGTGAATGAATATGGTGAACGGCCGTTAGGGTTAATGCGG
>WNFB01001101.1_pt1 | contig 24983 bp, 21 predicted proteins | sample 5400501 | NCBI WGS metagenome assembly WNFB01 (sample SAMN13153341, study PRJNA577476) | soil metagenome | isolation source: 200 cm saprolite under Douglas fir tree site 2 hole 1 | place: USA:California | collected 2015-04-18 | reverse complement strand
GCTATTAACATAGTGAGTAGGAAGATTTTCATCACCAACGAAGACTGTCTTTACCTGCTTGGGGCTCGTTGGTTTTCTTTCTTCTGCCATAAGTGCCTGCCACTTTCTCAGCTCTTATCATCATCTGATAAAATAATGTCATTACGAGAGTATAATACCATACTCCACGATTCATTCGTCAAGAATAATGCGCATCTTTACTTAGCACGATGCATCATGTAATCCTAATCATGAGGTATCGGCTCTAGCTACATCAACTGCTTTCCTGATGTATGATTTTAGACAGCCTATCGTACTTTTGTGGGCAGATTCTGCTGAACCCCTTTTTCGCTCCCTTGCCGACAGCTAATTCTTACACCCAAATGTCCCTTTTCATAGAGTAGTGATTTGCTACTGTGATATAATCGCCAGTATGTAAACCTCTTGATGTAAAATCTTTGGTTGACCTATCATGGCTTTTTCGGGAGAAGCCCATGAGTAGCACTCGATATTCCTGTCTCTCATTGTTCCTTGTTTGCTGCTGCCTGGTACTGCTGTTGACTAGCTGCTCTCCCGTTTCTAAGGCTACCACTACTCCTCTCGTCGCTGCTCGTTCTACCTCCCTAGCGCTGGGAACTACTATTTTGACGTATCATGGCCATTCTAAGAAGGTGAACAGCATAGCATGGTCACCAGATGGGAGGCGTATTGCCTCCGCGAGCGATGACGGAACGGTGCAAGTTTGGGATGCCTCTAGCGGGCGTAACGTCTTAACGTATCGCGGCCATTCTGGCCCGGTGCTTGCAGTAGCATGGTCATTTGATCTGACACACATTGCCTCCGCAGGAGATGATGCGACTGTACAGGTGTGGGATGCCTCCACCGGGAAAAGAGTCTTGACGTACCGCGGACACGCCGGTCCGGTCACTACTGTGGCATGGTCACTCAATGGGCAACATATCATCTCCGCGGGCGACGATGGAACCGTGCAGGCGTGGGATGCTACTACGGGAAACACGCTCTTGACCTACCACACCTCTTCCAGGGTGAGCCAGGTGGCCTGGTCGTTAGATGGGTACCGTATTGCTGTCGGGGAAGCTAACGGAACAGTACAGGTGTGGGACATTACCACTGGCCAAAATCTCTTTACCTATCATAGTCAAGGCAGCCGGGTCAATGGAGCAGCGTGGTCGCCAGACGGGAAGCACTTTGCCTTTGCCAGTGATGATGGAACGGTGCAAGCATGGGACGCTCTCACAGGCAAGCATGTCTTGACCTACCATGGTCACAGTGGCCCGGTTAGTGGAGTAGCATGGTCGCTCGATGGCAAGTATATCGCCTCGGGAGGAGATGATATGACCGTGCAGGTGTGGGATGCCGCCACAGGAAACAGGATATTCATCTATCATGGTCATAGCGGTCCTGTGCGTGCAGTAGCATGGTCGTTCGATGCGACACGTATGGCCTCGGGAGGAGATGATACAACGGTGCAGGTGTGGCAAGCAGAGTGATGAGATTGGCCCCCTACGGCTTATCTATTTCATACCTTCAGATTGGCCCTTCGACTTGACAACAAACCTTGATCATCAATATAATTGATCATAAAGGCACTGTGTACATTTTCAGGAGGAATGCCATTGGAGATGGAGCATTTGATTGACGACCTGCTCAGCCTGTATCACCTGATTCGGCGCGCTTCGCACCCGGTCAGGCGAGCTGAGATCACGCAGGAGCAGTACTGGTTGATGCGCAGGCTTCACTGTCACGGCACGCAAAGCATCAGCGAGCTGGCAGAGGCGCTGAGCATCACAGGCAGTTCTGCGACGACGGCGTGTAAACGCCTGGAGAAGGCCGGGCTGGTGATTCGGGAACGCCAGATGAATGATGAGCGCATGGTGCGTGTCAGCCTGACAGAGGAGGGACGCGAACGCATCGCGGCATGGCAGCAGCAGCGGCGCGAACTGCTGGGCCGCCTGCTTGAGCCGCTCGATACACATGAACAGGATGAGTTACAACACATTCTTGAACATATGCTGCAAGCAGCTGAGGATACCGTGCTACAAGAGAGGATACATGCAAAAGTCCATTGAAGTGTATAACCTTGTGAAACGCTTTGGTGAGCACGCGGCGGTGGATTCTATTAACTTTACGGTTGGGGAGGGTGAAATCTTCGGTCTACTTGGTCCCAACGGGGCCGGAAAAACTACCACCCTCAAGATGCTCACGACGCTTCTTCCACCGACGTCGGGTCGGGCGCTGGTCGCGGGATACGACGTTAGCAGGCAACCTACAGCGGTTCGCCGGTTGATCGGCTATGTTCCACAAGCGATTTCGGCAGATGGGAGCCTGACAGGCTTCGAGAACCTGCTGGTCTTTGCCAGGTTGTATGATGTTCCACGCGCTGAGCAGCAAAAGCGCGTGCGCGACGCGCTGGCGTTCATGGGTCTACAAGAGGCCGGAGACAGGCTGGTACGTACTTACTCCGGCGGCATGATCCGCCGTCTTGAAGTTGCCCAGGCGGTGCTGCACCGTCCAACCGTCCTCTTTCTGGATGAGCCGACGGTAGGTCTGGACCCGGTGGCGCGGAAAGCTGTCTGGGAACACCTGGCGCAACTGCGCCAGCGTTTCGATATGACTATGCTCATCACAACGCACTACATGGAAGAGGCCGATAGCCTTTGCCAGCGTGTAGCAATTATGCACCTGGGCAAAATCATGGCGATGGACACACCCGCCGAATTGAAGGCGGGTGTTGGTGGGCCAGAGACCACGCTGGAAGATGTCTTTATGTACTATACCGGTAATACACTGGAAACGGGAGGAACCTATCGTGACACAGCACGCACCCGTCGCGCGGCGCGACGCCTTGGCTAATGGCGAAACAACCAGCGTCATTACTCAAGTATCACCGCTCACGGCGTTCACACGTTATCTGACGAAAACCGCAACCATTGTCTGGCTGGAGATACGCAAAATTCGTCATGATCCGATCGACCTGCTGACGCGTGCGGTGCAGCCGGCGCTCTGGATCCTCATCTTTGGTGAGGTATTCACCCGCGTGCGCGCTATTCCTACCGGCGGCACTAGCTATCTGGATTTCATGGCACCGGGCATCCTGGCGCAAAGCGTCCTGTTCATCGCCATCTTCTCAGGCATTGCCACCATCTGGGAACGTGACCTGGGCATCATTCACAAGTTCCTGGCAAGTCCTACCCCTCGCTCAGCCCTGGTGCTGGGGAAGGCGCTGTCTGCCGGTGTGCGCGGGCTATCCCAGGCCATCATCATCTATGTGCTGGCGCTGTTGCTGGGGGTCCATATTAACTGGAATCCACTGGCGCTGCTTGGCGTATTCTTTATGGTCATGCTGGGCGCGGCTGCTTTCTCGACCTTCTCGCTGATTATCGCGTGCCTGGTGAGAACGCGTGATCGTTTCATGGGCATTGGGCAGGTGCTGACCATGCCGTTGTTCTTTGCCAGCAACGCGATCTACCCTGTCGCTATCATGCCCGCCTGGCTGCAGGTCATCGCGCGCGCCAATCCTCTGAGCTATGAGGTTGACGCGCTGCGATCCATGATGCTTGCCAATGGGGCCAACAATGCAATGGGGTTGTTGATCGACTTCGTTGTATTGCTCGCGGTCACATTGGCGCTGGTGGTGATCGGCGCGCGCCTCTATCCGCGTTTAGCCCAGTAGTAATCTGCCGCGCAATCAGAACATCATAACCCTTGACAATCAAAACGTTTGACATTATACTTTTTTCAATCGTATCAAAACGTTTTGCTAACTTATGCAGCTAGGAGCGAGGCGATGGCGAACATCAAAGATGTAGCACGCGCTGCCGGAGTCTCCGTCAGTACCGTATCGCACGTCCTCTCGGGGAATCGACCCATCAGCGAGGCTACGCGCATGCGCGTCAAGGAGACCATCGCTCAACTGGGATACCGTCCCAACCGGCTTGCTCAAGGGCTGGTCAACAAAAGTACCTCTTCAGTCGGCCTGCTCGTGCCTGACCTGGCGAATCCGTTCTTCAGCAATATTGCCGAAGCCGTAGAAATCGCGGCACACGAGCGCGGCTACAGCGTCATTCTCTGTAATACAAATCTCGACCCTGTCCGCGAGGCCGACTACCTGGCAGTACTGCTCAGCCGCCAGGTAGACGGCCTCATTTACTTTCCGGGCACACGTGTCCCGAACGCGGCCCTTACTGCCGCCGTTGCTGAAGGAGTGCCGGTGGTCGTCGTCGATGAGCGCCTCGACAACCTTCCAGGCGTCTTTGTTGATAATTTTGATGGAGGACGCCAGGTTGGCGCATACCTGGCATCACTGGGACATCGCTCTATCCTCTTCTTAGGTGGACCGGAGGGTCTGCCCACCGTCATAGATCGGCTTGATGGCTTACGAGCTGGTCTGGAGGCGGCAGGCGCCCCAGTCGATAACATGCGACTTTATTTTGGTGAATATCGCGCTTCGTATGGCTATGAGGCCATTTATGCTTTTGCTCGCGAGGGCATTTTTTCACCAGGTGCCGAGCAGCGACCAAGCGCCGTCGTGGCCGCGAACGATCTAATTGCGATTGGAGCCTTGCGAGCCTTACGCGAACTCAATCTTCGAGTTCCTCGCGACTGTTCGCTCGTGGGCTTTGACGGCATCGAACTCACCTCTCTGATTACGCCGTCCCTTACAACCGTACAACAACCCTTTGGCAAGGTCGCAACCTCTGCCGTTCAGCTTCTGTTGTCCAGGATCGAGGCTATCAATGTTCGCAAGGAGGATAAACTCAGCGCCTCTGCTGTCTCTCATATCATTCTGCCCGTGTCATTGATTGTCCGCGAGTCGGTTGCTGCGCCTCCGGACCAGGACGCCTTGATCTCAAGTGCGATGCAAACTACCGTAAAATCGCTATCGCTGGATTAAGACTGACCGCTTCGCCTGTAGGTGGTTTCTACAGAGAAGCTGTACAGTACCGGACATTGTGTTATTTTGTCGTCTGCTTCATTCACAGGAGGGTCTGATGTCTACTGTAAGCGGTTCTAAACCCGGTGGCTCAACCTCGGTCTTTGTCCGTAATGCCACGGGCCTGGTGCGTGAGCTTTCGCCGTTTGACGCTTTCAACCTCGTCTTCTCGGCGGTACTGATCCCTGTCGGCATCACGCAGGTCTTCTCGTTCGCCCCCACGTTCTGGCCGAATGCGAACGTCCTGATATCGTTCTTGATCTCCATCCCTCTGGTGTTCTGCTTCGGCATGGTGTACCTCTACTTCACCGTTGCGATGCCACGTTCCGGTGGAGATTATGTCTGGGTCAGCCGTGTGCTTGGACCAGGGATCGGATTCGTAGCTAACCTGGCGCTTACCTTTGTCTTTACAACCTGGATATCGTTCAACTTTACCACCATGATGACGCTGCTCGTTCCCAGCCTGGGATACGTAGCCGGCTTCACCTGGAATCCTAACCAGTTAACTCAATTCCTGCTTGCTACTGTGCTCACAATCCTGTTCGCGGGCTTGATGCTGCTTGGCACGCGGCGTGTAGCTCGCTACATGTTGTACTCTTTCGCCATCGTATGGATAGGCATGGCAGTCTGGCTCATTGGGCTGGCGATTACCGGCCACAATGCCTTCGTTGCTAACTTCAATGCCCACAGCGGCACGACGATCAGCCAGGTGACGAGCGCCGCCTCCAAGGCGGGCTTCACAGCTGGCTCAACTCTCGACTGGGCCGGCACCATCTTTGCCATGATCTATGCCTTCCAGGTATTCACAGGCTTCCAGTGGACCGGCTACTTCGCGGGCGAGATCAAAAACGTGCGCAGAACTGCTACCACGTCGATCATTGGCGCTCTCGTAATCAGTGCTGTTCTCTACGTGTTGGCTACATTCCTTGTCTATAACACCTACGGTTTCTCGAATTTCGCGTCCATCGCCTATCTTGGCTTCAATACCACGAACTCACCGTTAGGTTTCGCGCCTTACCTCCCATCGCTGGTGAAATTCCTGGTACTGCCAGGGTTCCTGCAGATTTTCGTCGCGCTCTGTTTCGTGCTCTCGGTGCTCTGGTGGACACCGACAGGTTTCCTGATCGCCACCCGCAACATCTTCGCCTGGTCCTTTGATCGCCTGGCACCTTCGGGTGTAGCCAATATCAGCGATCGTCTGCATACGCCAGTCGTGGCTACGATCGTAGTAGCGATCTGGGTAGAGCTCCTGAACTACATGAATATCTACCTGGGATTGAGCGCGCTGCTTGTCAATGTGATCGCGGTGATGGCTGTCGCTTTCATAGCTGTAGCGTTGGCCGCGATATTCATGCCCTACATACGTCCCAATCTCTTCAACGCGGCTCCAGCAATGGTTCGCGTTCGCTTCGCCGGCATCCCCTTACTCACGATTGTAGGAGTGGTCATGCTGATAAGCTGGGCCTTCGTGCTCTATGTCGCTTTCACGACAACGGCATTTGGGCAAGTCGCTCCCCAATCGATGCTCGAAGCCTTTGCTGTTCCTATTGCTGGAGTGATATATTACGTGATTGTACGCATAGTGCGTGCGCAACAAGGCATCCAACTCAAGGCGGCCTTCCAGGAGATCCCGCCCGAGTAATAGCCCGAGAGAGCGACCACAGGGGTCGCCCCATAAGCGACACGAGTAGGGACCCGATTTATCGCGTCCCACGGGGCGGGGAGGGGTGGCACGAGGGAGACAGTCGCGCGTTGGCCCCCTCCCCACCCCGTGGGACGCGATAAATCGGGTCCCTACGCCTATGGGCCGGCCGCTGCGCAGACCGGTCGCCTTGTCTGGATACGCCCTGTTACCAGTACACAACCAATCTCAATAACCAGGGGGACTACATATGTCCAACCTTAGTAGGGGCGACCCCTCCGGTCGCCCAAATCGTTCAATTCTGGAAACGCTGTTTGGGCGTCCCAGGCCAGTCATTGCCATGATGCACTTGCTGCCTTTACCAGGACGACCCCTCTATGACAGCCACGGAGGCATGGCAGCGATCGTCGACTCCCTGCGCCGCGATTTGCATATCTTGCAAGAAAGCGGTGTAGATGGACTGCTGTTCTGCAATGAAGGCGACCGTCCGTACCCATTGCATACTGATCGCGCACCAATCGCGGCCATGGCAGCAGTCATCGGTGAATTGCGCCCGCACATCCACTTGCCCTATGGAGTCGATCTCCTCTGGGATCCGATGGCCGCTCTTGCCGTGGCGCAGGCTGTTCGTGCCAGCTTCGTGCGCGAAGTTTTCACAGGTGTCTACGATAGCGATATGGGCCTCTGGCAACCAGATGCTGCAAGTGCACTGGATTACCGTCGTCAGATTGGTGCCGAAGATGTGCGCCTTTTCTTCAACATCGAGCCCGAGTTTGCGCGGCCCGTATCCGAGCGACCAATAGGCGCTCTTGCGCGTAGTGTCGTAGTCTCGTCTCTTGCCGATGCGATTCTGATTTCTGGTGCGATGGCTGGCGCCGAGGTAGATCTCGATCACCTCAGAGAGGCGAAAGCTGCTGTCCCTGATACACCCGTACTGGCAAATACGGGTGTGAAGATCGAGACGGTGCGCGCAACGCTGGCAGATGCGGACGGCGTGATCGTTGGCACAGGCCTCAAACATGATGGCTACACCTGGAATCCCGTCGATCCTGAACGCGTTCGACGTTTTATGGACGAGGTGCGCGCGGCACGTGCGCAAAGTGAGGGCTAAATCATGACGGTTCGCTACGTGCTTGGCATCGATGTTGGCACGACAGCCCTCAAAGCCGTCGTACTGGAACGCGAGCGCGGTATTGTCGCACAGGCAGAACGCCCTCACGAATTGCTCTCTCCCTACTCTGGCTGGGCAGAAGAAGACCCTGAACGCTGGTGGACGACCACTGTCGAGACGATACGCCAGTTGCTAACCATCGTTCCCGCTGACGAAATCGGGGCCATCGGTGTCTCGGGCATGGTGCCTGCGATGGTAATGCTCGATACGTCCGGCAAGCCGATTCGACCAAGCATCCAGCAAAACGATGCACGAACAATCGTCGAGGTGGGTGAATTGCGTGTCGATGTCGATCTTGGAGAATTCCTCACGATCACCGGCGGGACGCCTAACCAGCAGAACATCGATACGAAGTGGCGCTGGCTGAAACGACATGAGCCAGGCGTGATAGAACGAACCGCCCACTTATGCGGCTCCTACGATTTCATCGTCTACCGGCTGACAGGCCAGTTCTCCCTGGAAGAAAATTGGGCAGCCGAGAGCGGCCTGTACGACGTTCAGCACCACCACTGGTACGAGCCTTACCTTGAACATGCTGGTATAGATGCAACGATTTTACCACCTGTACGGCAGCCCATCCATATTGTCGCCGGCATCAGCACAGAAGTAGCTGCCCAAACTGGTCTGCAAGCAGGCACACCAGTCGTGGCTGGCAGCGCGGATCACGTAGCGGCAGCGCTCGCTGCTGGGCTTACACAAAGCGGCGATATCCTGCTGAAATTTGGGGGAGCTGGCGATATCCTGTACTGTGATGAGCGCCCCGATCCAGACCCGCACTTTTATTTCGACTATCACGATATCCCCGGCCTTACGCTCATTAATGGATGTATGGCTGCCAGTGGTTCGCTGGTCAAATGGTTTGCACATGAGCTTGGCGGCGGCATGTCTCCTGCAGCGCTGGATGCTGAAGCCGAAAAAATTCCTCCTGGCGCAGGCGGTATCATTGCCCTACCTTATTTTCTAGGTGAAAAGACACCTATCTTTGATCCCGCCGCCAGAGGCGTCTTCGCTGGCGTGATGTTACATCACACGAGAGCGCACCTGTACCGCGCTATCCTCGAATCCGTCTGCTACGGATTTGAGCACCATCTCACTTTACTGCAAGAAGCAGGACGACCTATCCGCCGTGTAGTTGCCGCCGATGGCGGAAGCCGTAGCAAGCTCTGGATGCAGATAGCTGCGGACGTGGTAGACCAACAGGTGCAGGTGGTAGCCGGTGAGGCAGCATCAGCGCTAGGCTCTGCTTACGTGGCAGCGATGGGCATAGGCATGTTTGCTGAGTGGCAAGACATCACTCGTTTCATCTCCCAGGGACCAATCTACTCCCCACAAAAGGCCAATGTTGAGCGTTATCGTACTGGCTTTGAACTGTACCGCGATCTTTATAAGCGATTACAAACGTTCTTGCCGGAACTTGGTCGGCTTGATTAGGAGGAACCATGAACATGCTGCTAGCAGGATTACGCGGATTTATCACAGGAGCAGGCACTGGAATTGGCCGTGCCATTGCACTCGAAATGGTGCGCGAAGGAGCTGATCTGTACATCACTGATCTTGATCTCGAGGCAGCCCAACGGGTTGCAAATGAGGCCAGGGCTCTCCGGGCAGAGGCCCATCTCTGGGCAGATCAGCTTGATGTGCGCAATGCAATCAATGTAACAGCGCGAATCGAGGACGCTGCAAATCGCTTAGGCGGTCTCGAACTGGCCGTCAATAATGCCGGTGTCTCCACGATGGCCCGCGTAGTTGATCTAACGGAAGCTGATTGGGACTTCAACATGGATGTGAATGCCAAAGGCATCTTTCTCTGCTGCCAGGCCGAAGTACGCCACTTCCTGCTCCAGGGACGCGGTGGCAGCATCGTCAACACCGCGTCGATGGCGGGTAAGAAGGCCGCACCACTCCTGGCTCACTACTCCGCCTCCAAGTTCGCTGTCATTGGCTTCACCCAGGCGCTGGCGCTCGAAACGGCTGCCGACGGCATCCGTGTAAACTCCGTCTGCCCAGGCTACGTGCGTACCTCGATGCAGGAACGCGAAGTTATCTGGGAAGCGGAACTTCGTGGCATCACACCAGAAGAGGTACGCGCAGACTACGTCCGCGCCATCCCCCTGGGAAGACTGGAGGAACCCGAAGATGTCGCTCGCGTCGTCGTCTTTCTACTCAGTGATCGCGCCGCCTACATGACAGGACAGGCCATCAACGTCACCGGAGGATCCATCATGTTCTAGAGGAGTTCAAATGAATCGCCGAACCACCATCTTCTTTGCTACCGACGTACATGGTTCTGAACGCTGCTTCATTAAATTTATCAACGCTGCCAAATTCTACCAGGCCAACGTACTCATTCTGGGCGGTGACATCACCGGCAAAGCGCTCGTCCCAATCGTGCGCCAGGCCAGCTCGACCAACTATACAGCAAATTTTCTTGGCCAGGCTGCCACGCTCGAATCAGAAGAAGCCATTGCGGCCTTCGAACGCCAGGTTCGTCAAGCAGGGGCTTACCCATTCCGCACAACGCGAGAAGAACTCGCAGCCATGGAATCCGATCGTAGCCTTGTTGACCGGCTCTTCACCCGCTTGATGGTCGAGAGTGTAGAACGCTGGTGTACTATCGCTGAAGAGCGACTGCGCGGCAGTGGCGTCCGCTGCTATATCGACGCAGGCAACGATGACGAACCCGAAATCGTCTCTGTACTCAAACAGGCCTCTTACGTCGAAATGCCCGAAGGCCGGGTGGTGATGATCGACGACGAGCACGAGATGATCAGTTCTGGCTTTGCCAACATCACGCCCTGGCACGCATCACGTGATATTCCAGACGAAGACCTTGCCTCATTCATCGATTCGATGGCCAGCCAGTTGCAGGCTCCTGAACGCGCCATCTTCAATATTCACGTGCCGCCATACTCAACAGGACTGGATATCGCCCCCCTGCTCACCGATGATCTTAAACCCATAGTCGTTGGTGGTGACATAGCGACAGGCCCGGTTGGCAGTAAAGCCGTACGCGCCGCGATTGAACGCTACCAACCCCTCGTCTCTCTACATGGCCACATTCACGAATCGCGTGCCGTGAATAAAATTGGCCGCACAACCTGCATCAATCCAGGCAGCGAATACGGGGACGGAAATCTACGCGCCGCATTGGTAAATCTGAAAGGCAACAAATTGCAGAGTTATCAACTTGTAACTGGATAGCTTTACTCGTGCAAAAAAGAGCTTGCACTAACTCAGCCTGCCTGATATACTCGCTGTAGCTCCATAAGCGTTCTTTATGGAGAACAGCGACAAGCAGTTCCTAAATGAGGTGGAACACATGAACGTACGAGAGACACGTCATGCGCTTCAAGATCTTCCCCCTCAGCTGGCTCATTATAAGCCACAGGTTCGGAAGCCTAGACGCTATAAGAACCAGCTTCCCTGGTGGCGTCAACCCCCCATTGGCTATATAGTTACGTATCCTCTCGTTGGGTTGGGACTTTTGATCCCGTTTGGTTTACAACGCTTAGGAACACAAAACTATTTCCTGGGTGCTTCCTTTGTTCTGACAACAGTCATCATTGCACTGATTTGGGGGACAGGGCCAGCCGTGCTTTCTATCCTCATTGGTACTCTGACACTTGACGTCTATTTTCTTCCCCCGTTTGGCTTGCTTAAGTTTGAGTGGCACGAAACACTCCCACTTATTCCTTTCATCCTGGCTGAAATTATTGTGGCCGTTATCACTTCTCAACGGGAGAGAGCCCGGCAACAGACCCTTGTGGCACAAGGAGAGTTAGCAACATACGCGCATGAACTTGTGCATGTCAACCAACAACTTGAGCAAGCAAACCAGGAGCTTGAGAAGGTTAATCAACTCAAGGATCATTTCCTGTCGATGGCATCGCACGAACTGAAAACACCCATTACCGTTATTCGTGGTCAAGTACAGCTTGGTATGCGTCGCCTGGAAAAGCAACCCGACTTGCCGTTCGAACCTGCACCACTCCACACTGTTTTAGAGCGCGTTGACCAGCAGACCCATCGTCTACAAGGATTAGTCGATGACCTCTTAGACTTGAGCATACTGAGTGCTGGCAAGATGACGTTACGTATGACACACTGTGATGTAAGGGATGTGTGCCGTGAAGTCGTAGCAGAACAACAAACTCTTTCCGGCCGTACGATTGAGGTAGAGGTTCCTGATTCGCCTGTGGTGCTCCAAGCCGATTGTGAGCGGCTCAGCCAGGTCGTTATTAATTTAGTGACTAATGCCATCAAGTACTCATCAAAAGACACTGCTATACAGGTGCGAGTCACCCAACACACTGATTCTGTCATGATACAGGTACACAATGCAGGGCCGGCTATTCCTCAAGAGCAGCAAGCAAATATTTTCGAGCCGTTTTATCGAACTCCCGCTGCTCAATCCTCAGCAAAGAAAGGGTGGGGACTTGGTCTTGCCATCAGCAAAGAAATTGTACAGAGACATGGTGGGCATATTTGGGTGGAGTCATCTGAAAGGAATGGCACGACGTTTTTTGTGGAACTTCCTGTTACTTTAAAGTAAATGACTTCTTAAATCCGCGTTACGATTATCGAGCCAGGGGCGGTCGCCACAGAATTGTCTGAACATATCACTGATCCCGAGGCCAGAAGGGAGACCGAGGAATGGATTCATTCTTTGCGACCACTGCGAAGTGAGGACATCGCAGCAGCTATTGTCTTTGCAGTCACGCAGCCGCCGCGTGTCGATATCAACGAAATGCTCATTCGGCCAACAGATTAGCAACGTTAACCCGCTACCGATAAAAACGTGACAAGGTGGCAGTGCGCCGGCGCACTGCCACCTTGTCACGTTTTTATCGGTAGCGACCTTCAGGTCGCGAGTCTTCAATCAAAAAACGCCTGGGAGAAAGTCATCCCAACGCCGTCGATTACTACACTCTGCTCGCCGTTCCAACCCTCGAGCGAAGTCTTGGCAATACATCACGACCGTACCCTTCAATGAAAGCCCGATGATTCGGACCGGCCGAATGGAAGATCAGGTAATTAAAGCCAAGGTCAATATACTGCTGGATAAACTTGACATGATCTTCCGGGTTAGCCGAGATGCAGGCACTTTTCTTAATGGTATCTGGCCCAACTACCTCGCCATTCTCCTGCGACATCTTCGGAGTATAGATTTTCTGATCATTATTGATTGAGAACAGCGTGATGGTTAGGGCTTGTTCTTTGCCAGATCAGGTGTACATACGAACCATTTTCCAAAAAGTCCTTCACCCATTGTTTGTCCGGCTGCGCTATCGCCGCTGTAGGTGTACAAGGGATGGTCATTATAGATGACCTGATTGCCATTGGCATTCTTATACACCTCTAATTCACCTGGCAGTGTTGCGGAGGCCGTGGGTTTCCCTGTTCCTGTGAAGAGCAGCGGAGGCCATGTCTGGGCACAACTCCCTGTGCAAGCAGTTTTTGAGGCCGTATCTGGTGTGAAGTAGTAGAGGGTCAGTCCTTGAGCGTTGGTCAAAATCATCGTGGCTTTCCCGTTCACCGTGGCTTGCGCGGTCTGAATAGTGAAGGCACTGGCCGTGGTGGGTGTGGGAGTTGGAGCCGTCGTCGGGGCGGTCGTGGGAGTGCTCGGAGTGGATCCAGTACTGGTCGTGCCACCGCACGCACTGACTCCCAGCACAACAACAAGACCGATGACGACGAGTAAAGCACGTTGTGGAAATACCTTCATGAGTGTCCTCCTTAGTAAGAAATATGCTATCCTGGTAACTACCACACCATGAGTGTGAGACGAAGTGGTGCTCACCATCTACTTACACAACTACGTAGCTCAATAACCATGGTGCGGTTTTGACCTCTCTACAGGAGATACGTCAGGAGGTTACACGAGCAAGTCAGCATGCACATGCGCAGAGCGATCAAAATAGCGCAAGAGACAGTGATGCCATGATGGGTATGAGTGTTTCTCCGAGAGAAGACCACTGTGTAGCAGATGGCCAGGGTCTTTGGCCAAAGCATCCTCTGCCCAGGTGAACTGGGACGAGCGCATCTTCTCTTCAACGTGAGGGATGCCAGTCGTCCCATCTGTTGAAAGGAAACTCCACCTCCTCCACCCTCTCCAACATCATACGCAAATCTCCATAATCCTCGTCCGTAACAACTACAAACCGCTCAATCAAACCTTCCTTCAACCCCTTCGCACCATACTCGTCAAGATGCATAGTAATCAGCGCTTCCTGAATCCTGCACTTCACCTCCCTGCCCATCCTTGTCGACACAACCACGGGCGGAATACTTGACGGCCCCAGCATATCAATCACCCGCAGCCTCGCGGCCAGCCCCTTATCCCTCGCACGCATAACATCCAGCATGTGCGAATCAATTGCCGTTGCATCTACCTGCCCCTCCAATACCATCTCAAGTGACCTCAGGTGAGAACCTGACTTCACCGTTCTGCCAAAGTAATCCGGTTCTTTGCCTCGCTCAAGCAAACTGTAACAAACCAGGTTACAACCAGAATGAGATACGCGTTCGTTGTAAGCCCATACACCCCCACGTAAATTATCAAAGCAAATATATGGACTGTCACTACGCACGATCACATCGGAATAATAAATAGGCTTTTGCTGATACCGTTCCCCCTGCAAAACAGGCGCAGCAAGCAGCTCAATAGGACACGTAGACGACTTCGTCATGCGCACATATGGCAAGCCACAAATAAATGCAACATCCACCTCTCCTTCAGCAAACTCTCCAAAGGATTTCCCAACCCTAAGCGTCGTAGGATACCCCACTTTCACCCCAATATACCTGGTAATATGCGCATATACCTCGTACATAATCGGAGAAAGGAACGTTGCAAAGCGAATTACCGGCGCAGTATTCAGACTATCATCCATATTATTCACCTTCAACTTTTCCAATCAGCCAGAAACTCCTTATGCTTCTCCTCCACATGCTCTCCCAACACAGGGTGCAACTCCATCGCCGGTGAGTACTTGCTCGCTGTAACAGTTCTTCCCAAAGCTTCTGCCATTGCCCGTACATAGTGAGGCGCCCCACCACAGCAAATACCGATATAGTTGACACCAAGTGCCTGCGCTTTCCGTGCAAATACAGCCATCTCAAACCGGCTGCACAAAAATGGCTCCAGCAAAAGCGGAAATGCCTGCTCTCCACTACTTGTTCGCAACGACTCAAATGTTGGATACCGCCCGTCTGTCTTGTAAGGTACCGGCTGTGCTGCAACGTAGCAACTTACCGCTGCACGGATTTTCTCAATGATCGGTAAAATGGTCTCTGGTCCACGATCGCAGTTCAGGCCCACAATATCTGCTCCATGATCCGCCAGTATCTTACAGGCTTCAACGTAGTCGTAGCCATCCCGCGTCTGATCATGTTGAACCGATGCTAATGTCACCATCGCCGGTAATTTGAGTTGCTTGATGACCTCCAAGGCAATTAGCGCTTCCCCTAAATAATCGTTGGTCTCGGATATGACGAAATCGATTCCTTCTTCGACAGCCCATGCCAGTTGTTCCTCGTACATTGCACGTACGATGCTGGAGCTTTCTTTAGCGTTCTCCGGATTGTAGGCCCACGTGTTGCAGACATTACCGGCAACCAGCGCATCTCCTTCACGCGCAACCTCGTTTGCCAGCCTGACCGCCTGGCGATTCATGAGTTCCAGGTCATTCTCCCTGCCAACGTCCTTCAATTTTTCCCGGTGTGCATAGTAGGTCAAGGCCACCATGACTTCACTTCCCGCTCGCAGGAACTCACGGTGAAGCTCTTTGACCGCCTCCGGAAAATCAAGCACTACTTCCGGGACATAAGGCCCTGCTTTGATATAGCCCCTGCGTTCAAGCTCAAATACATAGCCCTCTGCACCCTGCACAACTCCATTTTTCAGTCTCTCCAGGATTCCCCTGGTCATCCTTGCATTTCTCAAAACTTTCTCCTCCTGAGAATCTCACTGCGTGGCTTCACTATGCTTGCGTTACAAATCTCTGTGGCGAGAAACGGCTGATCTCGTAGACTGTTCCCTCCTGTATCGCCAGTTGCATAAGCGCCTGGCCCACCCACGGCGCATATTTATACCCGGTTCCACGCCAGCCTACCCCAACATAAATATTTGAAAAACCAGGCACGTTGCCAAGAATAAAATTGTCATTGGGAACCAGGTCGTAAAAACACTGATCAACATTTGTTACATCAACGCTATCGGCACCCTGTAATGCCGGCATACACTCATCCACAAAACTGTGCACATCGCGTATGCGTGTATTCAGCGTCTTGACATCTGGTGGATTATAGAAGCCAATCTTCACCCCTTGCGTCTTTCCTTCATAGATCGGATGGCCATAAATGCCAACATCCAGGTATGCAAAGACAGGCAGCGTATCAGTCGTAAACATCGCTCGGCTCTCTGCACGGGGGATGAAATACTTGCATTGACTGGGACGATCAGGTATGAGAGGGAAGTGTATACTGCATCCAGTGATACGCTGCAGCACATCGTTCGTCCCAAGGCCCGCTGTAACCACAAGCTTATTGGTTACGAACTCACCAGCGCCGGTGCTGATATAGAGGTCCCTCTCACGTTCCTCAACACGCCTCACATCCACGCCTTCCAGAATGTTCACATTCCGTTCCCTTAACAGCGTTAAGAGCGTCTGCGTAATAACCGGAACATAAAGCAATCCTGCCTCCACATCTAAACGTCCCATATCTGCATCAAACTGCGGGAATCGCTGCTGGAGTGACTCTCGTGTAAATGCTTCCGTCTTCAGATGCAAGCTTGTCAGGGTATTGTAACTTTGCGCTGCATACGTCTGACTAAGTTCTTGCGTAATGCTCCCCTTGGCTATATTCAAACAACCACAATCGATGATGAAAGGTTCTGTTGCCTTAGCCTGTATTTCTAACCACAATTTTCGAGCTTCGTAAGCAAGCCTGGCATAAAAGGGATCCAGGTAATCGTTTCTTATCGACCTGGTGTAGCTGAACGAGGCCGCTGCTTTATTCCCTTCGCCTATGCTTACCTTCTCCAAAATAGTGATATTCTCTACAAATTCGGAGGCAAAATAGGCTGTACATAGCCCCATAATCCCTCCCCCAATTATCGTGAGGTCCTGTATTTCCTCTCTCATCTAGTGTGTTTCCTTTTCTCCAGGCGAGCACGATATCCTTGCCCGCTTCTATTCTTCCCTCCCTACACAGGTTGCTACTACTTGGTTTCTCTTGCCCATACCCCGCAAGTGGGACTCATCTCTTGTGTGTCGAGGTAGCTGCGCCGTGTTGTGCTGGACAGGGCGCAGCTACCTCGACACATTACAATTTTTAGTCGCGACCCAAGGGTCGCGAGTCCACAATCGAAAAAGGGTCAGGGGGAGAGGTCTCTTCCATGGTCGGCCTCTCATGCGGTCCCTGAAACTGGTAATACTTTGTCTTTTGCAACACCATCTCATTGCGAGCCAACCCGCCAGGCATGGTGCCATTGTGTATGCGCACCCACTCGTAGTAACGCGGAGATAACTGGTAGGCAGCATATGCATGCGTCTCAGAGTTTCTGATATGCATTTTCGCCTCGGCGTTACTGAGCAAGACCAGGTTGCACCACCTGCCGTCGCGCATTTCCATTGAAGAATAACTCAAAAGGCCAGGCGTACTTATAAGCTCGACGATAAGCTTTTTGTCCACAGCGCGTATCTCCTCGATGACCTGCGGACTCTCTGGCTTCAGTTTCGCACTAACGAAACCGACAAAATCGATACTGTTGTTCTGCAACAACTCCCCTGGCTTGTAAATAGCTATACGGTGTGTATACTTCTGGCCCTCCTCTGAATAATAGACCAGAGGTTGTGATGGATCGGCTGGCTCATCGAGCAGGTACAGCGTGATATAAATCCTTTGTGCCATGTACCTGAGTATCGCGAGATCCAGGCTATCCCTCTCGAAATTGGGAAGTGAAGGTTCTTCCAATACTTCACTTGAATTCATATGCCTTTCCTTGTCCATGCATTCTGCCCCCTGCTATATGCATATTAAGTGGATCCATACATAGTGGATAAAGTGGTCCTATAGTAGGTAGAGCAATGTAACTATTCAGGTCTCTTCTCTGCTTGACTTCTCACTGCCTGCGGCAGTTCGCCAGGGCTAGGGAGTGGGTGCGAGCTTTGCAAGCCTGCGGCCTGCAAAGCTCGTACCCACTCCCTAGCGGGGTGAGCCGCCGCAGGCGGCGAGAAGTACTGAAGAGTTACAGAGCAATTTTGTAATAGGTCAGTTAGCGTGGTGATCCTATGAAATGAAGGACAAACCCATTGTAATGTAAATAGATTAGCCCTGCATATCTTGTTCAAATCAACTGCGCTTCAATCTGTTGGATAGAAGATGTCAGGAATGTTTAGATATGCAGGTATACTAACTCGTGATTGTCCTTACGACTGGATCAGCAATGGTGGAAATGACCAGGAGCATGCGTGGAAGAGCAAAAAAGTGGACGAGCATTGTGGTAGAGAGCCAGGTAACCCTGCTGCAGGTTTTGTGTAGTTTTTCTCATCTTTACATGCACTCCCGTCATGAATATATTCCGCCGCGACTCTTAGTGCGCCATTGGCTAAGAGTAACATGTATTGAGTATTATTGTAGATAAAGCGCTGCCACTTGTCAATGTTTCAGAAACCCGATTCCTGACTGTTATGAACGAGGGAAATAGGAAGTGCTTTGACAATGAACGGAAGAAAAAGTGAAAGAGGTTACATGTGTGAGCGAGTCTAATTTTCCTGGCAGAGAGAATCAGCAGGGGAGGAGATCCTATCACACAGTTTCAGCTTATGAACTTGCAACTAGCAGGACCCCCTCTCATTGCTGCCGGTGTCTTGACCGAAGAGGATGTAGAACTGCTCCGGAAGCTTTTTGCAGACCCATCGTTTTACTATGTCGATAGTGTCTTATTCGGAGCATGGGGGAGACGTTCTCCCGATTGATTGGTCGCGTGACCACGGCCTAGATGGATAAAGTTACACTCGCTTGAGATACTGCACACTGAAGAATTGCCGTGGGTCCGTCCACACCTGCTCGACGGTAAAGCCCGCTGTTGCCGCCAGTTGTGCAAACTCCTCCGGTGTATATTTGTACGAACTCTCCGTCCAGATGCTTTCGCCCAGTTTGAAGGCAATCTCAATATCCCCAATGCGAACCGCCTGGTTTTTCAGACTGACCAGGTGCATCTCGATCCGACTCTGGCCTGGATTATAGAAGGCATAGTGGCCAAATTGGTTCAGCTGGAAATTGGCGTCCAGTTCCTGGTTAATGCGCACAAGCAAGTGCTTATTGAACTGAGCTGTCACCCCTTGAGAATCATTATAGGCACGATGCAGGATATTGAAGTCCTTCTTCAAATCTACTCCAATGAGCAGACCACCACTCTGACAGACCCTTGCAATCTGTTTCAGAAACTGTTTGGCTGGCTCACGATCAAAGTTGCCGATGGTCGATCCAGGAAAGTAGGCAACCCTACGCAAGACGGGTTTTCCTGGCAAGGGCAGTTCGAAGTCGCTCGTGTAATCGGCACAGACCGGAAGCACTTCCAACTTGGGATACGCTTGTGCTAGTGAGGCCGCTGAGTGGAGCAGCTGTTCTTTCGCAATGTCGATCGGCACGTAGCCAGCCGGGTCTTGCAATGCATCCAGCAGCATACGAACCTTCGTGCTGCTGCCGCTGCCATACTCGATCAGCAAGCTATTCGGCCCGAGCAGCGAAGCTATCTCATGCATGTGCTCCTGCATGATGCTGAGCTCGGTACGCGTGAGGTAGTACTCGTCCAGTTCACAAATCTGCTCGAACAGCTGCGAACCGACTTCATCGTAGAAGTACTTGCTCGGCAGTTCTTTTCGCGAATCTAGTAATCCTTGCAACACCTCGTCGCGAAATGTCTTCCGTTGCGGTTCAAAGTCGTAGAGCCCAGGTGGGCTCTGCCTCTGCTGTTGGATATCACACCTCCTTAGCTAATCGGATACCCATGAATTGCCATTGGGCGTTAGAAGGAAAGAAGTTTCGGTAGGTGGACCGAATATGCGACAGGGAGGTGGCACATGAGCCACCACGCAGGACATACTGGTTGCACATGAACTTCCCATTGTATTCCCCGATCGCTCCCGGACCTGGCTTGAAGTTCGGATAGGGCGCGTAGGAGCTTTGGGTCCATTCCCACACGTCGCCATACATCTGCGCGAGCTTCCCATCGGTGCTGGAAGCGTTGAGTGGAGCCGGGTGGTACAGACCGCTCTCAACGAAATTCCCTTCAATAGGAACATCTTGCGCCGCAACCTCCCACTCTGCCTCTGTTGGCAGTCGTGCATCGGCCCAGCGCGCATAGGCATCCGCTTCAAAGTAGCTCACATGACAAACTGGCTCAGCCGGGTCGACCTCGCGCAAGCCACTCAGTGTCATCATCCACCATCGCCCATCGCGTTTTTCCCAGTACAAAGGAGCCTTCCATTCCTCCTGCTGCACTGTGGCCCAGCCCTCAGAGAGCCACAGCAGAGGGTTTTCATAGCCACTATCTTCCATGAAGGCAAGGTATTCACCGTTCGTAACCAGGCGTGAGGCCAGTTGGAACGACTGCACGAACTGCCGGTGCCGGGGTCCCTCATTGTCAAAGGCAAACCCATCGCCCTTGTGTCCGATCCAGTAGATCCCTTCAGGAAAGGACACCCACTCCACTGGTGGGACGCTCGAAACACTCACAGGTTCTCGTGCTCTATAGATCGGGTAGAGGGGATCGCCGGAGAGTACATGCTTGACGTCGGTGACGATCAGTTCCTGATGTTGCTGTTCATGATGCAAGCCAAGCGTAATGATGGGCGCGAACTCTGCCAGCCGCCTCTCATCGAGCTTCTCCAGCAGCTCAAGGACGCGCTCATCGACGTACCTGCGGTAGGCATACGTCTCCTCGACGGTAGGTCGAGAGATCAGCCCACGTTTAGGTCGGCTGTGCCGTTCTCCCAGCGTGTTGTAGTACGAGTTAAAAAGGTACGCGTACTTTGGATGAAGCGACTTATAATCAGGAACTGCCGGAAAGAGCAGGAAGGTCTCGAAAAACCAGCTGACATGGGCGAGATGCCACTTGGTCGGGCTGACATCTGGCATGGACTGAATGACGTAATCTTCGGTAACCAGTGGTTCGCACAAGTGCTCAGTAAAGTGGCGAACGCTCTTGTACCGCTCTACGAAATACGCACTAGATGCCGCCTGATTGCTGAGCGGACTTTCTTGGATGGACTTTGCCATTATAGTTTCTCTTTCTGTTGATCTATCCGGGAGTATAGCATTTTGAGACAACTCCACGTACTACTCTGTCATCTTCAACACGATTTCGTTACAGTTCGATGAGTCGACGTCCTACCGATACGTCAACACATACAGTCCCTGGCGAAACCGCTACCCTGGGCTGAATGAGGGCGAGGCCGAAGGGCCAAGAAACACATCTTCGAAAACAGGGTTCATACTATCCTCTTTGCAGTTTGCGGTCAACAAACGTGTTTATCAATTATACCACACACTATTGGAACATTCCTTCTAACGCACACTCGTGTGCAGAGTTCCTCTAGAGTATACTACCATGGCTGAGAAACGGCCCGGAGGAGAAAAGAGATAGAGCTCTAACCGAGATTTTCTTTCCATTACTCCTCAGAGGCCTGGTAACGCGACGATAAAGCGACTCCCCTGACCCAATTCGCTTTCGACCTCGATCTTCCCCTCGTGCTGCTCTGCAATGCGCTAAGCAATGGCAAGGCCCAGGCCTGCACCTGATCGAAAGCGAGCGTTTTCTGCCCGGTGGAAGCGATCGAAAATCCTGGGCAGGTCGCTTGGGGGAATGCCAATGCCCGTATCGGCCACTGTGACTGTGACCGTTCCTCCCAACAGGTAGGAATCATTGATCCAATACTGTATACTATCCCCATAAATTGGTCGGGATGTCAACCATACACAGGGATAACCGCATGAAAACTGCTCTTCTTACCAAAATCTTTCGCTTTGAGGCTGCACACCAGCAGAGATCACGCAAGAAGAGCGGGGGTAAGTGACTATGAACGTGATGGAGATCTATCGCTCGGTTCAAGGCGAGGGGACCCTTATGGGGGTCCCAACCATCTTCGTTCGCTTCTTCGCGTGTAACCTGCGTTGCTCCTGGTGTGATACAAAGTATTCGTGGAGCGTGCGAGAGGGTGGAACATGGGAGACGCTCACGCCACAAGCGGTAGCAACACGCATTCGCGATCTCGGGGCACGACATGTTGTTCTAACGGGTGGTGAACCAACACTTCAGAAAGAACTCGCTCAGCTGGCCCAGCTTCTCAAACAGAGCGGGTATCACCTCACAGTCGAGACGAATACCACTATTTTCCCCGCCGCAGTCGTTCCGCTGATCGATCTCTGGAGCCTCTCTCCCAAGCTAAGTAGTGCGGGTAAAGACTATCTGCGTTACCCGATCATCGAGCGCTTTCTTGAAACGCTGCGACCCGACCAACAGCAATGGAAGTTCGTGATTCGTGATGATGCCGATGAGCGGCTTCTCCGCGCCTTGTTACAGCGTTATCCACTATTTGCGGAGCGACAACTACCGATTATCTTGCAGCCCGAGGGAGATACCGCAATCTTCGACTATGCATCCGCGCTTGAGCAATTGGCAGAGCGTGTAGGCGATCCTTTTTGGAATAGTTACTACGTACGTATCTTACCCCAGATGCATGTCATTATATGGGGCAGGCGGCGTTTGGTATAGTGGTAACTACTCAGGCCCCCAAGCGACGGGTAAAGGTTGACCATGGAAGACAGCAGTCAGAGCAGACAGCATAGGATGTCCTTGCTTCTGCATAGTAGAAAGATAACTGCGGATGTGGCAAAAAGCGGTGACCCCAGTCGCACTGCGAAAGGTGCCAGCAATCTTTTGCTGAACTTTTGCCCAGCGAAGATCCCGCTCGGCCTGGTTGTTCGTAAAAGGAATGCGCAGGTCGTCGAGCAAAGCCAGCACTTGATCTGCACGCGCCATCAGCGCATCCAGCAGATTCTTGGCCTTGCTTTGCTTCTGCCTGCCTTTGTGCGATCCTGCAGAAGACATGAGTGGGGGCGGTTGAGCGGCATAGCCAGCCGCCAGGATCTCGAAATAGCGAACGACCCATTCGTCACGCTCGATGGTGGGGACAGCGCTCAGGTGGAGGAGACGCCACTCCTGGCACGCCTTATGCAGATCGAGCAAGAAGTCCTGCATCTCCACGGCCCACTCCTGATGCTCTTGCTCGGCGACTCCTGCACAATCCCGCACGAGGTGTGCTCCACAGATGCTGTGAGCACACTCATAGGCATCATAGCTGACAAATCGGTCGTGCATGCCTCGCCCTGCAAAGTGCGGCCAGATGCCGATCTCATCCATGGCCTCCCGGCCTCGCGACGCATGCCAGGCCAGATGTGTCAGGAAACGGGTGCAGTTCACATGCAACCAATGCAGCATCCCATACACGCGGATGCCGGTCTCATCTCCATGCTGGAGCGGGCTGGCGACGATCAGTTCGGCAATGCGCTCGACCGTCGGAGCCAGCCGCTCGGCTGCCAGTTCACTCCACTGGATCAAGGTTCCTTCCGAGATCTGGCATCCACAGAGCGCCGCGAGCGCCTCGCAGGTGCGAGCGGTGGGGAGCAATTGCCCCTGGTGCAGATACACGGCCAACGCTTGCAGGTTGGGACCATAGTGGACCGGCGCGTTGACCGACGCGGGAAAGCTGCCCAGGCTGGTGGTGTGACAGGTTGGGCAACAGATGGCTTCGATCTGATGCTCGTATGCCAGCAGGCGAATGTCAGGCAAATCCAGCACTTGACGGCGTTCTGCGACGCTGCCTGGGACAGCGCTGAGGTCCTCACTGCACTGGCGGCAGACCCTGGGACGGTGACGCACCACTTCATCTGGCTGCTTCACCATCGAGAGCGTGTGTCCAGGATGTCCCGCCTGACCTCCTGGACGCTTGCCACTTGGACGACGAGCACTGCGAGGCAGACGCGCCAGCCCATCAGACGAGGGCGGCTTACTGCTCGTGCGGCTGTCTTTGGCCAATCGATCTTCGAGTTCCTTGATCCGCGCATTCGCCTGGGCCAATTGCTCTTTCAACGGGAGCAATTCAGCTACCAATGCTTTGAGGGTTCGATTTTCTTCTCGCAGGGCTTGCAGTTCTTCTTCTTTCGTCATAGGTGTACTTTAGTCGGTTTCCTCTCCTTTGGCAAGTCCGTAGGAGACCTGAGTAGTTACTAGATAAATAGAACAAAGTTTTACAGGTTTAAAGGCCACTTTTACCGTGCCTGCCTCGTTATCGCCCTGACAAGCCGAATCTCATCAAAAGAATACTCATCCCCCAAAAAATCCTTGATGGGCCTCAGCATATCGCTGCCAACTCGTTGCAGCGCATCCACTATTACCTCGTAGTGCCCTGGTCGAATCAGCCTCTCGAGGTCAACAGCTTCACCAGTCTCAACCAGTTCGGTAAGATGACTTATAACAGTCCCTTGCGTCAAGTTGCGCTCCCTTGCTATCTCCTCGACGCTCAGCCCCTGCCGATACAAAGCCAGAGTCCGCTGATGTGTAACTCCTCCATTGGCAGATGGAACAACTTTCGGCACCCTGTGTGAATCTACATCCATGCTCATGTTGTGCGATATGCAGTAATCCCGAATCTCTTTAGTGAAAGTCTCGCAATAAGCCTCCAATTTACTGCTGCCAACACCTGGAATCTGCGCGAATTGCTCCCGGCTCTGTGGTCGCTGTTTTGCCATCGCTCGTAGACTCGTGTCCGGGAAGACAACATAAGGCGGCACGCTCAGTTCATCTGCAATCTGTTTGCGCAGCGTTCGCAGGAACTGGAATAATTCCTCCTCTCCAGGTTCAAGAGCAGGCGTTTCGCTCTTTGCCTGCTGCTTTTGCACGGGTTTAACGGGCGCAGCAATTTCGACTGTACGCTCCTTCTTCAAGACCTCCCAGGAAAGTGTATTTAGTCGAAGAACTGGATAACCATCGTTTGTCTCGCTCAATAACCCCTGGTGTAAAAGGGCGCGACCGATACGTAGCCATTCATCTGTACTCAGTTCCTTCCCCATACCATAAATTGGCAGCCGGTCATGGTGATAATCACGAATCTTCTGTGTATTTGCTCCGCGTAATACATCGACGACCTGGCGAATGCCAAAACGCTGTC
>WNFB01000887.1_pt1 | contig 24997 bp, 30 predicted proteins | sample 5400501 | NCBI WGS metagenome assembly WNFB01 (sample SAMN13153341, study PRJNA577476) | soil metagenome | isolation source: 200 cm saprolite under Douglas fir tree site 2 hole 1 | place: USA:California | collected 2015-04-18 | reverse complement strand
GCCGCCGTGCTTGCTCGATTTGTCTGTCCGGCAGAAGAGCACGTACAGCCCGGCCTGCCCGCCGTTGGATACCCACGCCTTGGCGCCATTCACAACGTAGTGGTCGCCATCGGTCACGGCTGTACACAGCAGGCCGGCGGCGTCGGATCCGGAGCCAGGCTCGGAAAGCGAGAAGGAGCCAAGCATCCGAGCACTGGCCAGCTCGGGCAGGTACTTGCGCCTCTGCTCCTCGCTGCCGTACTCCGCGATGGGCCAGCAGACCAGCGAGTTGTTGACCGACATGATCACGCCGTGGGCGGCGCAGGCACGCGAGATTTCTTCCATGGCCACGGCGTGGCTCACAAAATCGGTGCCGCCGCCGCCGTATTCCTGCGGCACGTTCATGCCCATCAGGCCCAGCTCGCCGAGCTGGCGAACAGTCTCGCTGGGGAAGCGCTCCTGCTGGTCGATCTCGGCCGCAATCGGCGCGATGTGCACCTCCGCAAACTCGCGTGCCGTGCGGCGGATCAGCTCCTGCTCGTCATTGAGCCGGAAATCCACCGGTCGATAGTACCTTAGCTCCAGAACATTTACAGGCAGCTTCCTAAGGCGCAGAATGAGCCCACATTGGCAGCCTTGCGCGAACCCACAAACCCCCGGCTGGTCATGATCGTCGACCGCGACGAGGGCCAGGCGCGACTCCTCAGCATCGACGAATTCGGGCTCAAGGAAACCCCGTTGGGCAGCCTGGAAGCCATTGCTGGGGAGGTCCTCCTGCGCAAGCCGGACCTGATCCTGGTCCATCCCGGCGCGCTGACGCTGGCGGGGGACAAGCTGGTTAGCGAGCTGAACCGGCGGGCGCGGTTTGAGCCGGGCTACGCCTGGACGCCGGCCCCAGGCGAGCTGGCCGGCAGCTAAATCGGGGTCCCCGCCGGAGTACACCGAGGCGGGGTGTTCTAGGCGCTCTAGCGCCTAAGCCGCTGGACCAAGCCGTCCAGCTCTTCGTCCGAGTAGAAGTAGATCGTGAGCTTGCCGCCTTTGGCGGCGCGATTCAGCGACACTTTTGTGCCCAGCAGGGCTTGCAGGTCCCGTTCCACAGCCGCCGAGAGCACGTCCGGCTCCGTGGAGGTAGCCTCTTGGGGCGGAGCAGCCAGCATGCGACGAGCCGCTTCCTCGGTCTGACGCACGCTCAGGTGGCGCTGGATCACCACCTGCAGCAGCTGGGCCTGGGCGGGCTCGCTGGGCAAGCTCAGCAGCACGCGCGCATGGCCCTCACTGATCTGGCCTTCGGCCAAGGCCCGGCGGGCCTCCGCACGCAGAGTGCGCAAGCGCAGCGAGTTGGTCACCGCCACGCGGCTCTTGCCCACCCGCCGGGCGATGTCCTCGTGCGTCAGGCCGTACTCCTGGTGGAGCTGATGGTAGGCCTCGGCCTCTTCCAGGGGGTGCAGGTCCGCCCGCTGGAGGTTCTCGATTAGGGCCATCTCCAGCGATTCCTGAGCGTTGGCGTCCTTGACGATCACCGCTACGCGGGGCAGCTGAGCCAGCTTGGCAGCCTGCCAGCGGCGCTCGCCGGCGATCAGCTGGTACTCGGGCATGCCGCTGGGCGCGAGCGGCAGCGGCGTCACGATCAGCGGCTGCAGCAGGCCGTGCTCGACAATGGAGTCGGCCAGCTCGCGCAGCGCCGTCTCGTCGAACCGCTGCCGCGGCTGCTGCGGATTGGGCCGGATTTGTCCCGGAGCCACCTCCAGGAGACCGCTGGCCTGCCCATCCTTGGTTTCCGGGATCAAGGCACTCAGGCCGCGGCCCAGCCCGCCGCGTAGGGGCGGCATCAAACGGCCGGGGCCAGGGCGGCCGCGCGCTCCAGCGCTTCGTCGGCTAGGGCGTCGTAGGACGCGGCGCCGCGCGAGGCGGCGTCGTAGTCGAGGATCGAGAGACCGTAGCTGGGCGCCTCGCTCAACCGCACGTTGCGCGGGATAACGGTCTGGAACACAGCCTCGGGATAGTGCTGCCGCACCTCCTGGACCACCTGTTCGGACAGGTTCGTACGCGGGTCGAACATGGTCATCAGGATGCCGAACACGCGCAGGCTGGGGTTGAGGCTGTCGCGCACGCGCTCCACGGTGTTCAGCAGCAGCGACAGGCCCTCCAGCGCCAGGTACTCGCACTGCACGGGCACGATTACGTCGGTGGCCGCGGCCAGGGCGTTGACGGTCAGCAGGCCCAGCGACGGCGGGCAGTCCAGCAGTATGAAGTCGTAGGCGCCCTGCACCGGCTCCAGGGCGCGGCGCAGCACGGCTTCGCGGCCGTCGCGACCAGTGAGCTCCACTTCGGCGGCCGCCAGGTGCGGCGAAGCCGGCAGCAGCTCCAGCCCACGACGGCTGGTAGGCACGATGGCCTCGGCCGCCGAGCAGCTGCCGATCAGGACGTCGTAAGTCGAGCGCGCGAGGCGCCATTTATCGAAACCCAGGCCGCTGGTGGCGTTGGCTTGGGGATCAGTGTCCAGGAGCAGCACGCGCTCACCCTTGGCTGCCAGGAAGGCTCCAAGGCTTATGGCGGTGGTGGTCTTGCCGACGCCGCCCTTTTGGTTGGCAAGGGCTAACCGCCGCCTCACGGGCGGCATTCTAGCAGACGACTGTGGCTACAATAGCGGGCGGGAAATGCCCCTCTACAATCTCGCTACTCTCGCCGCGGCAGTGGGCATCGGCTACCTGTTCGGCTCGATTCCCTTCGCCATCGTGGTCGAACGCTGGAAAAAGGTCGACCTGCGGCGCTTCGGCAGCGGCAACATCGGCGCGTCCAACGCCTTCATCGTGGCCGGCAAGTTCGCCGGCGTCCTGGTTCTGCTGGGCGATGCCAGCAAGGGCATCGCCGCGGTGGCCGTCGCGGGCGCCGCGACGGGCGGCAGCCCCGTGGCCATCGGCGGTGCCGCGGTAGGCGCCGTCGTGGGGCACGATTGGTCGCTCTACTTGCGCTTGAAGGGCGGCAAGGGCACAGCCACCACTGTGGGCGTGCTGCTGGCCTTGGATTGGCGCGTGCTGACCATCTGCGTGGTCACCTACTTCGTGCTGCTGGCAGCCACGCGCTTTACCGTCATCAGCTCGCTGGCGACGGTGGCGGCCGCGCCGGCGTTCATGATGCTACGGCCCTGGTTCGCGCCAGGCGCGGGCCCTGAGCCGCTGCCATTCGTGTACGCGGCCATCATCCTGGCCGCTCTCGGTTATTTGCGCCACTGGGACCACGTCGAGCGCTTCGTCCAGGGCCGCGAACCGAGAGCGGCCGACATGTTCCGCGAGATGCGCGCCCGGAGGGTGAAAAGCTAGAGCGCCGCTAGGCGGCGGGTTGGTCCTCGGGCTGGACGCCGTGGGCGTCGAACACGCGCCGGACCTGCTCGGCGTAAGGCCGCAGCTCCTGCAGCACGGCGGGATCCACCCGGCGCGGCCGTGGCACGGGGATGCTGATGTCAGCGGCGATGGTCCCCGGCGCGGCCGTCATGACAATGATCCGATCCGACAGCAGCACCGCCTCGGCAATCGTGCTGGCGATATACAGCACTGTCTTGGGCGAGTACATCCACAGCTGCTGCAGGTTGAGGATGGCCTGCTGCTTGTGAGCCGGATCGAGCGCATTGAAGGGCTCGTCCAGCAGCAGCAGCGGTGGGTCGTGAACGAACGCCCGACAGACCGCTACGAGCTGCCGGTACATGGGCGAGAGCCCGAACAGCTGCGTGTCGCGCAAGTTCTTGAGGCCCGCCAGCTCGATCAGCTTCTCAGCTCGCGGCCGGTACTCCTGCTCGTCCAGATCGCGGATCTCGGCCTGAAGTAGCACATTCTCGAGCACGGAGCGTGAGTCCAGCAGGATGGGATCGGAAAACACGGTGCCGATCTCGGTCTGCGCTTTCTTGACGGTTCGGCCGGCAATCGACACCGTGCCCGAGGAGACCGGGATCAGTCCGGCCACCATCGACATCAGCGTGCTCTTGCCGCAGCCGTGCGGCCCGAGAAGGGATACGAACTCGCTCGTGCCGATGTCCAGGTTGATATTGCTCACGGCGGCAATGCTTTCGCGGCGCGAACGATAGAGCTTGGTGACGTTTCGGAGCCGAACGTAGGCCGCGGCCGATCGCTGGTCGGCTGAAACCGGCTCGTTCATGACAGTGGCCAAGGGTTTCGTGTTCCTCCTAGTTAATGACAATTGTTGATCAGGAGGGCGGCATTTGGCTAGTGCGGGAATACCGCTGGCAAGCAGTATGGGCTATCGCTGGGCGATTTTGGGTACCGCATTTTTCGTGCAGGCCATGTATACGCTGCTGCAGCAGGGCATTTCCATCCTCGCGCCGTTCTTTCATGAGTCCTTCGGATTGAGCCTGGCCGGCGTGGGCGCGCTGGTCAGCTGTTTCAATGCCGGCCTGACGCTCAGCTCCTTTCCCAGCGGCGCGCTGGTGGACCGCGTGGGCGAGCGCTGGAGCGTCACCGGCGGCGCGGTCATCGCCTGCCTGCTGGTACTCGGCACACTGCTGGCGCAACACACGGTGCTGCTCGTCGGGCTGCTGCTGTTCTTCGCTGGGCTGCTGAGCGGCACAGTCAGCATCTCGTCCGGCAAGGCGGTGTTCGGCTGGTTCAGCCCGCGCGAGCGCGGCCTGGCCATGGGCTTGCGCCAGATCGCCATCCCAACCGGCGCGGCCGTGGCCTCTATCAGCCTGCCGCTGCTGGGCGGCATTGGCGGCTGGCAGCTGCCCCTGGGCCTGGCCGGGTTGGCCCAGCTGCTGGCCGCCGTGGTCTTCTTAGCCACGCTGCGCGATCCGCCGAGCGGCCCGCCACCTCCGGGCCGGCCGCTGCTGCCGGCGCTCGCCAACGTGCTCCACGATGGGCAGCTGGTGCTCACCGCCCTGGTGTCGATGCTCATGGTGCTGGCTCAGTACATCCTGCTGGCTTATCTCATCCTGTACCTCACCAGCGAGGGGCTTTCGCGGCTGGCGGCCAGCTCGGGCCTGCTGCTGGTGCAGCTCGGCGCGGTGTTTGGCCGAGTGGTCTGGGGACGCGTGAGCGACCGCGCCTTCCGGGGCCAGCGCGGACCCGTGATTGGCCGGCTGGCCGTGCTGTCGGCATGCGTGGTTGGTTCGCTGGTGGCCAGCTCTAGCGGCTGGCCACTATGGGCGATTTACCTTCAGATGTTGGCCCTGGGCGCCACGGCCTTGAGCTGGAACGGCCTGGCGGTCACGCTCATGGCCGAGCTAGGCGGCTATCATCGAGCCGGCGCCGCGATCGGCTTGAACTCGGCCGGGGTCTACTTCGGCGCTCTCATTGGCGCGCCCATCTTCGGTGCCATCGTAGACGCCAGCGGCTCCTATCGGGTGGCCTGGCTGATGCTGGCGGCCGCCGGGCTTTCGGCGCTGATCCCGCTGGCTTTCATCCGCGAGCCCGAACAGCCGCGCGTAACGGCGCTGATCACGCCGTAAATGAGCTTTCCGCCCACTGAGAGCTGATAGCTACGCCAGGATCGAGCCGCTGACGTGGGGCTGATCTTTGCGGTGCAGCCACATCTGCACTCGAGCGCGGAGCTGTGCCAGGGCGAAGGGCTTGCGCATGAAATCGGTCACCCCGATCTGAAAACCCTTGGCCTCATTCTCCTCGTTGGGGTAGCCGGTGATGATCAGGATGGGCACGTGCTTCATCTGCTCGTGCGTCCGCAGGTCCTGCGTGACCGAGTAGCCATCCCGGCCGGGCATCAGCATGTCCAGCAGGATGAGATCCGGCTGGAACCGCAGCGCCGTTTCCACCGCGTCCGTGCCGTCCAGCACCACCTGCACGTCGTACAGGTTCTTGTCGGAGAAGCATTCCTGGAGCAGGTTGATCGTGTCGGGATCGTCGTCGGCGAACAGCAGCTTGTACTGGCGGGTGGGCGGCGCGGGGCTAGCGACCGTGTGGTGGATGCGCTGCTCGTTGCGCTCCTCCAGGTCGATCTCCCAGCCCTCCGCGGCGGCGCTCACCAGCAGGTCGGCGCCGCGTTTGGCCACAATCTCGCGGGCATAGGCCTCCAGGGCGGCCACCTGATCGTCGGTGCGTGTGGTGTCGTGATGGAACAGCACCAGGTGCTTGACGTTGCCGGCCAGTGCGACCTCAATGGCGTACTCGACCGTGCTGTGGCCCCAACCGACCTTGTGGGGGTATTCGGCCTCGGTGTACTGCGTATCGTGGATGAGCACGTCGGCGCCCTCCACGAATGACACGAAGCGCATATCGCCCTCGTGGACGAAAGTCGGCCGCGGCCGGTTCTTGGCGCCGTTCACCTGCAAGTGATAGGTGCCGAACGGCTCGGTATCAGTGGCGTACACCACCGTCTTGCCGCCGCTGAACAGGCGGTAGCCCATGGTCAGCACGGTGTGGTTGAGAAAGTGCGTCTTGACCTGCACGTGGCCGATCTCGAACGTTTCCTCGTCGAGCTCGCGGAACGCCAGGTCGGAGGCCATCTGCGTCAGCTTGATGGGGAAGTAGATGTAGTCCATCTGCCCCTCCAGGATTTGCCGGAGGGGCTTCTCGTAGCCGCGCGCCGAGTAGACGGTGATGCGGTTGCCAGGGGCCAGCGCCGGTGGGAAGAAGGGAAAGCCCTGGATGTGGTCCCAGTGGGTGTGGCCCAGCAGGATGTGCGCTTCGATCGGCGGCTTCTGCGTCTTCATGAGCTCCAAGCCGAGCTCGCGCACGCCCGTGCCGCAGTCTAAGATGATGAGCACATCGTTGCTGACGACCTGAACGCAGGAGGTGTTGCCACCATAGCGCACCGTATGCGGGCCGGGCACTGGGATTGAACCCCGCGTCCCCCAAAAGCGCAATCTCATTGGGTAGTCGGGATTCTACCAGCCAGCCGGAGCGCTGGCTGTTGCAAACGTCACTCCAACGGTGAATTTTTGGTGTAGATCAGTGGCCCGTCCAGCGCGGCGGCCGCTTGGCTAGAAAGGCGTTTACGCCCTCCCGGAAGTCCTCGCTCATGTACGTCTCGACGATGAGATCGTCGGCAGCGTCGGCCTCTACGCGGCTGCGTGTGGCGATCCGCCTGGCCTGCTCCTTGGTGACGCGCATCGTGATAGGCGCGTGCTGAGCGATCTTTTCGGCCGTCTCCCGCACGTGATTGGCGAAGGCGGCGTCGTCCACGACCTCGTTGGCCAGCCCCCACATGACGGCTCCCTCGGCCGGCACCAGCATGGCCGTAAAGATCAGACGCTTGGTGTTGGCCGGCCCGATCAGGTTCACCAACCGCTGCGCATTGCGCAGCGACAGGCAGTTGCCGAGCGTGCGCGCCACGGGGATACCGATGCGGGCGCTGCGGGCCATGATGCGCAGGTCGCACGACACGGCCATCATGGCGCCCCCGCCAGCGGCAACGCCCTCGATGGCTGCGATGGTGGGCTTGTCCACCGCCTCGATGTGGCTCATCACGCCATCCTGCTGGCGCTCGTAGGCGATGGCTTGCTCGCCGCTGCTGAATGTTTGGAACTGGCTGATGTCCGTGCCGGCGGCGAAATGGCCGCCGCCGCCGCGCAGCACCATCACCCGCACGGCGTCGTCGCGATTGACCTCCTCGCACAGCTTCTCGATGCGGCCGTACATAGCGAAAGTGAGGGCATTGCGCGCCTCGGGCCGGTTCATGGTGACGTAGGCCACGCCTTTCCGGACCTCGTACTGGACAAGCTTATCGGCCGGGGTGCTGGGGGCAGTCACCGTGGCTATACTAAACCTCCGAGCCGAGGTGGCGGAATAGGTATACGCGCACGTTTGAGGGGCGTGTGCCGGTAACGGCGTATGGGTTCAAGTCCCATCCTCGGCACAAAAGCCTCACGCTCAATAACGGTTAAGTTGGAGCCCGAGATGGGCCCATTGGCAGCAATGTTGGCAGCAATCTCGATCCGGCTGCGGATTACCCGTCAGCATGCCGGCAACGAGTCCGACCACGATGAAACCGAGCGACACGAGGCCGATCACGCCCCGGGCCTCGCGCGCGAGCTAGGCCCCACACGACGCCTATCGCCGGCAAAACGGCAGCCAGCGCCAATGCGGTGGTGGTCGATGCACCCCGAGCAGTCACGGCTGATAGGCGACGAAGGGCGCCACCGCGTTGATCAGCAGGCTTGGGGCCAGTTGCCGCAAGCCTGGACCTCGCCCAGCAGACGGCGAGTCGAATAACTCGGTGGCCGACGCCGCGCGCTGCCCAGTGTCCGACGCGTGTTTGTTCCTAACCGACACACGGTACACCCCTTACGTTGCGCAGTGACGGTTCGATCCGATGACGGGGGCGATGATGGTGGCGCTGGCTATGAGGGTGTTGACGCTGCGCTTGCTAGTATCGCGGTCGGCGATGGCGGCGTCTTCGATCTTGTCCTAGACGTGGTCGCGCATGTCCAGGCTGGACCTTGTCGGGCAGTTCGTCGCGAGGGACGTAGGGCTCCGGCACTAAGGCCCGCCTCCGCCAACCTCAGCGATTCTTCAGCTTCCAGGCTTACAGTGGCAGCATGTGGCGACAGACGTTCGCGATCCTGGGACTCGGAGCCGCGCTGGCACTGGCCGCCTGCCGGGCGAGCGCGCCAGCGGCGGCGCGGCCGAGCGTCACGCCATCGCAAGCAGCCCCCACGGCGAGCCCGCTGGAGATTAGCTTCGTCGATGCTTTAGGCCGAACGGTCACGGCCAAGATATATCTGCCAGCTGACAGTGGCGCCAAGGCACCGGTCGTGCTCTTCAGCCATGGACTGAATGCACTGCCTAGCGACTATCAGGCTCTGTTCCAGAGATGGACGATCGCCGGGTTCGCCGTTGTCGCTCCGGCGTATGCACTGACGCACCGCGGCGCATCGCCGCTCAAAGCCGACGACCTGACAAACCAGCCGGCCGACGCAATTTCCACTCTCGACCGCGCGCTCGCCTCAGCAGACCTGGCAAACAGGTTGGACGGCAGCAACGTCGTCGCGGCCGGCCACTCTGAAGGCGCCCTCACTACCGCTGGCCTGTTCACAGCCTGCTGCCGTGATCCGCGTCTGGCCGGTGGCATTATCCTCGCGGGGAACGACCTCGGCTTTCAACGCTACGGCTTCTCCGGCTCCCCGGCGCCACTCCTTTTCGTGCATGGTTGACGCAGACCCGCTCATCCCGATTGCGCTTGGCGGGGCCACCTATGCGCGCGTGCCCTGGCCCAAAGGGTTCATCACGCTGGCCGGCGCGGCACATATCCCGCCCTACCTCGGCGGTGACAGTCCGGCTGCCGACGTTGTGAACGCCACCTGCAGCGACTTCCTGCGCTGGGTGCTGCGCAGCGATCAAACCGCGCTGGACGCGCTTCGGCGTGACGCAGCTGTCGCCGGTGTCGCCAAGCTGGACGATCAGCTCTCGCACTGAGATCAGCGCGCCTATCTGCGCCGGGAACGCCCGCCAGATGCTCCGTGAAATCTCCCAGCCGACTGGCCGGCACAGTATCGTGATACGGATTGTCGTGACAGGAGTCCCGTGTGGAAAACGTTCGCTACGAGCATCGCGGAGAGACCATCGATGTGTTGGAAACGTTACAGAACATCCGCAAGGTCGTCGAGCGCGTTGACGGTTATCTGCCTTGGATGCTCCCGCTGATGAGCCATCACGCTGTTGATGAACAGATCAGGCAATACTATGGCCAAGGCTGACACCGTGATGGAAAAGTCACCCCTGGATGACTCGCTCCCCAGCTGGCGTAGCCTCTTCTTCACCGGGCTCGTGCTGTGGCTGGCTTCTGCGGTGGTCACCGCGCTCACAGGCAACCTAAACATGATCCCGACGGTCGTGCTGCTGGGCAGCTTCCTGGTCCCGGCCACCGCCGTCGTCTGGTACCTGGACCACTATCGCAGCCCAGAGCTGACGATGGCCGTCGTATTCCGCGCGTTCATCGTTGGTGGGGTGCTGGGCGTGTTGGCCGCGTCGCTACTGGAATCATGGCTACTCAGCGAAGGCGTGCTCATCTACCTCGGCGTGGGGCTCATCGAGGAGGGAGCCAAGCTGCTGGCACTGCTGTTCGTGTCACGACACTTGACGCGCTACACCGTTCGCGACGGCATCGTGCTGGGCGCCACCGTTGGGTTCGGGTTCGCGGCACTCGAGAGCAGCGGCTATGCGCTAACCGCGCTGGTGGTCACGCAAGGCTCGCAGGTTTCACTGTCGCTCACAAACCTGGTCTTCACCGAGTTCTTGCGCGGCATCTTGTCGCCGGTTGGCCACGGCTTGTGGACGGCCATCCTGGGCGGCGTACTGTTTCGGGCTACCCGCGACGGCCACTTACGCATCAACGGCTCGGTGATCGGCGCCTACCTGTCTGTGTCCGTGCTGCACGCCCTGTGGGACTCTATGCGGGGTATCGCCTCCGTGATCACGGCGATTGTTGCCGCCCGCCAGATGCCGGGCATCGGCATGGGAGGCGCATCGCTGGCGATGCCAGACGCAGACCTCACCGGTATCTACTTTGGGATAGAGGTCGGTGGCTTAGTGATTGTGTCGCTGATCGGGCTGGCCGTGCTGGTATCGCACTGGCGGCGAGGGTCGGAGCCGGCTCCGACCTAGGCGCAGGTCAGACGTGGTTCCGTCGTAGCTGTAAACGCCCGTGAACTGCCGCTCTGCCTCGCGGGTTAGCTGGCGAGGCTCTTCATGTAATCATCGCCATTACTGCGCTGTTGTTGGCTGTGTCGAGCTGCGTGGCGAGCTTCAACGGAGTGTCCCATTGATTACGAGCATGGCTAACAGCGCGGCCCCCCCAATGCCGATGACAGTCGCAGTGGATAACTTCCAGACAGGAGCAGAACAGATGTCAGCAGAGAAGAACGAAGCAACCGTACGGTCGTGGGTCGAAGAAGCTTGGAACAACGGCAATATCGATGGGCAGGCCCATATCTTTTCGCCCTCCTACACGTGGGCTGACTTGCCCCCGGTCTTCGGCACCGGGTCGGAGGCACTATTGAACTTCGTCCGCGGGTTCCGGGCAGCCTTTCCCGATCTCCACTTTGCGATCGAGGACGTGGTCACCAATGACGACAAGGTTGTGTGGCGCTGTGTGGGCACGGGAACGCACCGCGGAGAGTTCATGGGCATTCCAGCAACGGAAAAATCGATCAAGGTCCAAGCCATCATTATCAGCCGCTTCGAGAACGGCCTGTGGCGTGAAGATTGGGTTTGCTGGGACCAGTTCGGCATGCTGCAGCAGTTGGGCGTTATTTCCACGCCCTAGGCCGCTTTCGGCTAGCGGTCACTGTGGGTCTGCAGACGCAGGCCGGGGATTCGCAAGAGTCCCCGGTCTGACCTGTTTGTTCGTCTAATCTTGGCGGAGATCGCCTTTCGGGTGCGCTTCTCCCCGGCGGGTGACGGTGCGGTCGGTAAGTGGCGGTCCAGTTGTCGGCCTTGCGCCAAGCCTGTCCCGATACTTGCCGAAATGGCAGCAATTCTGGCAGCAAGTCGGGGCGAAAATTGCTGCCAATTGGCGAAAGCTGGCGAAAACTGAGCCATGCCGTTGAGCGTGGCCACGAAGGGCCGCGAAAGCCATAGGAAGTATTCAAGTCCCATCCTCGGTAACATCGCCGAGTGCCGGGAACGAGCAAGAGAATCACACTGAGCCTGGCCGCGCGAGCCGCGGCCGTTTTGACCACGTTCTCCGTTGTGGCCGCCGCCTGTGGGGGAGCCGCGTCAGCCGGGTCGGCGCCGGCCAGCAGTGGCGCCGTTGCCGTAGGGAAATCGCCGCCGCCCTCCGCCAGCGGGTCGCCGAGCAGTGGCTCCGCGGCGGCGTCTGCGGCAGCCGTCGGCTCCGTGAAGGTAGGCTTCATTCTGCCTCTGACCGGCGTAGCCGCGCTCGTTGGACAGGACAACCTTGACGGCTTCAACGTCTACCTGCAATCGATTAACAGCGCGGTCGCGGGCCGCAAGATCGAGGTCATCACGGCCGACGAAGGCCAGCCCGATACGGCGCTCACCAAAGCCAAGCAGCTCACGGAGAGCGAGCACGTGAACGTGTTGATGGGTGTGAACAGCACCGCCTCGTGCTATGCGATCGCACCCTACGTGAAACAGGCCCAGATCCCGCTCATCGTCAGCCTCAATTGCGGTGCCGAGTCGCTCCTGACCGATCCCAAGTACGCCAGTCCGTACATCACCCGGTTCACCCAGAACGGGACCATCATCAACGACCCGGCGGCCGATTGGGCGTACGCCAACGGCAAGCGCAAAGCCATCGTGCTGACGTCCGACTACGGCGGTGGAATCGAGAACGGCGACCTGTTCGCCAGCGCCTTCATCAAGCGCGGTGGCTCAATAGTCCAGGAGCTCTACCCCGCTTGGCAACAGTGACTTCGGCCCGTACCTGACCAAGCTCGACCAATCGGCCGATGTCCTCATGGTCTTCCTGCAGGGTGTTGACGGGCTGCGCTTCGGCGAACAATATGCTACCTATGCAGGAGCCCGCAAACCGACGGTGCTGGAGCTGTTCGGCGCAGTAACCGCGGGGCCGAACCTCGATCAACTCAAGGACAAGGGCGTCGGCTTGGTGGCATCGGCTACCTACAGCACCGCGCTGGACACACCCGAGAACAAGGCCTTCATCCAGGCATTCCAGGCCAAGTACCCGAACCGCACCATTTCCGCCGGGATCGCGCAGGGCTACTCGACGGCACAGGTGCTGGCGGCGGCACTGCAGAAGGTCAGCGGGAAGATTGAGGACAAGCAGCAGTTCATGGAGGCGCTCTACGGCCTCACGGCCACGACAGCGAAGGGGCGGTCAAGCTGGATAACGAGCACGACATCATCCAGAACACCTACATCTATGAGACCGTCAAGAACGGCGATCGCTTCGAGCAGAAGCTGTTGAAGACGTACGAAGGCGTTTCGCGCACCTGGGATCGGACCCAGCAGCAGATTGAAGCCTTGAACGTCGGCAGCCACAAAGGCAAATGGGTGGGCGTGACCAGCCAGCAGGTCGAGCAGATGGACAAGAAGTAAGCGGCTGGCGGAGTCTGGCGCGCTGCCGCTATGATTCGTCGGCCAGGATTCTTGAAGGGCGAATAGCTCAGCTGGTCAGAGCGTCCGGTTTACACCCGGGAGGTCGCGGGTTCGAGCCCTGCTTCGCCCACCCTACTTATACGGCCCTCCGAGGGTCTTCACCGCCGCTTCGGTGAGGCTCGCGTCGACGGTCTTTTCCACATCGATGCGGTCCTTTTGCTCGCCTTGGGCGATGTAGAAGTCCTGCTGCGCCTTCAGGTCGTCGACGTTGAGCTTGCCGTCGGGATCGATGCCCGGCATGACGGCCTTGTCGTAGCCGGCTTTGTCTTTCAGATCGGTGCGCTTGACCAGCAGATCGACGGCCTCGTCGCGCGCGGCTGGGATCTTCTTGGTGAACGCATCGTTGAACATGCGCACGCCTTTGACGTAGGCGACCATCCAGCGCGTCGCGAGGTCCGTGTTGGAGGCGAACTTGGGCGAGAACATGACCACCGCCGTCTGCTGGTTGGGAATGAACTCGTCCATGCGCTTGAAGACCACGCCCACGTCCTTGGCCAGGATGTCCTGGATGAACGGCTCCGTGGTCACCGAGGCGTCGATGCTCTTGTTAGCCAGCGCTTTCACCTGGTCGGGAAAGGCCAGCGGCAGCGCGTCGACATCTTTCAATGTCAGCCCGCCGGATTTCAAGATCGCGGCAAGGCTCATCTCATGTGGGATGGCCGTCGACGTCAGCGCGATTTTCATGCCCTTGAAGTCGGCCGCGGTCTTGACCTTGCCGCTGTCCACGAGGTCTTTGCGGACAATCATGGCCGTAAAGCTGCGGCCCGGCGCGTTCTTGCCCTTGTCCGCCACGATCAGGACCTTGACGTCGCGTGCGACGGCCGAATTCAGGCCCGCGCTTGGGGCACCGCCACCGGCGTCGAGCTGGTTGGCGCCAAGCGGCGGGACCATCCGGGCGCCGCTGTCAAAGGGCTGCAAGTCGAGATCGATGCCCTGGTCCTTGAACCAGCCCTTCTCCTGGGCCAGGATGATGCCGGCGTCGCTGAGGCTGAACGATAGCGCGCCGTAGGTCACCTTGGTGAGCCCGCTGGCGGCCGGCGCTGCGCTGGCGCTGGCGTCGGGCTTGGCGGCGGCGTTCGCGCTGGCGGGGGCGCTGGCTGCCGGCTTGGCGCTCGCCGCAGGGGCACTGGCGGGCGCCGAAGCTGGCTTCGCCGCCGCGCTTGCCGGCGGCGCGCTGCTGGGAGCGGCCGATGGCGCGCTGGCCGCCCCACCACAGGCGGACAGGATGAATGCGAAAGCAAAAAGCAGGCTGGCTCGTTTCATGTTCCGGCAAGCATAGTCCATCGCCTTCGCAGAGGCCCGTTAGAGAGTCACCGCCCGAGGGGACTAGCTGTTGCGCAGGTCTTCGGCTTCGCGGCGGGCTTGTTCCGCGTCGCTTACGCGGTCGTGATCCTCGAGCCAGCCGGCGTAGTCCTCTAGGACGGCGGCCAGGCGCTCGGGGTCGCCTTGCTCGGCATGCGTCAGAGCACGCTGGAACAGCCGCTCCGCTCCGATGTCGTCGGCCTCTTCGCTGGCCAAGTGGGCCATAGCTTGCAGCGTGCTGCCCTGGGCGGCCGCCAGGCTGGCCCGCAGCTCGGACGGAAGCTCGCCCTCGGGCAGATCGAGCATGAACAGCGCTCGATTGAGCAGCAGATGGCAGCCCCGCAGCTCCTGGCGGAGGAAGGCTGCATGGGCGCGAAGGGCGTACAGCGAGGAGAAGATGAGCCGCATTTGGGCCAGGTCTTCGAGCGTGCGAGACCACAGGTCGGTCGAAACGGGCATGTCGCCGTAGTTCCGGGCCAGGATGTCTAACCCGCGGGCGCACAGCTGATCGGCCTCGTCCGGATCGCGGCCATCCTGGAGCAGCATGTTCGCGAGCGCGCCCATCAGCTCGGCCATACGCGGGTGGTCGGCTCCGAGCAGCTCACTCGCCAGCTCGAGGCTGCGCTCGAGCAGCCGCTGACCCGAGGCCCACTCCTGATGAGCTTCGTACCACCACACCAGCCAGTCCGTAGCTTCGAACAGGAGGGTGGTGTCGTCCCAGGCGAATGTGCGGCCGATGTCCAAGGCTTGGCGAGCCAGCGCCTCGGCCTCGTCGCAACGCTCGTGGTCCTGGAGCAAATCGGTCAAGTCCAGCAGCATCCAGCCGGCCTCGCGTGTGTCCGAGCCGTAGTGCTGCTCCTGAAGCCGCAGCGCTTGGCGCAAGCAATCTTCAGCGGGCTCGCACGACTGCTCGTGCGGCAAGTCCGTCTCCAGCAGGGCCGTGGCGCGGCGGCGGAGCGGTTCGATCAGCTCGAGGCTGTTCAGCCCATGACGCTGCTCGATGCGCTCGATGACCTCCGCGTACAGGCGGGCGGCGCGAACGCTCTTGCCCGACTGCTGCCACAGCTCCGCCAAGCGCATCAGCTCGGCCACGATATCTTCGCCTTCGCCGTCTAGACGGCCTGCCTGCTTGAGCAGGTACTCCGCGCGCTTGAGCGCCCCCAGGGCGAGGGCGCGTCTGGCTTGCTCGAGTGGCGACCCCTCCGCTCTGCTCACCGTGTAGAGAGCATACCGTGGGGTCGGCAGTTCTAATCCGCGGGCAGGACTTGATCGGAATCGCCGAGCTCGTGCCGGATGGCGGCTACGCGCTGCTCTAGCTCAGTCATGTCTGCCCGAGCGGCGATAAGGTTGCGCTTCAGCGGCTCCGCGGGGATGTGCCCCACGCCCTCCACGGCGCGGATGTAGCCCACCTTCAGGTTCGATACCTCGCTGTACTTGCGGCCGAGGACCACCAGCAGCTCGGAGAGCTGCTCGCGCAGAGCGCGGGCAGTCTTTTCGTCCACAGCCGCCATTGCATCATGTTACTCAGCGATGTACCTGGCGTTCATCGATGAATCGGGCGATCCGGGCCTGCGGCGCGCCAACCCGGAGTACCCGGTGTTCGCGCTGGCCGCGGTGGTCTGCCTCGAGCGGGAATACGCGGCGCGCATCGAGCCCCAGGTGCGGCAGTTTGCGAGGAGCGTGTTCGGCGCGGACGTGCGCTTGAACGCCCGGCAGCTCGCAAAGCAGCAGGGGCCCTTTGCAGCGCTGATCGCGCGGGATAGGCGGCGGCAGTTCGGCCAGGCGCTGAGCGATCTGCTGGCTGGCCTGCCGGTCACGATCATGGCTGCCTGCCTCAACAAGCGCATGCACCAGGTGGAGTACGGCCCATTCCGACGCAGCGCCTACGAATTCACGCTGCCCTTCCTGATGGAGCGCCTGGTGTATTTGATGGCCGCCCGGCACGACGGTGCCAGCGTGTCTGTGCAATCGCACGGGAAACGCGAGGACGCCGCGTTGCGGGAAGTGTGGCAGCGTCACCTGGCGGCTGGCTCCTATTACCACGCGCCGACGGAGTTCGGCAGCCGGCTCACGAGGCTGGAGTTCCGGCCCGCGCGCGAGGCGGGCGCCGGCCTGCAGCTGGCCGATCTGGCCGCCAGCGCCTGCGCTCGGTTCGTACTGGACCCGGAGCAGCCAAACGCCGTCTTCGCCGCCCTCTCCGCCAAGCTGTACCAGGGCAAATTCACCGAGCCGGATCGCTTCGGCCTCAAAGTCATCCCCTGAGCGGCCGGGCGTAGTAGCATGTTCGGCTATATGAACCGGCTCTACATCCTAGAGCGCACCCGCGATGGCAAGCGCGTTGAGTTCTACTCCGAGTTCCGCAACGGCAAGCAGACGTACATCATTCGCGAGATGGACGGTAAGAGCCAGGACAGCGTGACCACCGACCTGGAGGTCGTGGCCGCCTTTCGCCAGCGGCTGCTGCGCGACGGCTACCTGCAAGTACCGTTGTAAGCCTGCCGCGTTCGGTGCTAGGCTAAGAGTTCGAAGTAAGCTAGCAGACGAAGCAGGAGCGGACCCACGGGCGTATCAATCATCCCCTCTCCGACCCAGTGGATGGAGGGCCCGATGCCACTGGATGACGAGGATGTGGTGGCCGTCTGCCGCATCGGCCTGTTCCAGAACCTCTCGCCCAAGGACATCATGTTCCTGGTGCGCGTCAGCCACACCGTTCTCGCCGAAGAGGGCTCAGTGGTCATCTCGCAGAACTCGATGGCCGACTTCTTCTACATCATCGTGGACGGCCTGCTGCGCATCCGCATCAATGTGGACGGCAAGAGCATCGTGGTGGCCTACCTGACCCGCGGCCAGTACGTGGGTGAGAAGGCCATTATGGAAGGGACGCCGCGCGGAGCCACGTGCGAGGCCGCCCGCCAGACGCGCCTGGTGCGGGTGCCGGGTTTCACTTTCCGGCGCATCATGTCGCGCCCGGAGAACCGCGGCGCGTTCGATAAGGTCAACGCCACGCGGGCCAAGTCAAACGCCCGCTTGGGCGTCAAGCACTAGCTGGAACTCCCCTAAACTGCCTGCATGGGCTATCCGCTTGCGGGCCTGCGCGTGCTGGCCATGGAGGCGGCCGTGGCTGGCCCGTTTGCCACCCGGCACCTCGCCGACCTCGGCGCCGACGTAGTCAAGATCGAGCGGCCGGAAGGTGACTTCGCCCGCCGTTACGACCAGGCGGTGCACGGCCTGTCGTCCTATTTCGTGTGGCTCAACCGCGGCAAGCGCAGCGTCGTGCTGGACTGGTCTCAGCCGCGCGATCGCGAGGCGCTGGACCGCCTGCTGGAGCGCTCGGACGTGCTGGTCCATAACCTTGGGCCGGGCGCCGTGGAGCGCCTGGGACTGGCCGCCGAGCTTCTGTCGGCGAAGTACGCTCGCCTGATCCACGCCGGGATCTCTGGATACGGCAGCGGCGGACCGTACGAAACGAAGAAGTCGTTCGATCTGCTGGTGCAGGGCGAAAGCGGTGTCATCTCGCTGACCGGCACGCCGGAGCAGCCGTGCAAGGTCGGCATCTCGATCGCCGACCTCACCGCCGGGATGTACACCTTTTCATCCATCTTGGCCGCTCTGGTCGAGCGCGAGAAGATGGGCCAGGGCGCTGCCATCGAGATCTCGATGCTGGAGTGCATGGCCGAGTTCAGTGGCGGCCAGTTGTACACGTACGAGTACAGCGGCGTGCAGCTGGAGCGCGCCGGCTGGCGGCACAACATCATCGTGCCCTATGGCCCCTATCGCTGCGGCGGCCGCTTCGTGAACCTGGCCGTCCAGAACGAGGGCCAGTGGGAGCGGCTGTGCGCGGCCGTCCTTCAGCGCCCGGATCTGGCCTTGGACCCGCGCTTCGACACCAACGCCAAGCGGCTGGCCAATCGCAGCGCGCTGGAGCCCCTCATCGAGGACATCCTGGGCCTGCTGCCCGAGGACGAGGTGCTGCGCCGGCTAGAAGAGGCCGACGTCCCCTACGGACGCATCAACGATATGAAGGACGTGGTCGATCACCCCCAGCTGCAAGCCCGCGACCGCTGGGCCGAGTACGGCAGCCCGGCTGGCCCGCTGCGCATGCTCAAGCACCCCATGAACGTCGCTGGCCTGCCCCAGCGCACCGACCCCGTTCCCGCCGTAGGTCAGCACACCGAAGAAGTCCTGCGCGAGATCGGGCTGGCTTAGGCTCAAGCAGGGGTGAAGACCCTCACGCCTGGAAAGCGGCTGAAGTCGCGGTCAAAGCTGCAGACCCGAGCGCCGTGTTCCAGGGACAGCGCGGCCAGATGGGCGTCGGTCACCAGGTTGCCGGCCGTCCCCACCTCGGTCAGTAGGCTGCGCAGCACGGTTGCATGGCGGACGGTGGGCTGCACAACCACCGCTGGCCGTGCTCCGAACCAGTCGTCGACAACATCAAGCGCGTCGCTGGCGCCAAGGGGCTGAGGAAAGAGCGCCGGAAGCGTGGCGATGCGCATAAACGCCAGCAGAACTACCCAGGCGAACCCGACAGACTCATGGCCACTGAGCGCCTCCTCCAGCCAACCCCTGGCGCGGCTGTGCTGGGGCATGCTCTCGTTAACGGCGTAAACCAACACATTGGCGTCGACGATGACCAATGGCTACTTGCCGAGCGCCAGCTTGTGCACCAGTTCCTGATCTTCCAAGGCAGCCGCGATCTGCAGCGCCTTGTCGTAGTTAATCTCAGGGCGCCAGCCCGAAGCAAAGGTCCGCTGGCTGAACGCCCCCTCTGAGCGTGGAGCGAGTCCCGCCCGGATGGCCTCATTCACCGCGTCTTTGAAAGAGATGCCTCTGTCCCGCATCGCCGCCTTGATAAGCGTCTCAACGTCAGGGTCGAGCGTCACCGTAGTCCTCATTGTTGCATCACAGCATCAATATTCTGAGCATCATGATGTCATTATAACTGCTGGCCAAGCCAATCCTGCGCGGTCGCGCGCAGGGTAGACAGCGGGATGGCCCCATGAGCCAGCACCTCGTCGTGGAAGGCGCGGGCGTCGAAGCGGCTGCCTAGCCGCTCGGCGGCCTGGCGGCGCAGGGACTCGATCTCGCGTTGGCCAACCTTGTAGCTCAGGGCTTGGCCGGGCCAGATGATGTAGCGGTCGACTTCGTTCACGGTCTCGCGTTCGGTGAGGCCGACGTTCTGGAGGAAGAAATCGATGCCCTGCTGGCGGCTCCAGCGCAGATGGTGCAGGCCCGTGTCGACCACCAGCCGACAGGCGCGCCAGGCCTGGTAGCCGAGCATCCCGTAGCGCGCCCGATCGTCGGGGTAGAGGCCAAGCTCGTCTGCCAGGCGCTCGGTGTAGAGAGCCCAGCCCTCCACATAGGCGGTGACGTCGGAGCCCAGGCGGCGGAACTCGGGCAGGTCCTGGGTCTCGGTCGCAAGCGCGATCTGCAGGTGGTGGCCGGGCACCGCCTCGTGGAAGGTCAGTGCCGGCATCGTGTGGCGCGGCCGCGATGCCGGGTCGAAGGTGTTGACGTAGAAGATGCCGGGCCGCGATCCGTCGCCGGCCGGCGGGTAGTAGAAGGCTGCCACGCTGTCGCGCTCGCGGTAGTCCTCAATGGGCTTGACGATGCAGCGGATGTCGGGCAGCCGGCCAAAGGCACGGGGCAGCGCTGCCTGCGCCTGCTCCAAGAGCCGCTCGGCGGCTTCGACGATCTCCTCCCGAGACGACGGCAGGTTGGCTGAGTCGTGCGTGAGCCGCTCGGTGAACGCCCGAATCTGACCGGAATCGTCGCCCAGGCGAGCCATGACCTCGCGCATCTCGCTCTGGATGCCCTTCAGCTCTTCCAGGCCGACCTGGTGCAGCTCATCCGGCGTCAGCTCGGTGGTCGTATGGCGGCGGCACAGCAGCGCATAAATCTGCGGGCCATCGGCCACGGACCACACGCCGGGCTCCTGTCTGGCATGCTCGTTCAGGTACTCGCCCTGGAGCAGTTCAAGCATGCGCTGATAGCTGGGATACACGGAGCGCTCGATGGCACGAAGGAGCGCGTCCGCCTGAGCGGGCGAAGCTTTGGCGGGCGCATACAGCGGTGAGTCAATCGGCGGCGTCGCCAGCAGCGCGCGCAGCTGGCCGACCACACGCTCGGTCGCCATCCGCGTTGCGGCGCGGCCATCGCGGATGCCGTCGCTCAGGTTCGAGAGGTATTGATCCATGTAGCGGGGGAAGGCGTGGTAGCGGGCAACGAGTTGCTCCACGTGATCTGGCGTGTCGGTCGGGTGCCAGTTCAGGAGCTCCGGCAGCGATACTTGCGGCCCGCCCATCTGGTCGACGGCCATTTCGTCAAGCCGGAACCGCAGGGCCGCCAGACCCTGCTCTGCGGCCAGGCGAAGCATGTCCCAGGTTACCCGCTCGTCCGTCGTGAGCCCGGCCTGGGGGATGCCTCGCAGCCGAGCCAGTACGTCGCGCAGCGCCGCGTCCTCGGCAGCCCGGCCCTCGGGGCCAACGTCGGCCAGCCGGTCGTTGTAGCGGTAGTCGCCGTAGAAGGTGGCCAGCGTCGGGTCGCGCTGGAGCACGCCCTCCCAGTAGTCGGCGGCGAGCTGGGCCACGTCCTCGGAGGCGCTCACACCATCATGGTACGGACACGGCCAGGAAGCGCTCGATCATGGCGTTTGTCTGCTCGGGCACCTCGAGCTGGTGGAAGTGGCCGGCGCCCACGGTTTGGCCGAGCGTTAGCCGGGGACACAGCTGGCGCAGGCGCTGCAGATCGGCCATGTGCCCGCCGGCTGAGGCGATCGCCAGCAGCGGCACCGGAATCTCCGAGGCGCGATCGGCCGCCGCGCTGGGGCAGGCCAGGTACTGCTCCCATGCGGACGTCAGCACGTGGGGTGGGCCACTGCTCATGCGCTCGACGATGCCGGCTTTGCGCGCGGCATTGTCCGTGGGCAGAAACATGCCCGCCACGAGGTCTCGGACCGCTTGCTGGGCGCCGGGCCCGTGCAACCGCTCGCCGGCGCGGCGCAGCTGCTCGTGCCGGTGTGCCGGCAGCACGATAGGCGAATCGAGAGCGACGATCGCAGCCAGCCTGCCAGGCGAGCTGGCCAGCAGCTCGAGACCCACCACGCCGCCCATGCTGTGCCCGACAAGAACCGGCCGGCGGAGCTCGAGCTGGTCGCACAGCCAGGCGAGATCGCCGGCCAGAAGGGCCATCGTGTAGTCCTGCTCCGGCTTATCGCTCTCGCCATGGCCGCGGAGGTCCACAGCGATGACCCGATGCCGGCGGCTGAAGTGCTTGATCTGCGGCGCCAAGTAGGTGTGGTCGCAGGCCCAGCCGTGCACGAGCAGTAGCGGCTGCTCGCCGCTTCCAGCCTCCTCGTACGCCAGCCGGACACCGTCGCGAACGAGTGTCTTCAATTGGACGGCGGCGCTGTTAGCTCAGGTTGGGCGAGCCGCCGGCCACCTGGCGCAAAGCCTCCACCTCGGCGCGCAAGTCGCGCACCTGGCGCTGCCAGTACAGCATGTAGGCGAACAGCCCGATCCAGATGACCAGAAAGGCGGCGAACAGGAAGCTCACGATTCAGACTCCAAAACGCTGGTTGCGAGGGCATCGACCTCATGACGCAAGTATTCGACCGCCATGCGCTCGCGCAGCAGCCACACGAAAAAGATGGTGAACGTCACGAAGCACAAGAAAAACGTGGCAAGCATGCTGGCCGGCAGCGAGGGACCGGCCGGGTTAGCGACCGTCGGCTGCGGGTGCAGCGTGCGCCACCAGCTCACCGACATGTGGACGATGGGCACGTCGATGAAGCCGACGATGCCCAGCACGGCTGCATAGCGAGCGGCGCGGACGGTGGTCCGGCCCAGCGACGAGCGCAGCATCAGGTACGCGACGTAGATGAACCACATCACCAGCGTGGAGGTCAGGCGCGCGTCCCAGGCCCACCAGGCGCCCCAGATGGTCTTACCCCAGATGGAGCCGCTGATAAGCACCAGCGTGGTGAACACCACGCCGATCTCGGCCGCCGAATAGGCCAGCACGTCCCACTTCGGCTTGGCCGTCCTGAGGTAGGCTATGCTGCCGACGAGCGTGCAGAAGAAAGCCAGGTAAGCATCCCAGGCCAGCGGCACGTGGAAGTAGAAGATCTTCTGCGGCGGCCCCTGCGTCCGCTCGATCGGCGCATACAGGAAGATGGCGTACAGCGACAGGGCCATGAGAACGGCCGTGACCCACCCCAGGATGGTGCTCAGCCGTGTCCCTTCTCCCCGTGGGAGAGGGTGAGGGTTGACCTGCTCGGTCGTCGCCGTCTGAACGCTCATTCTTCGATCACGAACTCGAAGACCGCGAACGACACGGCCAGAAATATAGCGTCGAAGGCCAGGATGAGCCCCAGCCACGGGTAGTCGCCGGCGGTGGCTTCGGAGCCTGCGAACGCCTGTCCGGTGGCTTTGACCGCTCCGATAATCACCGGCACTGACACCGGAAAGAGCAGCACCGGCAGGAAGATCTCCCGGGCCCGGGTACTGGCGGACATGGCCGCGAAGAGGGTGCCCACCGAGGCGAAGCCAAGCGTTCCGGCCAGCACTGCCGCCGCCAATCTGGGAAGGTCGGCGGGCACGTCGAAAAACACGCCGAACAGCACCAGCGTCACTGCTTCGACGGCCAGCATGAACAGCAGGCTGGCCAGCAGCTTGGCCAGGTAAATCGCCCCCCGATCGACCGGCGCCAGCAGCAGCCCCTCCCATGTGCCGAGGTCCTTCTCGACGGCGAAGGCGCGGTTGAAGCTGAGCACGCCGGCAAAGATGAACGTGACCCACAGGATGCCCGGCGCGGCGGCCGAGAGCTCGATGCGCCGCAGATCGAAGGCGAAGTCGAACACCAGCAGCACCAGCAGGCTGAAGACGATCAGCGACAGCACCAGCTCGCGCCGTCGCCACTCGCTGACGAGGTCCTTCCATAGCAGCGCCCCGAGCTGCGTAAGGAACCTCGGCCTCGCCACTTTGTCATCCTGAGGAGCGGAGCGACGAAGGACCTTCTCGTTTGCCGCTGCGGCGGAAGGTCCTTCGGCCATGGGCCTCAGGATGACATCAGCCATTACCCGATCCGCCCGTTCACCAGCGTCAGCGTCCGCGCAGCCAACCCCTTCGCCCAGGTGTGGTTGTGCGTGCTGAAGACGATCGTGCGGCCGGTGGCGGCGAGCAGCCGCTCGAGGACCGCGACACCTTCCGTATCCAGGCCCGTGTCGGGCTCGTCCAGGAGCAGCACGGCGGGGTCGTGCAGCAGCGCCCGGGCGATGGCCAGGCGCTGCTGCTGGCCGCGGCTCAGCGCCGCTATGCGTGAGCCGGCCCGCGCCGTCAAGCCGAAGCGGTCGAGCTGCTCGGCCACGCGCCATTCCAGGTCGGCCAAGCCATACAGCCGGCCGTAGAAGCGCAGCTCCTCGGCGGGCGTGAGCTCCGGGTGGAGATACGTCTGATGGGCCACCAGGCCGATCAGCGCCCGCACCCGCTGCGGTTTGCCCAGCGCGTCCAGCCCGGCGATCTGCAGTTTGCCGGCAGACGGCTTGTCCAGCGTCGCCAGGATGCGCAGCAGGGTCGTCTTGCCAGCTCCGTTGGCCCCCAGCAGGGCGACCGTTTCGCCCGCGCCGACGTCCAGATCGATGTCCCGCAAAGCTGAGAAGCGGCCAAACGTCTTGCTGAGGCTGAGGCCGGCGATCACCGCTTTGAGCCGGAGCCGTTGCGCAGCGCGGCTACCGCTTGCTCAATCTCCTCGTCGATGCGGCCCTCATGGGCCTGGAGTTGCTTGAGGATGCCGACTGCGCGGCGCTTGGATTGCTCTCGCAGCGCCTGGTGGTCCTCGTCAGACAGGTTGCCCAGGGCGCGATCGAAGTCCAGCTCGCGGAGATCCTCGATCGCCATGTCGCGCTGGTTGGTGAGATCGCTCAGCTCGAGGGCGCCGGCTTCCGCGGCGGCGCTACCGCGCAGCAAGGGCCAAATGGCAAAGGCAATAGCCGCGGCGGCGACCGCCAGCGCCAGGGCCACGCCCATCGCTAGCTGGCCTCCTCGATGGCGGCCGCGAGCAGGCGTTCGTCGTCGGCGCTGAGCGGCTCCTCCGGCGGGGCTGCCGGCGCGCCGCGCCGCGACCACAGCACCGTGCCTACGATCACCAAGCCGCCCAGCAGGCCGCCAATGGGGAGCAGCCATACCAGCAGGTTCAGCCCGTGCTTGGGTGGCTCGGTCAGGATAGCTTCGCCGTAACGGTCCACGAAGTACTGGATGATCTGGTCGCGCGTCCAACCCTGCGCCAGCTTGTCGCGAATGACCTGACGCATCTGCCCGGCGAGCGTGGAGTTTGAATACGCAACTGTCACGTTCTCGCACACCGGGCATTGCAGCTCGTTGGCGATGGCCAGCGCTCGGTCGTCCAGGCTCTGGCTGCCCGCCGTGTCGGTGTAGCTCTGCGCGAAAGCCGCGCTTGGCGCTGCCAAAAGAAGGAGCAATAGCAGCACTATCATTCCTCTCCCACATCCGCCGTCCGCGTAGGACTGGGAGAGGCTGGGTGAGGGAACCCTCGGGGTGATGTTGTGCCGCTTCATGCCGTCGCCACCGCCGGTTCACGGCGCTCGACTGGCAAAGAGGCAACGGCTGGCGCGCGCCGCGGCTGGGCGTGCGGCCAGGCCGTGACCACCGTCCCCAGTA
>WNFB01001163.1_pt1 | contig 25013 bp, 30 predicted proteins | sample 5400501 | NCBI WGS metagenome assembly WNFB01 (sample SAMN13153341, study PRJNA577476) | soil metagenome | isolation source: 200 cm saprolite under Douglas fir tree site 2 hole 1 | place: USA:California | collected 2015-04-18 | reverse complement strand
ACCTGGGCGCATGCGGTTGCCGCGGCCGCGAAGCTGATAGGGCAGGCGCCGGAGAAATTATTAAGCGCGGAAGAGCTGGGTGCGGTCCGCAACAAGGCCGACCCCGCGGTATTGTTTTGAAGCGGCGCAGGCCCGCATTTACCAGAGATCTAATGTAGGTTGGGTTAAGCCGCGGTAGCGGCGAACCCAACAAAATCATAGATTTGATGGGTCCGCTCTGCTGTACAGGATGTACGAATGCCGGTCGCTCTCGGCATCCTGCCTCTCGCGGCACTTGCACCTCCCTGTGCGTCGCGAGCGCAGGGATGTGCAGGAGCGGCCGCTACCCATCCTACATGACAATATGGAAGACAGGACATTACTTTTGCATTTACCAATAAGTCGCCGAGATTGGCAAAGCACTCTAAAGCAACCTATTAAAGACGGCTTGCGGCCAGCGCCGCGCCCATCAACCCGACTTTGGGATTCATGATCACGCGCACAGGTATCGTGGCAAGAAACGGGGAAAGACGGCCTTTGTTTAAAAACGCGCGCATGAATGCCCCGTCCGCCAGCCGGTCAATAATTTTAGGCGCGATGCCGCCGGCGATGTATACCCCGCCCGCGGCCAATACGGTTAACGCAAGATTCCCCGCCTGCGCGCCGAAAATGCCGATAAAAAGGTCCAGCGCCTGGCGCGCGAGCGGGTCTGTTTTCGCAAGCGCCGCCGATGTCAGCGCCGCCGGATCAGGCGTGTCTTGAATGAATGAAGTTGAATCGGAACTATGGCTGCGCAGGAAGTCGTAAAGATTGACCAGGCCGCGGCCGGAGAGAATGCGTTCATAAGATACGCGCGGGAATCGCTGCATTAAATAACGCAACAGCGCGATCTGTAATTCATCGGTCGGGGCGAAATCGACATGCCCGCCTTCGGCGGCCAGCACCTCATAGTGGTCCTGCTGCCAGATCAGCAGCCCTTCGCCCAACCCGGTGCCGGCGCCGATCAGGACGCGGGTGCCGCGCGGCTTCCGCTTGCCGGTTTGTAACTCCCGGAAATCTTCCGGCGCCAGCGCCTCGATGCCGTAACCGGTCGCCTGGAAGTCGTTGATCAGGCGCACTTTAGGGATATTTAAGGTGTGAGACAAACCATTACTATCTAATGTCCAGGGTAGATTGGTGAGATGGGTATGTTGGCCGGCAGCGGTCACGTTAATCGGCCCGGCGACGCCGAAACAGGCGGCGTCCAGCGTCAAGGGCGCAATGCGCGCGGCTGCCGACTGCATAAATTCATTGACGACAGCGGTAAAGTCGCCATAAGCTCGGTTAATGTAGCGCCGTTCGTCAATGACACGGTAGCTGTCCCGCGCGAAATCGGCAATTTGCAGCAGCGTCTTAGTCCCGCCTATATCCCCCGCCAGCACCGCCATCATCATTTACCCTGGAATGAACGCAAGCACATATAATAAACACAAGGTGTCCTGGCCGCTTCCGACAAATCGAGCCCGCGTAGGGTGCAATAGCGCAGCGTATTGCACCGCATGTTCACCCGCTACTCCCCGGCAACGCTATCCACGACATCCACTCCGCCCCAATCCGCAGGATAAATACCCCGCGCCACGCATCGGGCATCTTTCCTCTTGCTAGATTAAGCTGTGTGAATTATACTAACTAGCGTGTTAATTATCCAATAAGGGGGGACCCTGTGAAACCACCTCAGCACGGACACGGCCACAACCCGCAAAGCCGAGAAAGGAAAAGGCGGGTCGTGCTGGCGCGCGCAGTCTCCCGCCTGTTCGATAGCTGGCAACTGAGTGCCGCCTATAAATTGGCCCTGCTTGGTCTTTCAGCGGCGAACCGGGCGGCGTTGGCGCGTTACGATCGTGGCGAACCGCTCGCGGCAAGTCGAGATCTTTTGGACCGGGCGGGTCACCTTCTTGGGATTCACAAGTCGCTCAAGCTTCTCTATCCCCGCAATCCAGAGGTTGTGCGGAGATGGATGACGTCGGCGAACCAGAAGTTCCATGGCGAGACCCCGGTGGAGGTCGTGAGCCGCTTTGGGTTTCCGGGGCTCGTTATGGTGCGTGGCGTGCTCGACGCCATGCGCGGACGCTAGGACAGGACGCCGACGTTGGAAATAAATCGCCTTAACGTCACTACCGATTCTCAACGCGACTGGCACCGTATCATCGTTAGTCTTCGCGCCGGCATCGACTTGTTCGCGGAGCTGGTCGACGATCCCGCCGACCAGCAGATTCTCATCGACCACGAAATGGCGACCAAACCCTATCGGGGCGAAAATCCAACCATCGGGCGGCCGTTCGAAGAGGCCTCCATTTATGACCCCATTGTAGAGGCCATCGCCTGGCCCTTCGAACATCCGTGCCGCTCCCGGTTTTCCACCGGGAGTTTCGGGGTGTGGTATGGCGCCGATGAACTACTCACGTCGGTTCATGAAACGGTACATCGCTTCCGGATTAATACGTTGGCCAGCGATGCCGCGAGGCGGGAACAGGAAATTGTTCAGGAGCGCCGCGCTCATCTGGTCACCTGTAAAGCCGCTCTCGTCGATCTCCGGCCGCATCTTGAAAGCGAGCCGGCGCTTTGTGACCCAAACGATTACAGCGCTTGCCAGGCGCTGGGGGCGCGCATCTACCATGCCGCGCTGCCCGGTGTCCTCACTCGATCGGCGCGCCGCCCTAAGGGTCTCATTGTTGGCGTCTTTCGCGAAGATACGCTCAGCAACGTACGAACTGTCTGCTATCTCACCTATCGCCTGGATGTCCCGACCGGCCGTGTGCGTGTAGAGCGAGATCCTGGGCAGACCTGGATAGAACTCGTGCCCTGAAATCTATTTTCCTCAATCTTTTTCCGAACCGATTTCACGTCGCCTAGCTCCGCACGTGCCGAATCCTTGAGATAGAGTCAAAGCCGTGGGTAGCGGTGGAATTTGACGTAGCGTTTGCGCGATGGGTTGCGCTGCGATGAATAGGGATATTCAAGTGCCGTGCCCTACAGGGAAGTAGTAATGCCGGTCGCTTCCGGCATCCTGCCTCCCGCGACACTTGCACATCCCTGTGCGTCGCGGGCGCGGGGACGCCGGGAGCGGCCGAGCGGTCCCTTTCGGCATCCTGCCTCTCGGGACACTCGCACGTCCCTGTGCATCGCAGCATGCGCAGGAGCGGCCGCTTCACCCATCCTACGCGCGCTTCTGCCGCATCAATTCTGTTTGACCTATATATCGATATACGATATACTACCAACATGATAAGGAGTATCAAGGGCAAAACGACCCAGGATATCTACGACGGTATCAACAGTCGCCAAGCCCGCAGGATACCCCGCGAGATACACGACAAAGCCACGCGGCTTTTGGATCAGATTGACGCCGCACCGAATCTGGATTTCCTGCGCGTCCCGCCGAGCAACCGATTGGAAAAGCTACGAGGCGATCCGGCGGGATATTGGAGCCTTAGGATCAACGACCAATGGCGAATTATTTTCAGATGGCAGAATAAAGACGCGCTGGATGTTGAAATTACTGATTACCATTAGGTGATAAACTATGTTACCCAAGAAACGGCCGCCCACACACCCCGGTGAAATGCTGCTCAAGGAGTTCCTTGAACCGCTTGGCGTGACACAAAAGGAGTTTGCTGAACATCTCGGCTGGACCTATGCCCGCTTGAATGAAATCGTCAATGGTCGACGTGGTGTAACGGCAGAGTCGGCCCTGGCGATTGGTGACGCCCTTAAGACCGGGCCGGAGTTCTGGCTGAACCTTCAGCGAAACCGGGATATCTGGCAATCCATGCGGCATCACAAAAAAGTGCCCCCGTTAAAGAAAGTCGGCTAACGCAGCTACCCACTTCCAAGCGCGTAGGGTGGAAAAGCGCAGCGCCTTCCGCCGCTAGACTTCGTAGGGCGCAATAGCGTGAGCGTATTGCGCCGAGTGAAAGGCGAGAACACGAAACGAAAGCGACATCCGGCGCATGACGGCTACTGCCTAATGCGCCCTACTTGCTCAACGTTCGACATGAGGAACTGCCAAACAGCGCGGCTGTTTGGCAGCCCCCTCGATGGAGGAGTTAGGCTCGTTTTTCATTGGCAAGTTTGCCGAGCCGGAAGGCAAGCGCGCAGACCGCGATGATTGTTGCCAGGGAACTTGCTGCCATTGCCACGACAGAGGGCGGAGGTGGCGCGACGGTCATTCCGGCGACCGTGAAGGCGAGTATGAAAAGCGATAGCGCCGTAAGCCCAAGCCTCTTCGCCCGCGACAGGCTCGCGCCCGGTACGAACAGGCAAAGACCTGCCACAACAATGAGCGCCTCGACCACCAATGCGACCGGCATGCTTTGCCACAGGCCGAGACCAACCTTCGTTGAGTTTGCACCCACGAGGGGCATCTCGGGCACATGGACAAGCGCGTCGAGGAGCCAATGCGAGAACATGGCCGCGCCGATGAGCGCCGCAGCGCGCAACTTCCGCTCACTCAGGCGCGGATACCAAAGAAGGACGGCGACGCTTGCCAGCGCTGACCAGGCAAGGCTTGCGAGCAACCCATGCGAATAGGGGAAGACGAACTCCGCCTGATGTGTGCTGCCAAAGTTGGCCGGGATGGTGGCAGATTCCCAACCCAGCAGGACAAGCAGCCAGAGTAAGACGTCAAGAAGCAGGGCGGCGGAGATAAACATGCCGACATTGACGCGCCGTTCTGCTCGCCCGATAGCCAGTGCTGCGCCTACGTGACCTGCAAACATGGTGGCCTCCTTGGCGGGAAGAGCCTAACAGTTTATTAGACAGACGCTCAAATTACAGGAACTAGACGGCGTCCGTATAGCATCTTGGCCGGTCGAATTCTGACCGGTAGGTTGACGGCCAAAACCAGCCATTCGCTCTTCACGGCTTCCTTTCTGCGCCACCGATTCTGTCAGCACTATTGGCGACGATATTCGGACGCTGAATCACCAATCCTATTGCGCATCAACCAATTGCGCTGGCATCATTGGCGTCCGTATTATTAAAGAATGTCTGGACGCAGGCGTCCGGCTATTAACGGTTAGGCTCCACGCGAGGGTACATGAGACAACAGCTAGCTTCGACGCGAGTTGTACCGCTAAAAATAAAGATACTTCGTCTGGTTGCGACTTTCGGAGCGCCACTGCTTTTGTTGATTGGCGTCATTTGGCCCGGGCTCGTGATCGACCAGATAACCCTTTCCACCATCGCCCTCGCTCTGATCCTTATCGGACTTTCTACCTTCATTGATCCAGCCGTTAAACTTTACCGTCCGCAAAATCTGGTAATCGTTATAACCTTAGTCATCTTCACAACCTACGTCGTAGGTCACTTCTTTTGGCGTGCCGGTAGCATTGTTGCCGAGGCTACGTTCGATCCGGGCATAGCACCGTTTGACATTACGGTACGCGAAGTTCCTGTGCCTGTTACTCACTCGCACCATTTCATTATTACCCTGAAACGCGGCCGATATCCGGTTACATCCTTTCGGTATTTTTGGATTGCCTACACGCCGAAAAGCGTCAAGATCGAGTGGACGCAGCTTGAGACTTTTAAGGTCATATTCGATGAGCGATATGTGGCGACGTGTAATTGGAGCTGGGGCAGAGAGGCGACTTGGACCATGCAGGTGCCGCCGGGAGCGCAAGCCCCGGGTGATCAACCGTGATGTTGATGAACTCACGCCTAACTCAGCGCCGCGCCAGACGCGGCACAGTACGCCGCGCTGGTGAGTTTAGCCGAGCGCTACCCTAAGGTTCTGGAGTACGTGAGTGTGTCGCAGATTGATTGCCACTTGGGAGACCTGACCATGAGTGATAAAATAAAAACCAGCAGTAGTCTTAAGGGATTTCTGGCCCCCACGAGAACGCCGATGTCTTCCCGGCGTCGGCCCTTGCCAGAGGAGATCTGCAATGTCCAAGACCGTAATGTTGATCCATGGAGCCTGGCTGACGCCGGCCGCCTGGGGCCTGTTACGCGCCCGCTATGAAGCGCGGGGTTATAAAGTCACGGCGCCGCCCTGGCCTCTCGAAGACGTGCCGTCGGCAAGATGACGATCGGCAAAATCATCGACCACTACGAGAAGCTGATCCGGGCCTTGCCCGAGTCGCCGATCATCATGGGCCATTCGTATGGCGGCCTATTCAGCAAAAGGTCTTCGAAAGGAGGCGTGTCATGATTCTGGGTATGTCGACATCCACGTTTACTTGGGTGCACGTTGTCTTGAGTCTGATAGGGATTTTCTCCGGAGCCGTCGTCCTGTTCGGCATGTTCAGCGCGAAAAGACTCAACGGCTGGACGGCGCTCTTTCTCGCCACCACGGTTTTGACGGGCGTGACCGGGTTCTTTTTTCACTCCGTCAGTTTCGGGCCGCCCCATGTGGTCGGCGTCATATCGCTGGTGGTGCTGGCGGTCGCGATCCTCGCGCTCTATGTCTATAGCCTCACGGGATCCTGGCGCTGGATCTACGTCGCAGGCGCCGTGGCGGCCCTCTATTTCAATGTCTTCGTCGGGGTCGTACAGGCTTTCCAGAAGCTGCCGTTCCTGAAGCCGCTGGCGCCGACACAATCCGAGCCGCCATTCCTTGCCGCGCAGTTCGTCGTGCTGGCGATCTTCGTCGTGCTTGGCGTCGTGGCGGTAAGGTCGTTTCACCCCGAGACCAAAGTACCCGCGTCAATCTCGGTTTGAGCTTACACAACGGTACCAATTAATGATGGATACATCGCCATGACCGTTTTAGCTCCGCCAGTCCCGTTGACCCTTTCCGCGCGTATCGACCAGATGTTTCCGATGTTGACGCCCGCGCAGATTGCACGGATCGCGGTGCACGGGCGCGTGCGTCCGGTCCGGCGCGGAGAAGTGCTGGTCGAGGTGGGGGATCATGTCGTGCCTTTCTTCGTGGTCACGGGAGGCGAGGTCGAGATCGTGCGGCCATCCGGCACCAGCGAGGAGCCGGTCGCGGTCCATGGACCGGGTCACTTCACCGGCGAGATCAACATGCTCTCGGGCCGCCGCGCGCTCGTACGGGCGCGCGTCAGCGAGTCGGGCGAAGTGATCGAGCTGGATCGCGAACACATGCTGGCGCTTGTGCAGACCGACGCCGAGATCGGCGAAATCCTGATGCGGGCCTTTATCCTTCGCAGGGTGGAGTTGATTGCGCACGGGCTCGGAGACGTCGTGCTCATCGGCTCCAGTCATTGCTCCGGAACGCTCCGCGTCAAGGAGTTCCTCACGCGCAACGGCCATCCGTACTCGTACATCGACCTCGATAGTGAAGCCGACGTCCAGGGTATGCTGGATCGGTTCCACGTCGCCATCGCGGACATACCCATTCTGATCTGTCGTGGCGACGTGGTGCTCCGCAACCCGACCAATCAGCAGATCGCCGACTGCCTCGGCTTCAACGACGCGATCGACCAGACGCAGATACGCGACGTCGTCATCGTCGGCGCCGGACCATCGGGGCTCGCGGCGGCCGTGTACGCCGCGTCGGAAGGACTTGATGTCCTGGTGCTGGAGACAAACGCGCCCGGAGGACAGGCCGGCTCCAGCTCGAAGATCGAGAACTATCTCGGCTTTCCGACGGGCATCTCGGGTCAAGCCCTCGCGGCGCGGGCGTACACCCAGGCGCAGAAGTTCGGGGCGCAAGTGATCATCGCGCAGGGCGCCAAACAACTGGCGTGCGACCGGAGGCCGTACGCCGTTGAGATCGATAACGGTCTGCGCGTGCCGGCACGTACCGTCATCATCGCGACCGGCGCCGAGTATCGGAAGCCGTCCCTCGGCAACCTATCGCAGTTTGAAGGCGCGGGTGTGTACTACGGCGCGACATTCATGGAGGCGCAGTTGTGCCGTGGTGAAGAGGTGATTGTGGTGGGGGGTGGAAACTCCGCCGGCCAGGCCGCAGTCTTCCTCGCGCAGGCGGCCAAGCGTGTGCACATGCTCATCCGGTCGAGCGGGCTGGCGGAGAGCATGTCGCGCTATCTGATTCGCCGCATCGAACAGAACCCCGCCATCGTCTTGCGAACGCATACGGAACTCACGGCCCTCGAAGGGGGTAGCCATCTTGAACACGTCAGCTTACGGAACCATCAGACCGGGACCACGGAAACTCACGATATCAGGCACGTCTTCGTCATGGCAGGCGCCGCTCCCAGCACCCACTGGCTTGACGGGTGTGTCGTACTCGACGCGAACGGCTTCATCAAGACCGGACCCGATCTAACACGGGACGAATTAACCGCCGCGCATTGGCCGCTCGCCCGGGCTCCCTATCTCCTCGAAACGAGTCTGCCCGGCGTGTTCGCGGTCGGCGACGTCCGGGGCGGCAATATCAAGCGTGTGGCGTCAGCCGTCGGCGAGGGATCGATTGCCATCGCGTTCGTACATCGGGTACTCCACGAGTAAAGGAAAAACCATGGCATCCAACGAATCCTGCTCTCATCTTCGCGCCATTACCACCGTCAAACACGCGAAACGCCGGGAGTGCGCCGAGTGCGTGAAGATCGGCGAAGAATGGGTCCATCTGCGCACGTGTCAGGAGTGCGGCGCGACGTTATGTTGCGACAACTCAACCAACCGGCACGCCACCAGGCATGCGCAGGTGAGCGGGCATCCCGTGATCGCATCCGCCGAGCCCGGGGAGCGTTGGCTGTACTGCTATCCGGACGACGCCTTTGCGGAATACTGAACTGACAGACGGCGCCTTCGCGAACCGAGCTCGTCGGCCAGCGTAGGATGGGTGAAGCTCAGCGAGCGTAACCCATCGTCTTTTTCCGAACACGTGCCGAATCCCTAGATAGAGTCAAAGCCGTGGGTAGAAGCTCGTAGGGCGGAAAAGCGCAGCGCCTTCCGCCGCTAGGCCGCGTAGGGCGCAATAGCGTGAGCGTATTGCACCGAATGAAAGGCGAGAACACGAAACGGAGAATTGAAAGCGACATCCGCCGCATGACGGCTACTGCCTAATGCGCCCTACTTGCTGCCCTACGCAAAAGCGCGATATACCGGATCAGCCAGTCACGGCGGCGTTCCAGCGGATTGACGGTGAAAAGAGGTGCCGCCCGTAAACCTCTTCAAATCGCATGTTCCTGATCTTCCGCAACACCATCGCCCGTTTCATCTCGCCCCCCTTTCAAGCCCGCGCGCACCCGGAATAGGGTCACGTCTTGCCTTTTGATATTTTGTCTTTCACTGCCCTTGATAAGACGGATCATGGCAGCGTAATGCCGGCCGATAAGTGACGCGAAACCGACAACGGGACTGCGTGCTTATATAGAACACGGGAACCCATCCGCTTAGAAAATCCCGATACAGATTTTATTGCCTCGATTTTAGGTTAAGTTTACGATGTAGCCATGTTTATAAACTAAGCCGATAAAATTTTAGGTATTTTATTGGGGCCTACTTTTAGTTAGGCTTTGTTACGAGAGAGTACGCCATGTCTGAAATCTTCGGTTTCGATGCCTTCTCCCCCACGGAAATCGCTGCGCGGGTCGAAACAATCGGTGTGGCCAAGGCGCGTCTGCCGCTACTTTCCATGCTAATGCTGAGTGTATTGGCCGGAGCTTTTATCGGCTTGGGTGCGCTCTACTTTGTGCTTGTCAAATCCGACCCTTCCTTGGGCCTTTGCCGCCGGGCAGGTACTCGGCGGCGTGGCCTTTGCTTTGGGGTTGATCCTCGTGGTCGTCGCTGGCGCGGAGTTATTTACTGGGAATAATCTGTTGGCGATGGCTTGGGCCGACGGGAAGATTTCCACTCTCGATCTGCTGCGAAACTGGGCGATTGTTTGCGGCGGCAATTTCATCGGTGCAGCCGGATTAGCGCTGCTGGTTTTTCTCTCCCGTCATCCTGAAATGAACAACGGTGCAATTGCGCAGGAATATCTCAGGATTGCCGTAGCCAAGGTCGCCATGCCATTCTGGATGGCCTTCTTCAAAGGCATCCTCTGTAATGTCCTGGTCTGTATGGCGGTATGGATGGCGCTTGCCGGACGAAGCGTTATCGACAAGGCTGTGGCAATTGTCTTTCCCATATCTGCGTTCGTTGCGGCCGGCTTCGAACATAGCGTCGCCAACATGTACTTTATCCCGCTTGCCATGCTGCTGCAGACCTTCGAGAACATCGGGGTGACCGCCAATACCGTTACTTGGGTTGGTTTCTTCAGCAACCTAGTGCCGGTAATACTGGGCAACATTATCGGCGGCAGTGTGCTGGTGGGGTTGGTATATCACGTCATCTACCGGCGGGCGCCAGGCCAGAATCTGACCAGTCGGGGGCCTAGCGCGTAGGGCGGAAAAGCGCAGCGCTTTCCGCCGCTAGGCTTCATTCGCGTTCACCTGCCTGCAAATCCGGAACCTTACCCGCCCAATTCTTTAGCAAGCGTAGCGTGCCGTGCGCACGATTAATTCTTGAGTCGCCACGGAGTCTACGCTTAAGGTAGTCGTAGCATGCGTTGGCCTTCGGCGGAAGGCGCTGCGCTTTTCCGCCTTACGTGCTGACGACACGACTCGGCACGGTTGCTACTGCGGAGGCAGCTTTAGCGATGCCTCATAGGGTTTTTAGCAGGAGGGCACGAGCCCCCCCAGACCGCCGAAATCCTCTCTGCTTCTATTGATGAAGAGTATGGGTGCGGATCATATCCAAACAATATACGCTCACGCGTTGACGATGCGTGTTAGAATATATAACGAAAATGCTGAATTCGGTTGCAGCGGTTCAATTCATAAAGCGGATAGGCAGCGGCAAAACGAAGCCGTGCCTGTTGTCTTGTTTTCTTGAATCCGGAGAAGAGATAGAGGTGATAGCCAAATTCTCCGCCGGCTGCGAGCGAGGTGTTGGTGGATTGGTGGCGGAAGCGATTGCGGCCATGTTGGCAGTTGATCTCGACTTACCCATTCCTGAGCCGACCCTCGTAGAGATTGATCCGGACTTTGTTGGGACTATTCCGGATATGGAAGACGCAGACAGGATGCGCGCCAGTGTTTCAGTTGCATTCGGTTCTAAGAAGTTGCCTCCGGGATTTTCATTGGTTCCCAAAGATAAGGCCATACCACGTGCGTTGGCTGTTCAGGCGGTGGAGATCTTCGCATTTGATGCTCTGATCCAAAACCCGGATCGTAGGCCAGAGAATCCTAATTGCCTCTCCGATGGTCGTAATTTTGCGATTTTTGACCATGAATTGGCGTTCATGACCAAGGGGAATCGTAGGGTGGAAACCGCCCTGGAAGGTTGGCGGATTGAGTTTTTTTAGTCATTCAGGGGTGCATATCTTCTATAATGAACTCAAGGGTAAAGCACTCAACTTTGACCGGTTGGCGGGTGCTTGGGAGGCGGTATCTGATGCGCGGCTACAGAAATATGAAAAAGCTCTTCCCTTAGTATGGGCAAATGACGGTGGAGTAGCGCAGGCAGCTTTAACCTATGTTGCCCAGGTAAGAAATAATATCGGTTCGGCGCTCGCTGAGGTTACGAGGATTTTACAATGAAATTGCCATATGCATATACGTATACAGTGCTGCGGTACGTACACGACATTACGACGGGTGAGTTCGTGAACGTGGGTGTGGCGCTGTATGCGCCCGAGGCTTGCTATGCGAGTGCTTTATGCCGAACTACTTATGGAAGACTAGCTAAAGTGTTTCCAGGCGTTAGTGGAGAACACTTTAAGTCATTAATGCGCCACATCCAGGCCCGATTCGAAGAATTTGGCGAGCGTTTGAATGCACAAATCTCGCTAGAGAAGATGGAATCAGTCCTGGATTTGGCGCGCTCCATTCTTCCCACAGATGACAGCTCTTTGCAGTGGTCACCGTCTGGGGCAGGGCGGACAGATGATCCATCGCAGATGCTAGAACGTCTATATGAACGCATGGTAAGGCGTTATGACGACAAACAAACGAAAGAACGCCGAACTGAAGAAGATGTCTGGCGCAATTTCAAGCACCATCTTGAAGCGCGTCGCTTGCTTCAGTTTTTCCAACCAAAAAAGATTGCTGTTCAAGATGACGAAGTTGACTTCCAGTATGCGTGGAAGAACGGTGTCTGGCATTGCTTAGAGCCTGTTTCGTTTGATCTAAGCTCCCCCGATAGCATTAAGGACAAGGCGCATCGTTGGCTTGGGCAAATAACCAGCATTTCGAACGCATCTGATCACTTTAGGCTTTATCTGTTAGTCGGGCAGCCCCAAGACGACGCCCTTCGAGGTGCATTCGATAATGCGCTGAGTATATTGGGGAAAATCCCAGTGGATAAGGAGATATATCTTGAACAACAGGTGGGTGATCTGACTGAGCGGATCGCTCAGGAGGTTGGAACACATCGCGATAGTACTGATTGACGCAGCGATGCAAGCTCACAGGTGTACCCACTTCCACGGACACATGGTTAAGGGACAACGATCTGATCTTCATACCGCACTGGGTTGATGTAGTCCACTCTTTATGCAGACGTTCACGGTTATAAAACACCTCGATCCACTCGAAGATCGCGTTGCGCGCTTACCCTATGCGGACGCGGCTGGTGTTGAGGTTAAACTCAGTCTCTTGTCTGGGTATTTTGCGACGGCAGGCTATCAAGCGGAGCTTTGCAAAACGGGTTTTCCATGCAGCCATACCGCCTTAAGCGCGCTGCTAAACACGCAACGCCGGGTTCATCCGGCTTTGTCGCCAGGCATCCTCGCTTCCATCTGGAATAATTCCGATACACTCAGGCCAAAGGCCAGCGCCAGCTTTTCGACATTATCGAGGCCCACATTACACGTCGCCCGCTCGATGGCGCTGATATAGGTGCGGTGCAAACCACTGGCCTGCGCTAACTCCTCTTGCGACCAATGGCGTATAAAGCGCAACCACCTAAGCTTTTGTCCTAGCAGTTCCCGTGCACGCATGTCCATAGCGATTTACTCCTCACTTAGGAAAAAGGAACGGGAAATAGGGCTAAAATAACGGCGAAAGCAGGGAATTTTTATAGCAGTTGGCATGAGGCCTCCTTAATTGTTAGTTAAAGGTGGCTCATTAAAAAGCGGCCCCTGACGTACTCTCAGGGCCGCTTGACTGCTATCCATCGCTACCTGAAAAGAATTAGCGACAAAATGTATAATATTGGCAGCCCTAAGCCTTGCCGCTGCAAGATTAGGGTTAGTCGCCCGGCGGGTGTTCGTTCACCTACCGGGCGATGCTTTTTGATGAGTAATATATAATAGGGAGATGAGGACCTTATTGTCAATCAGTATTTCTTGATTTTGATATCCTTTTTATAAACCCCCCGAACAAGCCGGCTCTTGATAAACTCCTCCATCGCTTTGGGAGTAGTCACCCAAAGATCGCCAAATTTTTTGCACTCAAGCCGGCTCTTTCGGGCCAGATTTCGTAGATATTTGATGGAAAACCCATAGATCTCCGCAGCTTGTGCCAGGGTTATCATTTCGTCGGCTTTTGGGTTTTTCAATTTTAGATCTCTATGACAATCCGTTGTTTATTATTTCATTAAATAAGCAGTAGAAATAGGGAATGGACAAACTAGTCGGGTAAGCCTGCCTGGAGTTCTGTCAATAACTGTACGGCCTAGTTTGCCCTCACAGTCGTATACTCGCAGATTAACGGAGCCTGGTTTTCCTTTCCACGTCCCGCCTTGCCTGCGCTTACTCTGAGCCTTTTCTAAATCGTCTCCGTATTGCTAGAAACATGAGCGCCAAGAAAATAAACGACAGAATCGACTGTGAGACGGAAAGAAGTGCTACGCATCCACTGGTTGGGAAATAGGCGCTCTGTCGTCCAAAGAAAACAAAGGGAGCAACTATATTTTGAAACATAAGCCCAGCTGCTGGCCACACTTTATAATTCCACACCAGCTCTTTATTCAACCCTATGTCTGCCCGCATAAAACAAAAAATCACGGCAAAGCTTCCGTTCACTGCGGCCCACCATACGAGCGGCTTCGATATACTTTGGCCGTATTCGGAAAAATAGTCATAGGCTTTCGACATCCACCCCTGAAGACGACGCCCCTTCTGTCGAATCTGACTATTGCTAAGGGCCCGCTGTTCGCGTGCGAAGAATTCACTTTCGACAATGGATGACTTAAGAATATCATGCCCCAAATGCCTGAGTTCGCGGTATGCGGCTGCTTCCCGTTCTCCAGAGAAATTCGTGAATGTCGTTCTTGTAAAGGAGGTATCCGGGAACAACCTCGCACCAAAAAATTGCGGTGCACAGTTAAATGTTGATCCCTCGAAATCAGTGGGTGCACGAAATACAGTATTATTGAAATTCGCTTCATTGAATATAATACGGCGAAAGGTTACATCCTTGACGAACGTACGTCCTTCAAAACTTAGCTTGGCGGAAAATTGGCAATCCTCAAAAATTACACTCGTAGTAAAACTCGTACCCTCAAAAGCTACTGGTTGTTGGAACTGGCTTCGTTTTATCTTTGTCGTAGTTGAGCCACCGTCATGGGCCATGACCGCTCCTTCAAACTGCGCATCTTCTATTACCAGAGAGGGTGCAGCAATGAAAATAACCTTATCCTTGAACATGGAATTGTTACTAATGAAGGAAAACTGGCATGATTCAAAATTCCCACCCTTATGAAACGTGACATTCGAAAATCCACCTTCTAACAGTTTGGCGCTTTGAAAGAATGCACCCAATGTAAACGACGCATTTCCAAAACTTATACTCTTTGCGGTGGAACAACCGGAGAAATTAGCGTCACCTAAAAATCGAATTTTATTAAATGTAGCTTCCGATGCGAAATAAGAATCAGCAGCAGTAAAAGCCGGATAATTACCCTCCGGAAATTCAATCGGATCTTTGAAGCGAATCCGGGATAGATCCATTGGAATCAGATTCGAGCTTGTTGTCAATGCGGGAGAATTGGCCAGTAGCCCACAGAAGTTCTTGACGTATTCGATCACATGTTGTGAGGGAACTTCACGAAGTCCGTTAATCAAGGGGTGTTCATTAACATGTATCCTAAAATTTTTAGTCTTATCATTTAGCGTGTCGATAACCTGTTGTTCAACATGGGTTGGCATGCTTTTCTCCTTAATTCTCTACATACGCACTACTTTAGATAGTGGTGGTACGAGTCATATGCTGATTCCATAATCCGAGCGCTTTCTTCGATTCCACTATCTTACGCACTGGTTCTTGCAGACTTATCAGTAACGTAGCCCGGATGGAGTGAAACGGAATCCGGGAAGACAGCCCCGGATTCCACTGGCGCTGCTTCGGGGCTACTTGCTAATCTGCTTTTTTAGGCCAGCCCTGAACCATTGGGCACATTGGACAAGGTTATCAGTCCAATCAGAATTTGGAGCTTTGGGAACAGGCTGATATTTAAAAATCTTAATCGGGTCTATTGGGTCTGGAATCAACCAATCTGCGACTGTGTAAAGAAATTTACTCCAATCACTCGTGGATGGGTGTAGGGAAACGGCAATAATATCAAATTCTCTGAACCGATAAGGACGAGTTGCATTACCGCTGTTGTCGATTCCCCCTCTTGTTCGTTGTGTTTCCACTACCCACATGTGGGAAGAATTGGGAAAAATCTTTTTGTTAGCTTCGCTTGCCAGCATTGGCCGCTGTGCTTTCTGTCGCTGCATCTTTACCTGGATCTTTACGTGGCCGGCCGCATCAGAAAGATCAAAGTCATACGATTGGTCGCCAATAATCTCGTTATCAGTCCAACCATTCTCCATCAGAGGATTAACTATATTTTCCTTGAAGGCTGCTTCTGCAATTACTCCCCTTACTCCTCTAAGAGTTAAATCGCTACTGCGAGCGATAGCTTCAAGAACAACCTCAGCAGACGTATTGAGTTTTGTTTCCAGATCGTGAATTGGGAATTCTTTGCGCAGTATCTTGAACAGCTCCTGCCGTTCTTCCATAGAGTATTGGGCAAGTAGGTTTTGTATTTTTTTTAGATCAAGACTTGTCATTCTTCGGTCTACCAGCGCGTTTGATTTCGTAGTTCATCACTTCGGACCTGCGTACGAGTTGCCTGCCTGCTACGGTATAGGTCCTGAGCTTTCCCTGTCGTACTAGCTTGGCTATGGCTTGGCGGGAGACCCCGCGGAGCCTTGCGGCCTCTGCTTGGCTGATAAGGTCGGCTAAAAAATCAGTTGACATTGTTAACCTATTTCCATATACTCCGGCCTCATACATAATGGCAGAAGACCTATGCCTACAATAAACAAACCTAGAGCGCCAAAAGCGCTCAAGCTAAAATTCGGTGAACATCAGGCCCCTATCAATCTTGTACAGGGGTTTGAGCCGTTCTATCAAACTGAGCGTGGGGCTGCGTATCTTGCCGACTCCATAGAGGTAATGAAGTCCATGCCTGAGGGATCGGTGAATCTCGTGTTCACCTCGCCCCCTTACGCCCTGCATTTTAAGAAAGAGTATGGCAATGTACACAAGAACGAGTATGTGGACTGGTTCTTGGGATTTGCTCACCTGATCCGAAGGATTCTAACTGATGACGGTTCATTCGTCCTCAACATTGGGGGTAGTTGGAACCCAAAGATGCCCACTCGCAGTATTTATCAGTACAAGCTGCTCATAGCGCTGGTGGAAGAAGTGGGTTTTCATCTCGCACAGGACTGTTTTTGGTATAACCCAGCAAAAATGCCTATGCCTGCGGAGTGGGTGACGGTTCGCCGCATTCGTATTAAGGATGCGGTGGAGTATGTCTGGTGGTTTTCAAAGACTCCTTGGCCAAAAGCTGATAATCGCAAGGTTTTGCGACCCTACTCCAAGGATATGCTTCGGCTCAATCAAAGAGGAGTGCGCACAACCGTTCGTCCCTCAGGGCATAACATCAACTCCTCATTCGATGATATTTCTGCGGGTGGGTCAATTGCCCCCAATGTCATTGACGAAATACCTTCTGATTTCCTGAAGATGGGAAATAATGCGAGCAATGATGCATATACAAAACGCTGCAAAGAAGTTGGCACCAAGATCCACCCTGCTCGGTTTCCAGCTTCGCTACCAGAGTTTTTTCTGAAATTGCTAACTAACGAGGAGGACATTGTGCTTGACCCCTTCGCGGGTTCCAACACAACGGGGGCCGTAGCAGAAGCACTCGACCGCCGTTGGATTGGGATAGAGCTAATGGAAGAGTACCTAGCAGGTAGCCGATTCAGATTTGATCCGGAATAAAGGAAATCCCTTACCTTCGGGGCATTATAATGGTAGTTAATAATGAAGGCTGAAATCAAAAATAAAACCATCTACTACCGCCGTGCCACCTTCTTGCAGGGCAGAAACAATCTCCAATCGGCATTAACCAAGGCGCGCGGCAAGCTGAAAAACGTCGGTTAGCGGTTGGAGGAAAGGCTAGTCATGGTGACCGACAACGAGAGTGGGCACTTTTTGAAGAGTGACGATTTGGCAATGCTGCGCGAGTTTCTCGCTACGGCGCGTTTACTCGGCGACACTTTCGAAAATGCAATTCAGCTTCGGGTGATCCTTGATTCAAATGCAATCGTCAGTGACCTGATTTGGCTAAGCAAGAAACGTATCAAACCTGAAGCCAGGACATCGATTCAAGAACTCGTTGCTTCTCAAACGTTGATACCATACGCGCCAAGTGTAGCGAAGTTGGAAATCGAAAAACACATTGCGGATGTTGCGCTGAAAAAGGGAATACCAGAAGAACAATTGCGAAATGTCTGGGCTAATTATCAGAAGTCTGTACACTTTTGCGACGTAGAAATTGAGACACAGGAAGACAACGCCCGCGTTCGAGACCCGAATGATTTACCGTTTATTAGACTGGAGGAGCAGATCGGTGCGAGTGGTATTGTGACAAATGATAAGGACATAGCAGCTATGGGAGGCAATAGAATTAACTTCGATTGCATTATTCAGCTTCGTGATTATTCGCGCGCGAAACATCTTGAGCTGACCTTTGGAGTCGGTGGAATGTTTTTAGCTGCCATTAGCGTTGGGGCAATCTTAGGCCTTGTTAAAATATTGCAAAGTCTCATACAGGCAATTGCGAGACTGCCGCCGTGGATACAAATAATGCTGGTTGCGGGAGTGGTGTTTGTTGTAGCTCACCCGAAAACCCGTAAAGTCGTAGGTGACTATGTAAAATCACTTGGAGCGAAAATTCAGGATGGTGTTCTCAATCTGAAGGAACCTTTTAACGAAGCGTTGAACAAGGTCACGAAGGCACAAGAGAGTGCTAATGCTTCTCTAATAAGAGTGCAAGAAATTGTTCAGGGGGACAAGAGGGTGCCACTTAGGGTGCACGTTTATGCGTTATGTTTAGCCTCAAATATTCCATTGTCTATTGCGCAGATCGAACGAAAGGTTTTTGCTGCTGGCTATAAAACGAGATCAGAGAAATTCAAATCGTATTTGCTCAGCATTCTTAAGAAAGACGACCGCCTAGGGTGTACCGCAGATGGGCGTTGGTCGATTATTCGTAATCAATCGGAGGTCGCCGGCCATTGACGTTTTATTGAAGGAGATTAGAGATGAAGACATCCGTCAGGCCCTTCAGTACGCGGCACTTCTGACGCGCGAAGAAACGTATCCGCTGAAAGACGCTCACGGATGAAGTTCCTCGCGGACGTTGGCATATCGATGAGCGCGTAGGGCGGAAAAGCGCAGCGCCTTCCGCCGCTAGACCGCGTAGGGCGCAATAGCGTGAGCGTATTGCACCGAATGAAAGGCGATGACACGAAACGGAGAATTGAAAGCGACATCCGGCGCATGACGGCTACCGCCTAATGCGCCCTACTTGCTGCATCCCCCTGATACCGCAGGCAAGCACGCCGGGCAGGCGGTTCTCAACGCACTCGACGCGCCGCCTCGATTCCCACGCGCGCGATATAACCGGAGCGCGACTCCCCCGAGCGCTTGGCGGCTTCATCGATCGCGCGCAGCACTTTCCGGGGCAGCGTGATGTTCACGCGCTCAGTCTTGTCGTCGAGCTCGGCGAGATCGACTTCTACCACCGCCCAGGTCCAGCCCTTGAGCTTGCGGCTCTTCTGGTGCGCCTCAAGCGACTTCGAGGCGGGCACCGGCTTGCCTTCCTCCATGAGTCCTTCCAGGTGCAACAGGATCGCCTCCTTGGCGTTGACCAGGGCTTCGTCCAGCGTGTCGCCGGCCGAGAAACACCCCGGCAGATCCGGCACCACCACGCCATAGGCGTGCCTCTTGTCGCCCTTCTCAATCGCTACCACGTAACGCATATCATTTGCCTCCTTCACGGATCCCCGCCTGCTTGAAAATTGCCCTCACGAGGCCGATGCCTAGGGTTCAAACACCTTCTCCCTTCGGGCATGGGTATCTACACAATTCATCAACCCAATGATTCTGTAGGAACCGCCCAATCGCACCGCAACACCCAACAGTCATTCCCGCGCAAGCGGGAATCCAGTATTGACGCGGGGTATCTGGATTCCCGCTTGCGCGGGAATGACGATCTATTCGAGATGTGTAGATACCCATGCCCTGCGGGAGAAGGGTCGGGGATGAGGGAGCCCTGTGTCGGATTGTGGTGAGCTCGAATCATCTGCGAATTAATGGGACAGCACCAGGCCGGGTTTCATCGGGTGCTTGAACTGATGGTGGCTGCCGCGCACCCCGCCATCCGTTGGCCTCCAGCAAACGGATCAGCTCTCGGCTGTTCATAATGTGTATTATACACACTATCGCCCGGATTCCATGGGCGCGATCACACATCTGAGTAGACTTGACAAGGCCATATATATAGATGTAAAATTACATTTATATGTGAGGCTGCCAGGATAATGCCGTCTCCCATTCCCCGCTTAAGCCTGACGCATCACGATTGAATGGGTCGGAGTCATTTAATTGCTGATTTGGGCTAAAAGCACTGTTGCAAAAAACGAAATCTGCTATAGTTTTACCAGTGAAACCCCGGGATGTTCATATGACCCAGCACGCGCCCAATGGGCGGGCAGTGGCACCCGCTCAATCGCGAGCCGACTTTGACCCTGAAAAGGCACTTGAAGCCTTGATATATGTAGCAAGCAGGGTCGACCAGGACATGTATCGCACCCTCAAGACTATTTACATAGCGGATAAATGCCATCTTGAGCGATTTGGTAGCTTAATTTTTGGTAGTAGCTATTTGGCTTTGCCATTCGGCCCTGTTCCTGATGAAGCTTACGATATTGTGAAGTTCGTCCGAGGTTCTATTCCATCTTCACCCGTTGAACACGCCATCGAAGCTTTTGCGATGGAAGGCAATAATATTATTCCGCGTCGTGACCCAGACCTAAGTGTGTTGAGCCGATCCGATATCGATTGCCTAAATGTAGCAATCGACCAATGCCAACATTTGTCGTTCCAGGAACTTAAGAAGCTAACCCACGATGACGCCTATCTGGCCACACCACAGAATTCGCGGATGGCTATTGAAGCAATCGCCGCGACTCTTCCCAACAGCGCCGAATTAATCCAGCATCTTGCTGACCCACATCCGGGTGAGGCGGAGTAAAGAGAATGGCGTTAGACGTTGCGCCTGGGACGGTGCTACGTCTATATATATCCACTCTTAAAGGCGGCCCGAAAGACAAGTACTGCGTATTGGCCTGCGTCACCCCTAAGCCGCGACTATTGTTAATCAGTTCAGAACCCAGCCAACTAAAGCGAGATAACCCAGAGCTTCGGGGACATCAGGTTGTTATCGATGCTGCGAACCACAAGCAGTTCCTTTGGCAGGACTCATACATAGATTGTTCAGATCCATACGGCATGCCGGAGGAGGAAATCATTCGTCAGCTTAACGATGGTTCTAACCGGATAGTGGGCCAAATTTCCATATCAGTTCTTCGGGATTTACGAGCTGTCATTAAAAGTAGTGCCCTCATTCCCGGACGGCAAATTCAATGGATACTCGATGCGTTACCGGACCCGTAATCGTACCGAACAAAAATGTCAGGGAGGACTTTTTCAGAGGTTCCTGCGGCATAGGGATGTGCCGCTATTTTTCAATTACGCAAGTAATTGAAAAATGAAGAAAAACGAAAATCGCACTTTTCGTTTTTCGTCTCTGAAAAATGTCAGGGAGGACTTTTTCAGAGGTTCCTTAAGAAAGATAAGTTCAAATAAAAAGCCCGCTAACTGCGGGTTTCATATTGCCCAGTTTGCGTCAAGTACACCCTTGCCCTTTTATTGACCGGTCAAAGCAAGTCCTTTCTAAGGCTAATTGCGGGGCCCACAACTGCCGTTTAGGTAGACTTGACAAGGCCCTATATATAGATGTAAAATTACATCCATATATGAGGCCGCCAAGATAATGCCGTCTCCCATTCCCCGCTTAAGCCTGACGCACGGGCAAGCGGTTTGGGCTTTGTGCAGCGGCGAGCCGGCGTCCGCGCAGGTGCTGGATCAATTGCGCTACCTCCGGCAGCTGGGGATACCTTTTAACGCGTCCGAATTGGGCACGGGCAGGGGAAACCGGATTCTTTATAACTATGACCAACTGGTGGAAACCGGGGTCGGGCTGTTTGGCCTGCGGCGCGGCATGCGGCCGATTGAAATCGCGCGGCTTATCATTGATAACCGGCAGGAGTTCCGGCGCCTATACCGGAAGGCCTATCGCGATCAGCCGGCGGCCGTCATTCAGGCCTTCGAGATCAAGAATCGGGATGACGGGCCGGTGATTTTCCCAGTAGAGATGTTTCTGCTGCTGTACGATCGATTTTCCGACAAACCGGGAACGTATGAAGTGATTCAATCCGGTAACACCGACCCGGTCTCACCGTTCGCCCATTTGACGCGGGCATATCCGGCGGCGGAATGGGCCAGGACGCTGTTGCCGCTCACGAATCTGGTGCTGGATCTGGTGGCGTGGGCGCGGGAGGCGCCGGAGATCAAGCCGGGGCGGAAATAATTCGCCAATGAAAACCGATTTGTCACGCATAAGAGGTCTTGCATGTTAAAGAACGGTAATCAGAATCCCGCAGAGGCGGCGGAAGGCGCTGCGCTTTTCCGCCCTACGCGCGGGTTCGAGGCGCTTGACGCAGACAGGGGAGGGTGCAGTGACGAGTGAGCCGAACAAGCGTACCCGAAGCGACGCTAACAAAAGCAATGCGGTCGGCTATGCCAAGCCGCCGCGGCATACCCGGTTCAAGAAAGGCCAATCCGGTAATCCTAATGGCCGCCCCCAGGGGTCGCCGAACCTGGCCACGGCGATCGAGCGCGTGCTCCTGGAACAGGTGGTGGTGAACGAGGACGGTGAGCCCAAGATCGTCAACAAGCTGGAGGCGATGGTCAAGCAAATGGTCAACAACGCCGTCTCCGGGGATGCGCGCGCGCGTCAACAGGTGATGGGGGTACTGCATGTGATGGAGGGCGGGGCTGAGGCGCCGGTGACGCCAGGCCCGGTTCTGGGCCAAGACGATCAACAGGTGATGCAGCAGATTCTCGCGCGCATGCGGCGCGCCCTTAAAGAAGGCGGCAACCATGAACCTGACGCCGGCTGACTATAGCGTGCTTTTGCGCCAGGACTTCAGCGCCTTCATCCAGCGCTGCTTTCATCACTTGCATCCGCAGGCGGCCTACTTGCCCAACTGGCACATCGACGTGATGGCGGGGAAACTGGACGCCTGCCGGCGGGGGCGGATCCGGCGTCTCATCATCAACATTCCTCCGCGCCATCTCAAGTCGATCGCGGGCTCGGTGGCGCTGCCCGCGTGGTGGCTGGGGCATGACCCGAGCGCGCAAGTCCTGTGCCTGAGCTATGGCCAGGATCTGGCCAACAAGCATGCCCTGGACTGCCGCTCGGTGATGATGAGCGATTGGTATCGGGCCCTGTTTTCCACGCGTCTCTCCCCGCAGAAACAGGCGGTGGACGAATTCGTCACCACCGCCCAGGGCTGCCGGCTCGCCACCTCCGTCGGCGGGGTGCTGACCGGCCGCGGCGCCGATGTGATCGTCATCGACGATCCGTTAAAGCCGGAGGAAGCGCTGTCCGAGTCCCAGCGGCAGGCGGTCAACGATTGGTATGGCAACACCCTCTATAGCCGGCTCAACGACAAGCAGCGCGGCGGCATTATTCTGATTATGCAGCGGCTGCACGAGGGCGACCTGGTCGGCCACGTGCTGGACCAGGAGCCGTGGGAACTGGTCTCGTTCCCGGCCATTGCCGAGCAAGACGAGACGCATACCATCGAGACCCCCTGCGGGAGCTATGCGCACCGGCGCCGCGCCGGAGAAGTGCTGCACCCGGAACGCGAATCAAGCGAAACCCTCAAGCGCATCCGCGAGACCCTGGGGGAGTACCACTTTGCCGGCCAGTACCAACAGTCGCCGGCGCCGCTCGAAGGCGGGATGATCAAGCGCGCATGGTTCAATAGCTATGAGCCCTATCAACTGCCCCAACCGTTCGACCAGATCGTGCAGAGCTGGGATACCGCCAACAAGGCCACCGAGTTGAGCGATTTCAGCGTTTGCACCACCTGGGGGCTAAAGGGAAACCTGATCTTCCTGCTCCATGTCTTGCGCGAACGAATGAACTATCCGGAATTAAAACGCGCGGTCCACGCGCAATGGCAAATCCACCGCGCGGGGGTGGTGTTGATCGAGGACAGGGCCTCCGGCACGCAATTGATCCAGGAGCTGATCGCCGAAGGCATCTACGCGGTAAAGGGCTGCACTTCCGAGAACGATAAGGTGATGCGTCTGTATGCGGAGACCCCGACCATCGAAAACGGATTCGTCTGCCTGCCGACGGACGCCCCGTGGCTCGCGGCCTACCTGCACGAGCTCACGATCTTCCCGAACGGCAAGTACGACGACCAGGTGGATGCGACCTCGCAAGCCCTGGCCTGGATCAAGGGCCGCACGACCGAGTACGCCTTCGGGTACTTTTGAAAACTCGAATGGGCCACGACATCGCCATCGACTAGCGCGTGAAGGATAGTTGGGAGGATAATTCTCAATTCGAAACTGACAAAGACGGGCTAGTATCGTGTCCCACAAATAACTTAAAATAAATCGCCGCCTGACTTCTCCGCTTTTGTAGCCCGGATGAAGGCGCGAAGCGCAGGAATCCGGGAGATCGTTACGATAACCTGGATTGCGCTGCGCTCCATCCAGGCTACATGCTTTAGCGCGTAGGGCGGAAAAGCGCAGCGCCTTCCGCCGCTATGTTTCACTCTCTTTGGGTTCACCTGCCTGCAAATCCAGAACCTTACCCGCTTAGCCCTTAGGATAAAGCCCCAGGTCGACGATGAAAGATCGAATACGGCCAATCGGCCACCCATACATACGCAAAAGCGCGATCTACCGGATCAGCCAGCCACTACGGCGTTCCAGCAGATTGACGGTGAAAAACAGGTGCCGCCCGGTAAACGGTGGCGGCGACAATCGGGCATTGCGCCATCATGGTATGCGTTATCCTTCGGCGGAAGGCGCTGCGCTTTTCCGCCCTACGCGCTTTAACAGCCCGTAGGATGGGTGAAGCTCGGCGAGCGTAACCCATCATCTTTTTCCCAATCGATTTCACGTCGCCTAGCTCCATACGTGCCAAATCCATAGATAGAGTCAATGCCGTGGGTAGCGGTGGAATTTGAAGTAGCGTTTGCGCGATGGGTTGCGCGGCGCGCTTCACCCATCCTACACGAGCTGCTACGGCATTCCTTGTAATGACAAGATTAATGGAAGAGATAATCAATGAAATTGAATCTATAAAGAATGATCCTTTAATTCCAGCGCGTAGGGCGGAAAAGCGCAGCGCCTTCCGCCGTTAGGCTTTGCAGATCTGCGGGTACCGGTACATTCAATTTTTTGAACACATTCAAAAAATTGAATAACGAAAATAAAGTTGCGCTGACCTCTTGACGGGCTGCCGCAGACAAGGATAGGTTAAGCAGGCTCATCTTTAAATAAGCTAATTCGGTGCGATTCCCAGGCAGAATCGCGGGAACAACAGCAAGAACAAGGAAAGGGAGGGGGGGTATGTTCGCTAATCGCATCCTGCGTCGTTCAGCGTGGACCCAGATAGTCATTTACTCCGCATTTTTT
>WNFB01001045.1_pt1 | contig 25018 bp, 32 predicted proteins | sample 5400501 | NCBI WGS metagenome assembly WNFB01 (sample SAMN13153341, study PRJNA577476) | soil metagenome | isolation source: 200 cm saprolite under Douglas fir tree site 2 hole 1 | place: USA:California | collected 2015-04-18 | reverse complement strand
ACGCTGGAGATCTTCCGGTACCGGCCGGAAGTAGAACAAGAACCGACCTTCCAGAGCTACACGGTGCCGTACCGTGAGGATTGGGTGGTCCTGGACGCGTTGAACTACCTGAAGGATCAGGTGGATGGCAGTTTGTCTTACCGCTGGTCCTGCCGCATGGGCGTATGTGGTAGTTGCGGGATGATGGTGAACGGCACTCCCAAGCTCACCTGCGCGGCCTTCCTCAAAGACTATTACCCGGAGCCGATCCGCGTGGAACCGCTGGCGAATTTTCCGGTTGAGCGCGATCTGGTCATCAACATGGATGACTTCATGCACAAGCTCAGGGAAGTCAAGCCCTGGATTATCCGTGACCAGGAAAAACCAGTCACCGCGGGTGAGTACCTGCAAAGCCCGGCCGAACTGGCCAGATACAAGCAGTTCAGCATGTGCATTAACTGCATGCTTTGCTATGCTGCCTGCCCGGTGTATGGGACAACGCAACAAGACTTTCTCGGGCCCGCAGCTATTGCGTTAGCACACCGCTATAACCTGGATTCCCGTGATCAAGGCCAAGCACTCAGAAAGGACGTGGTGTTCAGCCACGAGGCAATTTGGGAGTGCACATTTGTTGGTGAGTGCTCGGTTGTCTGTCCGAAGGATGTCGATCCGGCCGGCGCTATTCAGCAAGAAAAGGTCGCTGGCGCTATTGATCTTGTGAAATCAGTGCTCATACCGTGGGGATCGCGATGAGAGAACCATACCGGCGTCCCATGTCCCCTACCTGGTGGCTGAACAAGCGTAACTATCTGCTCTTCATGCTGCGGGAGCTGACCGTCATCTTCATTGCTGCCTTTCTGGTCCTTTACCTCGTCCAGCTTGCACGACTTGCCCAGGGAGCTGAAGCGTACGCGGCATTTCTCAGACAACGTTCCTCCTTCGGCTGGATTCTCTTCCATATCCTGGCGCTCATTGCTGCACTCTACCACAGCATCACCTGGTTCAACCTACTCCCGCAGGTCATGGTCGTGCACCGGGGAGAAGAGCGCGTCCCGCCGGTCTTCATCGCCGGCTCCAACTACGTCGCCTGGTTGGTTATCTCTGTTGTTATCGTGTGGATCGTGCTGAGGAGCTGAACAATGGCCAAATCGTCCAACGAGGCCTTTTGGTGGTCCCTTTTCTCGGCTGGTGGGATGGTGGCGGCCCTGCTCGTGCCTGTGCATATTGTGTTGAACGGGATAGCGGAGCCCCTGGGCTGGGTATCGGTTGACCACATGCGGGCGTTGGCCTCCCATCCGCTCACCAAGCTCTACCTCTTCGTCCTTATTGCCTTGCCCTTTTTCCACTGTGCGCATCGCATCCGTCATACCCTCTATGATACGGGTCTGAGAGAGTACCAGACTCCTATCGCGGTTCTCTGCTATGGAGCGGCTATTATTGGCACGGTGGCGGCCGGCGCCATCCTCCTATCTATTTGAGAGCGAGTTTGGCAAGCGGCCGCTTCTCGAGCGATACTTCAGCGGAGAAGCTTCGGCTCGTTTCTCCGAAACAGGTCTAAGCGTGGAGAGCGCGGCAGACCTTACCGGAGGTGAACCACCTTGTCGTTTGTCTTCGTCCATAATTCGGACTCAGTTTAGAGGGGAAATCTCATGAGTGAGAAGAGTCGAGGAAAAACGAGAATAGAAACAGATAGTATGGGCGCGATCGAGGTCCTGGCTGATCGTTACTGGGGTGCGCAGACTGAGCGCTCGCGCATGAACTTCCCCATCGGCGTCGATCGCTTCCGCTTCCCTCGGTCGATCATCCGTGCCCTGGGCGTGCTCAAGAAAGGCGCTGCCCTGGCGAATGGCGAGTTGGGCGAGCTCCCGCAGGAGAAGGTCGACTTGAGCGGGCGGCGTGATGGGGTCGAAGAAACCGATCCATCCCAACGATGACGTCAACCGCGGCCAGAGTTCCAACGACACCTTCCCGACAGCCATGCACATTGCAGCGGTCGAGCAGCTTGAGGACGTCCTGATCCCTGCGGTGACGCGGTTGCGCAACACCCTGCACGCCAAGGCGGAGCAGTATCGAGACGTGGTCAAGATCGGCCGCACCCATCTGCAAGACGCCACGCCGATCACGCTCGGACAGGAGATTGGCGGCTGGGTCGCGCAGCTCGACGCGGCGCTCGCCGGTGTGCGGCAGACTATCCCCGGCCTGGGCGAGCTGGCCATTGGCGGTACGGCGGTGGGCACGGGTCTGAACGCGCACCCGCGATTCGGCGACCTCGCCGCAGCCAAAATGGCAGCAGAGACCGGGCGGCCGTTCGTGTCGGCGCCTAACAAGTTCGCCGCGCTCTCAGCGCACGATGCCATGGTCACAGCGAGCGCATCCCTGCGTACGCTCGCCGGCGCGCTGATGAAGATCGCCAACGACGTTCGCTGGTTAGCCTGCGGCCCACGCGCCGGCATCGGTGAGATTCTCATTCCCGAGAACGAGCCGGGCTCCTCGATCATGCCGGGCAAAGTCAACCCAACCCAGTCCGAAGCGTTGACAATGGTAGCCGTACAGGTATTTGGCAATGATGCGGCAGTGGCCTTCGCAGGATCGCAGGGCAACTTCCAGCTCAACGTCTTCAAGCCGGTGATGATCCACAACCTGCTCGAATCGATTCAGCTGATTGCCGATGCGTGCGGTGCCTTCAACGACCACTGCGCGGTAGGGATCGAGCCCAACACACCGGTGATCGAGGCGCACCTGCGGGATTCACTGATGACGGTGACCGCACTCAACCCCCACATCGGCTACGAGCGCGCGGCGGAGATCGCCAAGAAGGCCCACAAGGAAGGCACGAGTCTCAAGGCGGCGGCGCTCGCGCTCGCCTACGTTACCCCTGAGCAGTTCGACGAGTGGGTGCGGCCGGAGCGAATGACCGGGCCCCAGACCTAATCTGGGGGCGAGGAGAAACATGAACATCCACGAATATCAGGCCAAAGAAATTCTGCGGAAATACGGGGTGGCGGTGCTGAAAGGCAAAGTCGCCACCACCCCAGCAGAAGCTGAGGCCGCAGCGAAAGAACTGGGCGGCGGTCTGTGTGTGGTCAAAGCGCAGATCCACGCCGGTGGTCGTGGCAAGGCAGGAGGAGTGAAACTGGCAAAGGACCCCCAGGCGGCCCGCGATATTGCTGCCTCTTTGCTCGGCAAGAAACTGGTCACGCATCAGACCGGACCTGAGGGCAAAGAAGTGCAGAAAGTCTTTGTCGAGCAAGGTTGCGACATTGCCAAAGAGTATTACCTCGGCATGGTCATCGACCGGACGACATCTCGGGTGACGATGATGGCCAGTTCCGAAGGTGGAGTCGAGATCGAAGAAGTCGCCGCCCGTTCGCCGGAGAAGATTCTGCGCGCCGCTATCGATCCCGCGGTAGGTTTCATAGACTTCCAGGGCCGCAAGCTGGCGTATGGCCTGGGGCTACCGAAGGACTCGATCAACAAGGCTGTCTCATTTATGCGTGCGCTCTACCGGGCGTTCACTGAAAGCGATGCCTCCCTGTGTGAGATCAACCCCTTGGTCTTGACCAAGGCGGGGGACCTTATCGCTCTGGACGCCAAGATGGGATTCGACGACAATGCCCTCTTCCGCCAGGCCGAGATCCGCGAGATGCGTGATGTCACCGAAGAGAACCCCAAGGAAGTTGAGGCGTCAAAGTTCGATCTCAGCTACATCGCGCTCGACGGGAACATCGGCTGTATGGTGAACGGTGCCGGTTTGGCCATGGCGACGATGGACATCATCAAGCACTATGGCGCCGAGCCGGCCAACTTCCTCGATGTGGGCGGCGGCGCGACGACAGAGAAAGTGACCGAGGCGTTCAAGATCATCCTCTCAGACAAGAATGTCAAAGGCGTGTTGGTCAACATCTTCGGCGGCATCATGCGCTGCGACGTGGTTGCCACCGGTGTGGTCGAGGCGGCCAAGCAGGTCAAGTTGTCCGTGCCTCTGGTCGTGCGGCTGGAAGGCACGAACGTCGAACAAGGCAAGAAGATTCTGGCCGAGTCCGGTCTCAATATCATCCCTGCCAATGATTTAGCCGACGCAGCGAAGAGGGCCGTGGAAGCCGTGAGAGCAGCAGGTTAAAGAGTAATGAGTAACGAGTGATGAATCATGAACGGGATAGAGTAGTCGCTCAAAGCTCCGGTCACTCAGTCCTCAGTCCTCATTACTTCCCGAGGAGTCAGCGTGAGTATTCTGGTCGACAAAGACACTAAGGTCGTTACCCAAGGAATTACCGGCGCAACCGGTCAACTCCACACACGCGCCTGCCGCGAGTACGGCACGCAGATGGTCGCGGGCGTGACGCCCAGCCGTGGCGGCACGGACTTTGAAGGCATCCCGATCTTCGACACGGTCGAACAGGCAGTGAACGACACCGGCGCCAATGCGTCGGTGATCTATGTGCCGCCGCCGTTTGCCGCGGATGCGATCATGGAGGCGGTTGATGCTGGCGTGCCGTTGGTGATTTGCATTACCGAAGGTATCCCGGTTCTCGACATGGTGCGGGTCAAACGCTACCTGAACGGCAAAAACTCCCGCCTCATCGGTCCCAATTGCCCTGGAGTGATTACCCCGGGCGAGTGCAAGATCGGCATCATGCCCGGCTACATTCACAAGCCCGGCACGATCGGCGTGGTGTCGCGCAGTGGCACGCTGACCTACGAGGCGGTCCATCAACTCACGCAGCTTGGGGTCGGTCAGTCCACTTGCGTGGGCATCGGCGGCGATCCGGTGAACGGCACGAGCTTCGTTGATGTCCTCCGCATGTTCCAGGACGACCCGAAGACGGAAGGGATCGTGATGATCGGCGAGATTGGGGGGAGTGCTGAAGAAGAGGCTGCGGCATTTATCAAAGCCCACGTGACGAAGCCTGTGGCGGCCTTTATTGGTGGGCAAACCGCACCGAAAGGCAAACGGATGGGTCATGCCGGGGCGATCATTGCTGGTGGCAGGGGAACCGCTGCCGAGAAGATCCAAGCCCTCAAAGAAGCTGGTGTCCACAGTATCCCCAGCCCGGCGGAAATGGGCATCACCATGGCGAAAGCTTTGGGAAGAATGTAGCCACTGCTTTCGCTGCTGTCATGCTGAGCCACAGGCGAAGCATCTCAGGGACAGACGAGACCCTTCGCTGCGCTCAGGGTGACAATGAGGGTGACGCAGTTACCAGATAGGTTGCAAATCCGTACTACGCCTCCGGTAGAATGGCCCGCCCGTCGGTCACCCGCCACATCTGCCGCTCACGCGCCGCTGCTCCGCCGCCTCCGTCGCAGCCTTCCCTGCCACCACCGGCAGGACTGGCACGCCCAGGCGACTCAAGAGCGAGGCTCGTTCGACAGCCCGTTCCACATTATACGGTCCGATGGTCCAGGAGATTTCCACCAGCAGGTAGACCGCTGTGTCGTCGTCACGGCGATGACCGCGCACGACGAGATCGGCGAGCATGACTTCATCTTTGTCTGCGATTGAGAGTTGCCCTTGATCGACGGCATCGTCTAGCCGCGCAGCCAGTTCGTCGGTGGACAAGGTGTGAATACGGCGGACGATGCGACCCAGGTAGAACGCCGCTCGGTCGCGGTAGCGCCGCTCGAAGACCTCGCCTTTGAGGTCACCTACGTTGATGACGAGGCTTTGTACGACACGTATCAGTTGTACCACTTGCTCTTCAGTGCGACGCTGAGCAGCAGCCAGCCCAGTCATTTGCTCTTCAGTGCGACACTGAGCAGCAGTGAGCTCAGCCACCTGCTGGGTCAGAGAGGCGACCTGCTCGTTGGTGCGCTGCTGGGCAGCGGCCAACTCCTGAAAGCGCCGTTCGGTCTCTACTCGCAGCTCTGCCACTTGCTCGGGCAGCGCCAGCAGCGAGTCGGTAAGCACGAGCCGGCGCAATTCCGCCCGCCACTCGGGGTGCTCTTCTACCAGCCGCACCAGATCATGAAACTCAGCACTCGCAAACGGCATAGGCGCTTCTGAGTCTTGTATACACCGCTGGTTCCCGGCTGCCAACGGGCTGTGCAGCCCCGCCTGCTCCCTGACGTCTATCTCCACCTGACGCTTTTCTCTCCCGTGCAATCTCCTCCGATCCCTCGTCGCCGCTTGCGTTGCAATCAGGGGACGGATGTAATAAGACTCTGCGTGACCTACACTGTAAAACCTACTCCAGAAGGAGGGGGAATATATGAGCAGGACGAGAAGATTCCTAGGGGTCACAAGATGGCTCTTCATAGGAGCCGCGTGCGCCCTGGCGCTTGCCGAGGCCCCGCCAGTGGTCTACGCGCACGGAGGCGACACCAGCCTCATTCACATCCGATCGCCCAGCACTTCCACTGGTCGTCCACGACGGACGCCAGCAGTAAGAGCAACGTCCAGCGCGTGCGAGCCGTACGGGGTGGCCGGCAATAAACAGTCTATCAGTCGGTCAGTCTATCAGTCTGGAAGTCGGGGAGTTGATCAGTCGGGGAGTCTAGGAGTCGGTCAGTCTGGGAGACTAGGAGGCTGAGGGACCGAGAGACTGAGGGACTGAGGGACTCCAGACTGAAAGACCCATGACCGAAAGACTCCGGACTGAAAGGCCCACGACTTGATTCCCCAGCCCGATAACCCCGCCCGCCTCTTTCGCCAGGGCGAGCGCGCCCGCCAGAAGAGCCGCTTTGCCGAAGCTCTCGCATGGTATTGCCGCGCTCAAGAAGCCTACAAAACGGAAGACGATCTAGACGGCGAACGCGATGCGTTCCTAGGTGTCGGCGACTGTCTGCGCATGCTCGGGAAGTTCGCCCAGGCCAAACAGGCATACACTCGCGCCGTCCACCGCTCCCAATCACTGGCTGACCAAGAAGGGCTAGCCGAAAGTCTGGCTGGTGTCGGCTTGAGTCTGCGCGCCCAAGGTAACCCGGAGCGCGCCCTCCCCTATCTCGCTGAAGCACGCAGGCTGTACCGTCGCGCCCGGGCGGAAGACGGAGGGGGATTTATCCTCTGGGCTCTGGGTAGCACGTATCGGTTTTGCGGCGACTTACGGAAAGCTGTGACTCATTTCCAGAAGGCTCTGGCTCTTGCTAGGCAACAAGAAGACACGACTGGCACCGGTTATGCCTTGTGTGGTCTAGCTGGTGCATCGCGGCTGATGGGAAGGTTTGCTGACACCCAACGTTTCTACCAAGAAGCGAATGAACTGTTTGAGACTGAGAGAGACATTTATGGTCGGGCCTACTCCTACTGCGGTCTAGGCAATGCCGCGCGCATGCGGCAGGAATACGACCTGGCAATGAAATTATTTGCCAAGGCCGAGAAACTCTACGGCCGTATCGGTGACAAGGCGAGCTTTGCCTATACCGTGTGGGCGATGGCGACCGTGCACAAGATGTTAGGGGACTACGAGCGTAGCGCGGAAGCGTTCGCCCGCGCCCAGGCGCTGTTCCGCGACACCCGAGATCACCGAGGTTCAATCTACTGTCGCTTGGGGATGGGGGAGTTAGCCCTCTTACAGGGGAAAGAGAAGGCAGCTCGTCTCGCTTTTGCGCGCAGTTTAGAACAGGCCGAGCGCTTTGGTTATCATGCCGAGGCGTGCCACGCCCTTGCCGGGTTGGCGTTAGTCGATCCCGCCCCGGACTGGAAAGCGGTCAAAAAAGCCTATCGAGCCTGTGGCCTGCACTTCACGCCTCTGCCACCACCGCTGAATCTGCCGTGAAGCTCTCTTACTTGAGATTATTGGCAGCCAGTGTCCAAAAGAACCATCCAATCGCACCTACAACGACCACGGCGATAACAAGGCGAAAGATATCAGCGGCGTCCATTGCGAAATTCCCCTCTGGTCATAGTGAGTACACAGGCATGACCACTTCTCGTACTGCCTTCCGGCGTCGGCGAACGGTCTCTTCAATGGTCTTAAGCACGTTCGCTGCATAGTAGCGTGTGCCGCATCTCGTGCAGACACCAGCAGGTACGTTCTCAATAAGCACGTATTTTTTTGCAACTCTTCGCGGCAAATCAACTCTTTTCTCGACGATTAGCCCGTCACAGTACTCGCAGCGTTCGTCTTTCCAAAACTCCATAGCTTTTTTCTCCTACTTTCAGTGCTTCGGGCGGTTCTCGTACACAGTAATGACACGAACCTTTCGCGTGTTGGTAATGCGGCAAACAATACCGATGGACCGTCCGTCCAAAGCCTCGCCAACAACCTCGTATTTACCTTCTCGCGACCAGGTCCGGCGAATCTTGCCGGTTAGCATACCATACTCGACGTCATGGATGTCGAAGTCCGCGTCGATTGCTTCGTCGTCGGCGTGTTCGGTCAAGTAGTAGAGGCCGTTACGGACAAGCGCCTGAATTTGACCGATCTTGCTCAATGACAATCTCCATCAGCTACGGTATCGTCGCATCTCAGCGAGGCTCACTTCAACCCCGCCTTGCGCAAGGCGATAAGATAACGCTCTACTACCGCTGGATCCTTGAAGGGAATCATCTGTCTCCACACCTCCAGCGAGAAGTTGGGATTAATCCGCAAGACCTCTGCCGCCTCAGCCCGAGCTTCCTCCTCCCGGCCTAGCTCAGCGTAACAGCTGGCTAGGACAAGGTGGGCAAAGACAAAATTAGGGTTGAAAGTGGCGACTCTCTTCAGGGGGGCAATCGCCTCTTCATACCGCCCCGTCATGCTATAGGCAGTGCCTAACTCCTGGAGGTAGTAGACCGGATAACGGGGATTGAGGCGCATCGCCTTCTCCACCAACCCGATAGTTTCCCCCGGTCGCCCCGCCATAAGCAGCACCTCTCCAAGATACATATAGGCAATATCCGAGTTCGGATCGAGAGTGATGGTCCGCTCGGCCTCGGCGATCGCCTGCTCGTGCTGCTTTTTCCAGCGATAAACCTGGCTTAAGATCTGATGGGACCGAGGCAAGGAGTCATCCAGCGCTATGGCTCTTTGCGCCAGTTCGCCCGCCCGCTCCAGGGTCTGAGGGTCCAGATTCCATTGCTGCATCTATTCAAGAAGGTAGGTATGACCCAGCCACGCGTACGCCTCGGCATACGCCGGGTCGAGCGCAATGGCTCTCTCAAACAACTGTCGCGCCTGGGCATTCGCCTCTTTCTGCGTCGTATCGAGAAATGCACGGAGAAAAGCCTCTCTCCCGCGCAAGACGTAGTCATAGGCGGTCAGGTTCTCAGTGGGGATGCGCCGCACACGCTCTAACTCTGCTTGCCCCACTTCCACCCACAGATTCGCCACGATCTGCTGCGTGATCTCATCTTGCAGCGCAAAAATATCAGTCAGGGGCCGGTCATAGCGTTCCGCCCACAGGTGATGGTCGGTAGTGGCATCGATCAATTACGTCGTGATCCGCACCCGATCATTCGCCCGGCGCACACTGCCCTCCAACACGTACCGCACTCCCATCTCCCGGCTGATGTCTTGCACCTTTACCGCCTTGCCCTTGTAGGTGAAGGCTGAGTTGCGGGAGATGACAAAGAGGCTGGAAATCTTGGAGAGATCGGTGGTGATATCTTCGGTAATGCCGTCGCTGAGGTACTCTTGCTCAGGGTCCTGGCTCATGTTCACGAAGGGCAGCGCGATAATCGAGGGTTTATCGGGCAGGGGCAACAACAGCGTGGTCTCATCTCTGCTCGCTTGCGTGGCAGCGATAACGCCCGACTCTACCACTCGATACACCCGCACTGGCTTGGCAATGTTCTTGACCGTCTGTTCGCCCAGGGACTCATACCCAAGGGTCAATTTGTTCTCGACCTGATCGTAGACAGTTCCTGCGATACAGATGCCACCGGCGTCAGCTAACGCCTCCAACCGGGCCGCGATGTTCACTCCGTCGCCGTAAATCTGCGGCCCTTCGACGATGACATCCCCCATGTTGATGCCGATGCGAAGCTCCATCCGCCGATCAGGAGATAACTCGGCATTCTTGGCTTTGAGGACCTGTTGAATTTCCACCGCGCACTGCACGGCATCCACCGCGCTGGCGAACTCAGCCAGTACGCTATCACCCGCGGTGCCGACGATCCGGCCGCGATGCTGCTGGATCAGAGAGTCGGTCACCTCGCGGTGGGCAGTCAAAGTGCGTAGTGTGCCGACCTCATCCGCGCCCATGAGACGGCTGTAGCCTTTGACATCGGCACTGAGGATGGCGGTGAGCTTGCGTTCTTGCTCGCTGTGGCCAGGTGTGTAGTCCCCCTTGGTCCTTCGCTGGAGGTGATTATCCTGCCAGTTCCGTCCGACTGTCAACCGTTCAAAAGAACGAATATTTCAATCGACATTGATATGGGCCGACCAATCCTGAATTATCGCGTCACTTCTTCCGCGCTCAGGGGCGCTTTCAGGCCAACCCCTGGATGCTCGCCACTGGAGCGGACTTTCGTTTCCCAGAGACCGAAGGCCAGCGTCCGTCCGGGGGAAAGCTGTTCAACCCTTACATGGATGCGTTATTCAAGGCCGGGAACGATGATCTCGTGCTGCGCCGTCGAGTCGGCGAAGTGCTGAACATGCTCAAACCGCCGTCGGCTTTCTTCGAGCCGACGATCATCGCCCGAGTCGCGCTGTGGGCTCTCCGGCGCAGATTCACAGGGACCAGCACTGCGACGCAATCAATTCCCGCAATGCCACCGGCACTGATACCGGTGGGATAACAACTTGAGAGATACCTATTGGACAGCAGCTTCGACTAAAGCGGCGGCAAACTGCGGATTGCTGCCGAAGTGGAGATGAACATAACTGGCCAGACAACGTTTGTAGAGATAGCCTTCGCTCCGGAGCGCGTCGTGGTGATGCTTCCTTATCTGATAGACAGACTCAATCTCGCCACCGCAAAAGTCTTTTCGCTCCAGTTCCGAATAATGAAACTCGTGGCCACGTGCCCGCCCGGCCGCAAAGAGGTAGTTAGCTTTCTCAATTTCGACCTCGACGTACCCGAGCGCGGCGAGTCGCGGCAGCATGCGCGCGACCGTGGGATAGATACCGACCATTGGCAATAGCGTGCCGTGAACATCGCGGATGCCTAAGGTCAGGTACATAAACCCACCGCACTCCGCGTAAACTACCCCTCTCTGCTCAACAAAGGCTTTCACTTCCTGTTGCATAGTGGTGTTCGCCGCCAGGGCTTCCGCGTGCACCTCGGGATAGCCGCCACCAAGGTAGAGCCCTTGGAGGTTGGGCGGGAGATGAGTGTCGTGCAAGGGGCTGAAGAACACCAACTCGGCTCCGGCCTGCTCCAGCAGTTCCAGGTTATCCGGGTAGTAAAAGCAGAAGGCTTCGTCCTGCGCCACGCCGAAACGGCCCTTCGGGCGACGTTCAAAGTTTAAAATTCCAAGTTCCAAGTTCCAATCCTGGCAGTCAAATTCAGAGGACTTTGAACCTTGAACTTTGAACCTTGAACTGTTGACCTCAGCCATCTGTAGCATTCGCTCAAGCTCAAAATTGTCTTCGGCGAGAGAGGCGAGTTGGTCGATCCGTTCCGGTGTCAGCCCATGCTCTTCCCGGGTGACCAATCCCAAGTGGCGCTCAGGGATGGCTATGGTGTCATCATAAGGCAGGCCACCGAGAACTGTGACTCCGGGCACATTCTCCAGCGCATCCCGCAGATATTGCAGATGGCCAGGCCCAGCGATGCGGTTGAAGATCACACCGGCAACGTTGAGATTGCGGTCAAAACTGTGGAAGCCGTGCACAAGAGCGGCAACACTTCTGGCCATAGCTGAGGCATCTACCACCAGAATCACTGGGAGTCCCAACCATTTAGCCATCTCCGCCGTGCTTCCGACTTCGCTCTTGCCGTCGTAGCCGTCGAATAGGCCCATGACGCCTTCCACCACCCCGACGTCTTTATCCTGCACGTTTTGCCCAAAGGTGGTTTGGTTATACTCGCGTGACAGCATCCAGCCATCCAGGGTGCGAGAAGGAATGCCAGTGACCGCGGTGTGGTGACCGGGGTCAATGAAGTCCGGCCCGACCTTATATGCCTGGACCCGCAACCCGCGTCGGCGCAACGCCGTCAGAAGGCTCAGGGTCACCATAGTCTTCCCTACCCCGCTATGGGTGCCGGCAATAACGAAAGCTTTCATCTCGTTCCTCTGCGTGGGAAATCCCCCCTAGACCAGGTCCTCACACCCATGTATGATCCCTCCCCACAACAGGTTGCCAGGTGCAACCTTTCCTGTCAAAACCCTAATCTTTCTGCGAGGATGGCGGAACTGGCAGACGCGCTAGTTTGAGGGGCTAGTGGGGTAAAACCCGTGGGGGTTCAAGTCCCCCTCCTCGCACTCCCTTCCTCTTAGGGCTGCTTCCCTACCTTCCTCTTTTGGCAGTAGCGAAGCCAAGCGTCGATTGACTCGACCCGGAGGTTGTGAGACACAGGAAAGCTATGACTCACGATCCCGATATCGTTTCCCCCGCGTCTTCCGCGACAGACCGGCTGCTGTTCACCCTGGATAATGGCTTACGCGTCGTCATCCAGGAAGACCACTTCGCGCCGGTTGTGGCGATCCAAATCTGGGTGAAGGCCGGGAGCGCTGACGAAACCCCGGACGTGGCCGGCGCAGCTCATGTGCACGAGCACATGATCTTCAAAGGCACAACTCGCCGACCGGTCGGCGCCATTGCCGCCGAGGTCGAGTCCTCGGGGGGACACATTAACGCTTTTACTACCGCCGATCACACAGTTTACCACCTGATTTTAGCATCGCGCCACTTTGCCACCGGGCTCGACATCCTTGCCGACGCTATGCAGCACACGACTTTCGACCCTCACGAACTGGGGAAAGAACTCCAGGTGGTTATGGAAGAGTGGAAGCGCGGAGAAGATTCGCCGACCTCGCGCGCCGCCACCGAGTTGTTCCGTTTGGCTTACACCACTCATCCCTATGGCCGGCCGGTGATCGGTTACCGCGAGACCATCGAAGCCCTCAACCGCGAGCGCGTGCTCAACTTCTATCAACGCTGGTATCGTCCCAACAATATGACCCTGGTGATCGTCGGCGATATCGAACGAGAAGCCGCTCGCCAGGAAGTTCTGCGCATCTTTGCCGGTCAGCCGACCGTGCCGCTGCCCAGCCGTCCACGGACTCCCGAACCGCCGCAACAGGGGCTGCGACTCTCGGTTCTCGACATGAACGTCGAGGAATTTTATCTCTACCTGGCTTTTCCCCTGCCCCCAGCAACACACGAAGATGTTTTCGCCCTCGATCTGCTCAGTTACATCCTGGGCGGCGGCGAGAGTTCACGTCTGGTGCAGACGTTACAGGCCGACAAAGAACTGGTGAACTGGATATCCGCCCACGCCTACACGCCGCAAGACCCTGGCCTGTTCATTGTCGCCGCTGCCCTGGAGCAAGATAAGGTACGCCCTGCCCTGGAAGAAATCCTAGCGACTCTCTTTCGTTGCAAGCCTACTCTGGTTTCGCCCGCGGAACTCGCCCGCGCCCGCACCAACCTGGAGAGTGATTTCATCTACCGCCGTGAGACCGTCCAGGGGCAGGCTCGCCAGCTCGGATTTTTTCTCACGGTCTTCGGAGATCCCGACTACGAGAGTCAGTACCTCGACGGGTTGGCCGCGGTCACTCGGCAAGATCTTCAACGTGTAGCGCAACGTTACTTCTCTCCTGCCTCCCTCTCCCTCGTGCTCCTGGGCGCAACAACGGGCGCCACCCTACCAACTACGGCAGAGGTCCAAACCCTTTGTGAGCGACTCGACACCGAACCGACTCTGGCGCCGCTACCTGTGACTAAGCGGGATGGACAGGTCTCATTCACAGTGCTCGACAACGGCGTGCGCCTCATTGTCAAGGAACATCACGCAGTCCCGGTCATGGCGCTACAGGCGGTGATGCTCGGCGGATTGTTGTTCGAGGACGAGCACAACCTGGGAGTCAACAACATGCTGGCCGGCCTGCTCACGCGCGGAAGCGAGCGTTTCTCACGCCTGGAGCTAGCCGAGGCGGTCGAGTCTTTGGCTGGCAGTTTGCGCGGTTTTTCCGGACGGAACAGCCTGGGGCTCTCTGGTTCGTTTCTCACCACACCACGTATCGACAACGCGCTGGATCTGTTCCTCGATACCCTTTTGCACCCAGCCTTTCCCACCGAGGAAGTGGAAAAGCGGCGGCGTGAGATTTTGCTGGCGCTCAAGAACCGTGAGGACGACCTGGCGCAAATTGCTTTCGATCTGTTCTATGAAACGCTTTTCGCAACTCATCCCTACCGCTTCTCGGTCCTTGGCAGCGAGGAGAGCATTCGCGCGCTGCAACGCGAACAACTTGCCGACTACTACCGCGTGTTACTCAACCCCGAACGACTGGTGATCAGCGTGGTGGGTGATGTAGACACTGAGCAGGTGACTGCCCACTTGCGCGAGGCGCTCAGGCTGCTGCCGGCCGCTGTCGCGGCACCAACCTTGCCACCAACGGACCCGCGCCCGACGACCGCACGCCAATGCCACAAAGCGATGGATAAGCAGCAGGCTCATATCGTTTTGGGATTCCAAGGGGTCACTCTTGCCAACCCCGACCGCTACCCGCTCAAAGTGCTGGAGGCAATCCTTTCTCGTCAAGGCGGGCGGTTATTTTATGAGCTGCGCGAGCAACGCGCCCTGGCGTACTCGGTGGCTGCCTTCGGAGTCGAGGGGCTGGCGCCGGGCGTCGTCGGCGTGTACGTGGGCACTGATCCAAATAAGGTCGAAGAGGCCACCACCGCTGCTCGCGTCGAGTTGGCGCGGGTACGGGAGGAATTGGTCAGCGCGGCGGAGTTGGAACAGGCAAGAAAGTATCTCACTGGCAGTTTTGAAATCTCGCTTCAATCCAACTCTGCCCAGAGTGAGGAGATGGCCTTTAACGAACTCTACGGCCTGGGCTACGAGAACGGCCGCCGCTATCTGGCAGCGATCACCGCAGTCACCGCCGAGGACCTGCGGCGCGTGGCCCGGACGTACTTCGCTGACAACGCTTCTACACTTGTGGTTGTAGGACGGTGACGAAACAGTCCAGAGTCCAGAGTCTAGAGTCTAGAGTCCAAAGTTTGGAGCCGCCGCTTTCTGACCCTAGACTCCAGCCCCTAGACCCTGGACCCCCCCAGCGTTGGCACTGTCTGTCGGTCACTGTCCCGCACGAAGCGGTGGAAGCGGTGGCCAACTTTTTGGTCGAACTGGGCTCCACTGGTGTGGTGGAAGGAACACGCGACTTGTCGCAACCTCAGCCGTCTACGGCTGAGGTGCAAGGGTTCTTTCCGACCGAAGCTTCGGGACCGGCGCTCTGCGACGCACTTATCCGGTACCTCACCGAACTGTCCGTTGTGTTTCCCGAGTTGGGTCGGCCTGCACCTCGTCTGACCGAAGTCACTAGCGATGCCTGGCAAGAACGGTGGCGTGAGCATTTCCCGCCGATCGAGGTCGGCCAACGTTTCCACCTGCTCCCGCCCTGGGAACCAATGCCCACGAATACCGACCGAATAGTCATTGTCATCGACCCGAGCATGGCCTTCGGCACCGGTCACCATACCACAACTCAAGGATGCCTGGAAGCGATCGAACTGCTCCACGACCGATACGGCGCGCCAGATCGGGCGCTCGACCTCGGCACGGGCTCAGGTATCCTGGCTATCGCCCTCGCCAAGTTCGGCACACAATCAGTGTGGGCGACGGACATCGACCCGGTCGCCCTCGACGAAGGACGCAAAAACGTGGCGGTGAATCAGGTTGCCTCCGTGATTCGCCTCAGTGACTTGCCGCTTGAGCGTTTGCCCACGCCGTTTCCCCTGATTGTCGCCAATCTTTTCTCGACGACCCTGGTCTCTCTGGCTCCAGCGCTGAGTACCAACGTAGAACATAGAGGATATGTGATCCTCTCCGGCATTCAACTCGACCAAGAGAGCGATGTCCTGACAGCCTACTCTTCGCCAGCGTGGCGTCTCTCTGACCGCTTGGTCCGAGACGAGTGGGTTACTCTGGTCCTACAGCGCGTCTGAAGATAATTCTCATTCATCATTCATCGTTCACCATTCATCGTTTCGCCATGCCGCGGTTTTTTCTGCCCGCCGCTCAGATTCATGGGTCACAGGTTCTCCTCACTGGCGCGGAATTTCATCACCTTCGTCATGTCGTGCGACTCAACGTCGGCGACAGTCTGACCCTGTGTGATGAGCACGGCAGAGAACACCACGGCACTATCATCTCCCTTTCTCCCACTAGCGCAGAAATTTCTCTCACAGCGTCCTCGCTCTCCGACTCTGGAGTCTTTTCCCTCACGCTCGCGCAAGGTGTGCTCAAAGGCCAGAAGATGGATTTGGTGATCGAAAAGGCGACGGAAATCGGCGTACAGCGCATCATCCCGTTTTTCTCCGCTTTCACTGTCGCCCAACTGCCGGCGGAACGGCGAACCGAGCGGGTGGCGCGCTGGCAACGCCTTGCGCACAGCGCGGCGAAACAGTCTGGTAGCCCGGTCCCGCAGATTATCTTCCCACAACCTTTTGCCGATCTGCTCGCCACGGTCTCCGACGGAGCCGGCAAGGTCCTGTTGTATGAAAAAGAGCGAGCACTGACACTCAAAGCCTTCGCCCACGCTCATCCCACCTTTTCCTCACTTTGTGTCGTCGTCGGGCCGGAGGGAGGATTTGCCGCGGAAGAAGTCGCGCAAGCGCGAGCCGGCGGGTTTCAAATTGTTGGGCTCGGCACACACACCTTGCGGGCCGAAACGGCGGGCATCGTCGCTGTCGCGCTCTGCCGCTTTCTCTGGGGAGGAGCAGAAATTCCCCCCTTGCCTTGACGGCGAAGAATGCCATAGCATGCCGCCGCGATGGACGACCGCACCCCCATAGAAGAGTCAGGGATTGATGCCAACCAGTCGCAGGAGACTAGCACGTCAGTGGCGACACTCCCCCCTCGGGCTGACCTCCCTACCCCGCCGAGTGAACGGCCCCTGACGGCATCGGCGCAGCCAGAGACGTTTAACAGAGCAGGGTTTTGGCTGCGGTCGGTCGCATTCGCCATCGACCTTGCGGTACTCAGCGCGTTTTCCTTGCTCTTATTGCTCGTCAGCTTTTTGGTTGCCGGGATGGGCGCAGAGGTTAGCGGCCTCGATACTGATGCCTCTCACTCCTTCTCCCTGTTGTCGCTCTTTGAGATCACTGAATTCATCGCCACGGCGGCTTACTTCACGATTCTGCCCAGTGAAACCGGACAAACGATCGGCAAAAGTTTGTTGGGGCTGGAGGTGTGCACGCTTGACGGCGATCGGCTCAGCTACGGCCACGCCCTGGTCCGCTTCCTAGCCTACGGTCCCTCGTTATTCTCCTTTGGCCTCGGTTTTCTGTGGGTGGCACTGAATCCGGGGAAACGCGGCTGGCACGATCTGTTAAGCGGGACGATGGTTTTGAGCAAATACAGAGAACAGTGAGTGAGGAATCCTATGCGCTTCGCCTTTATCATGGACCCGATTCAGAACGTGCTGATTGACAAGGACACCACTTTTGTCTTCATGCTCGAAAGCCAGGCCCGAGGTCATGAGGTGCACTACTTGGAGATGGACGACCTGTTCATCGAGCGGGCCAGGGCCATGGGGCGAGCGCGGCGCATCGAATTACGGCGTGAGTACCGCAATCATTTTACCTTTCACGAAGAGACGGTCGGGCCGCTTGGTGCCTTCGATGCCGTTTTCATGCGCAAAGACCCACCCTTTGATATCCCCTATCTCCACGCCACCCAGCTTCTCGACCTGGCGCAACAAGAAGGCGCGTTCGTCCTCAATAACCCCGCGGGCCTGCGAGCAGCGAACGAAAAACTCTACGCTCTCAACTTCCCCGCCGTGATCCCGCCCACTCTGGTCTCGCAGAACCCGCATCGGATCAAAGGTTTTCTCGAAGAACTGGGCGGCGAGATGATTATCAAGCCGATCGACGGACACGGCGGGTCAGGTATCTTCTACGTGCACCGCCATGATCGCAATCTGAATTCACTGCTGGAGACTGCCACACGCGAAGGCCACGAGCCAATCATTGCGCAACGCTACCTGCCTGAAGTGCGCCAAGGGGACAAGCGGCTCATCGTGCTCAACGGCGCGCCGCTGGGCGGCACCTTGCGTGTGCCGCGCGCGGACGAGCATCGCGGCAACATTCACGTCGGTGGCACCTGTGTGAAAGCCGAGGTCACGCCGCGCGACCGCGAGATCTGCCGCGAGCTGGCGCCACGCTTGCGTCAGGACGGCCTTTACTTCGTCGGCCTGGACATCATCGGCGACTATCTCACCGAAGTGAACGTCACCAGCCCCACCGGCGTCCAAGAGATCGACGTGCTCAACAACGTTCGCCTGGAGGGGCAGGTCATCGACTTTGTCGAGCGCACAGTCGAGGAGCGCCGCCGGCGGCGAGCGTGACCGCCGTGGGATAAGATGCCCTCCTCATAGATCTGGATGGCGCTTGCCCCATCTCCGTCTTTCGTTTATAAGAGCGGAACCGCAACTTTCCCCCTGGTGCATCCATGGCGGAGAAGATGGAAGACGCAGTCGCGTCAGTCTTTGATTTTCCTCGCTGTGGGCAGGTAGCTCAGATCGCTTCTCTCTCTATCTCGCTATATTCCCACTTCTCATGCACGAACAATGACAGAAACAATGACAGTCTGACTTGTTCCTTACAGCTTACGGTAGACTTCCCGACGATGGCCGACTCTCACCACCAGGACAAGAAGGGCCTTGTCCCGGACTTCATACAGGACGCGGTAATCTCCCACGCGCAAGCGGTAGCCTTCCTCGCCTTTCAGTTTCTCTATTCCAGAAGGGCGTGGGTTCTGGGTTAAGGCATCGAGGTGTGGCGTGAGACGGGCTTGTAGGTTCTTTGGGAGCTTCCGGAATTGCCGGTTTGCTCCTGGCGTGAATTCAAGGCGGTAGGCCACAAGGGAGGCTTACAGACCTAGCTCTGCTTTGATCTTCTCCCAGGGGATGGTCTTCTTCCCTTCCCGTTCCCATTCCCTCTTGGCTGCACGGAAGTCCTCAACATCAAGGCGGTCTTCTAGCTCCTCCAGCAAGGCGAGGTCTTTCACTGGAACCAGGGCGGCTACGTCCTTGCCTCGACGGTGCAAGACAATACGCTCTCCCTTGGCAACCACACGGTCTAGGGTGTCGGAGAAGTTCTCACAGGCTTTGTGAGCAGCAAGGCGAGTCATAGCGAGAGAGATTATAGGTAATCGCAAAAGAGAAAGAAAGGGCTTTGGGGATTACGCTATATACCTGTCTGCTGTTTCGCTTTGCGCTTGCCTTTGCAGTGTTGGACTTTGACGGCCATAGATCACACCTCCTGTCAGCACTCATCAATACGAGAGGCGAGGTCCTCTTCCGTAAGATCGAGTTCTACGATCTCTCTTCGTGCCAGTGGCTTGGTTTGCATGTCTTCCCAGAGGGAAGCATAACTCACCGCCGCCTAGCGTGGCTGCCCGTGGGGAACGTCTACGGCTTCCAGGTAGAAGCCTGAATCGTAGCCGCTCCCTATTCGCGTCTCTTCCCAGGTGCCGATTTTTCTTACTCGCATGGTTCTTTCCCCCTGTGGTGTGGGGGCCGTGCCCCTCTTTTTCGTATCCGCACCTCCGCAGCATAGCCGTAGCTCTGGGTTAGATCGGCAAGAACCTGCCAACTGGGAACGAACCGGCCAGAAAGAACCCGAGAACAATATTCTCTGGATTTGCCGATCCGCCGGGCAAAGACGGTGGGGGAACCGTCCACCGTCTTCATAAACCGCCGGAGTTCCTCCGCCACCTGTCGGCGAAACCATTGCTGTGCTGGGGAGAATGCTTCAATGGGTTTCATGCTTCCTCCTGTGTGAGGGTCGGGGTGAACGATCAGACTCTAACCTCTCGGGGCAGAGCAGAAGGGTCGCGTTGTCGAGGACAATAGGGTGTGGTAGGAAAATCGGTGCCGGTCTGCATCGGCATATCCTCGGGCCTGAGAGAGGAGTCAGCTCTCTCGGGCCTTTTCTTTTCCTGTTGTTACTTCTTCGGCTTCCGCTTCGGCTCCACCTCCACTCCCCATTTCTTCAACCTCTCTTGCATGAACTCCTCAAAGAGACTGCTTGCTGTCAGCCCGCGCTGAATGCAGGCGCCGCGAAACGTCCGCCACAATGCCGCTTCGACCCTAAGGCTTATCCCTGTTTTCATAGATAGAGATACAAACATATATAGTTTCATATGTCAAGTCAAAAACCGCTCACATTTGCCCCTTCCCGCCACGATCGAGGGGAGGAGGACACTTTCTCTTGACTGAAGTGAGGCAAAGGGCGTAGGAAGAGTGAGTTCGGGCATGAGCGAACAAGGAGGAGGACATGGGTGCCAGTTTTCCATGCTAGGGCATTAATCGGGGACAACGCCGCTGTCATTTGCGCATAGCTGTTCTCATCCTTTACCGTCTTCGCGCCAAAGAGGGTGTCGATGATCAGCAGGGCGGGCTTTGTCGTTTCCCGAGTCGGGGCCAGCTCCTGAAACACGTCCGTGGAGGGGTACCCGAACCGGATGAGGAGCCGATCCTCAAGACGGGAGGCGCCAAGCCGCTGGAAATGATTCTTGACCTCGGACTCCTTCTCTTCGACCGCCAGGTAGAGCACCAAGCCTTGCTGCGTGGGCCGATCGAGGAACGAGTCCCCACAGGCCACCGCAAAGGCCAGGTTCCTGACCAGAACGCTCTTTCCCACCTTGGGCTTGGCCACCACTATGGAGAGCCCACCGGCGGTGAGTAAGCCGTTAACGAGCCACGACGGGTCTGTATCCTCGCGGGTGAGAAGCTCGCCAACGCTGACAAACCCGCTCTTCCGCAGGTTAGCGATGTGCGGATCGCCCGTCTGCGGCCTGTCGTCTGTCCCCTCCTCTCCGCTCGCGCTTCTCTCGCACGCTTCCTGTGGGCTCTGTTCCGTGCGCTCCGCGTCGGCACCAGCAGTCAGCGCGGGAGCAGGCTGAGGGTGGCGGTAGACAAACGGGTCGGTGAGACTGAAAGTGAAGTCCATTTACGTTACTTTCCCGTTCTCGGTTCTTGCCCGGTCGGGTGGCGCCTGCCGGGCTTTTTGCTGTTTGGGATCTGGGCGGTTACTCCTGGGGAAAGCTTTGGCGCCCCAGCCACATCAAGAGGACAGCCGTCAGCCGGGCGAGGCCCAGGCATAGGTCATCAAGCCTCCTGTTCGTTTCACCAAGCGTGCTGAGCGCGATTTCACGAAGCATTCTGACCGTGGGGTTGCGGAGCAGAGGGTATCCCGCTTCACGTCTGTGTATCTGCTTAAGAGTCCGTTGCATGGCAAGGAGGGCACCACACAGCAGGTACGTCTGGATGGTTAGTCTGTTGGCGTTCACTGAGAGTCCCCCAAGACTGGCGGTGAGGTCTATCCGGGGGTCATCATCGTTCATCCGGTCAAAAAGGACATCTAGCGTACGGTTGTGGCCATGTCATCACGCATGGGATTGGGCATTGGTCTCTCCTCCGTTGGCTTGGACTTCCTCCCTTTTGGGCGTTGCTTGCAGCTGCTTCTGCTCAGTGCGCTGCTGAAACCAGCGCAGCACGTCATCCAGGCGATAGCGCCGTAAGCGGCCAACTGGCACGCAGGGGAGTCCGTGCCGTTGCCAGAGTCGGACTGCGGCGAGCGATACTTTTAGTTCCTTTGCAAGCTCGGTAGCGGTCAGCATGGGGTCTTATCCTACAATCTTAAATTTTTTTCTTAAATTTAATTATAATATTAGCTCCTATCACTGTCAAGGCTTGCGTAATCTATTTCGATTGTTATATTCGCGGCATGGACAAGAAACTCGACGACTTTGCCATCCCCTGGGATGAAATTCCCGACTTCTACGACGATGAAGAGGCGATTTCCTTCGTACTCGACTTCGCGCAGATGGATTTGACACACCTGACGCGTGGAGAGTGGCTTGCTTTGGAAGACGGCCTACGTCGCTTCTTGGGGATTCACCCTTCTGAAGCAGAGCAGCTGAGACAGTATAGGATAACGCCTGAAAGCCTGGCTGTGATTCAGGCAGCGCTTGCCGCCACGCTGCGGACATTCATCAAGGCACGGCAGAAGTACATACGCAGCCTTCCGCCCGAGGACCCGGTGGCAAGGGAGGTCCCGTTGCTACCTGTGGTTGAGGCCGAAGAGCCGGTTGAGTCAGTGAAGCTCAGTCGGGAGGCTGCCGTAACGGTTGAATGGGGGCCTTGGGGAGTCCGGCCAAGAGTGAGCAGCCCGCATTTGCGAGATCACATCTTGTTTAGCTTAGGCCTGCTCCTACTGCGGAATGATGTAGATCACCTGCGAGAGTGTCCGGTCTGCGGACGGCTCTTCTACGCCATCCACGGCCGGCAGAAGTTCGACAGCGTGCAGTGTAAGAACAAGGCCGCGTGGGAGGACTTCACCACGCGCCAAAAGCAGGAGGAGAAAGACCGACAGAACCAAATGGTAGCAAAGAAGCGCGCGAAAGAACACAGAAAGGAAGTCAAATGATATGCCCAAGTGTAAACACGGCTCAGGCTCCGTTTATAAGCGGGGCAAGACGTGGTGGCTGAGCTATTACATGAACGGCCAGCGGGTGCGAGAGTCCGCGTATACCGCCGACCGTGCGGAAGCGCGTAGGCTCTTGCAGCAACGGTTAGGCCAGATTGCGGAGGGACGGTATATCGGTCCCGCTGCCGACCGGGTCACTTTTGAGGACTTGGTGCAGGAATTGCAGACCGACTATGAGGTAAACGGCAAGAAGTCGTTGCCGTGGGTTCGGATCAAGGTCAAGAAGCATCTCACACCGTTCTTTGCTGGTAAGACGGCGCATGGCATTACGACAGCAGACGTGCGCTCCTTTATCACGCGACGACAAAAAGAGGGCGCAGGCAACGGCGAGATTAACCGCGAGTTGGCGGCACTGAAGCGGGCGTACAACCTGGCGATTCATGATGAGAAGATCACGCGCAAGCCCTATATTCCCCGCTTAGAAGAACACAACGTGCGACAAGGTTTTTTTGAGCCCTGGGAGTTTGCCGCAGTGCTCGCGAAACCGCCGGACCATCTCCGCCCCCCTGTCACGTTCGCCTACTATACCGGGTGGCGGATGTACAGCGAGATTCTATCCTTGACCTGGAACCGAGTTGATCTGGAGGCTGGCACAGTGCGGCTTGCCCCAGGGAGTACCAAGAACAAGGACGGGCCGGTGATTGCCCTGCCCCACGTCCTACGGCAAATCCTTGAACCTCTCTGGCAAGAGCACCTTGCTCGCTATCCCGCCTATCCCTGGGTCTTCCACAATCACGGGGAACGTATCCTGACCTTTTACAAGACCTGGAAGAGGGCTTGCAAAGAAGCCGGAGTCGATGCTAAGAGAGTCCCTCACGACTTTTGGCGAACGGCGGTGAGGAACCTCGTCAGAGCCGGGGCCCCAGAATGTGTTGCCATGATGATTACAGGGCATAAAACCCGTGATGTGTTCGACCGCTATGACATCGTTTCTGCAGGGGATCTGGAAGAAGCCGCCAGACGGGTTGATGAACGGAGAGCGACCCGAACAACTACCCTTTCAACTACCCTTCCCTTCCAGACCACAGAGGGGATGCCGCTAAGCCATTGATTTCATTTAATGTGGGCAGGTAGCTCAGTCGGTAGAGCAGAGGACTGAAAATCCTGCACAGTCTGTGAGACGAAACTGAAGCGCGGGCGGGGAGTTAGCAATAACTCCCCGTTTTTGTTTGGAAAACCGGCTTCTTTCTCTACTCTCTGATAGTTTCTCATGTTTCTCATTTCTCCTCATTTCTCACGTTCCGTTCCCACATGGTGCACACATGGGAAAGAGGGCAGAAAGCGAAGCTAGAGCCCGAGCGCGCGGCGAAGGCTCGCTTCGGCTCCTTGGAGATCCTGAGGGGTAAGTGTCCCTCGAACACTCTTCACGTCGCTACAAAGGAGGAGATAGAGACTGGAGCGCACGACAGACGGCTGAGTCAGGCTGGCGGCGTGCCAGTCCTGAAGCACATAGTCGGTGGGACCGCGGTACTTCCAGACGCGGTGCGTGATGAGGGCTACGAGAAGATCATCAGGGCGGGTACGGTGGAAGTCTTCCGTGCTGACAATCAAGGCAGGGCGCTCTTTCCAGCTACCAGGGGCGTCCAGGCGAGGGAGATCGACGTTGACGACCTTCCCCCGGACATACCCCCCGCCTACCGCCACGTTGTCCCCTCTAGTAGGTCAGTCTTGGTCTTCGTGCGCTAAGGCTCGCTGAGAGAGGAGACGGAAGGCTTCCTCTTCTGCCGCGTCTTCGACATCATCGGCAGAAACAAGAAGGGCATGGCTCACGGAGTCCGGACAGGTCGCAACCTTTCCTTCTCGGACCCACTTCTCGACAAGGCCCAGGGAAGCATGCACTGCTCGGGCTGCCTCTTCCACAGTGACCCATCTGTCTGGTGGTCGTTCCATTACGGGGAAAGTGTATCCCATGTTGCTAGTTTTTCACAAGAGCGCAGAAATCATGTAGAATAGCTCGCAACAGAAGGGGCTAGACCACGCCTAGCTAGCGTGGCTGAAGAGCGGCATCCCTCCCGCTGCCGCTTCTCTAGAGGAAGCCTACCGCCAGTGGAGCAAGCCTCCAGTGACTGGACCTGCCGTAAACTCCCTACGCCGTTTCTTTAAGGCGGCACGGCTGATCTTGTTGTCTGCCAGACGAATACGAGAAGCAGCCCTGCAGGCGCTGCGTGATGGCGGGGATGCTCTCCCAGGCCGCGCTCCTTTACCGCCACCTCAAGGGAATTACAATAAGGAGCTGTACGAGGACTGGGCGCGCTACTCAAATGGGGAACTAATCGAACAAATCTACAAGGGCATGGCGGCGCTGGAATGTTTACGCTGGCGGTTGCCGGGGATGGAAGCAAGAAAGCGGAAGCCAGGGAAACCAGCCACCCCGGCCCTGAACGCCGCGTACCTCGGCCTGTTCTTTCTCTTTCAGAAACATGGGTTGCTGAAAAACAAGGCCCGTAACTACACAGGCGGACTGCTTTATGCGGCAGCTCTGACCAATACTCCTGATGGCGACGCTGTGA
>WNFB01000885.1_pt1 | contig 25027 bp, 22 predicted proteins | sample 5400501 | NCBI WGS metagenome assembly WNFB01 (sample SAMN13153341, study PRJNA577476) | soil metagenome | isolation source: 200 cm saprolite under Douglas fir tree site 2 hole 1 | place: USA:California | collected 2015-04-18 | reverse complement strand
TCCTTGAGCCGCGCGATCTGGACGAGCGGCGTGCGCTCGCGCAGGGCCAGGCGCTCCTCGGCGCCGCGGTCGGCGCGCCGCCGCCAGCCGCCGGCGATGAGCTCGCGCAGCTCCTCCGGACTCGCGCCCCGGCGGAACGGACCGCGCAGGTCGACGCCGCGCTGGGCGTAGAGGCAGAGGTACCACATACCGTCCGCGGTGAGCCGGCTCCGGTCGCAGCTCGAGCAGAAGGGCGCGGTCGTGCAGGCGATGATACCGAAGACGGTGCCGTCGGGGAGCCGGTACCGGTCAGCCGGCGCGCTGGTTTCCTCCACGATGGGCTCGATCCGGCCGTAGCGTGCCTCCAGCGCCTCGAGCATCTGCGTCCGGCTCACGACCTGGTCCATGGACCAGCGCGTCGCGCCCCCGACGTCCATGTACTCGATGAAGCGGACCTCGGCGGGCACACGCTTGCCGAACTCGATCAGGTCGGCGAGCTCGTCGTCGTTCACGCCGCGGATGACCACCGTGTCGAGCTTCGTCCCGGCGAAGCCGGCGCGCGCGAGGGACTCGATCCCTTCGAGGACCTGGGCGTGGCTCTGGCGGCGCGTCAGCGCTGCGAAGCGGTCGGGGCGGAGGGTGTCGAGGCTCACCGTGACCCGATGGAGCCCGGCCTCCTTGAGCGCCGGCGCGTGCTCGGCGAGGAGGACGCCGTTGGTCGTCATCGCGAGATCGCGCAGCGGCTTCGCCGCGAGCATCCGGACGAAGCGCGGCAGCTCGCGGCGCAGAAGCGGCTCGCCGCCGGTGAGACGAACCTTGTCCACGCCGAGGCCCATGAACACGTCCACGAGCGCCGCCACCTCGCCGAAGTGGAGGATCTCGGCGCGCGGGAGCCAGACGTAGTCCTCCTCCGGCATGCAGTAGGCGCAGCGGAGGTTGCACCGGTCGGTGACCGAGATGCGAAGATTGCTGAGCGGCCGGTTCTGCGTGTCGAGGAGTGCCATCACGACGCGCCGGCGGTGACGGCGCCCTCGGCCTGGGCCCGCTCCCACTCGCGGAGCAGCCCCGCCTTCTTGACCCCGACGTCGAAGTGGTCCCAGGGCAGGCGCTCATCGGCCGGTCGGACGCGCGTCGTGTAGAAGCCGGGATCGCCCTCCCACTCGCGGAGCGCGCGCCGCCAATCGCCGTCAAATCCGGCGGCGAGCTCGAGAAAGGCCGCGACGCGGCGGTCGCCGCGCGCGAGCAGCGCCTGGAGCGCCGCCTCGCGCGGGTTCTCGTGGAGGACCCGCACGTTCGAGAAGCGGCGCACGCCGCGCTTGACGATCTCGAGCTTCGCCTGGAGCGAGTCGGCGCCGTCGAAGGGCGCCCACTGGAACGGCGTCCAGGGCTTCGGCACGAAGGACGAGATCGAGAGCGTGAGCCGCCCGAACGGGTGTCCCTCCGGATCGAGGACGCGCAGGCGCTCGAGCATCCTCTCGGCGAGCGCCGGGATCGCCTCCACGTCCGCGCGCGTCTCCGTGGGCTGACCGAGCATGAAGTAGGTCTTGAGGTTCGGGATCCCGTGGGCGCGCACGAGGTCGCAGGCCGCGAGGATCTGCTCGTCGGTGATCGCCTTGCGGATCGCGCGGCGCAGCCGCTCGGTGCCCGCCTCGGGCGCGACGGTCAGCGTGCGGTGGCCGCCGCGCGCGAGCGCCGCGACGAGGTCGTCCGTCAGGCTGTCGGCGCGGATCGAGGAGATCGACACCTCGAGGCCGTTCTCCTCGACGATCTTCAGGAGGTCGCCGATCCACGGATAGTCGGAGACACACGCGCCGACGAGCCCGATCCGCTTCTCGCCGCTCTCGGCGAGGCGCGCCACGGTCTCGCGAAGCGCGTCCACGCTCCGGTGCCTCACCGGCCGGTACACCTGGCCCTCGAGACAGAAGCGGCAGCCGCGGCCGCAGCCCTTGCCCACTTCGAGGAGGGCCATGTGGCCGTACTCGGCGTTCGGCGTCTTGACGGTCGCGATCGTCTCGAACGCGTTGACGTTCCTGAGCCGCCGCTTGGCGACCACCGCCGGCGCTCCCGCGCGCGGCGTGACGGCCGCGAGCGCGCCGCCGGGCTCCCAGGTGACGTCGTAGCGCTCGGGCACGTAGATACCCTCGACGCCGACGAGCGCGTCGAGAAAGGTCTCGCGGTCCGCGCCGGCCGCCCGGTAGCGCTCGATCAGCTCGACGACGAGCTCCTCGCCCTCGCCGACGGCGATCAGGTCCATGAAGGGCGCGAGGGGCTCGGGGTTCGAGAAGGCGCACACTCCACCCATCAGGACGAGCGGGTCGCGCTGCCGGCGCTCGGCGGCGCGCAGCGGGATGCCCGCCAGCGCGAGCAGGCGCAGGACGTTGATGTAGTCGCCCTCGTACGTCACCGAGAAGCCGAGCATGTGGAAGTCGGTCAGCGGCCGGAGCGACTCGAGCGAGAACGGCACGCCGCCGGTGCGCCGGAGCTCGGTGACGTCCTCGGGGTCGGGGAAGAACACGCGCTCGCAGACGACGTCGGGGAGCGCGTTCAGGTGCCGGTAGATCGTCTGGAAGCCGAGGTTCGACATCCCGACGGCGTAGCTGTTCGGGTACACGAGGGCGAACGCGACCTTCCCGCCCCAATCCTTTCGCACCGTGCCCTGCTCCTCGACGAGCAGGGCCTGGGCTTTCTTCTTCAGCGTCCAGGACATCGGCCTAGTCTACCACGCCGCTTCTTCCGCCCTTGGGGGTCGCGCCGTCGTCAGCCCTTGATGACCCCGACGGGGCGGAGACGCGCCACGCGCGTCGAGATGCCGAAGCGATGGACGACGTCCACGACGTCCTTCACGTCCTTGTAGGCCTCCGGCATCTCCTCGGCGAGCGCGTCGCGGCCGGTGGCGCGCGCCACGACGCCGCGTGCGCGCAGCTCTTGATCGATCCGCCGGCCGCGCGCCGCCTTCACCGCCGCCGTGCGCGAGAGCAGGCGGCCGGCACCGTGACACGTGCTGCCGAACGTCTCGCGCATCGCCAGCTCGGTGCCCAGGAGGAGGAACGAGTAGCGCCCCATGTCGCCCGGCACGATGACCGGCTGGCCCGGGAACGCCCGCGTCGCCCCCTTGCGGTGCACGAGCAGGCGCCGCGGGACGCCGTCCACGACGTGGTCCTCGAGCTTGGCGATGTTGTGGGCGACGTCGTAGACGACGGCCATGTCGAGGCCGCGCGCCGCCTCGCCGAGCGCCTGGCGGAAGACATGCCGCGCCCAGTGCGTCAGCACCTGGCGGTTCGCGAAGGCGAAGTTGGCCGCCGCCCGCATCGCGCCGAGGTACGCGCTCGCCTCGTCGGAGTCGAGCGGCGCGCACGCGAGCTGGCGGTCGGGCACGCTGATCCCGTAGCGCTTGAGCGCCCGGCCGGTGAGGTCGAGGTAGTCGGTGCACACCTGATGTCCGAGGCCGCGCGAGCCCGTGTGGATCATGAGCGTCACCTGCCCCGCCGCGACCCCGAGCGCCGCGGCGGCCCGCGCGTCGTAGACCTCATCCACCACCTGCACCTCGAGGAAGTGGTTGCCGGAGCCGAGCGTGCCGAGCTGACCGCGGCCGCGCTCGCGCGCGCGGGGCGAGACGCGTCCGGGATCGGCGCCCTCGAGCCGGCCCTCCGATTCGATGGACACGAGGTCCGCGGCGAGCCCGTACCCGGCCTCGACCGCCCAGGCGGCGCCGCGCGCCAGGACCTCTTCGAGCTGCCGCGCGTCGAGGGCCGCGACGCCGCGCGAGCCGACGCCCGTCGGGATCGCGGCGTAGAGCGCGTCCACGAGCGGCTCGAGACGGCCCTCGAGCTCGCGCGCCTCGAGGCCGGTGCGGAGGAGCCGCACGCCGCAGTTGATGTCGAAGCCGATCGCGCCAGGGCTCACGACGCCCCGCTCCGCGTCGGTCGCGACGACGCCTCCGACGGGCAGGCCGTAGCCCTGGTGGATGTCGGGCATCGCGAGGGCCGCGCGGACGATCCCCGGGAGCGTGGCGCCGTTGGCGAGCTGCTCGAGCGAGGCGTCGCTCCTGATGGATGCGATCAGGCGCTCGTCGGCGACGACGAGGCCGGGCACGCGCATGCCGCGCCGCTCGTCGCGGGGAATCCGCCAGAGCTGGGGGCCGACCTGCTCGAGCTGCATGCGACGGCGCCTCCGGTCAGCGGGCGGCGGCGGCCGGCGCGCCGCGCCGCGTCCACGCGAGCCCCACGACGCCGACGAGGACGCCGGCGATGCTCGCGAGCTGGGCGACGCGGAAGGAACCCAGCCAGAAGCTGTCGAGCCTCAGCCCCTCGATCGCGAACCGGCCCAGGGAGTAGAGGCCGAGGTAGCAGAAGAAGAGCGCGCCCGGCCTCCCGCGCAGGCGCGCGCACAGCCAGGCGACGAGGAGCGCGAAAACGAGGAGGTCCCAGACCGACTCGTAGAGGAACGCCGGGTGGAAGTAGTCGTACTGGGTGAAGCCGAGCGGCCGGTGGGCGGGCGAGATGTAGAGCTTCCACGGCAAGCCCGTCGGCCGGCCGAACGCCTCCTCGTTGAAGAAGTTCCCCCACCGCCCGATCGCCTGGCCGAGCGCGACGGAGGGCGCCGCCACGTCGAGGACGCGCAGCACGGGAAGCTTCCAGCGGCGCGCGAGCCACACGCCGACGAGCGGGCCCAGGATCAGGCCGCCGTGGATCGCGAGGCCGCCCTCCCACACCGCGACGATCTTCGACGGGTAGCGGCCGTAGTAGTCCCAGTTGAACGCGACCTCGTAGAGGCGCGCGCCGACGAGTCCCGCGAGGATCGCCCACTGCGCGCAGGCGATGATGTCGTCCGCGGGCAGGCCCACGCGCTTCGCCTGCCGGTAGGCGAGCCAGAGGCCGACCACGATCGCGGTGGCCATGAGGATCCCGTACCAGCGGATGACGATGGGGCCGATCTGGATGGCGATGGCGCCGGGCGAGCTGAACACGACAGGCAGGATAGCACGGCGCGCGCGACGGGAGCGCTAACGCAGGCTGGCGAGCGCGGACGGAGATGGTAGGGGCGGCAGGATTCGAACCTGCAAGTCCTCGCGGACGGAGGATTTTAAATCCTCAGCGTTTTCCGATTCCGCCACGCCCCCGTCACGGCCCTAGATCCTCCTGAACTTCTCGTTCACCTCTTCGATGCGCTTTTTCTTCTCCTCGTCGTAGCGCAGCTGCTCGGCCTTCTTCTGCTTCTCGCGCTGCTCCTGGGCGGCGAGCGCGTGGTTCGCGCCCTGGATCCACTGGTCGATGTGCTGGATCCAGGTGCCCAGGTTCGCCTCCTCACACTTGAAGACGAGCGCCTGGTGCATCATGCCGAGTTTCTTCGGGTGGCACATCACCGTGATCTCGGCCGGCTCCGAGAAGAGCTTCGACCACTCGCGCGTGGGCGGCTCGGTGAGCGGCACCGTCCAGGTGAACTCCTCGCCCTTGAGGTCGGTCGCCTTCGGGGGTCCGCCGCGCTTGATCTCTTCCGCCATGTCCGGTCTCCGGCCTGGTTCCGCTACGGGTTGGTGAAGTGGAGGCGGCGAGCGGATTCGAACCGCTGAATAGAGGTTTTGCAGACCTCCGCCTTGGCCACTTGGCTACGCCGCCTCGAACGCGTGTCCCGCGAGGACGTGAGTGTAATTGGTGGAGCGGGAAACGGGATTCGAACCCGCGACCCCGACCTTGGCAAGGTCGTGCTCTACCACTGAGCTATTCCCGCGCCACAGCGCCACATCGTATCACGATTCTAGCCGCCGGCCCGGAGGGCGGCGGCCGCGTCCTCGGGCGGCATCGCGTTGATGAAGAAGCCGCTCCCCCACTCGAACCCGGCGACGTGCGTGAGCTTCGGAATGATCTCGAGGTGCCAGTGGAAGGAGTCGCCCGGCGCGTCCCGGAGGGGCGCCGTGTGGAGCATGAAGTTGAACGGCGGGTCGCCGAGCACCCGGTTCATCCGCCGGACGAAGTCGCCCAGGAGCCCCGCGAGCCCGCGGAGCTGGTCCGGGCTCGAGTCCTCGTACGCGGCCCCGTGGGCGATCGGCAGGACCCAGGTCTCGAAGGGAAACCGCGGCGCGAACGGCGCCAGGGCGACGAAGCCGTTCGCCTCGAGGATCCGGCGGCGCCCGCCGCGCCGCTCCTGCCGGAGGATGTCGCACCAGACGCAGCGCTCCTTCATCGCGTAATAGCGCGCCGACCCGGCGAGCTCGTCGGCGACCATGATCGGGATGATCGGCGTCGCGATGAGCTGCGAGTGCGGATGCTCGAGCGAGGCGCCCGCCGCCTCGCCGTGGTTCTTGAACACGAGCACGTACTCGAAGCGCGGGTCCTTCTTGAGATCACGGATGCGCTCGCGGAACGCCAGCAGCACGCCGGCGACGGCGTCGGTCGAGAGCGTCGCGAGCGAGGCCGCGTGGTCCGGCGTCTCGATCACGATCTCGTGGGCGCCGACGCCGTTCATCCGGTCGAAGAGCCCCTCGCCCGTGGGTTCGAGGTCGCCCTCGATCCGGAGCGCCGGAAACTTGTTCGCGATCACGCGGTACGACCATCCCGGCTCGTTCGGCCCGCCCTGCGCGCGGCCCGCGAGGATCTCGGGCGGCGTCGTCGCCTCGCGGCCCGGACAGAAGGGGCAGCCGGTGCCCGTGGGGCGGACGGGCTCCGCGGCGGCGAAGTCGGACGGCCGCCGCGCGCGCTCGGTCGCGATGATGACCCAGCGCCCGACGACCGGGTCCTTGCGGAGCTCGGGCATCGGCCTAGCGGTCCTCGCGGCGGAGCGGGCGCTCGAGCAGCGACGCCACCGCGTCGGCGGGCGGCTTGCCGGCGAAGAGCACGGCGCCGACCTCCTCGCAGATCGGCATCGTCACCGCGTGCGTCTTCGCGAGCGCGAGCGCCGAGGTGACGGTGCGCGCGCCCTCCGCGATCATCCGCGTCTCCCGCTCGACGGCCGCCGCCGTCTCGCCGCGCGCCAGCGCCATGCCGAGCTGGCGGTTGCGCGAGAGGCTGCCCGTGCACGTCAGGACGAGGTCGCCGAGCCCCGCGAGGCCGGCGAGCGTCCCGGGCGCCGCGCCGAGCGCGACCGCGAGACGCGTCATCTCGGCGAGGCCGCGCGTGATGAGCGCCGCGCGCGCGTTCTCGCCGAGGCCGAGCCCGTCGGCGAGGCCGGTCGCGATGGCCATCACGTTCTTCAGCGCGCCGCCCGTCTCGGCGCCCACGACGTCCTGGCTCGCGTAGAGCCGGAACTCGCGCGCGCCGAGCCGCCGCTGGAGCGTCCCCGCCAGCACGTCGTCGCGCGACGCGACGACGGCGGCGGTCGGGCGGCCCAGCGCCACCTCGCGCGCGAACGTCGGGCCCGACAGCGCGGCGATCCGCGCGCGCGGCAGCCGCTCGGCGATCACCTGGCTCATCCGGAGATGACGGACCGGGTCGAGCCCCTTCGTCGCGCTGACGATCGGCACGCCCTCGCGCTCGAGCCGGAGGGTCGCGAGCGTCGCGGCGAAGAACTCGGACGGCACCGCCATGATGACGATCTCCGCGTCACGGATCGCCTCGGCGGGGTCCAGCGTCGGCTCGACGCCCGCGGGCACGTCGACGTCGGGCAGGTACCACGGGCTCCGACGCTGCCGGCGGATCCCGTCCACGACCTCGGGCTCGCGCGCCCAGAGACGCACCGCGGCGCCTTGCCGCGCGAGGTGGATCGCGAGGGCCGTGCCCCAGCTCCCGCCGCCGACGATCGCGATCACGCAGTGCTCCGTTTCTCTCCCAGCCGGCGCTCGGTGCCGGCGAGGAGGCGCCCGATGTTCTCGTGGTGCCGGGCGACGATGATCGCCGCGGCCGCGAGCGCGGCGACCACGGCCGGCGCGCCGTAGCCCAGGAGCAGCGCGCCGAGCGGCACGCAGAGCGCCCCCAGGATCGAGCCGAGCGACACGTAGCGCGTCGTCACCGCGACCGCGAGCCACACCGGGACCGCGGGCGCCACCGCCCAGGGCACGACGGCGAGCAGCCCGCCGAGGCCGGTCGCGACGCCCTTGCCGCCGCGGAAGCCGAGGAAGACCGACCAGCAGTTGCCGACGATCGCGGCGACCGCGGCCGCGGCCCGCACGGCCGGGTCACCCGCGAGCGCCGCGCCGGCCGCCACGGCGAGGTATCCCTTGGCGATGTCGCCGCCCAGCGTGAGGAGCGCCGGGACCCAGCCCGCGGCGCGCAGGACGTTGGTCGCGCCGATGGTGCCGCTGCCGTGGCGCCGGATGTCGCCGACGCCGAACGCGCGCGCGACGAGAAAGCCCAGGGGGAGCGCGCCGACCAGGTACGCGGCGCCGAGTGCCAACGCCGCGTTCACGACCAGCGTTCTTCGCCCGGCACGATCGCCCGGTAGTCCGCCTTCCGGAAGAAGCGGTAGAAGTAGTCCACGGCGGAGATCACGGTGAGCCCGAGCGCGATCCACAGGACGCCCGCGGTGACGACGTGGAAGCCGGGCGGGTCGAACCCCTTCTCGACGATCAGCAGCGTGATCGCGGCGTACTGGCTCACCGTCTTCCACTTGGCGAGGCGCGAGGCCGGGACGATGACGCCGACGGACGCCGCGACCGCGCGGAGCCCCGTGACCGCCAGCTCACGGCCGACGATCACGACGACGATCCACGCGGCGAGCTTGTCGATGGCCAGCAGCGAGACGAGCGCGGCGGCGACGAGGAGCTTGTCGGCGATCGGATCGAGGAGCGTGCCGAGCGTCGTCACCTGGTTGCGCCGCCGCGCGACGACGCCGTCCGCCCAGTCCGTCATCGCCGCCAGGATGAAGATCGCCGCGGCGATCACCGCGTGCACGCGGAGGGACGAGATCAGGAACAGGATCAGCAGGGGCACCGCGACGATGCGCGTGAGGGTCAGGCCGATCGGCAGGTTCACGCGGCGGCTCCGTCCACGAGGCGGATCACCGCGGCCATTATCCGCGCCCCGAAACGACCTTGTCAACGCCGGGCAGGTAGCGCGGCACGAGCGACGTCGTGTCGAGGGCGAGGCAGGCCGTCACGTCGGCGCCGCGGCCGGACGCTTCGAGCCGGCGCGCCCACGGCGAGTCGACGGCGAGCCGCGCGACCCGGCCCGCGTAGCGCCGGCCCTCGGCGAGGGCCGCGAGGGCCGCCTGGCTCGGCGCCGCGCCCGGCGCGCGCGCCTGCACCCGCTCGACGAGGAACCCCGCGCACACGTGGTCCTCGAGCGAGCGGCGGCCGCGCTCGCCCGAGCACACCACCACGATGTCGCGCGCCTCCGCCGCGGCCCAGCCCGCCGCCGCGCTCAGGTTGACGAACGCGGCGACGCCGATCGCGTGCGCCCGGCGCGCCGCCAGGAGCGCGCGGGTGCCGTTGCTGGTCGTGAGCACGACGGTCCGGCCGGCCACCCGGTCCCGGGTGAACTCGAGGGGCGAGTTGCCGAGGTCGAAGCCGGCGATCGGCTCGCCCCCCTGCTCGCCCGCCAGGAGGGCGCCGTCGCGCGCCCGCCGCCGCGCCTCGTCGGGATCGGCGACGGGGGTGATGCCCGCGCAGCCGGCGGCGAGCGCCGCGATGATCGTGGTCGAGGCGCGGAGCACGTCCACGACGAGCGCCGTCGCGCCGCCGAGCCGGTCCGGGACGACCTCCTCGGCCGTGAGCACTACGTCCACACGCACGGCGCGGGTCAACCCGGGCGGTCGCGGAGGGCGCGGATCTTGAGCCGGAGGGCGTTGAGGCGGATGAAGCCCTCGGCGTCCCGCTGGCGGTAGACGGTATCGGCCTCGAACGTCGCGAAGTCGGTCCGGTACAGCGAGCGCGGCGACCGCCGGCCGAGCACGATGACGTTGCCCTTGTAGAGCTTCAGGCGCACGCCGCCGGTCACGTCCCGGGCGCACTCGTCCATGAGAGTCTGGAGCATCTGCCGCTCGGGTGAGAACCAGAAGCCGTAGTAGATCATCTCGGCGTACCGCGGCACGAGCGAGTCGCGCAGGTGGAGCACCTCGCGGTCGAGCGTGAGCGACTCGAGCGCGCGGCGCGCGCCGTGGAGGATGGTCCCGCCGGGCGTCTCGTAGACGCCCCGCGACTTCATGCCGACGAAGCGGTTCTCCACGAGGTCCACGCGCCCGACGCCGTGCTCGCCGCCCAGGCGGTTGAGCCGCGTCAGCAGCGCGACCGGCCCGAGCCGCGCGCCGTCGACCGCGACCGGGTTGCCCGCCTCGAACTCGATCTCGACGGGCACGGGCACGTCGGGCGCCGCCTCCGGGTCGTTCGTGAGCTGGAACATCTTCGCCGGCGGCTCGGCCCACGGGTCCTCGAGGACCCCGCCCTCGTAGGAGATGTGGAACAGGTTCCGGTCGGTGCTGTACGGCCGCTCCACCGTCACCGGCACCGGGATGTCGTGTCGCCGCGCGAACTCGATGAGCGCCGTGCGCGAGCCGAGGTCCCATTCCCGCCAGGGCGCGATCACGGTGAGGTGCGGCGCCAGCGCCGCGTAGGTCAGCTCGAAGCGGACCTGGTCGTTGCCCTTGCCGGTCGCGCCGTGGGCCACGGCGTCCGCGCCCTCCTTGGCGGCGATCTCCACCTGCGCGCGGGCGATCAGCGGGCGCGCGATCGAGGTGCCGAGCAGGTAAGCGCCCTCGTAGACCGCGTTCGCGCGCAGCATCGGGAAGATGAAGTCGCGCACGAACTCCTCGCGGAGGTCCACCACGTGGACGGCCGACGCCCCGGTGCGGAGCGCCTTCTCGCGGATCGGCACCAGCTCCTCGCCCTGGCCGAGGTCGGCGCAGAAGGCGACCACCTCGCAACCGTACCGCTCGATCAGCCAGCGCAGGATCACGGAGGTGTCGAGCCCGCCGGAGTACGCCAGGACGACGCGCTTCGGGCTAGACGTCATCGATCGAGCCACCGAGCAGGCTCAGGACCACGGCCTTCTGCGCGTGCAGCCGGTTCTCGGCCTGCTCGAGCACGATGGACCGCGGGCCGTCGAGCACCGCGTCGGTGATCTCCTCGCCCCGGTGCGCCGGCAGGCAGTGCATGACGAGCGCGCTCGGCTTGGCGACGCCGACCACCGCCTCGTTCACCTGGTAGCGGCCGAACGCCTCGAGGCGCCGCTCGCGCTCCGCCTCCTGCCCCATGCTGACCCAGACGTCGGTGTAGATCACGTCCGCGCCGGTCGCGGCCTTCCGCGGGTCCTCGGTCACCTCGAGCCGGCCGCCGAGCTTCCGCACCGCGGCCTGGACGCGCGCGTCGGGGGCGTAGCCGGGCGGGCACGCGACCACCAGCGAGGCGCCGAGGAGCGCGCCGAGCAGCAGGACGGAGTGGCAGACGTTGTTGCCGTCGCCGAGCCACGCCAGGCGCATCGTGCCGAAGTCCACGCCGCGCTCCCACAGCGTGAAGAAGTCGGCGAGCGCCTGGCAGGGGTGCTCCCCGTCGGAGAGCCCGTTGATGACCGGCACCGAGGCGTGGCGCGCGAGGGCCTCGATCGTCTCGTGCGAGTAGACGCGCGCGGCGATCCCGTCCACCCAGAGCGAGAGGTTCCGCGCCACGTCGAGCACCGACTCGCGCGTGCCGAGGCCGATCTCGTGGCCCGAGAGGTGCACGGCCCGCCCGCCCAGCTGGACGATGCCGACCTCGAAGGTCACGCGCGTCCGGAGCGAGGGCTTCTCGAAGATGAGCGCGAGCGTCCGGCCCGCGAGCGGCGTGCCCCGGCGGCCCGCCTTCCAGCGCTGCTTGAGGTCGGCCGCCAGCGCGAACAGCTGGAGCGCCGCGTCGCGCGTCAGGTCCGCGGAGGACAGGAAGTGGCGCATCACGCCTTGGGCGCGAGTGCGCGGCCGATGATCTCGAGCGCCCGGTCGCAGTCGCGCGCCTCGACGATGAGCGGCGGCGCGAGCCGCAGCACCCGCTCGCCCGCTGAGAGGACGAGGAGGCCGGCGTCGCGGCAGGCGTCCACGATGGGCGCGACCGGCCGGTCGAGCTCGACGCCGATCAGGAGGCCGCGCCCGCGGACCTCCTTCACGCCCGCGGGCGCCGCGGCGAGCCGGCGCAGCCCGTCCATCAGGTGGCGCCCGAGCTTCGCCGCGCGCTCGGGGATCTTCTCCTCGATCACCGTCTGCATGGTCGCGAGGGCCACCGAGGTCACGAACGGCGTCCCGCCGAAGGTCGAGCCGTGGGTCCCGGGCCCGAGGGCGCGCGCGATCTCGTCGCGCGTCAGCATCGCGCCGATCGGCACGCCGTTGGCGAGCGCCTTCGCGAGCGTCATGATGTCGGGCTCGATCCCGGCGTGCTCGTACGCCCAGAGCCGGCCCGTCCGCCCGACGCCGGTCTGGATCTCGTCGAGGATCAGGAGCGCCCCCGAGGCGTCGCAGAGCTTGCGGAGCCCGGGCAGGTAGTCGTCGTCGGGCACGTTCACGCCGCCCTCGCCCTGGATCGGCTCGACGAGGACCGCGGCGGTCCGGTTGTCGATCGCGCGCTCCATCGCGCGCAGGTCGTTGTAGGGCACGTGCTTGAACCCGGGGACCAGCGGCTCGAAGCCGTGGGAGTACTTCTCCTGGCCCGTCGCCGTGACCGTGGCGAAGGTCCGGCCGTGGAACGAGTTCCGCGTGGCGATGATCTCGTAGCGGTCGGTGGCGTGGCGCTCCTTCGCGTACTTGCGCGCGAGCTTGAGCGCCGCCTCGTTGGCCTCGGCGCCCGAGTTGCCGAAGAAGACGCGATCGGCGAACGAGTGCTCGCAGAGGAGCTTCGCCAGGTGGATCTGGGGCGCCGTGTAGTAGAGATTCGACACGTGCAGGAGCGTCGCCGCCGCCTCGCGGATGGCGCCCGTCACGCGCGGATGGCAGTGGCCGAGCGAGGCGACCGCGATGCCCGCGCCGAAGTCGAGGTACTCCTTGCCGTCCGAGTCCCACACGCGCGCGCCGTCGCCACGCACGAGGCAGATCGGGGCCCGCGAGTAGTTCGGGGTGTGGTACTTCGCCGCCCACGCCATGAGCTGCTTGGTGTCCATGCCTGCCCCGCCCTTCCTAGAGAACGATCTCGGTGCCGATGCCTTCGCGCGTGAAGAGCTCGAGGAGGATCGCGTGGGGCACCCGGCCGTCGAGGATGTGCGCCTTCGACGTTCCGCCCTCGAGCGCCCGCAGCGACGACTCGACCTTCGGCAGCATCCCCCCCTCGATCACGCCGGCGCCCATGAGGCGCTCGGCCTCCTTGCGCGAGAGGGTGCTGATCAGGCGCTGCCGGCTGTCGAGGATCCCCTGGACGTCGGTGAGGTGGATCAGCTTCTCGGCGCCGAGCGCCGCCGCGATCTCGCCCGCGACCAGATCGGCGTTGATGTTGTAGGTCTCGCCCCCGCTCCCGACGCCGACCGGCGCGATCACCGGGATGAACCCGGCGTCCTCGAGGAGGCGGATGGGCTCGGTGTTGACCGCCTCGACCTCGCCGACCAGGCCGATGTCCACCTCCTCGCCGCTCGCGAGCCGGTGGCCGCGCCGGCGCGCGCGGAGGAGTCCCGCGTCCTTCCCCGAGAGGCCGACGGCCTTGCCGCCGTGCTGGCCGATGAGCCCGACGATTTCCTTGTTGATCTTGCCGACGAGCACCATCTCGACGATCTCGACCGTCTCGGCGTCGGTCACCCGCATGCCGCCGACGAAGCGCGGCTCCTTGCCGAGCCGCTTCATCAGCGCGCCGATCTGGGGCCCGCCGCCGTGGACGATCACGGGCTTGATGCCGACGAAGCGCAGCAGGATCACGTCGAGCGCGAAGGGCTCTTTGAGATCGGCGCGGTCCATCGCGGCGCCGCCGTACTTGATGACGACGGTCTTGCCGCGGAACTCCCGGATGTACGGGAGCGCCTCGAGCAGGACCTCCGCGCTCTGCCGCGGCTCGGTCACAGGATGTACCTCGACAGGTCCTGATCCCGCGTGATGTCGCTCAGGCGCGCGTGGACGTAGCCCGCGTCGATCGTGAGCTCCTTGCCGGGCAGGTCGGGGGCGTTGAAGGAGATCTCCTCGAGGAGCTTCTCCATGACCGTGTACAGGCGCCGCGCGCCGATGTTCTCCGTGCTCGCGTTCACCTTCATCGCGATCTCCGCGATCGCCTCCACCGCCTCCGGCGCGAACCGGAGGGCGACCCGCTCCGTCCGGAGGAGCTCCGTGTACTGCCTGAGCAGCGCGTTCTGAGGTTCCGTCAGAATGCGGACGAAATCCTCGCGCGTCAAGGGGTCGAGCTCGACCCGGATCGGGAAGCGCCCCTGGAGCTCGGGGATCAGGTCCGAGGGCTTGGCGACGTGGAAGGCGCCGGCGGCGATGAACAGGACGTGGTCGGTGCGGACCACCCCGTACTTCGTCGTCACGGCCGAGCCCTCGACGATGGGCAGGAGGTCGCGCTGGACGCCCTCCCGCGAGACGTCCGGACCGTGGCCCGCCTCGCGCCCGGCGATCTTGTCGAGCTCGTCGAGGAAGACGATGCCGGAGTTCTCCGCCTTCCTGATAGCCTGCGCGACGACCTCCTCCATGTCCACGAGCTTCTGCGCCTCCTCCTGGACGAGGAGCCGGCGCGCCTCCGCGATCCTCACCCGGCGCTTCCGGGTCCGCGTGGGCATGAGGTTCGAGAGCATGTCCTTGATGTGGATCCCCATCTCCTCGAGCCCCTGGCCGGAGAGGACCTCGATCGTCGGGATCGTCTGCTGCTGGGTCTCGAGCTCCACCATCCGCTCGTCGAGCCGGCCCGCCCGGAGCTGGGCCCGCAGCTTCTCCTTCGTCGCCTCCCGCGAGGCGTCCGGCGCGACCTCCTCGAGCGAGCTCGACGAGAAGGGCTCCTGACTGCGCCGGGGGAGCAGGAGGTCGAGGAGGCGCTCCTCGGCGAGCTCGGTCGCCTTTTCCGTGACGCGCCCCATCATCTCGGCCTTCACCATGTTGACCGAGAGCTCGGTCAGGTCGCGGACCATCGACTCGACGTCGCGGCCGACGTAGCCGACCTCCGTGTACTTGGACGCCTCGACCTTCAGGAAGGGCGCCTGGGCGAGCTTCGCCAGGCGGCGCGCGATCTCCGTCTTTCCGACGCCGGTCGGCCCGATCATGATGATGTTCTTCGGCGCGACCTCGTCGCGGAGCTCGGGCGGCAGGTTCTGGCGCCGCCAGCGGTTCCGGAGGGCGACCGCGACGGCGCGCTTGGCGCGCTCCTGGCCGACGACGTAGCGGTCGAGCTCGGCGACGATCTGCGCGGGCGTCAGCGCGAGATCGGTCATTGTAGCGGGGACCGCGAGGCCGGTGACACTCGGGGCGTGCCCTGATCCAGGTGCGCGGCGGCTGCGTTCCGCATGGCGCGATACGCCGACATCACAGGACCTCGACGGTGATGCGCTCGTTCGTGTACACGCAGATCGTCGCGGCGATCCGCATCGCCTCCGTCACGATCGCCTTGGCGTCGAGGTCGCCGTGGGCGACGAGCGCGCGCGCGGCCGCGAGCGCGTACGGGCCGCCGGAGCCGATGCCGATCAGCCCGTCGTCGGGCTCGATCACATCGCCGGTGCCCGAGAGGATGAACGACTGTTCGCGGTCGGCCACGGCCAGGAGCGCCTCGAGCCGGCGCAGCACCCGGTCGTTCCGCCAGTCCTTGGCGAGCTCCACCGCGGCGCGCGCGAGGCTGCCGCGGTGCTCGTCGAGCTTCGCCTCGAAGCGGGCGAAGAGCGTGAAGGCGTCGGCGGCGGTGCCGGCAAACCCGGCGAGGATCCGGTCGTGGTAGAGCTTGCGCACCTTGCGGGCGCCGTGCTTGACGATCGTGTCGCCGATCGAGACCTGGCCGTCGCCGGCGAGGGCGACCTGGCCGCGGTGGCGGACCGCGAGGATGGTCGTGGCGTGGACGCGCGGCATGCCGCGGCTCAGGCGCGCGCGCGGGCGCGCGGGTGGGCGGCGTCGTAGACGCGCATCAGCTGGGCGGTGCCGACGTGGGTGTAGCGCTGCGTCGTCGAGAGCCGGCTGTGGCCGAGGAGCTCCTGGATCGCCCGGAGGTCGGCGCCCGCGTCGAGCAGATGCGTGGCAAACGTGTGCCGGAGCGTGTGGGGGCTCACGCGCCGCGTGATCCCGGCGGCCGCGGCGCTCCGGCGGACGATCTCGTGGATCGCGCGCGGGGTCAGCCGGCCGCCGCGCCGGTTCGTGAAGAGCGGTCCGCGGGCCGCCGCGCGCTCCCCGAGGTAGGCCTCGAGCGCCCGGGCCGCGGCGCCGCCGAAGGGGACGATCCGCTCCTTCCTCCCCTTGCCGAGGACGCGCACCGTCCGTCCCGAGCGGTCCACCGCGTCGAGGTCGAGGCCGGCGAGCTCCGAGACGCGGAGCCCCGTGGCGTAGAGCAGCTCGAGGATCGCGAGGTCGCGCGCGCGCGCCGCGCCCGCGAGAGCCCGGCCCTCGACGAGCGCCGTCGCCTCGTCGAGGGGCAGGAACGACACGAGCTTCCTGGGGAGCCGCGGCCCGCGCACCTCCCGGGCGGCGTTCCGCCGGAGCGCGCCCCGCCGGACGAGGAAGCGGAACCAGCTGCGGAGCGCGGCGAGCTTGCGCCCCACGGACGCGGGTTCGAGCCGGCGCGCGTGCAGGTGCGCGAGGTACGCGCGGACGGTGCGCGGGTCCACCGCGTCGAGCGGGGTGTCCCGGCCCACGAAACGTCCGAACTCCACGAGATCGCTCCGGTAGCTCCTGAGCGTGTGCGGCGACGCGTCCTTCTCGAGCGAGAGGTAGCGCAGGAACGCCGACAGCGGGTCCTTCATGCGACCGTGGACTCGACCTCCCGCTCGAAGTCGCACCCCTCCCGCGCGCACCGCCGGATCACGCGACCGCGCACGGCGCGCTCGGTCGTGAACGGGGCCTCGCACTTCGGGCAGGGCTCCGGCACGGGCCGCTGCCAGACGACGAACGTGCAGCTCGGGTACGCCGAGCAGCCGTAGAAGACGCGCCCGCGCCGGGAGTGCCGTTCCGCGAGCTGGCCGGAGCAGCCGGGCTCGGGGCACGCGATGCCGAGCGTGACGGGCTTCGTGGTCTTGCACTCGGGATAGCCCGAGCAGGCGATGAACTTGCCGAAGCGCCCGTACTTGAGCACCATCGGCTTGCCGCAGGTCGGGCACGCCTCGCCCGTCGGCTGGTCCTCGGCCCGCACGCTGCCGTCGAGGTTGCGGGTGTACCGGCAGCCCGGGTAGCCCGAGCACGCGAGGAACATGCCGAAGCGGCCGCGGCGGCGCAGCAGCTCCTCGCCGCACTCGGGGCACACCTCGCCCGTCGGCTCGCCCTTCTTCTCGCTGCCCATCTCCTTCTTCGCGCGCGCCAGGTCCTTCTTGAACGGGTCCCAGAACTCCTGCACGGTCTGGACCCACGTGCGCTCGCCCTCCTCGACCTTGTCGAGGTGGTCCTCCATCTGCGCGGTGAACTCGACGTCCATGATCTCGGGGAAGTACGGCTTGAGCTTGTCGGTCACCGCCATGCCGAGCTCCGTCGGCACGAGGGCCTTGCGGTCGCGGCGCACGTACCCGCGCTCGTTGATGATCGTGCCGAGGATCGACGCGTACGTGGACGGCCGCCCGATGCCGAGCTCTTCGAGCGCCTTGATGAGCGAAGCCTCGGTGTAGCGCGGCGGCGGCTGGGTGAAGTGCTGCTTGGGCTCGAGCTGCCGCAGGCGCAGGACCTCGCCTTCGCGGAGCTGCGGCACCGCGCCCTCGCCGTCCTCGTCGCTCGGGACCTCGTCCTCGCGGCTCTCCTCGTAGACCGCCGTGAAGCCCTTGAACTTGAGCGTCGCGCCCTGCGCGCGGAAGAGGCAGCGGCCGGCCTCGATGTCCGCGCTCACGGTGTCGTAGACCGCCGGCATCATCTGGCTCGCGAGGAACCGCTCCCAGATCAGCCGGTAGAGCGCGAGCTGCTCCGGCCGCAGGAACTGCGCGATGCTCTTCGGATCGTGGCCCACGTCCGAGGGCCGGACCGCCTCGTGCGCCTCCTGGGCGCTCCCGCGCGAGCGGTAGGCGGGCGGCGCCTCGGGCACGTACTCGCCACCGAGGCGGCCCGTGATCCACCGGCGCGCCTCCTCCTGCGCCTCCCGCGCCACGCGGACCGAGTCGGTGCGCATGTACGTGATGAGGCCCTCGGGACCCGCGTCGCCGAGGGCGATGCCCTCGTAGAGCTGCTGGGCGATCGTCATCGTCCGCTTCGCCGTGAAGCCGAGCTTGCGGCCCGCCTCCTGCTGGAGGGTCGACGTGATGAACGGCGGCGCGGGGTTCCGGCGGCGCTCGCCCCGGGTGACCGACTTCACCACGTACGACACGCCGCGGAGCGACGCGATCAGCGCCTGGGCCTCGGCCTCGCCGGCGATGCTCGCCTTCTCGCCGCCGACCTCCTTGAGGGTCGCGACGAACTCGGGCGGCAGCGCCGCCGCGAGGCGGGCGTGGAGCGACCAGTACTCGACGGGCACGAACGCCAGGATCTCGCGCTCGCGGTCCACGATGAGCCGCACGGTGACCGACTGCACGCGGCCGGCGGACAGGCCCCGCTGGACCTTCTCCCAGAGGAGCGGCGAGAGGCTGTAGCCCACGAGCCGGTCGAGAACGCGCCGCGCCTGCTGCGCGTCCACGAGCTTCAGGTCGATCTTCCCCGGCTTCGCGAACGCCGCCCTCACGGCGCGCTCGGTGATCTCGTTGAAGGTGATCCGGTGCACGTTCTTCTTGTCGACGCCGAGCTCCTGCGCGAGGTGCCAGCCGATCGCCTCGCCCTCGCGGTCGGGGTCGGTCGCGACGTAGAGCGCGTCCACCTTCTCGGCCGCCTTCTTCAGCTCCTCGAGGACCTTCTTCTTCGCCGGCGCGACGACGTACTTCGGCTTGAACCCCTTCTTCGTGTCCACGCCCAGCTGCGACTTGGGCAGGTCGCGCACGTGGCCCATCGAGGCCTTGACGATGAAGTGCGAGTCCAGATACTTCTGGATCGTCTTCACCTTCGTGGGCGACTCCACCACCACCAACGATCGCTTGGCCACTACGCTCTCCTCGCTCCCATCGCACTCGAGACCCATCGCTGTCCCGCGAGCTGCCGGACCCGGCCGTCGAGCTCGAGGGTCACGAGCGTCGCCGCGGCGCGTGCGGGATCGAACCCGCCGCGCGCGATCAGCTGCTCGATGTGCTGGGGCTCGTCCGGCGTCAGGAGCCCGAGCATCCGGCCCTCGTCACTCTCCGGTGCAGGCGCCGCCGCGTCGCACTCGTGCGTCGCACTGCTTCGCACCGCACGCCTCCACCGTTCCGGTAATTCTGACACGATGTCCTGCCAACAAGAAATCAGTTTAGCACCGTCCTGAATGAGCCGGTTCGTTCCGGCCGACAGCTCGGAGGTGATTCGGCCTGGAATGGCGAACACTTCGCGGCCAAGATCGCCCGCGAAACCGGCGGTGATCAGGGCGCCGCTCCGCTCCGCCGCCTCGACCACGAGGACGCCCAGCGTGAGCCCGGCCAGCGTGCGGTTGCGGGCCGGAAAGTGGCCCGGCAGCGCGGGCATCCCCGGCGCGAACTGGGACAGGAGCGCGCCCCGCGCCGCGATCTCGCGGGCGAGCCCGCGGTTCTCGGCCGGATAGACGACGTCGATGCCGCACCCGAGCACCGCGAGCGTCCGGCCACCCGCCGCGAGCGCGCCGCGATGCGCGGCGCTGTCGATCCCCCGCGCGAGGCCGCTCACGATCGTCACGCCGCGCGCGGCGAGCTCGCCGGCGATCCGCTCGGCCGTCGCGAGACCGTACGGCGTCGCGCGGCGCGCGCCCACGATGGCGATCGCCAGCGCGTCCTCCGCGCCGAGCGTGCCGCGCACCCACAGTGCGGGCGGCGACGGGACGACGCCGAGCAGCTTGGGATATCCGGGGGCGCCGGGCTCGAGCGGGCGCATGGCGGTACGAGCCCCAGGACGTCGCGGGGCTGGGGCCCCGCCGGCCGAGGCGAGGGGCTTCATCGGAGCACGGCTACACCACGCGGGCGGGGCTCCGCAAGAGAGTCCGGACGGATACGCCGCGGGCGCCGCGGCTAGCGTGCGGCGTGCTTGCGGAGGAGCGTCCGCGCGGTCCGCGCGGCCTCGGTGCCCGCGTACTCGCGCACGACCCTCTGCCACGTCGCGCGAGCGCGCCGCGGGTCGCGCAGGCTCCACTGGCACAGGCCGACCTTCACGAGCGCGTCGGGGACCTTGGCGGCGCGCATCTCGATCACCTTCTGGAACTCGAGGAGCGCCTGCCGGTAGTCCCGCTGGACGTAGTAGGCCTCGCCGATCCAGTACTGCGCGTTGGCCGCCAGCGGATGCCCGCGATGCGTGCCGATGAAGTCGGTCAGGTCGAGCACCGCCTGGCCGTACTCGCGCGCGTGGAACGTCGCCAGGGCCGCCGCGTACACCTGCTGCGCCGGGCGCGGCTCGGCGCGTTTCTGCGCCGGCGCGGGCGGCGCGGGCGGCGCCGGGGGCGCGGCGGGCGCCGCCGGCGGGGCCGGCGCGACGGCCGGCGGACGCGGCTCCGCGAGCGCGCGGGCCTTCTTGATCTCCTCCTCGGCGGTGTCCAGGCGCGCGCCGAGCCGCGCGAGCTCGTCGCGGACTTCCCGCACGCCCGCGGTGAGCTCGAGCACCCGCGCGTCGAGCGCCTCGAGGTCGCGGCCCGCCTGGGACAGATCGCGGGCCGTGGCGGCCTGGGCGGCGCGGGCGGCGGTGAGATCGGAGCGGAGCGCGGCGACGTCGGTCCGGAGGCGGTTCACCGTGCCTCGGCTGGCGCAGCCGGTCGCGAGGAGAGCCAGGACGGCCAGCACGCCGAGGGCGCGGTTCATCCGCGCCGACCCTAGCACGCGCCCGAAAACGAAGTCAACGGTCCGGCGCGTTTTCCGCGCGCGGCTCGAGGCCGCGCAGCACGATCACCTCCACCATCCCGCCCGCCGGGATCTCGGTGTCGGGTGAGACCACCGCGAGCCCGTCGGCGAGCACCATCGAGCGCAGGATTCCGGAACCCTGGTCGCCCGTGAGCCGGGCGCCCCAGCCGTCGCGGTCGCGCGAGAGCGTCACGCGCAGGTACCCGCGCCGCGCGCCGGGGTTGCCGATGGGCCCCTGCGCCCGCGCCACGATGCGGGGCCTCGCCGTCGCCGCGCACCCCAGCATCCGCCGGAGCGCCGGACGGACGAAGAGCTCGAACGTCACCATCGCCGACACGGGGTTGCCCGGCAGCCCGAAGACGGGCCGGCCACCGAGCGAGCCGAAGGTGATCGGCTTACCGGGGCGCATCGAGACCTTCCAGAGGTGGAGCTCGGCGCCGCTCCGCTGGAGGGCCTCGCGCACCAGGTCGAGCTCGCCGACCGAGACGCCGGCCGAGGACACGAGGACGTCCGCGGACGCCGCCCAGCCGAGGCGCTCGACGATCGCCTCGAGGCGGTCGGGCACGACGCCCAGGCTCACGGGCTCGGCGCCGGCCTCGAGCGTCTGGGCCATCAGCGAGTAGGTGTTCGTGTTCGGGATCTGGCCCGGCCGAGGGACCGTGCCGAGCTCGGCGAGCTCGTTGCCGGTCGACAGGATCGCGACGCGCGGGCGGCGGTGGACGCGGACCCGGGCGTAGCCGAGCGTGGCGAGAAGCCCCACCTCCGCCGGGCCCGCCGGCTGCCCCGGCGCCACGACGACGTCCCCGGCGCGCACGTCCTCCCCCGCGGGCCGCACGTAGGCGCCGCGATCGACGCGGCCGCGGACCGCGATCCGGTCGCCGTCGGCGCCCACGTCTTCCTGGGGCACGACGGCGTCCGCGCCCGCGGGCAGCGGGGCGCCGGTGAAGATCCGCATCGCCTCCCCCGCGTGGAGCGCGCGCGACGGCATGTCGCCCGCGATCACACGCCCGACGACGGCCAGCTCGGCGCCGCCCGCCCGCGTGTCTTCGGCGCGGATGGCGTAGCCGTCCATCGACGAGTTGGGCCACGGCGGGAGCTCGCGGCGCGCGACGATCGGCTCGGCCAGCACGCGGCCGAGCGCGCCCAGGACGTCCACCTGCTCGGTCCCGAGGGGACGGACGCGCGACAGGATCTGCGCCAGCGCCTCTTCGACGCTCAGCATATGGCTATTGTAGCGGGCGCCGCCCGCGGGTCTAGTGGCAGGGCGAGCCGCAGCACGGCCTGGGGCCGGGGCCCCAGCGTGCGAGGCGAGCGAAATCTAATGATGCCCCGTGTGGGGCAGGTTCAGGACGGGCTTGTAGCGGTTGAAGAAGCCGCGGCGGCAGAGCACGAAGAGCGCGAGGAAGCCGAGCGTGATCGCCGCGTCGCGCGCCCGGAACGGCAGGCGCGCCGCGGCCGAGACCGAGGGGAACACGACGAACACGCGCTCGAGGAAGATCGCGAAGAGGCCGAAGAGCGCGACGACGACGAGGGGCGCGTGCCGCTGCGGCGGCCGGCCCGTGAGACGCTTCACCAGGTACGCGAACGGGATCAGCCAGCCGACGACGAAGACGACCCACGCGAGCGTGAGCCAGGGCTGGGCGAAGAAGCGCTTGACGAAGAAGCGGGTCTCGACGGGCACGTTGCCGTACCAGATCACGAGGTACTGCGACCAGAAGAAGTACATCCACATGATCGAGATCGCGAACTGGAGCTTCGCGACGTCCTGGATCGCCGCGGGCGGGATGGACGCCTGGCCGCGCGCGTTCGCGCGGACCGACAGGATCGAGAGCAGGCAGAGCGCCGTGTAGAGGGACGTCACGACGAAGTACCCGCCGAAGAGGCCGCTGTACCACATCGGCTCCAGCGACATCACGAGGTCGAAGCCCCAGAGCGAGACCACGACGACCCAGAGGACGAGGAGCACGACCGCGAGTCGGTTCCGTCGCGCGCGCTCCCGCTCGTCGTCCGGCGGCACGGCGTCCCGGAGCAGCGCCGTGACGAAGAGCAGGGCGACGAGGAAGAGCGCGCCCGTGCCGATCCACGTCCGCGACCAGAAGAAGCCCCAGGTGAGCCAGGGCTCCTTGACCGGGATCGGCGTCGTCACCCACGGGTACAGCGTCACGCCGCCCAGGCTCAGGAGCAGGAAGAGCACGAACGCGACCGGCAGGAAGCCCGACGTCGTGAGGGCGAGCCGCCGGACGCTCGGCGACCAGCGCGCCTCGGTGAGCTGCATCATCGCGGCGATCGCGGGCCCCGTCACGGCGAGCCCGGACCAGAAGACCAGGTTCACGAGGTAGATCGACCACACCTGGGCGGCGTCCGCGGAGCGCGCGCCCGTCAGGAAGGCGATCGCGCCGGCGGCCACGACGAGACCCCAGACGACCGTCATTTCTGCGCCACGGCCCGGAGGAAGTTCACGATGTGCCAGGCCTCTTCCGAGGAGAGCGCCTCGCCGTAGGCCGGCATCACCGCGCCGCCGACGACGATGTAGCTGTGCCAGTACCCGTCGGTCCGCTGCTTCTGGAGGTCCGCGCTCGTGAGGTCGGGCGTCGGGATGAACTTCGTCGCGACCGGTCCCGTCACGCCGCCCTTCGCCTCGGGCCCGTGGCAGGGCACGCAGAACGTCGCAAAGCGCTCGCGGCCGATCGCGATCGACGCCGGCGACGCCTTCACCGGGTTCGGCTGCTTCGCCGCGACGTCGCGCTGCTCCCGCGGGATGACGAGCGCACCGCCGCGCGAGACCACGCCGCGGGGCATCGCGAACACGCGCTCGCCGGGCACGATCCTGGGGGTCTGGGTCATGTCGTCGCTCCAGCGGACCGCCACCGCCGCGCCCATCAGCCCGCCCGCCACGGCGACGACGAGGAGCATGAAGACGAAGACGTATTTCACGCCCGCACGTCCTCGGCGCCGGCCGTTCGGAGGATCTCGCGCACGGACCCGCCGCGGCCGGGCGCCACGTGGACCGCGACGCCGAAGCGGTCGTTCGTGAAGCGCGGATCGAAGGCGGCGCTCGGCCGGAACCGCGGCAGCCGCGCGAGCAGCGCCATGCCGATCACCGTCGCGACGCCGCCGAAGAGGACCATCAGCTCGAACGCGATGATGAAAAACGGCGGCAGCGACGAGCCCACGATGCCGTCGGGACCGAACTGGAAATACTTGCCCCCGGTGACGAGCCCCCACACGAGCGACGTCCAGATGGTCAGCAGGAAGGCCGAGGCGATCCCGGTGAGGCCGCCGACCAGCGTGAAGAGGCGCACGCGACTGAGGGGGCGGTCGCGCTCGAGCACCTCCTCGATCTCGTGGATCGGGACGGGCGTGTAGACCGTCAGGTCGTGATAGCCCTTTGCCCTGAGATCCTCGAGTGCGCGGACCGTCGTGTCCACGTGGGCGAAGACGCCGAGGATCGTCTCAGTGGTGGCCGGCATGGCTCCGGTCCCTCATGGGCAGGGGGATCGTCTCCTTCACCTCGACGATCGAGAGCGACGGCATGAGCTTGATGAAGCCGAGGAACAAGAAGAAGAAGAACGCGAAGCTGCCGATGACGATCATCGTGTCGGTCGGGCTCGGATAGAAGATGCCCCACGTGTACGGGTAGAAGTCGTGGCCGAGGGACGGGACGATGATGTTGAACCGCTCGAACCACATGCCGATCAGGACGAGGATCGAGACCACGTAGAGGATCGTCGGGCTCGTCCGGGCCTTCTTCCAGAAGAGGATCAGCGGCGCGACGCAGTTGCAGAAGTACATGAGCCACAGGGCCCACGCGTAGGACTTCGTGACCTTCCAGAAGAGCGAGGCCTTCTCGATCTCGTCGCCGCTGTAGATCGTCGTGAAGATCTCGCAGACGTAGAAGTAGGTCAGCACGAGGCCCGTCACGAGGATCAGCTTCCCCATCGCGTCCAGGTGCTTCTCCTGGATGTAGGGGTGGAGCTTGAAGAAGTGCCGCATCGGCAGGACCAGGATCAGCACCATGGCGAAGCCCGAGAAGATGGCGCCGTCGACGAAGAACGGGGCGAAGAGCGTCGAGTGCCAGCCCGGGACGAGCGCCATCGCGAAGTCCCACGACACGACGCTGTGCACCGACAGCACCAGCGGCGTGGCGAGCGCGGCGAGCAGCCCGTAGGCGCGCCGGTAGTGGCGCCACTGCGAGTCGGCGCCCTCCCAGCCGAGCGCGAGCATCCCGT
>WNFB01000910.1_pt1 | contig 25034 bp, 25 predicted proteins | sample 5400501 | NCBI WGS metagenome assembly WNFB01 (sample SAMN13153341, study PRJNA577476) | soil metagenome | isolation source: 200 cm saprolite under Douglas fir tree site 2 hole 1 | place: USA:California | collected 2015-04-18 | reverse complement strand
CTACCGGGAGGTCATCCGCAGCGTCAGCAAGACCCGCGGATTCGCCATCCCGACCAAGGAATCCTTTCTTCATGAGGTTGGGCCGGAGGGAGCGCTCTACGTGGGGTCGCCAGAGACCGTCGCCCAGAAAATCGCTGCACATCTCACCGCTCTCGGCGCGACCCGCTTCGACCTGAAATACGGTATGGGAGGTCTCTCGCATCAAGCCCTCATGACCACTATCGAGCTGTACGGCACACAAGTGGTCCCCCGCGTTCGCGAACTCCTGGTGTAAGCGCAAGGTCGCCGCTCTCATCGACGGGATCGAAGCGCGGGCTGACCTGGTAATTGCGCTGAATGATCGAACGAAAATACTGGGCTGAGGGCCATCGCGTCGAACTTTCAGCGCAATTTTCTGAGGGTGAAGGTTCGACTTCGTCGGCAGACGCAATATATGCTTCATAGAGATGTTTCAAGTCGATTTTGAAGCATATTGTGCCTCTTGTTTCTAGCAAAAACGCGGTGATTCTGGTTTTTCTCAGTCAGAAATGCACTCAAAGGAGGTTCGATTCTGTCCTGTTTCCAGGTTATACTGAAAGAAAGCAATCAATCAGATGGCTTTCACAGAAGAGAAGGGAAAAACTCCTATGAGCGACATACACACATTGCGAGGACTCACCACGGTCAGTTTTTACGCGGCTGATCTCGCGGCGGCAAAGAAGTGGTACGCTGAGCTATTGGGTATCGACCCATACTTCGAAGTTCCGGGATATATAGAGTTTCGCCTCGGCGACTACCAGCACGAGCTGGGCGTGATCGATAGCCGCTACGCGCCCACCGGTTCGGCGACCGGCCCGGCGGGCGCTGTCGTGTACTGGCACGTCGACGATGTGACGGCAACTCTTGAGAAGCTGGTGTCTCTGGGAGCGAAAGAGCACCAGGCCCCCACAGACCGTGGCGAGGGGTTCGTCACTGCTTCCGTGGTCGACCCGTTTGGGAACATCCTAGGCATCATGTATAACCAACACTACCTGCAAGTTCTGGACTCGGCCAAGAAAGCATGACTCGCACCTAGATCACATACGTGTGATTTGTCTCAAAATTCTGCGTGAGCGGGTTTTTGACAATGCTGTGGGTGGCCTCCACTCTTTTTGAGGCCAGAGCCACCCACAGCATTGTCCTGATGCCGCCCGTGGGTGAGAGCTGCGCATGGGCCGGGTTGCTGTTGCAGCGGAGGAGCACCACGCCTGCGGGCGGGGAGTGGCAAGAGGAAAGCAGCCAGCAAAGCGTCAGACGCGCCCGATGACGGTGTCGCCAATGTGTGAGACAAGGGTTCTCAGGTCTGCTGCGCCGATCCCGTCTGGGGGCCAGATGATGAGCCGGTCAACGCCGAGGTCAGCGTACTGTCTGGCACGCTCCAGAGTAATAGTTCCCGCAGGCGGGGTAACACTGATCTCAAGCTTGCCGAGTTCCTGGGGACGGTTGTAGCGTTTGAGAGCGTCGGCGATCCCTGCCAGAGAGCCGGTCAGAGAGCGAGCCTTCCCATTGAGACCAATCGCGAAGCCATACCAGCCAGTTGCCTGCTCGACGGCGCGACGGTAGGCGGGCGGAGTATGCCCACCGACCACCACCGGGATGCTGCGCTGCGGACGGGGATGAGCCTGGACATGCTCGAAGGAGATAAAGCGGCCATGATAGGCTGGTTGCGGCTGCGTCCAGATGGCTCGCATGGCTGCCAGGTAGTCGTCAGTGCGCGTGCCTCGCTCTCTAAAGGGGATGCCCAGTGCGCGGAACTCGGGCTCCAGATAGCCGGCGCCGATGCCAAAGATCAGGCGTCCGCCCGAGAGTTCATCCAGGCTGGCAAGCTCTTTCGCCAGAACAAGCGGATTGCGCTGAGGCAGAATGATAATCCCTGTCCCCAGAAGGATCTGGCGCGTGTGGGCGGCGAGAAAGGTCAGGGCGATCATTGGATCGAGAATGCGATCGTGGGAACCCATGGGCGAGGGAGGCTCCTGTGGATCAGGGAGCACCACATGCTCTCCCGCCCACAACGACTCAAATCCAGCGGCCTCGGCAAGCTGAGCAATTTCCACGGCAGTCTCGGGATAGCTGCATGCATAACTATTCACAGAAAACAGGCCAAACTTCAAGGTTGTCTCTCTTTCTCTTCTGAAACATCAAAACCTCACGGCTCAAGTGTAGTATAGCAGGTACTGCACAGTCTAGAGGTTTTCCGGCGCGATGAAAGAAGGAATTACACGATTCTGACGATAGGCTTACGCTGCCTTGCAAGGTATATTTATAGCATTACCCAAAATCTCATGCTGGCAAGACTTAGAGATCATGGCGTTGTATAATGTAACGGAAGAATTGTTACCTTAGGAGGAGGAATCTTATGCTGTGTCCAAGCTGCCGCGCGGAATGCCTGGCAGATGATGTGTATTGTCAACGCTGCGGAGCTGATCTGAAGTCGTCTTCTCAAAGCCTTGTGCCAGCACAGGCAAATCTTCCAACTATCCTGCACCATCCGCAATTACCGCGCCTGGCGGCTGGCGTAGGCGCTCTTGCCGTGGGGTTCGGCTTGGAGTTGGTGCGCCGTAACCTGGTGGCTCGTATGATGCGCTCTCCCCGTGCATCCACAAGCTATGTGCCTGCACCGGCATTCGACGCGCTACGAGATGTATTCTCACTGCAAGGCGACAAAACAATGAAATTGCCTAAAGGCTATGAGATACATGAAACAGCCGTGTATCTGAAGCGTGTGATCCGCCGGGTAGAGTGAAGTGGGGAGAGCGAACGTATGGCTTTATTGCTGCGTGAAGGGGAGGTGTTTTCTCTTCTAGCGATGCCTGATGCCATCATGGTGTTGGAGCAGGCTTTCAGCGCGTGGGCACAAGGAAACGCTGTGAATCGTCCTCGAACACGCATAGTGCAGGCAAATGGTGTAATGCATATGCTTGCTGCTGCCGTACCCACGTTAGGTGCAGTAGGATTCAAGACCTACACCGTATTTCGATCAGGCCTGCGCTCTGTGGTGATGCTTTTTAGTGCGCAGGACGGGCACCTGATGGCTGTCATTGAGGCCGATTGGCTTGGGCGTATGCGCACCGGTGCAACGAGTGGGCTGGCAACCAAGTACCTGGCAGTCCCAGATGCATCGCTGGTGGGCCTCATTGGTGCGGGTAAGCAGGCAGCTACGCAATTGATGGGAGTATGCGCGGTACGCCCGGTGAAAACGGTGTATGTTTATAGCCGCCGCCTGCCGGAATGCGAAAAGTTCTGTAATGAAATGACGCGCAGGCTCTCTCTTGAAGTCAGGCCGGTTGCAAGCCCACGGCAGGCTATAGAGAGTGCGGAGATTGTGATTACCGCTACCACCTCGGCAGAACCGGTTTATCCTGGTGACTGGTTAAAGGCTGGTTGCCATATCAATGCGATTGGCTCTAACTGGGCAAACAGGCATGAAATCGATCTTGTAACGTTGCAACGCTGCGATCTGATCGTAGCTGATTCGCTTGAACAGGCGCGTCAAGAGGCCGGAGATCTGATTATTCCTGCTAACGAGGGACTGCTTGATTGGAAAAGGGTGCATGACCTGGCGGAAGTGGTTGCTGGTCATGGGCCACGGCGCTTGTCAGCGAATGAGATTACTCTCTACAAAGGTGTGGGTATTGCGCTCGAAGATGTTGCAACTGCAGCACACGTCTATATCCTGGCTCAAGAGCGGGGCATTGGGGAAAAGCTAAATTTACTTCCTTAAGAAGCGTTCACGGATGCAGGTGGCTTGTATGAATGAGCGGAAAAATCATTTCCAGCAGCGATGGCAGGTTTGCGCCGGCAAAGGGTTGTCATGGTGGCTTGTATGAATGAGCGGAAAAATCATTTCCAGGGCGACCGCAAGGGTGCGCCCTTACAATGGACGAATGCCGATGGGCAGGGCGACCGCAAGGGTGCGCCCTTACAATGGACGAATGCCGATGGGCAGGGCGACCGCAAGGGTGCGCCCCTACAATGGACGAATGCCGGTGGGCAGGGCGACCGCAAGGGTGCGCCCTTACAATGGACGAGGATTTTTCGCTTTTCGTTCATATTGTTGCCTTTGATTGTTTTGTTTTCGGCGTGTGCGCCAAGTGCTGGTATCTTTGCAGGAGGCACCTGGCAGTCAAGTGGGTTACAACATCAGCATATTCGCACGCTCGCGGTAGACCCCAATAATGTGCAGGATATCTACGCCGGTGATGCAGAGAACGGCGTTTTTGTCAGTACTGATGCGGGGGCGCACTGGAGCCAGCACAGCGCAGGATTACCCTTGCCAACTGCTATTCACGCTCTTGCCTTTGACGATCCAGGGAAAAAACTCTATGCTGCGACAGATGCTGGCGTTTTTGTCAGCGCTGATGCGGCACAGCATTGGACCGCTAGCGGTGGCCTCCCTGCCGACAGTTTTACCGCACTGGCTTTCGATGTAAATAATTCACATACTATCTATGCTGGTACAAGGCATCACGGTGTGTTCATCAGCACGAACGATGGGGCTTCCTGGTCTGCCGCTAATGGAGGGCTGCCTGTTGAGATTGAGATCAATGGCTTAACTTTTGATTCTACTCAACACCAGCTATGGGCGGCTACGAATCTGGGCATCTATCGTTCCGTTGATGCTGGCTCTACATGGCAGGTTCTGAATACCGGGTTACCTGCTGCGATTGTTGTTAATACTGTGTATCCTGCTGCGATAAGCGGTGGAGATCAGCGCCTGGTCTTCGCGGGTACGAATCATGGCTTTTTCCGTTCACAAGATGCCGGAGCCCACTGGTCAGCGAACCAGGAGTCGCTTGCCGGTACAAACGTGTATGCTATTCTGCTTGACTATAGTAAGGTCACCACGGTGTATGTTGCTATTGGCATAGGCGTCTTGCGCAGTGAGGATAATGGGCAAGACTGGGAAGAGATTGCCACCGGTTTACCGAGAGGCCAGCCCGTCTATGCGCTCGCATTTGGAGCTAACGGTTTTAGCCAGCTTTATGCTGCTGCCAATGATGTTTATCTCTATCCTGGCAGCAGTGGCGGTTTCGATTTTTCACGGCTCTTGCCTCTAGTATTGTTCGCAGTGTTCTTCTATATGCTCTATCGACTGTCCCGGCGCGGTCGCGGGCACAGGCGGGAGATGCTCAAACCCGAACGGATAATTGAGGCACCAGCGAACGCGCAAAACGGTGCGCATACCCCTATTCCCCCGAAGCCTGAGGTGAGAAACGAGGATAGGCGGGAAGAGGATGTCTAGTTCACCGCCGAAAAACGGCTATTTGTTCGCCGGCACTTATCCCATAGGCGGGAATAACTCCGCGTAGGCTAGTGGTGTGCGCCAATAAAGGTTACGATGAGATAGAGAGCAAAGAGCAAGAGACAGACCAGGAGAATGGAGCCGTAACAGGTAATGGTCCAGGCGCGGCGGTTGTTCAGTGCCTGGCGCAACTGCTCATACATATCCGGGGGGTCGAGTTGAAGGTCGGGAGAGAGTTCAATAATATGGGGCAGCATGGCGCGAAAATCGCGTGCGTTGGACATGCCTTCGGCCAGGATAAGGGTGGTCTCGTCTTGCAGGTCGGCCATCAGGACTAATTTGGCAGGATTGGGGTCGCCTGGCACCAGGATCAAACGCTTGATGGCCGACAGTTGCAGGCGTGTTTCTTGATCTTCTTCCTTCGCTGTAACAACCAGTTCATCGGTGTAAAGCTGAATTTCTTTTCCCAACCCAAAGCGTACAGTACTTATAGGGTGTCGTCTCGTAATGTCGTTCTCACTCATCTGCGATCTCAAGGTGTATGTAGTGCGGTGCTTCGCCTACTACAGATTGTACAGCAGATATGGCTTTGCGTCGAGATAGGAGTATGGTTGTTCGGGCTGCTCGCTCCGCTCTTCTGCATAGCTTTCAGTTCTACTTCATTTAAAAGCTACCCTCGCACAAAGCGTTAACGGTGCATTACAAGGACAGCTAAAAGAAGAGATTTTATCTACTTGTAAACTCTGCCCTTTTATGCTAGCATTATACCCATGCAGACGGTAAAAATCTATCAACTGAATTACCTGTCGCACAAGCAATTCCAACCTCTGAAAGCTGCTCAGATGGAAGCGGCGAACGTGTGGAATAGGTGTTGCCAGATCCACAAAGAGGCAAGAATGGCTCACACTCCATGGCCTGGACGTGACGCCTTGCAAAAAGCCACGAAGGGACAATTTGCCCTGCATAGCCAATCGGTACAGATGGTGGTTCAGGCTTTTCTCGCCAATGTCGTGACTACACGCAAACTCCGTCAAACGCACCCTCAGATGAAGATGAAGTATCCTTGGCGACAGAAGCGTTTCTATCCGGTCAAGTGGCCCGCACAGGCTGTTTCAAAAGAACGTGGGCGCATAGTCCTGCCTCTGGGGCGTGGGCGTGCTTCTTTGGTCTTACCCATCGAGTTGCCAGAGACAAGCCGCTCAGTAACACTCGTCTGGAACAATGGCTTTGAATTGCATGTCTGTATTGAGGTAAAGCAGGAAGAACAGGCCCCTGGAGAGGTTCATGCCACCGTCGATTTAGGAGAGATTCATCTAGCAGCAGTCACGACGAACACAGGCAAGGCCATGATCGTCACCGGGCGCGGTATCCGTTCTCTCAAGCGACAACGCAATCAGCAACTCAACAAGATTGCGAAGAAGCAATCCCGGTGCAAGCAGTACTCACGCCGCTGGAAGAAGTTGCAACGTGCCAAGAACAAGCAGTGCCGGCGCGCGGAACGACGTATCCGCGATATGAGGCACAAAGCCACGCGCAAGGTGATAGACTTCTGTGTCGAACAGCAGGTTGGCACCCTCTTCATTGGCAATCCGCATGGAGTACGCAATAACAACAACGGCAGACATCACAATCAACGCATGGCCTTATGGGAATACGGCAAAGATATTGATTATCTGACCCACAAAGCCAAACAAGCCTGCATCGAGAGCTTCACTGGCTCGGAACGAGGAACATCAAGCCAGTGTCCGGTATGCAGGCATAAACATAAGCCAAGAGGCAGAGTGTGGAAGTGCCGGAACTGTGGGTTCGTGGGGCATAGAGACCTCGTGGGCAGTGTGAATATGCATACGCTTGCCTTTGGTGAGCGAGTGGAGTGTCCTCGTTCCTTCACGTATCTACGTCCAAGTAGTAGTAGGGCAGGCACGCCCCAACGTTGTCTAGGTGAGTCAAGTGAGCAACCACGTACTCCAGGTACGGTTCCTCCGGGAACAGGCCAATCATACGACGTTGCCTAGAAGCCCGTCAGCATTTATGCGACGGGAGTGTCACCTTTACAATGCTGAGGTAGTTTCAAATTGCAAATAAGGAGCAATGTGTAATTTATGGCTCGGGTAGGCCTGCTTGAAGATAATTCCCGAATTGCGCGGCTCTGTATTACTATGCTGAACCTCGCTGGACATGAAGTCACTCTCTATGATCATGCCGAGGATTGTTTGAATGCCTTATTTGCAGTGAAGGCGAAGAAGGATGCTTATGGTATGTATCCTTCGCAGGAATCTTTAAGAACATCCAGCTTACCTATGGAAGTGCTCATTCTTGATCTCCACTTACCCGATATGAATGGTTTAGATTTTCTGCATCATCTACAGTCTCATCCTACGACACAATCCTTACCGCTTATCTTTTGCACAGCCGCTACTGATTCTGAGGTACGACAGGCTCTGCATATTGCTCCCCGCGCGTGTGTGGTAGAAAAACCATTTAAATTACAGGCGCTTACCTCTGCGATAGCCGAGGTTTTGCACCCCTCAGATGAATGAACCTCGTCAAAAAGAATGAAATGTGATACAATGTGAATCAAACTAGCTGAGCCGTTGCCTCGCACGCACGTCTTCATAACGCATAGGTTCCATAAGAAAGTACTTCGTCACATATGAGTACAGATGAAAGAGATACGCAGGCGCTAGATGCCTATTCGAAGGCCGTTACAGGTGCCGCAGAACGCGTTGGCCCTGCTGTAGTACGCATAGATATAGAACGTGAGAGTGGACGTTTTGTCAGGCCGGAATTCGGCGGCGGTTTAGGCTCCGGCTTCATTTTTGCCTCGGATGGTCAGATTCTGACAAATGCCCATGTTGTTACTAATGCCCGGCGTATCCGCGTGACACTGGCAGATGGGCGTACCTTCGATGCTGGTCTTGTTGGCAGTGATTCGGAAGTCGATGTTGCAGTATTGCGCATCGGCGCGGACCGCTTGCCGGTGGCCGAACTGGGGCGTGCCCCCTTGAAGGTGGGTCAGCTGGTACTTGCTGTGGGGAATCCCTACGGGTTGAACTGGACGGTAACGGCGGGGGTCGTCAGCGCCCTGGGGCGCACATTGGAAGCTCCCGGCGTACGTAAGATGACCAACCTCATTCAGACGGATACGCCTATCAACCCCGGAAATTCTGGCGGTCCGCTTGCGGATAGCCAGGGGCGGGTTATTGGCATCACAACAGCGATGATGCCTATGGCACAAGGACTTGGCTTTTCCATCCCTTTGGATACGGTAAAATCGGCAATTGCACGTATTAATAAGAGACGCGAGAACGCGCCTGCCGGCGTTACGATGGGCGTTGGCGGTATGCGCGTTATGCTCGATGCACAGTTGCGACAGGCTCTGAATCTCAGGCAGCAGTATGGTATGGAAGTGCTGGAGATACGCCAGGGCGGGCCTGCGGATCGTGCCGAACTCAAGCGATTGGATGTGATTATCGCGGCGGAGAATGAACCTGTAACTGAACCGCGAGACCTGCAGCGCGTCGTGCGCAAGCATCGGGCCGGTGAGCAAGTGCCCGTCAGTTTCTTGAGAGGAGGCAGGCAGCGCAAAGTGACAGTGGTGCTGTAGCTGCTTACTGCGCGTGATTCATCAAAAACCCTTTAGAACCTGAATTTTAGATTCCCCAATGTGATGCGTCTTTATAAATGAAAGAGGTGCGTCACATATCTGGGCAGGTCACCCAGAAGGGGAAAAAGCAATGGAAACCATTCTGCTCATACTGGCTCTTGTAGGTGGGATTACGGGGCTTATAATTGTAGGTACAAGGATAAACCTGTACTTTTACTCGAATGGGGCTATTGGGGTAGCACGTTCCAGCCATGTACGCGGTCCGCGCTCAGTCGCTGCGCAGTCAGTGCCAATGCCTACTCAAGCAGCAGGTGCTGGCCAGCCCGATATTAGCCTGTCAACCGATCCGAGCTCTCGATATGCGCGTGGCGGCGTGATGCTAATCGCGAGCGTCTTCCTGCTGATTATCATCGCAGCGGTTTCACTCGCGATTACCACGCTACATTGATAGGATCCTAGCGCCGAAGGTGTTGACTAATCGACCTGCCGCGAACGTCCAGGTGTTTCCGGCAGGTCGATTCAGTTTTCCTCGGATGGTGTTCCTGCATGACGGTGAATCATTCGCCAATGCTGTTCTTCTCTCGCCATCCGCCTGACGAAAATGGACGGCAGCAGGCGTTTGATAGGCCAGCGCTTTCATCAATAGCCACCACCTAACTTCCGGTGATCCCACGAAACTATCTCTACAGGTTCCACAAAGACGATCACTCGTTTTGGTGCCTGGGCTGCGACCACCTGGCGTATAGTATCATTCAAGGGGCCACCAGTGTAACGCTCATAGATGACCTCGCCTATACGCTGGACGGTTTCGCGGTCATCGTTGATGATTGCCCGTCCTTTAATCTGGACTCCCCGCAGTTCATCATAGCGCTCGCCTGTCTCTACAAGACAGGTAAGCCTGGCATCTCGCCGCAGGTTGGCAGCCTTTTGCGACTTAGCATACGTCCAGAAAACTATCTGGTCATTTATCAACACATACCACATCGCTACCAGGTGCGGCCATCTGTCGTGGTCAATGGTGGCTACCTGAAGTGTGCGCTGCTCTGCAAGAAATGCGCGTATTTCTTCGTCGTTCATGCGGATCAGGTCTCGACGATTCATGTATTTCCCTCCATCATCGCTTTCCGAAATTTTTAGTGTAAGTTGGCAATACGTTCAGTATGGCTTATAGACGCGGAGTTGGCAATGGCCTATTTCAGAGCGGCCTGTCTCATCCTGACGCGCTTCACTATTTCGCGGTGAGCTTCTGTCAATTGTATCTGCCCGCCTGTTATTAGATCCATATCTTGCTCCAGGATATTCAGGAAATGGATAAGCGCCTCTTGCGCTGATACCATCTGATACTGTGGCAGCGTTGCGCCTATGCGTGTTTGCAATGATGCGCTCGCTTCTGCCTCGAAAAACTGGAGTGGGCGTATGCCGCCATGAGCCTGCGCGTAAAGTTCCATAAGTAGGTTGCGCATACGATGCTCTATTTCGATTGCCCCCCAAAGTTGCCGTCGCTGCAGGGCAACATCTGTGCCAACGGCGTAGCGCACACACATATCCAGTAAGCGGGCGGGTGGCCTGTCTTCTACCTGCCGGTTTGCCAATCCTGCCGCCTTGATTATTTCACTGCCTACTTGCCCTGATAAGACTCGCATACTGCTGACAATGTTTGGGCTAGTTGTCTGAAGTTGGTGATAGCGGATCGAGAGTTCCAGCAATGATTCGAGTACGATATCACCCGCGTCCTCGCCGTTAGGGATAATCAGTGCAGTATGTTCATCGATAGCAGTAAAGGATTCACATAGTTGGCTCAATTCCTGCATAATGTCGATGGTAATATCATCAGCGCTGATGATATCAAGATCGAGGTCGGAATAGCGGTCCCAGTTGCCGCGTCCAAGTGAGCCAAATACTACGATAGATAAGATGCGCGGATCGCCGGCATAGTAAGACACGACTTGTTGCAACAATTGTTGATGCTGAGGTGTGCCAGGATAATCTAATGAGGTATTCATCAAATAGTTCTATGAGTTGCTTGCTAAAAACTGTCCAATCTCTGCCAGCGCAGCCATAGCGCGGCACGTAATCTCGATTGATTCGTAATATGGAATCCCCTCTTCTCGTAAAATATGCAGTGAGGGAATATCGTGCCTGGCGTAGATACTCTGCACAAGTACGGGTTTTTTGTACTGCCTTACCAGTTTGCCGAGTTCGCGGGCGGCAGCCTCTTCTCTGGGGCCGAAGTCTTCTGAAAGCAGCCAGCGGTAGCCGCCGAAGAGACCAGTGATAAGCACGCCGTCGACTTCGGGATCCGTAAGGCAGGCCTCAGTCAACCAGGCGAATGAGAGGGGGTCTTCGTCGGCTGCTCCTGCAACATCAATAGGGTTTGTGGCGGTAGCACGCGCTGGCATGAGTTTGCGCAGGTGCTCTTGCGTCCCGGCACACAGTACCGGTATCTCTAATCCGGCACGTATGGCGGCATCACCGCTAGCAACGACGCTGCCACCGCCGTCACCGATGATGGCGATACGGCGTCCACCACCGGGGGTTGGTGGCTGCGTTGCCAGTGCCTGTGCTACTGGAAAGAGTTCATCTGAGCGCAGGACCCGCACTACTCCGCTGCCGATGAGACTTGTATCGTGGTCGGGACGTATTGTTGAGATGGTTCCTGTGTGAGCCAGGGCAGCGCGTACACCCACTTCGGTAGCGCCGCTCAGCAGGATGACAACGGGTTTGTAGCGGCCTCGTTCGCGCATACTGTGTATCACCTGGCGCAGCGTTTGCTCTTGAATCGCTTCGACGTAACCCGCGATGACACTTGTCTCCGGGTCGTCCGCCAGGTATTGCATGCACTCCGGGAAGGTAACATCGGCGGCGTTGCCCACGCTTAAAAATGTAGTAAAGCCCAGCCCATCCAGGTGTGACTGCGCATAAAAGTACATGCCGAGGTTGCCACTCTGCGACACCAGGCCAATAGGGCCTGCGGGTAGGGGGAAAGCCATGCCCAGCGCATTGAGTTTTGCCCGGCGCACGTAGAGTCCCATACAGTTGCTGCCAATGACGCGCATGCCGTGCGCGCGGCAGCGTGCCACCAGCTCCTGCTCTAATGCGCAGCCCTCTGGCCCGGTTTCGCTGAAGCCGGCGGTGATGATCACAACGCCCTTGACGCCATGAGCAATGCAGTCTTCGACCGATCGAGGCACCTGGCTGAATGAGGTAGCGATAATTGCCAGGTCAACCGGGGTGGGTACATCGCGTAGACTGGGGTAGGTAGTCCGGCCAAGCACATCAGGAACGGAAGGGTTGATGAGATAAATATTGCCGGGGAAGCCTCCGGCAATCAATTGTCTGGCTGCAACATGCCCCCATTTGTGGGGAGCCCGCGAGGCACCTAAAATGGCAACGGAGCGTGGCTGCAGCACGTCGTCGAGACTATAGGGGCCACTACTCATTCAAGGTCCTCGTCATCATTATCATTATCAGATTGTTGCTGATTGTTCTCGCGTTCTTTGCGCAGTAATTCTTCAACGCTGCGAATCAAGGAGTCTGCGCTTGGCAGTGGGCCAGTGCTTACAGGTTCATCAGGGTTGAAGATGATATCATCCGCGTCGTCGTCGTCGTCATCCTCATCCAGAATACCCTCGGATTGCTGTTCCAGCTTGCGTACATAAGCAGTCGCTTCTGGGTCTCGCGCAACCAGCATCGTAATTTGCTCTTCGAAGCGTAGTGCATCGGCCTGGATATCGCTCAGGTCGAGATCCAATGACAGGAAGGTATTCAGGTAGGTAAGAAGAGCCGCAGTAACCTTGATGTTAGGTGTAGCGGCGAGGTAGTGAGGTGCTGCGGCCCATAGACTTGAAACGGGGATAGTTGCGCGGCGGAACACATCATGCAACACACCAACCATCCCCGTGGGTCCTTCGTAACGTGAACTGCGAACGTCGATCTCTTGCAGACGTTCCAATATCTCGGCATTGGATGAGAAACCAGAAATGGGGACATCCAAAGAGTGTGGGATGTTAGCGAGAAATGCGCCGAGCAGTAAGACCTCTGAGACGTTAAAGCGTTTACAGACTTCTAGAAAAGCAGATGTGAAAGTCTTCCATTTGAGTTGCGGCTCTACGCCGAGGTATAAGATGACGTCTCGATCGAAATTCGGGGCAACATACGATAAAAATTGATTGGAGGGCCAGGTAATCATGCGCTGTACGCCTTTGCTGGCGTGAATTGTAGGCCGCGTTTCGGTAAAATCGTAAAATTCCTCGGCTTCGATATCCGCAAGCTTGGTAGGTTTCCAGCGATCGACTAGAAATTTTATGCCTGTTGTCGCGGCATCCGCGGCATCATTCCAGCCTGCAAATGCTGCTACGAGCACAGGATTTCGCAACTCTGGTTTGTGATGATATTGTACGAAAGCCATCGTATCTCCCTCTACATCTGCCTGACCATTGAATGCATGGATCGGTTTGTAGTTGATTCTATTGTACCATGCCTGTCTAATCGGGTGGTGCCTTCTGCTTCGGCTCCCTGTAAGTTAGAGAGCAGCATGCCAGCGCTGCATATGCTCTGCGTGAGTCTGCAAGTATGCTCCAGCGCCAAAAAACTGGTTGTAAAATTCTAATTCAAGATGATGTGCCTGGGCATAGATACGCAGCAAGATGGTGGGGAAGCGAGCAGGGAAACGCCCGTAGGTGCTATAGATGTAGTGCGCCATTTCACCGATGCAGTCAATCTGTGCCTGCGTGTAGGGCTTAACTGTTGCCTTGATCTCACTGTTGTGCAGGAAAGGGCCGCCTGTCGCGGGATCATAGGTGCCTCCCGGGCCAAACTTGCGCTCGGCCAGTCTGTGCGCTGCCTCGTACATGTCTTTTACGTATGGTGGGCAAACCGATTCGTAATATCCATCCAGCCCTAGGGGATTGGGAAATGTCCAGTCTTCGCGCCTGGCAAAACGAAAGCCTAAGCCGCGTATTCCCTCATCTGCAAAGGCTCCCAGGACGCTGTAAGGATAAATGCCGGTATACATCCAGCCACCCAGGCCGATGGCCTGCAGCATGAAAACAATATTCTGGCAGATCAGGGCCAGTTCCATGGCAACTGTCGAGTACGCCACCTGTTCGATATGTGAGAGCGCGAAACGCATCTGCGGTGTGTCACTGATGACACCTGCGCGAATAAATGGTTCCAGTTTGCCGCCTAATTGCCCGCTGTAGTCGTCATAGAGCGTGTAGCCATTGGTGACGTACATGGCGAGCAGGGCCAGCAATTGTTGTCCAACGTCACCAACAGGCATAAACAGCGTTGAGCCGGGGCGATTGCTGTTCCAGGTATTGTGTTCGTCAAAATGCGGCGGCTCCGGCGGCAAAGCCAGGCGTTCGTTACCCAGTTGGATGGTGGCAGCCCGCGATACGCCAATGATGCGTGCAATATCGTCGCTATCCTCAAATTCGCGCAGGCGTTCAGGTGTGAGGTCGCGCGTGCGCGTGAGATAGATACCCGTGTCGTCGGTGAAGAATAGTTCGGTAGTGCAGATAGTTGCGGCTGAAGGGATCGTGCGACCGGTGAGGCGGAGGCTATAGTCGCTCAGGCGATCACTCTGGTTCATGGTAAACGGGATACCAAAGTTCCAACCTGTGACGCCGGTTGCAGCCGCGACGAGCAGCGCTCGTTCCAGGTCGCACAGCGGCAATGGTTCATGCTGTGAGGTGTAGGTGAGTGGGCCACTGGGTATTGCCATCCCGAAACCGAAGCGCCGCGAACGGCGACCGAATAATCCGTTTACTTGTGGAAAGGTGAGAACCTGCTCTAATCGCGGGTCAATGGGCTGCATAGTGCTTAAAGCTTCCTCCGTAGGAATAGGGCGACGAAGCATACTGGCAATAGTATAGCATATGTAGTGTGGGGAGCATTTCCTATAGCCGAAGATTGTAGGCAATTAAGCATTCTTGAGCTTTAAAGCATACGCTCATCGACCAGCCCGATCCCATAAACGTTGCAATGTTGCGGGTATCGTCAGGTCATCCAGAACAGCTCCGTTGATCGGCGTTTGTTGTGCCGGGACAGCGGTCGATGAAGGTAGAGCTTTCTTACTGCTGGGAAGTTCTGGTGCTGGTAATGTGAGCACAGTGGGAGAGGCACCTGGGGCTACGTGCAAAATCCAGTAATGACAATAGGTGCAGTCGGCAGCATTCGTTTGTAGCGCGTGGCCGCAGTTCGGACAAGGTATCTCGGGCGGAGATTGGACGATGACAGTTGATGTCTTTGGCTCTCCAGGGGCGACACGCTGTAAAAGAAGGGCTGGCTTTGGCTTCTCGACGATCACGTTCTGCTGTGGTTGTACTTCCCTTTCGGCTATGAGACGTGCCTCTGCCTGTTCAGCCTCAAAACGAGCGAGTATTTGCTTGCGGAAGCGACGCAGGATGAACATTACCAGGAGCAGGGTGATGAGAATCAATAGCCCTGCAATAAGTCCAATGAGAAAAAGAAGAACTAAGGTACCTCCCTGAGTATGGCTGGCACCGGTCGTGGGAGTGGGTGCGCCATTTGGACCATTATGCATGTGAGCAGCAGCCATCCGCTCGAAAGTACGAGGGGCCAGGAATTGTGGATTCGTCGTTTCAATCTGCTGCAGTGTGGCTTGAGTGTGAGCGTAATCACTTGCTTCATACTGCTGGATTCCCAGGTCCCATGTAGTGTTGAGTATATTGGTGTGTTTTGCCTGGGCTTTAGACTGTAATGCTGGGACTTGATTCATCAGATTTAGAATGGCCTGCCCGGTCAACAGGCGATTGCCTGCCAGACTCATCCCAGCCAGCTTTCCATTGCTGTCGACGATGGGCATACCGGGTTCACTCGATGAATTTGAAGTAGCTGTACTGGTCTTCGAGTTGTTGTTTCCCGCAGTGGTGTCAACAAGTCTGGGGGTCAGATACGCCTGAGCGGTGTTCGTCCCGGTCAAAACAGGTCTGGAGGGCCACGTGACGGTCAAAGCATTTTTACTTGCCAGCTCAATACCCTGGGGTGTTCCCAGGCCTTGTTGCGCATCAACGAGAAGAGACGGCTGCAAGTGATTGGCGTCAGTGTGGAACGAAAACAGAACAGCACCGGCAGATGATGAGATAGTTTCTGGTTCAGTATCACTACAGATTGTCTCTTGCCCTGGACGATGACATTGGAGACTACCAATCAGCGCCAGGCCTGGTGAGTTGGTGGTATACGCGTTATTTGCAAGAATCTGAATGCCCGTCAGTTGGCCAGGAAGACAAGTTCCCCCCTTCGTGTTAACCAGCGTGCCGTCGGTCAGCACCCAGTTGTTTTTCTCGGTGGGACTGGCAGGAGACCAGCTTCCTACCAGCGTCCCCAGGCCTGTGCATTGCTCCTCTATGTTACTTGTAGGTGTAGGGTCGTAACCGTCTTGTTGTATTACTGCTCCTACGGTATAGTAAACGACCAGGCGGACAACGGAGACGCCTGCCAGGTCCAGAACGCCCTGTTGTGTTAAGGCTCGCCTGGGCGTACAAGAGGCTAAGGTGACAATAAATAGGAGGGCAAGGAGTAGCCTGCTGAGAATCGAGCGTACAGTCAGACCGTTGCCCCGTCGCAACTCAGGTAAGTAACTGTGCCTATTCATGTGCTCTTTCTCCCTTGCGTTGGCTTACTCGCTTTATTTGAATCCGCCAAGATGTTTCAAAGCATTCCCTTTGCCGATGTACGCATCAGCGTCGTTGCGATCAAGCTGCAAAGCTCTCTCATAGGCGGCAATGGCTTCTTCATAACGCTTCAATTCGCACAAAACATTGCCTTTTTTGCGCCAGGCAGGTGCAAAGGAAGCGTTAAGCTGTGTGACAGACTCATATGCGAGTAAGGCATCCGCGTAGCGTTTCAATTGTTCCAATGCCAGGCCCCGGCCATAGCGAGTGGATGTATCATGCGGATTGAGGGCAAGCGCGCGATCCAGAGCTGCCAGTGCCTCCGCGTAGCGTTTGAGGTGATAAAGCGCCAGTCCCCTGCCACTATGAGCATAGGCGTGGTTGGGATCGAGTGAGAGAACGTAATTGAAAGCAGCCAGAGCCTCGATGTAACGGTCAGCTTCAAGTAACACAAAGGCCTCGGATAGCCACTGGTCTTTGGTTTTGTGCACCTGGCTCAAACTGCCTGGTTGTAGAGATTGACCCGGTAGTGTGGCCGCCTGATTCATAAATGACGGGGGTTGGTTCACTGGAGGGAGTATAACGTTTGATTGCGACTGTTGTGCGCTCAGGATGGCTTGTTCCAGGGTAGTTGCAAGATCTGTCACCCTGGCGAAGCGTTCTTTAGGGTTTTTGGCGAGGGCTTTCATCACTGCTGCCTCTACCGCGGGTGAGATGCCCGGCAATTTCTGTCGTAATGGTGGTGGAGAAACCGACAGGTGCTGGCCCACCATTTCAGTGAGTGACCCGTGAAAGGGGAGGGTCCCGGTAAGCCATTCATAGATTACGATGGCCAGGGAATACTGGTCACTGGTTGTACGCGGCTTGCCTTGAATCTGTTCGGGTGCCATGTAGTTTATGGTTCCGGCCAGGTCCTGGGCATGCTGAGAGCGTGAACTTTGTGCCATGACAGCAATACCAAAGTCGCTCAATAAGATCTCCCGATGGCGCCCCACCAGCATATTCTCTGGCTTGATATCGCGGTGGACCAGCTTCTCATCATGGGAGTACTGCAACGCATCTGTTACTTGCTTGACATAGGTCACAATGGTTTCCAGGGACAGACGTGTGCCGTTGGGGTGGCGCTGGCGCAATGTGCCATTAGCGGCATAGCTCATGACGAGAAAAGGCGTATTTCCTTCCACACCGAAATCTAGTACGCGTACTATATGAGGATGCTCTAGACGAGCAATGGTACGGGCCTCATTGCGGAAATTCTCCATGTCGTCTTTGGTTAATTGGGCGTTCAGTACTTTGATAGCCGCCTGGGTTCCCAGGTGAATATGCTTTCCAAGGTAGACTTCCGCGAAGCCTCCTTCCCCCAGGAGGCGAGTGAGCTGGTAGTTGCCAAGCTGCTGGCCTACACGGTCGCTCATCCAGAACGCTCCTATTTGCACAGATACTGGTTGGGTTAATAAAAAAGTTAAAAATCGGGTTGGGATAGGAAAAATTACAAGGCGATTATAGCAGAGGCAGCGTAATTTAGCTATCCGGGTAGGACTCTACAGGCCTTCAGGCTCTGAAGTTCATAAAAGCCGGCGTATTTCCTATAGCCATTAACTATTGACCACCAGCCTGCTGACCCCTATACTCATAAGCATGGAATCAACAATGATACCGGTCATTTATCAAGATCATCACCTGCTGATCGTCAATAAGCTGGCAGGCCTTGTCATACATCCTACGTACAAACATGCAGATGGGACGTTGTGGGATGCGATTCTGGCATACCTTGAGCAGCAGGGAGGCGACGATTGGCAGCCGCCTGATTTGCCTGATGAGCAGCAATGGGCGGCTGCGCCTGAGCACATCCAGGAAATGCTGCGTAAAAAGCGGTTGGAGAGAATGTGGAAGGAGGATGGTTTGCTAGCTCGTCCGTGTCTACTGCACCGCTTAGACAAAGATACATCGGGCGTTGTGGCCCTGGCGCGTACCGAACGCTCGCGGCGTTTCCTCGTTCGCCAGTTTGAGGAGCATAGTATTGTCAAGCGTTACCTGGCGGTTGTGCGTAGAGGAGCGCCTGAATGGGCAAGGCCTCGTGCTCCGTTCAAAGTAACGAGACGACAGGATGGAAGGGACGAAGAGCAGGTTGACCTCTCTTTTGCTTTTTCTACTCTTGACGACGGCGAAATTACCCTTGATGGTCCGTTACAGCGCGACCCGGGCGACCGCCGCCGGTGTATAGTTGGCCCTGGCGGGCAGCAGGCAGTGACCATAGTGAAAGCACTGGCAGTTGAAGCTGAGTTTGCACTGTTGGAGGCACGTCCGGTGACTGGACGTACCCACCAGATACGCGCTCACCTGGCAGCGCTGGGATGTGCTATTGTAGGGGACCAGACGTATGCGCCTTCTGCCGAGCCGGGTACACCGCAGGCAGTCATGGAACGGCAGTTTCTGCATGCGCGCAGCCTTGAGTTGAGACGTTACCCCGATAATGCTTTGTGTAGCTTTGTTGCACCGCTGGCGAATGACCTGGTTACGTGGTTAGAACGCTACTTTCCTGTAGGAATGGATGTTTTACATGCAAGAAAAGCAGTATCCGCCTGATACGGGTCCCTATGCCGGCCTGGGCGATGAAGAGAAGAAAAAACGCCTGGATGCTATGGTGCGCATCTGGCAGGAGGATACAGAGCGACGGATTGAGCGCGAGGGCTACCGCGCGTTTTTAACGGCTGTGGGACTTGATGAGTATCGCTATTCCGTGTGGCTACGTTTTCCAGAGTGGGCGCGTTCCTCCGTTGTGGGGCAGGCCGTGACGCTCAGGCGATCTGAAAGTGGGGCGCCTGAAGACCCGATGCTGTTTAGTATCTGGCGGCGTGATCCGCTGTTGCAGACGATGCCAGATTGGAAAGCGCGACTTCCAAGGGAGAATGTTTTCAATATTATGGTGCGCATCACGCCGGGCGGGTTGGGCGAGGGAGTAAAATGGGCGACGGTAATGCCCAAAGAGATGATCCCTCGCTACAAACCCGGATGGCCCACGCAGCAAGAGTGGGTAACATGGACCCGTTCGTTTGACTGGCTGGCCATTGCGGTCCCTTTTATACGGGCGATGTTAGATGCATTTTAGAGGTGAAACCTCGCCATGACGCGGGGTTTGCTCATTCCCACTGCCGGGAGACGGGCAGAATACGCCAATCGGTTTCAAAGATGCGCTGATGCAGTTCTAATCCTGGAATATCTCTGCTTTACACACTAGCAACTGAACCGCCATCAACGCGCAGATTGGCCCCGGTGATAAACGAGGCGGCCTCTGATGCGAGAAAGACGACCGCCGCCGCCACCTCTTCAGGCTTCCCCGCGCGTCCAAGCTCGATATGTGGTCGATTGTGGCATAAAAACTCCTCCTCGGCCTGCTGTACCGTGATCCGCTTAACTGCGGCTTGATCTGCCAACATGTGCTCGACGAGTGGCGTCTTGATAAAGGCCGGGGAGATTGTGTTTACCAGGATGCCATCTTTGGCGTAGGCCTTTGAAAGGCTTTTCGTCAGATTGATCATGGCCGCCTTCGAAGTGTTGTAGTGCGGCATCTCAGGATCGGGCTGAATCCCAGACTCGGACGCCATGTTGATTATACGTCCCCAGTGCTGCTTTCGCATCGCGGGGAGAACGGCGCGAGTGATGCGCACGGCGGAAAAGAGGTTTACGTTGAACAGGTTCGCCCAGTCATCATCCGAGAGTTCCTCAAATGCGGCGAACCTGCCAATGCTTCCTGCATTGTTGACGAGCACATGCACGGTCCCGAAGTGGGCTATGGTCTCGGACACCAGCTGGTTGACAGCGTTGGCGTTCGTGAGATCTGCGGCAAGTGCGATGGCTTGACCGCCGCGCTGCTGAATCTCCTGCACAATCTGTTCAAGCTCTCGTTGGTTACGTGCAGTGAGAGCCACACGGCTTCCCTCGGCGGCAAATGCCTCTGCGATGGCCTTGCCCAGTCCCTTGCTTGCCCCTGTCACAAGCACCACTTTCTCTTGTAGTCCCAGGTTCATCTTGTTCTTCCTTCCTAATCTTCAACCAGGTGAGGGCCTTTCGGAAACATTCACATCTTGAGAGCATTTCATCACGCAAAGGCCCTCCAGCAGGGGTTTGGACCATTCCCTCCAATTGACGAGCCCATGCCCTTTCTGGTAACAGCATTATAAGGAGGAAGTGTCATAAAAGCGTCATGAGCATCGTCATCGACTGCCAGCCAGGATGTACAATCTAAGCCGTTACCAACTTTCATATTTAGAATGAGAATTTAGAATGAGAACAAGAGTTGAGCGCGCAAATCTGTTCTGAAGCCTCTTTGTGCATGGTTTATTTTGGGTGTGTCAAACGGAGATCATTGTTGTATGAGTTCAATTACATTTACCATTCTCCCGGCCCCGGAAATCCTCAAAAACGATGTTGAGTGCTTTCGGATCGCTGAATATACCGGCGAGGAGGGAGTGGCAATCAAAGTCTCTCCCAATGGCGTGCCTGGTATTGTCTTTCAACAGAACAACGGGCGGTCCGCTCTTGAAAATATCATCACCCATTCGGGGCGCATCGTCTGCCCACCTCCCTTATTTCTCTATGGACCAGGGACAGAGCCAAGTGTTATGCATTACAAAAGAGGATCATCTACGACGACGCAAGTGATTTTCAAGCCGCACGCCCTCAAAACACTCCTTGGTATAAACGCATCGCGACTTTCCGATGGGTGGGCGGACCTGCATGAATTTTCAGCCGAGGATCTTCAGGTTCAGCTGCTTGAAGCCAGGAACGAGCAGGAACGTCTTACTTTACTCACAAGCTTTTTAGTGGCCAGGTTCAAGCAGGCGAAAACGAGAGATACGTTAGTAGAAGAAAGCCTCTGTTTCATCCACACAAACATTAGTTCTATTACTGTACAATACTTGCTTGACTACTTGCATCTATCCGAACGCCAGTTTGAAAGAAGATTCACCCAGACGGTGGGTCTTTCACCCCACTTGTATATTCGGGTGAAGCGTTTTAATGAAGCGATACGACTCATCAAAACCGGACAGTTTGAAAGACTTACAGATGTTGCCTATGCCCTCAACTTCTATGACCAGTCTCATTTTATTCGCGACATCAAAGCATTTTCTGGCATGACTCCCAAAAGCCTTTCTCAAAAGGTGGATGACTTCCACCACGATCAAGCGGGATATTCTTATGTCTGAACATGACGGTTTTTTACAATTCTGAAAGGGGTCTCAACTATATACTACAATGAGATAGAGATAGAAAGGCCCTTCGGCGCAACTGGTTGAAGCCGCAGGTCCGGATGTCGCGGGAAAGACGAGGCCTGGCCGTTTCCCCTCTGCCTCACCGCTTTCTGGGAAGCCGGAGCAGGCGACACCGCACCAGGATCGGCAAGAAGAACACTACTCGTTTGTCAACCCGTTATGCCGAAGGTCCGATAGAAATGAGGAGGTAACTACTTATGAGCAAAGCCGTTGTATTCATGAATCTGACGCTCGACGGGGTCATGCAGGCGCCGGGACGGCCGGACGAGGACCGCCGCGGCGGCTTCGAGCATGGCGGCTGGGCGATGCCCTACGCCACGATGGAAGCCGCCGAGGAAAGCATGGCCTATACCGGTGCCCTGCTGCTGGGCCGACGGACCTACGAGGACTTCTACGCCGTCTGGCCTAACCGAACCGACAACCCCTTCACGGCGGTGCTAAATAACACCCAGAAGTACGTTGCGTCAACGACGCTAGAGGAGCCGCTCCCGTGGAGCAACTCCACGCTCCTCAAGGGCGACGCCGCGGAGGCCGTGGCCAGGCTCAAGGAGGAGCTTGGCAAGGATCTCGTGATACTCGGCAGCGGAGAGCTGGTCCAGTCGCTGATGCGGCGGAACCTCGTCGATGAGTACGTGCTCCTGATCCACCCACTGGTTCTGGGATCGGGGCGCCGCCTCTTCGCCGACGGCGGTGCATTCGCCGCTCTCCGGCTCGTCGACACCAAGACGACGACCACCGGCGTCGTGATCGCGACCTATCAGCTAGCCGAACCGACGGCGAGGAAGACCACCGACGCAGCCATGCATTGAGAACGAAACGCGATGTGGCTCAACCGCTGTATGCAAGCCACTGAATAGTTTAGCAATCAAAGATGTACATCCTGGCTGGCAGTTGATGACTTGCGCATGATGGCTCTTCTAGCATGTTCTGCACGTGCAAGAAGAGCAAGATTGGAGAAGTTTTGCCCCTCCTTCTGTGCTACACTGTTCCTTGTACAGAAGATCAACTCAAAGCAAAGGCACCGTGGCATGAAAACGTGATTCAGGCAAAGGTTTTCGTGGCTTATCATAACGATGAAACGGCAAAAAAACTCGCTGACACCATTCGTGCAGCGGGTGTGACCAACGTAAAAAAGGAAGTATGTAATGCGTAAACTAATTGTCTTCAACATCTTATCACTGGATGGCTATTACACCGGGCCAGGGAACAATGTCATGGTCCTGCCGATGGGCGGCGTCTTCGACGCCTATACCATCGAACGGTTGCGCGCAGCCGAGACGGTGCTTCTGGGACGTGTTACCTACGAGATGTTCAGGGGTTTCTGGCCGTCGGTGGCCGATGATCCCTCCCCAGGGTGGACGCCCGCCCAGCGGGAGATGTCACGGCTCAACAACGCCCTGGACAAAATCGTCGTATCAGACAGCATGACAAGAGAGCAGACGGAACCCTGGCACAACACCCGCATCATCAGGCGTGCAGACGCGAACAAGCAGATTGCCGAACTCAAACGCCAAACCGGCAAAGACATTTTGATAACTGGCAGCCACCTCCTCTGGAATGATCTGTTGGCTCATGATCTGGTTGACGAACTGCACCTGATGATCGGCAACGTCATCTTAGGCGCAGGCACGCCACTATTCGAGGGCAAGCCGGCAGTTTCGCTTCGGCTCATCGACATACGCAAGTGGGATGACTCAGATAACGTACTCGTACGGTACGAAGTCCGCCACAAAAGCGTTTAAACGAATTGGTCGATGCCATTACAGAAAGATAGAGCATACATAAAGGAGATATATGAACACAGTAACTTCAAAAGACGAAACCAAGATCGCCTACGACAAAATAGGCCGTGGGCCGGCAGTCATTCTGGTAGCGGGGGCCCTTTGCTCACGGTCCTTCTGGTCCGGACCAGAGCTTGCCAAACTCCTTGCACCACACTTTACGGTATACAACTATGACCGGCGTGGGCGAGGCGACAGTGGGGACACCAAGCCCTATGCAGTCGAGCGTGAAGTGGAGGATATTGAGGCGCTTATTGATGAAGCTGGCGGGACGGCATACCTATACGGTCATTCCTCCGGTGCGTCCCTCGCCCTTGAAGCGGCAATAAAGCTTGGCGGTAAAGTCAAGAAGCTTGCTATGTACGAGGCCCCTTACAACGATGATGACGAAGCCAAGCGTGCATGGAAGGAATATACCAATCAGCTTACAAACCTATTGGCGGCAAATCGCCGAGGTGATGCCGTAGCGCTGTTTATGAAGTTGACTGGGACGCCGGTCGACCAGATTGAGGGGATGCGGCATGCACCGATATGGCCAGTGTTTGAAGCTATAGCGCCGACGCTTGCTTATGACCACTGTGCCATCTTAGGTGAAGACGGTTCAGTACCCTCGAAACGGGCAGCAAGCGTAATCGTGCCTACGCTCGTTATGAATGGCGGCGCGAGCTATCCCTTTATGTATGACACGGCGAGAGCGCTTAGCAAAGCGATGCCTCATGCGCAACTCCGCACTCTGGAGGGTCAAACGCATGATGTGGACTCGAAAGTCCTTGCTCTGGCGCTGGTGGAATTCTTTTCTGAATAGGCGGCAAAGGCAATAAACCACACCAGCTATGAACCTAATGAAGCGGGGGCACGATCTTTCAAGGCACGAATAATCGAGTCATACATTGGCCACATTTCAGAAAGGAAAGAAAGGATGAAAAAGATTCCTGAACTGCAAACCCTAATGACCGGTCTCGTGCTCGGCTCGCCACGTTGGCATGATGACCGTCTTTGGTTCTCAGACTGGGGCGCGCACGAGGTCATTGCCGTCGATCTCGCAGGTAAGAGCGAAGTCATCGTCCGCGTGCCGTCATTTCCGTTTTGCATCGACTGGTTGCCCGATGGGCGGTTGCTCATCGTCTCGGGGGGCAACGGGCTTCTTCTGCGCAGGGAGCTCGACGGGTCGCTTGTAACCCATGCCGACCTGACCAGCCTCTCTGACCACCCCTGGAACGAGATCGTCGTAGACGGTCGGGGCAACGCCTACATCAACGGCATCGGCTTTGACTTTCCAGGCGGCGAGTTCGCCACTGGGATCATCGCTTTGGTCACCCCTGATGGCTCGACCCGGCAGGTAGCAGATGGTGTCGCATTCCCAAATGGCATGGTGGTGACGCCCGACAACGCGACGCTGATCCTCGCGGAGTCCTACGGCAAAAGGCTCACGGCCTTCGACATCGCGGCCGACGGCAGCCTGTCGAACCGGCGGGT
>WNFB01001229.1_pt1 | contig 25053 bp, 32 predicted proteins | sample 5400501 | NCBI WGS metagenome assembly WNFB01 (sample SAMN13153341, study PRJNA577476) | soil metagenome | isolation source: 200 cm saprolite under Douglas fir tree site 2 hole 1 | place: USA:California | collected 2015-04-18 | reverse complement strand
CCTACCTGCGCCATCTCAGGCGCGGCGGCATCCTCGCCGTGCACATCTCCAACCGCTATCTCGACCTGGTGCCCGTGGTGCAGCAGGCGGCGCTCGCGCTTTCGCTCGAGCTGCGCCAGGTGGAAAACGAAGACGACGACGAGGCGGGCGTGTACCGGTCCGACTGGATGCTGCTTTCGACGTCGCCGGCGGCCTTCGAAGGAAAATTGCTGAAGGAAGCCGCCGAAAGAGTCGGTGCGGTGCCCCGCGTGAAGTTGTGGACCGACGACTACAGCGACTTGTACCGGATACTGAAGTAGCGCACGCCGGATAGGCGATCACGTGCAGAACACTAATGAAGGAGTAAACTTCGGCCATGAAGCTTAAGTTTAGCCGCGAGGTTCGGAAGTCTATCGCCGATGAACTGAAGAAAATTTCCACCTTCGGCGGTATTGGCCTTGGTGTGTTGGGCTACTCGATGACGAACCCCTTAATCATGTTGGGCGCGTTCGTTTGGTGGACAATTTGCCAGATCGTTGCCAATATTCTGCTTGCCATTGAGGATTAGTCACATGACGATGCAAACTGCGGTTTTTTTGGGCATGGGCTTGGTCGTGCTGTATGCCGCGATCTCCCTGGTTCTCGCTCTACGGCCGGCGAAAAAAGCCGAGCCGACGAAAACTCGCCCTGCGCATTGACGCGCTAAAGACCCCGGCTGCTCCGAGGCGCTTAAAATCGAAACCGGACACGGCGGGTATCGCTGTCGACCGACGACTATAGCGACCTATACCGCGTCCTGAAGTAACCCGCTTTGCGGTAGAATTCCCGAACACCGGCCTCCTTGGCCGGCCGTTTCGTCTTTCCAGCGGAGTTTCCATGAACGATCCCAAGATTTCCGGCATCGCCGCGCTCAATCTCAAGGACCCCTCGCTTTTCCGCCAGCAGTGCTACATCGACGGCAAATGGGCCGACGCCGACAGCGGCAAGAGCATTCCCGTCAACAATCCCGCGACCGGTGAAATCCTCGGCACCGTGCCCAACATGGGCGCGGCGGAGACGCGCCGCGCAATCGAAGCCGCGAACGCCGCTTTTCCCGCCTGGCGCGCGAAGACCGCAAAAGAGCGCGCCAACATCCTTCGAAAATGGTTCGACCTGATGATGGCGAACCAGGAGGACCTGGCGAAGATCCTCACCGCCGAGCAGGGCAAGCCGCTCGCCGAGGCGCGCGGGGAAATCGCCTACGGTGCCTCGTTCATCGAGTGGTTCGCCGAGGAAGGCAAGCGCATCTACGGCGACACCATCCCGGGACACCAGGCCGACAAGCGCATCGTCGTCATAAAAGAGCCGATCGGCGTGTGCGCCGCGATCACGCCGTGGAATTTCCCCAACGCGATGATCACGCGCAAGTCCGGCCCCGCGCTCGCGGCGGGCTGCACCATGGTGCTCAAGCCAGCCACCGCGACGCCTTACTCGGCGCTTGCCATGGCGGAGCTGGGCGAGCGCGCCGGAATCCCCAAGGGAGTATTCAGCATCGTTACCGGCAGCTCCTCGGCGATCGGCGGGGAAGTGACCTCCAATCCTCTGGTGCGCAAGGTCACGTTCACCGGCTCGACCGCGGTGGGCAAGCTGCTGCTCGAGCAATGCTCGAAGACGGTGAAAAAAGCATCCATGGAGCTCGGCGGCAACGCGCCTTTCATCGTCTTCGACGACGCCGACCTGGATGCCGCGGTGGAAGGCGCGCTCGCCTCCAAGTACCGCAACACCGGCCAGACCTGCGTGTGCGCGAACCGGCTATTAGTGCAGGACAAGGTCTATGACGCTTTTGCCGCGAAGCTCACGGAGAAGGTAAAGGCGATGAAGGTCGGCAACGGCATGGAGCCCGGCGTCGTGCAGGGACCGCTGATCAACAAGGCCGCGGTGGAGAAAGTCGAGGAACACATCAGCGACGCGCTCGCCAAAGGCGCGAAAGTGCTGACCGGCGGCAAGCGTCACGCGCTCGGCGGAACGTTCTTCGAGCCCACCGTGCTCGCCAACGTCAACACGACCATGAAGGTGACCAAAGAAGAGACCTTCGGCCCGGTCGCGCCGCTGTTTCGCTTCAGGGATGAAAGGGAGGCGATTCGCCTCGCGAACGACACCGAGTTCGGGCTGGCCTCGTATTTCTACGGCCGCGACATCGGCCGCATCTGGCGCGTCGCCGAGGCGCTCGAGTACGGCATCGTCGGCATCAACACCGGGATCATTTCCACCGAGGTCGCGCCCTTTGGCGGGGTGAAGGAGTCGGGCATCGGCCGCGAAGGCTCAAAGTACGGGATCGAGGACTATCTCGTCGTCAAGTACCTGTGCATGGGCGGCGTGGACCGCTAAGCTCGCACAGGACCGCAAGTTCGTCCCGGCGACTCATGACGGTCGAGCGCCCTCGACCAGAGCGAGAAGCTCCCGCACCGCCGGATAGAGGGGATGGTTGGGGCCCGTGACCTCCGCTGCGCGCGCCAACATCTCGCGCGCCTCGTCGGGAGCGCCGTTCTCGTAGTGGACAAGGCCGCTCCAGTAAAGAGCGGCCACTTCATCGGCCTCGACTCCGGGCTTCCACGTCGCGAGCGCGAGCTTGCGCTGCCCGGCCGCCCGCTGCGCGAGACCCAGCTGAATTCGGGTCAAGGGGTTGTCGGGGTTGCGCCCAAGCAATTTGCTGAAGCCTTCCGCCCCCCGCTCGTGCAAACCGAGGTCGCACCAGATGGCGGCGAGGAGGCCCAACGCAACTTCGTTTTCCGGATCCCGATCGAGGAGATTCTTGAGCGCCGCCATCGCCTCGTCCAAATTCCCGGTCTTGACATGGGCTACCGCCGAGGACAGCAGCTCGAGAACGTCTTTTGAAACAGAGCCAGCTTCAGCCATTTGATTTCCCGAAAGCGAGGACTTACCACAAATCGCCGCCGCTCGGCGATCCCGCATCGCCGCAACGTACGCGTCGGTCCATGATTTTCAAATAAAAACAACAGCCGATACCAATTAATAAGAAGAAAATAAATAAATTTTGAATTTTTCCATTTCCAATATTCTCGAAAATCTTTCGCAGCCGCGATTCAACCATAGAAATCAAGCGGTAGCCGCAATGAGTTCAAGTTTCGTCGTGACATTGTCATATTGTTTCGCTTGACATGCACTTGATCCTCGTGCGTAAAATCTACCACATCAACTTATCCGGCCGCAGCGTTTAGAGTTTAGGGCTGCAGGCCGCGACAAAGGGGGGATTATGGGCGACCTTGGGCGCGAGCTCGCGCTTGCGCTGGCGTCCGATACGCTTTGGACGGCGTTGCTGGTCGGCGCTCCCGTGCTCGTTCTGAGCATGTTCGTCGGTCTGTTGATCAGCATCTTCCAGGTCGTCACCCAGATTCAGGAAGCATCGCTCTCCTTCGTTCCGAAGATCGCGGCGGCGCTGCTGTCTTTGGTCGTGTTCGGCCCTTGGATGCTGAACATGGTCGTGCAGTTCGCTACACGTCTCATCGGGAACATCCCGATGTATTTCTGAGCGGGGTCATGCGACTTTCAGCCGACATAACGTGGCTGCTCACCACGGTCCTCGTCGCACTTCGGTTCGGTGTGGCGCTTGCGCTCACGCCGATCCTGGCCTTCGGGACCCTTCCCCCCGCGTTTCGAGTGCTGTTCGTGTTCGCGCTCGCGGCGCTTCTCGGCGCGGGCATGGGGGTGAGCGCCGCTCGAGACGTCCAGGACATCGCCGGGTTTGCCGGCATGGCCGCGGGGGAAGCACTGCTTGGCGCGCTGCTCGCGTTCGGGATCTTGGCGGCCTTCGGCGCCTTTCAATTGGCGGGGAGGCTGCTCGATCTGCAGCTCGGCTTCGGCGTCGCCACTTTGATCGATCCCGCGACGCGCGGCCACGCGCCGCTCCTCGGGACGCTGCTCTGGATGGTCGCGGCCGTGGTGTTCTTCGCGATCGAGGGGCATCACGCGCTGATCCGCGCTCTTGCCCTCTCACTGCAAAGCGTTCCGCCCGGCACGCCGCTGCCCGACCTCGAGCTTGCCCCCGTCGTCGGCCAATTCGGGGCGATGTTCACGTTCGCCATGGCGATCGCGGCGCCGGTGGTCCTGGTTCTGCTCCTCGTGGATGCGGTCGTCGCGGTCATGGCGCGCACGATGCCGCAGATGAACATCTTCTTTCTGAGCCTCCCGCTCAAGATACTCGTGGGGCTTCTTACGTTGGCGTTGTCCGTCGTCTACCTGGGTCCGGTGGCGCGGCGCTGCTTCGAGACGATCTTCGACATGTGGGCGAGCGTGCTCACGGGCTGAGGCGAAATGGCTGAGCAGGAAAAGGACAGGACGGAACCGGCGACGCCGTTCAAGCTGGAGGAGGCGAAACAGCGGGGCCAGGTCGCGAAGAGCCTGGACTTCATATCGCTGGTCATGCTGAGCACGTTCCTCGCGGCGCTCTACGCCTGGGCGGACAACCTCGCCCGGTTCGGCCTGCGGCTTTCGGTCGGCGCGCTCGAGAGCGGCGCGGAGCTCGCGTTTACCCCCCCCGTCGCCGCCGCGTGGCTGGGCAAGATCTCGCTCGCGACTCTGGCGTTGGTCGCGCCCTTTCTCGCAGCGGCCGTTCTCGCCGCCGTCATCGCCAACGTCGTTCAGACCGGCGCCATCTTCAGCGCCTTCCCGCTCAAGCCGGATTTCCAGCGCCTGAACCCGGCCCTGGGTTTCAAGCGCTTGTTCTCGCTCAAGGTGCTGGTCGAGACGGGAAAGACGATCCTGAAGCTCGTTCTTTTCGCCGGCGTCGCCTACCTTGCGCTGAGCGCGGTGCTGCCGAAGCTGCTCGCGACGATGGACATGGAGCCGAAAGTCTATTTCGGCGTGCTCATCAGCCATGTCGCGTCGCTCATTTTCAAGCTCCTGCTCGTCTTTATCCTCATCGTGTTGGTGGACCTCGCGTACAGCCGGTGGGATTACGCCAGGCAGATGATGATGAGCCGACGCGAACTCAAGGATGAAATCAAGCGCCGCGAAGGAGACCCGCACGTGCGCGCACGGATTCGCGAGCTGCAAAGAGAAGCGGCGAAGCGCGCAAAATCGCTCAAGCGCCTGCCCGAGGCGGACGTCCTCATCACCAATCCCGAGCACTTTGCGGTGGCCCTCGCCTACGACCGCATGCGCATGCACGCCCCGACCGTTATCGCAAAGGGCGCCGGGGACTTGGCGCTGGAGCTGCGGTCGCGCGCCGCGCGCGCCGGAATCCCCACGGTGGAGGACAAGCCGCTTGCTCGACGCCTCTTCATCGAAGCGGACATCGACAGGCCCATCAGCGAAGACCTCTTCGAACCCGTGGCGCGGGTGTACGCGGGAATCTACGCGTCGGCGCATCGTGCCCCGGCGCGCCTGGAGGTATCGACGTGATCAGCGCGCTGCGCAAGGTATTCGGCGAGCGAAGCGACCTGTTCCTGGTCGCAGGGCTGATTTTGATCCTGCTCGTTCTTTTCGCGCCGATCCCGGCGGGACTGCTGGATCTCCTGCTCGTCACGAACCTCTCGTTTGCGCTGTTGCTGCTGCTGCTCACGGTCTACATGGCGAAGCCGCTCGAGTTCTCGACTTTCCCATCGCTCTTGCTGATCGCCACCTTGTTTCGCCTCGGCCTCAACGTGTCGGCCACCCGGCTGATCTTGAGCGACGCCTACGCGGGAGACGTGATTGCGGCGATCGGCGCTCACGTGGTCGGGGGCAACTACGTGGTCGGGCTGGTCGTTTTCCTCATCCTGATCGTGGTGCAATACGTGGTCGTTACCAACGGCGCACAGCGGGTCGCCGAGGTCTCCGCGCGCTTCACGCTCGACAGCATGCCGGGCAAGCAAATGAGCATCGACGCCGATCTCAACATGGGTCTCATCGACCAGGAGCAGGCGCGCGAGCGCCGCCGCACCATCGAACGCGAGGCGAACTTCTACGGGGCGATGGACGGGGCGAGCCGTTTCGTCAAGGGGGACGCGATCGCCGGGATCATCATCATCATCATCAACATCGTCGGCGGTCTCGCGATCGGGATCGCGCAGCGCGGGATGAGCTGGGGCGAGGCGTTGCAGACCTTCACGCTCCTCACCGTCGGCGACGGCATCGTTACCCAGGTTCCCGCGTTGGTGATCGCCACGGGCACCGGCATCATCGTCACGCGCGCCGCGACCGACGCCCGTCTGGCCGACGAGGTCGCCAAGCAGATGTTGTCCTACCCGCGAGCCGTGCTGCTGGTGATGCTCGCCCTGACGGCGCTCGCGTTCCTGCCGGGAATGCCCCTATTGGCTATCCTGTGCCTCGCCGCGATCGCGGGCGGGATCTACCTGGTGGCGCGACGCCATGAGAATCTTGCCGCGGCGGAGGAAAAGACGAAAGCGGGCGCGGGCGAGGCGGACTCCGCTGACCTCTACGGTCTGCTCAGCGTGGAGCCGGTCGAGCTTGTGGTCGGACAGAATCTGATTCCGCTGGTCGGCGCCGGCAGCTCCTTCACCGAGCGAATCGTCTCCTTCCGCAAGCAGTTCGCGCTCGACATGGGCGCCGTCTTCCCGCGCGTCAGAGTCAAGGACGAGAAGAAGCTCGGCCCCAACCGCTACGAGGTTCGGGTCTTCGGCACGAAGGTTGCGGACGGCGACGTGGTTGCCGACCGCACCCTGGCGATCAATCCGGGCGGGGAGCGCGAACGGCTGGACGGCATCGCGACCAAAGACCCGACCTACGGGCTCCCTGCGTTCTGGATTCTCGATGAGCTGAAGGGCCGCGCTCGCGAAACCGGATACACGGTCGTCGATCCGGTCACGGTTCTGATAACCCATTTCACCGAGGTGGTCAAGCAGCAGGCGCCCAACCTGCTGACCCGCGCCGAGACCGACAGGCTCATCGCTCGGGTGCGCGAGCAACAGCCGAGCCTGGTGCAGGACCTCGTGCCCAAGGTGCTGACGCTCGGCGAAGTGCAGAAGGTGCTTCAGAGTCTGCTGCGCGAGAAAGTGCCGATCCGCAATATGGAGGCCATCCTCGAGGTGCTTTCCGACCACGGGGCTCGGGTGAAGGAGGCGGATCAATTGACGGAGCTCGTGCGGGAGCGTCTTGGCGCGACGATCTGCCAGACGCTTGCAAACCCCGCTGGCGAACTCTACGTGCTGACTTTCGACCCCATGGTCGAGCAGCAGATGACGGCCTCGATCCGGTCGGTGGACGAGCGCTCGGCGCTCGCGATCGAGCCGAGGTTCGCCGAGCAACTTCTGCGCAAGCTCACTGCCGAAGCCGACCGCATGCTGTCGAGCGAGCTGATGCCGGTCATCCTGTGCGCCCCCAATCTGCGCCGGCACGTGCGCCGGTTCACCGAACGGCTGATGCCTCAGCTTTCCGTGCTTTCGCTCTCCGAGGTGCCGAACAACCTGAATCTCAAGGCCTTCGGGATGGTGAGCCTATGAGCGCCGCCCCCGCCAACGCTGCCGTCGCGACCCCTGCCTATTCACGGCTTGCTCTGGTCGATCGCCCCGCGCCGGGGGGCGAGTTTAGCCTGGGGCAGATCATCAAGGGTCGAGTGCTCAGGCACTACGAGGGCGGTCGTTATCTCATGTCGCTCGAAGGCCGCGAGCGCGTCGTCGACAGCAGCGTTCCCCTGCAGACCGGCGAGATCATTCGCGGCCGCGTCGTGGCGATCGGAGACCGCGTCGAGCTCCAGCCTCTGGCCGAAGAAGGCGCCGCCGCGGGGACTGCCTCCGGCATCGTCCAAGAAAACGCTGACGCCGGGGCGGCGTCACCGGCCGACGAGTTGACCGCCGCTTTCTCGAGCGCCGGCCTCAAGCTGGACGAGCCGGCGCGAGCCGCGCTCACTCGGGCCCTGCGAAGCGCGAGCGACCCGCAAGGCATGATCCTGGCGGCGCTCGCGCTCGCGAAGCTCGGATTGCCGCAGGAGCCGGCGCTCCTCGACGCGGTACGCAGTCTGCTGCGCAGGCAGCCGTCGACATCCGAGCCACAAGCGGAATCGCCGGGGGCTTTTGTCATATCGGCCGGGCAGAGCCTCGCTCTGCAACTGCGCGATGCGATCAAGACGGCCCTGCCCGGGAGCGAAGCGGCGAGCGCCGCCGAGAACCCGGCAACTCCGGCCGACATCTCCAGCGCCGGCGCCGATGGCCGCCCGGCACCGGACAACGGCGGTCCGGGCGCGGACTCCGGAACGCTCGGGCAATGGGTGTTGAACGCGCAGACCGGCGGCTCCGTGTTCCACCGCGTGGGCACGCTGCCGCTCTTGATCGGAGGCCGGCTCGTCGAAGTCGACGTCGCGTTGTTCGAACAAGACGCAAGGCAAGCGAAGCCCGGCGAGCAGCGCTCGCGTCATCTCGTGTTCGTGCTCAACACCGAAGGGTTCGGCCGCGTGGAGGTGTCCGCGCGGCTCGTCAACTCGCACGTGCGAGTGCGGTTCGCGAGCGACCGCGACGCAACGCTCGACTCGCTGGCAGGCCGGCAGGAGGAGCTGCGCCGGCAGCTCACCCAGCTCGGGTGGGTGGTCGACGAGATCGCGTACGAGCCCAAGGCGGATGAGGACGCGAATCCCGTCTATCGCGCCGTCGTCGATCACCTGGTCACCCAGGGGTCGCTCGACCGACGCGTTTGACGAGGAGCGCCGCGCCGTGACCGAGTCGAAGAAAGTCGTGGGACTGAAGTACGAGCCGGGGGAGGGCCTGCCCCAGGTCGTGGTCAAGGGCAGCGGGCCCGCGGCGGAAGAGATCCTGCGGCGCCGGGATGCGTCGGGGGGCCCACCCGTAGTGCAAGACAGCGCGCTCGCGGCGCAACTGTACCGATTGCCGATGGATGCGACCATCGGTCCCGAGTTGTTCGAGCTGGTCGCGGCGCTGCTCGCGCACGTGTTTTCCCTGGAGCACCGCAACGAGGAAAGGAGCGAAGAATGGACGCATTGACAATCACCCAAGCCGGCCTCCTGAGCGACGTCGAGCAGCTGCGCGTGCTCAGCCACAACCTGGCCAACGCGACGACCCTTGGATTTCGGCGCGACGTGGCGGTGACTCGGCCGTTCGACACCCACTTGGATCAGGCCGGCGTCGGCGCGAGCCTGTCGACGACGTCCGCCACCGACATCGACCGGACGCCGGGCGCATTGCGACACAGCGGCAATCCGCTCGATGTCGCCTTGGAAGGCGACGGCTATTTCGTGTTGCAGTCGCAGGCCGGAACCGTCTTTTCGCGCCAGGGCAATTTCCAGGTGGATTCCCGGGGGCGGCTCATGGGGGCGAGCGGCGGCGCCGTTCTCGGCGCATCGGGCGAGGTGGTGCTCTCCCAAACGGAACCTCGCATCGACCAGGCCGGCAACATCTGGGAGGGCGACAAGCTCATCGACACGCTGCGCGTCGTTCGCTTTTCCCCCGACACGCAGCTCACGTCCCTCGGAAGCGGCACGTACGCGTCGGACGCAGCGAGCCTTCAGGACGTGGAAATGCCGCGCGTGCGCCAAGGCTACGTCGAGGCCTCGAACGTCGTTCCCATGCGCGAAATGGTCCGCCTGATCGAAACGATGCGGCACTTCGAAGCGGGCCAGCGCGTGGTGCGCAGCTACGACGACATGATGGACCGGGCATTCAGTCTGCTCGGCGAAGCTTAAGGAGAACGAACATGATCGATTCGCTCTACATCGGCGCGACCGGTATGAACGCGCAGCAGCTCAACATCGACACCGTCGCGAACAACCTCGCCAACGTCAACACCTCCGGCTTCAAGCGCAGCCGGGTCTCGTTCGAGGACCTTTTGTACCGCCAAGTGCAGGTTGCCCCGTCCGCGGTCGCCGACCGGCCGGCGATGGGACGCATGGGAATGGGGACGGCGGTCGCGGGCAGCTCCAAGATCTTCAGCGCGGGCGAGATCAAGAAGACCGGCGAGCCCTTGGACCTGGCGATCGACGGGCAGGGATTTTTCGAGATCGTCCTGCCCGACGGGAGTCTCGCCTACACGCGCAACGGCGCTTTGCGGCTCGACAGCGACGGATTTCTCGCCACCCAGGACGGCCACCGGCTGAGCGCCCAGGTGAAGATTCCGCCCGACGCGCTCCAGGTGCGCATCGACGAGACCGGCACGGTGTTTGCAAAGCTGCCGGACGAAGCCAAGGAAGTGGAGTCCGGCCGCATCGAGCTCGCCACGTTCCCCAACCCAGGGGGGCTCACTGCCATGGGCGACAACCTCTACAGCGTCACCGAGCAATCCGGAACGGCGGTGCCCGGCACCCCGGGACAGGCGGGACTCGGGGCCGTTCGCCAGGGATTCCTCGAGGGCTCGAACGTGAGCCTGATCGACGAGTTGCTCGGGCTGATCCTCGCGCAGCGCGCCTATGAGCTGAACGCAAAGGTGGTTCAGGCGTCCGATGAGCTCCTGAGCATGGCCAACAATCTGCGTCGATGAGACCCATCCGGACCGCCCGGCTTCTGGGACTCGCCCTTTGCGCGCTTGGCGCGCTTTGGAGCGGATGCGCCGCTTCGGGCGAGCCGGGCTCGCCCGAGACCGCGCGAAGCGCGCTCGCTGGAGCGTTGCAGGCGCGCTACCCGGAAATCACGCGGTTCGAGCTCGCGCCGCTATCCGGAGAGGCGCGCCGCCAATCCGCGGCGGCGCCGTCTGTGTCCGGTTTCGAGATCCCCGCCGACGTGGCGCTCGAGAAACGCATTCGCATCTGGGCGATCACGGCGGGCAAGGATGGCGCAAACCGGCGCGCGCCTTGGTGGTGGGCGGTGAAAGCGTTTGGACCGGCGATGGTGGCGCGCCGGGGACTGCGCGCCGGCGAGCAAATTCACCCGACGGACATCGCAGTGGAAGAGCGTGACTTGACGGAATCTCCGGGACTGCTCTTGACCGCCGATCCGGGGGTGGGAGGCGCGCGCTGGCGGGTGACGCGATTCATTCGTGCCGGCGCCGCGCTGCGGCGCTCCGACCTGGAGCCCGCTCCGCAGGTCGCGCGCGGACAGGAAATTCGGGTGAGCGTAGTGTCCGACGTGTACACCATCGAGACCACGGGCATCGCCCGTGACGAAGGGCGGGTCGGCGACGTCATCGCCGTTACGAGACCCGGGACCTCGGAACGCTATTTCGCCGAGGTCACGGGCGAGCGGGAAGCCTTGATCAGGGGGAAGCCATGAACCGTAGGAACACTGTACCGGCCGTGCTGCTCGGCATCGCCTGCGTTGCGCCGTTTTCCGCCTGGAGCGGCACGCTGCTGGAGCGCGAGGGCTATCGGCCGCTGGTGGCAGACCAGCGGGCGTATCGTCCCGGAGACAACCTCACGGTGTTGATCACGGAAAGCGCGACCGCTTCCACGACCGCGACGACCACCACCAACAAGGACGGCACGGCGAGCGGGTCGCTTAACGCCTCCAGTAACACGAACGGCACGAACCCGTATGCCCGCTCGCTCACGGGGGCGCTGGAGCTCACCGAGGATTTCAAGGGCGGGGGGAAGATCGAGCGTGCGGGGAAACTGCTCGCCCGGATCACCGTGGTGGTGCAGTCGGTCGAGGCGAACGGAAACCTCCGCGTCAAGGGCGATCAGGAGATCTTCGTCAACGAGGAGAAGCAGCGGATTTCGGTCGAAGGCAGCGTGCGGCCGCAGGACATCCTCACCGACAACACGGTGCTCTCGACGCGCCTGGGCCAGGCCAAGATTGAAATGATCGGCCAAGGGCTGCTCGCCGAGAAGCAAAAGCCCGGAATCCTGACGCGTTTCCTGAGCTGGCTGGGGATCCTGTGAGGAGTTTCACTGTGAAAAGCTTTGTCGCGGTGGCGATGGCGGCGGCGGTCTTGCTCGCGGCGGTGTCTGCGCCGGCGCAGGACTTCGGGGTCCGGATCAAGGAGCTCGGCCGCCTGGACGGCGTGCGAGAGAACATGGTGTCCGGCTACGGCATCGTGTCGGGGCTCGCGGGAACCGGCGACTCCACGCGCAGCCAGGCCACGCTCCAGTCGGTCGCGAACGCGCTGCGGGAATTCGGGCTGAATGTAACGCCAGCGCAACTTGCGAGCCGTAATGTTGCCGCGGTGCTGGTGACCGCGACCCTCCCGGCGTTCGCGCGCTCCGGGGACAGGCTCGATGTGATCGTGTCCTCGATGGGGGATGCGCGCAGCCTGACCGGCGGCGCGCTCCTGATGACCCCGCTCTACGGGCCGGACCGGCGGATCTACGCTCTCGCGCAAGGGGCGGTGTCGGTTGGGGGATACAAGTTCGAGTTGAACGCCAACGTCGTGCAGAAAAATCATCCCACTACGGGAATCGTCCCCGAGGGGGCCGTAGTGGAGGCTGATCTCACCGCACAGGTCCTCAGTCCCGATGGCACGATGCGCCTGGTCCTTTTCGATCCCGACTACACCACGGCCAGTCGAATCGCCACGGCGGTGAACGAGAAGCTGTCGGCCTCCGCCGCCGCGATGGACGCCGGAAGAGTTGCGATCCGGGTGCCGGAGGGCGAGCGCGAGCGGCTCGTCGATTTCGTTGCACGGCTCGAGAGCCTGACGGTGCAGCCGGACCTGCGTGCGCGGGTCGTCATCAACGAGCGTACCGGGACGGTGGTCTCGGGCGGAGGCGTGCGCCTGTCGAACGTCTCGGTCGCTCACGGCGATCTCAAGGTAACGGTGGTGACGGACTTCCTCGTTTCCCAACCGGGAGGCGTGCTGGTGAACCCGGGGCCCGGCATACGCACACAAGTGGTGCCGCGCACCCGCATCGACGCGAACGAGGAAGGACTGAGCAGCGTGACCATGCCGGCCGGCGCCACGGTGTCCGACCTGGTCGCGGCGCTCAAGCAGGTCAAGAGCACCACGCGCGAGGTGATCGCGATCCTGCAGAGCATCAAGCGCGCGGGCGCGCTTCACGCCGAATTGGTCATTCAATAGGAGCTCCCCAATGGACGTCACAGGAATTTCGATGATTCCGCTGCAGACCGGCGCCGACCCGGGGACGCTCGCCCGCGACCCGGCGCGTCTCGCGAAGGAGTTCGACGCGCTGATCTTGCGGATGCTGCTGGGCGATCTGGGCGCATCCACGGCACTGGGCGCAGACAAAGGCGAATTCGGCGGTGCCGCGCAGTCCGTCATAAGCCAGATCCTGGCGACCCAGCTCGCAGACAAGCTCGACCTCGGCCTGGGCGCGGTGCTGGTCCGGGCCGGCATGGGAGGCGAGCAAAAATGAGCGAAATCTCCGGCATTCTGAACAACCCCACCACCGAGCTGGTCTTGCGCGCGCTCGACGCCGGCGTATTACGTCATGCCGTGCACGCCGCCAACATCGCCAACGCGTCCGTGGAGGGCTATCACCCCCTGCAAGTGTCGTTCGAGGACCAGCTCGCCGCGGCGCGCACGGCGCTCCTCGGCAGAGACGACGCCGCGGCGAGGCGCGCGATCGACTCGCTCGAAGCGCAGGTGCGTCCGGACCCGACGGACCGTCCGGTCCAGGCGGATCGGGAAGTGGCATTGATGATGGAGAACGCGGTCCGCTACGAGGCGCTGCTCGCGGCGCTGGGAAAAAGCGGGGCGCTGATCAGACTCGCGATTCGGGAAGGGAGGAGCTAAATGGATTTCTCATCGGTGTTCGACATCAGCTCGGCGGGGATGAACCTCGAGCGCTTGCGCCTGGAAGTCACCGCGGCGAACCTCGCCAACGCGCAGACCACGTCGGCGGGGGGGAACGCCTATCGCCCCTTGCGGGTCGTGGCGAGAGCCGCGGTGATGGATTCCTTTGATATGAATCTGGCGAGCGCACTGCCGCGGCCCGTGGACGTGTCGGTCGCGGAAAGCACGACGGCGCCGCGGTTGGTCTTCGATCCAGGCCATCCCGACGCGGACGCGCGCGGGTTCGTCGCCTACCCGGACGTGAGCCCGGTGTCCGAGATGGTGCGCCTGGTCGAGATCGGGCGCGCCTACGAGGCGAACGTGCGCGCGCTCAGCATGGCGAGGGCGATGGCGATGAAGGCGCTCGACATCGGGAACGAGCGATGAACGTCTACGCGATCGATCCGGCGCTTCTGCCGTCCGCGCAGGATGCGCAGTCCCTGCCCGCGAGCGCGCCGGCGCGGACGTTTCCGGTTTGGCTCGATGAGCAAATACGCACGGCCAACCAGGGCATCATCGAAGCCGACGATGCGGTGCGGCGCCTGGCGGTCGGCGAGCCGGTGAATCTCCACCAGGTCATGGTTCAACTCGAACGCGCCAAATTGCAGTTCGAACTCGTTCTCCAGGTGCGCAACAAGCTCCTCGAGGCGTACCAAGACCTCTTGCGGATGCAGATATGACCATGGCCGAGTTCACTGAAAACCTGCGTTCTTTCTGGACCGACCTCGACCGGCGCGGTCGCGCGGCGGCGCTCGGGGGTGCCGTGCTGGTCCTCGTGATCGTGGCGGTGTTCGCGGTGTGGGCGTTGCAACGCGACTATCAGGTCCTGTTCAAGGATCTGGCGCAGCGTGATGCGGCGGCGGTCGTCGCCGAGTTGAAACGACTCAAGGTGCCGTATCGAATCGACGCCGACGGCTCGACCCTCCGCGTACCCGCGGACACGGTCCATGAGACCCGGCTGGCGCTCATGGGGCGGGGCGTGCCGCTTTCCGGAGGCGTCGGGTTCGAGCTGTTCGACAACCACGATCTCTCGACGACGGAGTACACGCAGCGGATCAACTACCAGCGCGCGCTCCAGGGGGAGCTCGCACGCACCATCATGTCCATCGAAGGCGTCAAGCTCGTGCGCGTGCACCTCGTGCTGCCCGAGTCGAGCATTTTCAAACGCGACAAGAACCGGCCCAAGGCGTCGGTGAGCGTCGTATTGGCGCCGGGCGGCAGCCTCACCGAGAACCAGATCCTCGGCGTGCAGCGGCTGGTGGCCGCCTCCACGCCGGGTCTCGAAGCCGGTATGGTCACCGTCGTCGATCAACGAGGCGTGACCTTGTCGTACGTGTCGGACGGCGTGCCGGACGCGATGGCCGGTGGACACTTGCGGATGAAGAAAGAGGTCGAGGAATACCTGACCCGCAAGGTCACAGAGGTGCTCGATCGTTCCTTCGGTCCCGGGCAGGCGATCGTGAGCATCGATGTCGCCCTCAATTTCGACGAGATTCGGCGCACGACTCAGGACGTGATCCCGGCGGGGTCTTCGGGCCGGGACCCCACTGGGGTCATGGTGCATAAGCGCGAGGTCGTGCAGCGGCAATCTCGGCCTTCGACGCTGCGCACCGTGGACGGCGAAGCGAGCAACGGGCGGAGGGAAGACGGGCAGTTCAACTCGACGCTGGAGACCAACTACGAGGTGAGCCGGCGTGTCGAGCAGGTCGTCACTTCTCCGGGCAGCATCCAGCGCGTGAGCGTCGGCGTTGTCCTCCCGCGCGCTGTTGGCAAGGATCTCGCCGCGAGAATCGAGAGCCTCGTCTCCATGGCGGCAGGTCTCGACGAACGACGAGGTGACGCCATCGTCGTGCAAACCCTCGATCAAATCCTGTCGAGCGAGTCGCGTTCTCCGGCTTCGTCGCCCGAAGGATTGCCGGGCCCGGATGTCGTTTCGAAACGGGCATCCACGGCGCGCGGACCCGGTCCTTTCGACTTTGCCGGCACGTGGCAGACCTGGGGGCCGTTTGTCGGAACGGCCGTTTTTGGATTTATTCTGGGTTCGACGCTCGCGTTCATGCTGAGGAAAGGGAGCCGCGCGCGTCCGGGCGGTGTCGGCAAGGAAAAGGAGTCGCGCCGTCAGGCGCTCCTGACTGAAATCAACGGATGGCTTCACCAGGAGAAACCCCTCCGCGCGGACGAGGCGAAGACATGAACTCCGGATACGAACGAGCGGCCCGCAGGCTTTCCGGGCTCGCGGAAGACGACCGGGACTGGCTTCTCGCGAGGCTTCCGGAGGTGGACCGGTTGCGGATCAACGAGTTGATCGAGCGTGGCGAGAGCGGCGCCCAGGTGAACCCTCCTCAGGAAAGCTCGTCGGAGGACTCAGTGTCGACTCCCGAGTTGACCGTCGCAGCGGCATCCGCGGCTGAGGTGGCGGGAGCGCTGCGAGATGAACCGGACTGGCTCGTAGCGCTCATCCTCGCCAAACGCCGCTGGCCCTGGGACAGGGATTACCTGAACGAGTTCGAGCCGGCGCGCGTGGAGAGGCTTCGCGATATCGCGCGTAGTGTTCGCGAGACCGTGAAGCCGCGGATGTGCGATGAAGCGGTCGTCGCGCTGGCGATGAAGTTGCGTCGCTCGACACCGGCGCCCGAGCCGCGGTCCGCGTTCGACGAAGTGTTGACCGGCATCATGGCTCGCCACGAAAAGACGCGAGACGAAGGGAGCGAGGCATGGCGGCAGTGATTCGTTCAGTCAAGCTTTTGAAGGAGCCGGTGACGCTGCCCCGGAACGGGGTGGGCCGATCCGGTGGTGTAGGGGCGTTTTCTGCGGCCCGCGCGACGCGTGGCGTGGAGCACCTAGCACCTTTGCCCGCACCGGCCGCGCAGCCGCCGGTCGTGGAGATCTCCTACGGGGAATATAAGCAGCGCTTCGCCGCCGAGCTCGACGCCCAGCGGCACGAGGCACATGAGACGGGGTTACGGGAGGGGCGGGAAGCGGGCCTCGCGAAAGCCCAGTCCGAGCACGCGTCGCAATTGCAGGCGCTCGCGACCGTGGTTCGTTCGGCGCGTACCCGTATCGAAGAAGGCATCGAGGATCTGACCGATGTCGGTGTGGAGATCGTCTTCGAAGCGGTGTGCAAGGTGCTCGGGCAAGCCTTGGTTGACCGCGAGGGCGTCCTCGCCGCGGTGCGCGAGCCGGTGCGGCGGGCGCGAGACCGAAGCCGGTTGATCGTGCGGGTAAGTCCCGTCGATTTTGACGTGATCCGGCAGAATCGGGACAAGATTCTGGAGGGGATCGAGGCAGGCCAGGTGGAGATTGCGGCCGACGATCGTGTCGAGCTCGGCGGCTGCCTGCTCGAAACGCCGTCGGGAAACCTCGACAGTCGCCTCGAAGTGCAGCTCGCCAACCTTCGCCGGACTCTGCTCGAAGCCAAATCCCGTCAGATCAACGAGGACGGCACCCTGTGAACCGCTATCTCCAGGCCGTGCGCCGCGCCGACCTGACCAGACGGGTGGGCCACGTCTCGGAGTATCACGGCCTGATCGTCGAGTCGGTCGGCCCGGATGTTTTTGTCGGCGAGCTTTGCGAGGTGCATTCGAGCGCGCCCGCGCGGACCGTGTCCGCCGAGGTGATCGGCATCCGCAACGGCCGGGTCCTGCTCATGCCCTACGAGGATCTGCGAGGAATCACCTACGGAGCCGAAGTGGTCGCCACGGGTGAATCGGCGCGGGCGCAGGTCGGAGACGCTCTGCTCGGGCGGATCGTGGACGCCTTCGGCGCTCCGCTCGACAGCGGCCCGCCGCTTCGGCTCTCGGCGGAACACCCGCTCTATCCAAACCCGATCAATCCGCTTGCGCGGACGCGCATCGACACGGTGCTCGAGACGGGGGTCAGGGTGATCGACACGATGCTCACGATCGGACGAGGGCAGCGCGTCGCGGTGATTTCAGGCAGCGGCGTCGGCAAAAGCACGCTGCTGGGGATGATCGCGCGGAACATGAATGCGGACGTCAACGTCATCGCGCTGGTCGGCGAGCGCGGCCGCGAAGTGCGGCATTTCATCGAGGACAGTCTCGGCCCCGAGGGCCTGAAGCGCTCCGTCGTCGTGGTGGCGACCTCCGACCAGCCGGCCCTGGTGCGCAGACGGGCCGCCTTTGCCGCGCACGCGATCGCGGAATATTCCCGCGCCCGCGGGCGGCACGTGGTGCTGACGATGGATTCGGTCACGCGTTTCGCCGCGGCGCAGCGGGAAATCGGCCTGGCGATCGGCGAGCCGCCTACCGCCCGCGGTTACACGCCCATGGTGTTCGCCTCGCTGCCGCGCTTGCTCGAGCGGGGCGGCGTGACCGAGGGCGGATCGATCACCGCCTTCTACACCGTGCTGGTCGAGGCGGACGACCTGGACGATCCGATTTCGGATTCGGTGCGCGCCATCGTGGACGGACACATCGCGCTCGACCGGGAGCTCGCCAATCGCGGCCGTCATCCGGCGATCGATCTTTTCAACAGCGTAAGCCGCCTGCTCACGGACCTCGCGAACGAGGAGGAGCGCTCGCTCGTCAAAAAGACCATGAAGCTGTTGAGCGTTCATGCTGCTTCGCGCGAGCTGGTCGAGGTAGGCGCGTACCGGGCCGGCTCGAACCCGGAACTGGACGCGGCGCTCAAGCTGCTCCCGGCACTCGAGGAATTTCTCGCCCAGGATGCAGGCACGCGCACGGCGCGCTCGGACGCGCTCCAACAGCTTCGGGCCATCCTCGGCAGCGTAAAGGTTTCGCGCTGATGCTCAGCTTCCGATACGCGCTCGAACCGCTGCTGAAGCAGCGGCGGTGGGAGAAGGACGCCTCCGCAACGCAGGAGCGCGAGGCCCGCCGGGTGCTGAGCGTCCACAGCGAGGGAGCGCGGTCCGCGGCGAGGGCCGTATCCAGCGTCGAGAATGCGCTGCGCGAGGCGCTGAAAGCAGGGGCCTCGATCGATCCCCGGCACCACGAATCGCTGTCGCTGTATCTCGCGCACGCCCGCGGGGTGCTGCGGGAGAAGGCGCGCCAGGCTTCCAAGGCCGAAGAAATGCACGAGCAAACTCGGCACGGTCTGCTGCGCTCGATACAGGCGGTGCGCGGGTTGGAGCGGCATCGGGAGAACAAGCAACGCGAGCACAAGCGAGAGCGGCAGCAACTCGAGCAGCAAAAGCAGGACGAGCTTTGGCTCACCGCGGGGGTTGGCTTCCGCGGCCGAGGACATACGACCGAAGGGCGACAAACACAAAGGAGATCATCATGGCGATAGAGAGCATCGGAGCGGCGCCGCTCGCCGCAGCGGCGCCGGCAAACGCGGCGGTGAGTCAGGACGACTTTCTCAAGATCCTGCTCACGCAGTTGAGGTTCCAGGACCCGCTGAAGCCGATCGACAACCAGGAGTTCGTCGCCCAGCTCGCGCAGTTCTCGTCGCTCGAGCTCGCGCGGCAGCAGGGAGAGGAAATCCAGGGGCTTCTCACGATCCAGTCCGCGAGTCAGTCCTTATCGCTGATGAACCGGACCGTCGAGGTCGGGACCAACGGCGGCAGCCAGGTGGGCGTCGTGACCGCGATCCGCTTCCAGAACGGCAATCCGCTTCTCACGGTCAAGACAGCCGACGGTCAATTCCTCACCGATATCGGGCTCTCCCAGGTGTCGCTGGTCAACAGCGCCGCGACGCCACCGACCACCAACTGAGGACGGAGACTGCGTATGCTTTCGACCATCTATACGGCCTTGTCGGGGATGCTCGGTTTCTCGAAGGGCCTGGACGTCATCAGCAACAACATTGCCAATCTCAACACGCCCGGCTACAAGGGCTCGGAGCTCGCTTTCCGCGACCTGTTCTATCGCTATTCCGTAGAGGGCGGGGCGCCGGACGGATCGCGCTCCCAGGTGGGTAGCGGGCTGGACACCAAGAGCACGCGCACCAGCTTTAAAGAGGGCGAGCTGCGCGACACCGGCAATCCGCTCGATGTCGCGATCGACGGCAACGGGTTCCTGATCCTGCAGCGTGACGCGCAACAGCAGTCTCTTTACGGCTCTACCGGCCTGACCGGCACGGAACAGGTCTATACCCGCGCCGGGCAGCTGGAATTCGGCCAGGACGGGGTGCTCGTCGAACGCGTGAGCGGCGGCCACGTCATGGTGTTCCAGAACGGCAACATGCAGGAGATGTCGATCGACGGCTTGCGCACCAATCCGCCGCAGGCCACCACCGAGATCCACATCACCGGCAATCTATCCGCCGGGAGCACGACGGCGGACCTCACCAACGTCACGGTGATCGACCAGGCCGGGCACTCGCACACGCTGTCGTTCCACTTTACCGTCGATCCGGCCGACTCCACGCACTGGCACATTGATGGGACGGACGAAAACAATCAAAAGGTCCTCACGGGCGGCGAAGTTCGCTTCCAGGCAAACGGTTCACCCGCGCCCGGAGCCAACACGGTGAGCTTCGATTTCGCGCCAGGGTCGCTGCCTGCGACCACGATCACGCTCAACATCGGCGATCCCGGAAGCTTCTCCGGCGTAACGAATTTTTCGAGCGCCTCGTCGCAAGCCCAGCTCCAGGTGCAGAGCCAGAACGGCGTGGCGGCGGGCTCCCTTACGAAGGCGACGTTCGACGAGAGCGGAGCGCTGCAGCTTACCTATTCGAACGGGCGCACGGTCGCCGGGCCTTCCTTGGCGCTCGCCTGGTTCGACGATCTCCAAGCGCTGCGCCTCACGGCCGACAGCATCTTCGTCAACGACACAGGTCAGACGCCCACGATCGGCACGGCGAGCCAGGGCGTCATGGGGCGCGTTGTTGCCGGGCGCGTGGAGCTGTCGAATGTCGAGCTGACCGCACAGTTCACTGATCTGATCATCCTGCAGCGCGGCTATCAGGCAAGTTCCCAGGTGGTCTCGGTGGCCAACGAGATGATCCAGCAGCTGATCGACATCGGCCAGAAACGCTAAGGGGAAGATCGTGGAAGTACGACCGTACCTCGTGCTCGGGGACAGCGATCAACGCTTTCTTCTGGAGCGAATCGATGCCGCGCTTGCGGCGTGGCGCGAAGACTGGCTTCCCAAGAACACTCCCGAATTCCGGCGAGAGCTGGTTTCGCAGCCGCAGGCCGAGCGCTGGCTCGCCGCCGACGCGGGCGAGCGACGCCGCGTGTTGCTGGGCTGCTCGAGCGGCTGGATCGCCGAGGTAGGCGCGCTTTTGACCGCGCAAACCCCGAACGCAGCCGCCGCGGCGGGGGTGCCGGAGCTTGCCGCGCAAGTGGGCGAAGCGGTGCTCAAAGGGCTCGCCGTGGGGATCTTCCGTTATTGCTCCGGGACGGCGCCGGCAAAGCCGCAGTGGGGCAACGAGGCGCCGCCCGAAACGTGGCGCAGCCCCGGGGCAGGTGCGGCAATCTACAGTTGCGAGCTGTCGCCGGGCTTTCCGCTCATTCTTGCGCTTTCGCCGGAGCTGGTAGCCGCTTCGCTTCGAAAAGCGCAAAGTGCCGCGCGCGAGCCGCTCGTCGCCGTGTGGAGGGCCGTCGAGCCCTGCGCGGTGATCGTCGAGGCCGTGGTCGGGGAGGCCGAGATCGAGCTCGGCGAGTTGTCTCAGCTCGCGGCGGGCGACGTCATCGTCCTGGACCGCAGACTCGACGATCCCCTGCTTTTGCGGCTCGACATCGGGGACCCGGTGGGCCAGATTCACCTCGGGACGGCGGGCGGAAAGAAAGCGGTCCAGGTCGTGGGGCCCGCGTGAAGATAGAACGGCAATTCAGGAGCAAGCGGAAACATGTCAGCAGAGACTACGAAAACCGTGCATGAGATCCGGTTGACCGAGTTGGAAGCCGGAGACGCGCAGGGCCGCAGGGTCGTGGACGCGAACTTCGATCTCATCCGGGACATCAAGGTCAGGCTCACGGTGGCGGTGGGGCGCTGCGAGCGCTCGACGGCAAGGTCGTCGCGCGCGGAATGCTGGTGGCAGTCGGTGACAGCTTTGGCGTACAGATTTCCGAAGTCGTTCCGCGCTGAGCCCGTTCGACGGGCAATTCTGGCGATCGTCTTGGCGGGCAGCGTGTCCGCCCTGCCGGGGCTTGCGCTCTCGCAGGACGCGGCCCGGCCGGAAAAGGAACCCATCCCGTTCAAGCGGGACGCTGACTCCTTCGAGCTCGGCTTGCTGCTGCGCACCGCCCTGGCGCTGGGCGTGGTGATCGCCGTCGGTTTTGCCGGGATCTACGCGCTCAAGCGCTTCCTGCCGGCATCGCTCGGCCGTGCTGCGGGGGGACAGGGGCGGATCAACGTCCTCGAGATCCGGCATGTCACGCCACGCCTTACGCTGTTCTTGCTGGAGATCGACGGACAGAGAGTGTTTCTCGCCCAGAGCGGAGATCGCGTGCGCCCGCTGCGTCTTTCCGATGCCCGCGGAAGCGAAAAAGGTCACTCGGATGCGACCGCCGAAGATCGGTGAGACGCTCGCGCGCGCCGCATATCCGGCGCTGTGCGGCGTACTGCTGCTCGCGCCGGAAATCGCCGCGGCGCAATCGCTCACCGTCCCGGGACTCGAAATCCGCATCGACGGAGGCGCCGCCCGCCCCGCCGAGGTGGCCACCGCGCTGAAGATCCTGGCAGTCCTTACGGTGTTGAGCCTAGCGCCGGCGATCCTCATGGTCATGACGGCGTTCACGCGGATCATCGTCGTGCTGGCGCTGCTGCGGCACGCCTTGGGCATCCAGGAAACGCCGCCGAACACCGTCCTTGTCAGCCTCGCGCTGTTCCTGACGCTGTTCACGATGCAGCCCGTGCTGTCGCAGATCGACAGCAACGCATTCCAGCCGTATCTGAAAGGCAGCATCGGTTTCGAGCGGGCGGCCGAGATCGCGATTCAGCCGGTGCGCGAGTTCATGATCCGACAGACGCGCGAGCAGGACCTGATGCTGATGCTCGATGTATCCAAGACGGAGCCGCCCGAGGACGTGGACCAAGTGCGCACCGTTCATCTCATCCCCGCCTTCATGCTGAGCGAGCTGAAGACCGCGTTCCAGATCGGCTTCGTCATCTTCCTGCCTTTTCTCCTGCTCGACATCGTAGTCTCCAGCGTTCTCATGTCCATGGGGATGCTCATGGTACCGCCGATGATGATCTCGCTGCCGCTGAAGCTGCTCCTGTTCGTGCTGATCGACGGCTGGAACCTGGTGGTGAAGGCGCTGCTGGGAAGCTTCCACTAGCTGCATCCAGACGGGCATGGAGCAAGAGCCCTCGCCGGATCTCGAGGAAGAGGCCGCGCTCTGGCAGCGCTACGTTGCCAACCGCGATCCCGTCCTGCGCGCGAAGCTGATCGAGCGCTATCTTCCCACGGCCCATAAGCTCGCCGCGTACACGTACTCCAGGCGAGGGCCGCAGGCGCCGGAGTTCGCCGATTATCTCCAATGGGCGCGCCTGGGCATGATCGAGGCCTTCGACCGCTACGATCCGACGCGCGAAGCTTCCTTCGTCACCTTTGCCGGGTATCGCATCCGCGGCGCGATCTTAAACGGTCTGGAGCGCGCGACCGAGCAGGCCGCCCAGCATGCCCGCCGGAAGCAGATTGAAAAAGAGCGCGTCGAGTCGGTCATCGGAAGCGCGAGCGGCGCGTCCGAGGCGCTGGAGGAGCTGGTCGAGGTCACCGTCGGACTCGCGTTGGGTTTCGCGTTGGAGGACTCCGGGCTGAGCGCCGAGCCCGAGACCTTCGACCCCTATCGCGTGCTGGAGCTGAAGCGCCTGCGGGAGCGGCTGCTGCTCATCGTCGAGGCGCTGCCGGAGCGCGAGAAGCAGATCCTGAAGTGGCATTATTTCGAGCACATGGATTTCAAGCTGATCGGGCTCGCGTTTCGCCTCTCGAAGGGACGCATCTCCCAACTGCACGCCCGCGCGTTGAAGCTGATTCGCGAAGGCCTGCGGTCCATCGATCGGTTCGATTTGAGCTTGTGAGACCGGTCAGTTGCCGGCGTAGTTGGACAGGACGGCGCGGAATTGCCGCTCGAGTTCGGGGTGCTCCTGGATGGCCTCTTCGATGCGCTCGACGAGCTCCAGCGCTTTCGGATCGTTCTGCAGCGCCTCGCCGAGTTCCGATGCCAGCACGGACTCGATGAAAACGCGCCGCCGCTTGCGATCGCGCTGCGGGTCCGCCGCGTCGACTGCCGCGAGGCGCTCGCTGAGCCGTTGCTTGAGCGTGCCGGACCGATCGGCCTGCCCGGTCGGCGCGCTGCCCGCCCGCGCGGAAACTCCCTTCGCGGGAGAATCCAGGCGCTGCGCCTGCTCCGCCAGCCTTTGTCGCAGCAGCTCGAGCGCCGGGTTGAGCCTGCTGATCGGGTCGGTCATGACTCTCTTGGTCGGTCAGAGTCCTACTTCTTCTTCTTTTTGTCGCCCTCGTCATCCCCGCGGTTCTCGCGGTACGCGGAGAGGACTGCCCGGCCGGAAGGCCGGATCGATGGCCGGATAATGGGTTCGGCGCCGGCGGCGGCGCCGGGCTGCGGCTTGCCCAGGCGCTCCTGCACGTCGTGCAGAACCCTGCGCATATCCACGTTGAGCGCCTCGTTGAAGTTGTTCGCCTTGATGCCCCGCTCGAGGCAGCTCTTGCATTCCTTGAATTCGTCGCGCGCCAGATGCAGCATCCCGGTCTTGAACAGATGCAGGAAGTGATCGGGCCCGAGCTTGTCAAGAGGCCGCCAAGCCGACTCGGCCTGCGCGACCCGGCCGCTGGTGAGATGGAGGAGCCCGAGCTGGAAATAGGCCGTCACGAGCGACGGATCCAGCTCGACCGCCTTCGCCATCTCCTCTGCGGCGCGATCATAGAGGCCCATCTGCGCGTGCTCGGCGGCGAGCATGTAATGCAGGCGTCCTTCGCGCGGCTTCAAGTCGAGAGCCCGCTTCAGATACGTGATCGACTGCTCGTTGCGATTTTCCTTCGACGCCTGCAGCGCGAGCTGCAGCAATTCATCGACGTCGAGCCTTTCTACGGTAGACTTTTCCATTTGAATCCGTCCCAAAGGAAGGAGTTTACTTGCCAGCACCCGCATGAACTGGCCCTTCATTCTATCCCCCTGCGCCGTAGCGGACCATTCTTTGCCGGCGCCGGCCCCAGCCCTTGGACATAGGGTTTCCCTCGTATATCACCGAGTTTGGCCGTAAGTTTATGCCCGGAACCCCTCGATCGGTTCAGAACGCGATCTGGGAACTGGAAGCACATCAATTTTTGCACTAAGGTGGTAGCAGCGTAATGTTAAGAAGGAGGAAACAGTGAAGGGGTTAAAAATTGGAGTTTTGGGCCTTGCCTATCACTGTTAGCTCAGCTCGGGGCTGGATGGGGATGGCCGCCTTACTCCTTCTCGTGGCCGGATGCGGCAGCGGCTTCCACTACGAGAAGTTGTCCTCGGAAATCTATCCGGTCACCGAGGACGTTGCCTGGTTAGCCGGCGAGCCGACTCGGCCCTACACGGTCATCGCAAGGTTT
>WNFB01003423.1_pt1 | contig 25078 bp, 22 predicted proteins | sample 5400501 | NCBI WGS metagenome assembly WNFB01 (sample SAMN13153341, study PRJNA577476) | soil metagenome | isolation source: 200 cm saprolite under Douglas fir tree site 2 hole 1 | place: USA:California | collected 2015-04-18 | reverse complement strand
TTCCCGGGTTATCTTCGACTTGGCGACCGCCGGTTCTATGCCGTAGGGTCCATGGGCGACCTCGTCGAGCCCGGACTTGACCGCGCCAGGATTCTCGTCAGTCACCGCAACTTCGTTGCCGTGTTGTGCGAAGACTTGGGCTATTTGGCGTCCCATCATTCCGAAGCCGATGACTGCAACTCTCATTTGGAGGAGTTCTCTGCGGCCCTTTCCTTCTTGACCAACGCGACCATTCTCAAGCGTTCCTCTCGCCTTCTCTTCGCGTCTCTCCATCGACGCTTTTCCTCGGTTGTTTCTGGGACAACGTCGGGGATTTCGGTGGGCTTTCCGCTTTCATCCATAGCAACATAGGTGAGGTATGAGGATCCTGTGTGGGTGACTTTTCCTGTCTTGAGGTCCTCTGCTTCTATTCTTACCCCTACTTCCATTGAGGTGTGGCCCGCGTAGTTTAGGGAGGCTTTGAGTGTGAGTAGATTTCCAACGTAGACTGGGTTGTAGAAGTCCATCCTGTCGAGGCTGGCGGTGACGACTGTCTTTCGGGTATGGCGTAGAGCCGTGACGCCTGCGGCTTCGTCGACGAGTTTGAGTATTGTTCCTCCGTGGACGAAGCCCATTGGGTTAGCATCGCTTGGTAGCATCTGTGATGATAGGATGGATTTCGATTCGCTGACCGGCTTCGAGGGTCTCATAACCTGCCGGGCTTCTAGCCGTCGGAATTTAGCCTTGTCACGAGGAAGCACGGGATTCTGTCTTGCTTAGGGTTAGTTCTTGTCTTTCGGGTGGGGCGCGAGATTTGAGTAGGCCCCGGGGGGTAGAAAAGATTCTGCGCTAAAAGCAAGATTTTTTTTTTGAAAAGAAGAATTTCACGGGACATGGTCGTTTTCTCAGGAAACGGCCTGAGGAGCGATTAAGGAACCTGTCTCAATAACAAATCTCCGGTGGTTAGCGGGCTGTTCTTATCCGGAGAAGGATTCCAAGTAGGACGAACTCCACCGCTTTGGCAACGTAGGCTAGAGCGATGTTGGTGTTGGGGGCGTTGACGGCTGCGGATACTGCCCAGAGGACAATGACAATAATGACCCAGTAGATGCCAATTTTTAGCCAGAGGTCTCGCCGGTTGTTTGCTGCTATGAGACCGATGCCGCCTAGGTATACTAGGGCTATCAGGATGAGCGGGACGCCAAGCGGTATTCCGTAGACCAATACTCCGATGTACAAATGGAGGACGGCGGTGACTGCTGCCAGTGCTAGGGCAATGTTGAACAGGTTCTTCGGATAAGTCATGGGCACAACTGTACTCGCTGCGCCGGATATCTCGCTCTTCAAAACATGATCTGAGCGTAGTATCGGCTGGAGAATGGGTATTAAGATTAGGGGCGAGCTGAATATCGCCTTCGCCCCACTTAGTGCGGGGCTACTCGGGTACCTGTTTCTCAGTATGAAGACCTTGAGAGTTCGACGCTCTGCTACTTTCTTCCACGAAATTTAATATCCGCTACCTCGATAGTAGCAGTGCCCCGACGAGCAGGATGCCCGAGAAATGGAGGAGAAAAGAGCGAGGTTCTCTGTCGTGGTGCTAGCAGTCTTCCTCATTTTCCAGATTAGCTTACCTGTCGGAGCCCAATACCTTACGGGCAGTCAAAATGTCCCGGTTGTTAGTCTTAGAGAAGTTCGATCGCGGGTGGGTGTTGTGAAGCCGGTGTTCACGGCCACAGCGTATTCATCATTCTACGCATTCTACGCCAAGTATGTGAACACGCCGAAGGATCAGATCATAAGATCCGACCTTGAGATGTTGAACACTACTCTAGTCGACTCTTGGGGGTGGAGCGATGGATTGCGACAATTCCTGAGTTCTAACACTGCTAGAGTGAACGGATTGGTTCTGGAGGAGAGCCTAACAGTCTTGAACGATGTAAGTGTGACCCAGGGAAGGCTGCTTTACGAGAACGGTACGAGGCGATTCGATACTGTCATTCTTGGATTCACAGAATACGTTACCTCACAGGAGTATTCAGCCTACGAGCACTTCGTGGCCGACGGTGGTCGTCTCATCTTCTTGGACGCAACCAATTTCCTGGCAGAGGTGAGATTCTATCCCCAGACGAATCACTTGGCTCTTGTAAAAGGGCATGGTTGGGGTTTTGACGGAAAGAAGGTCTGGCACGATGTGCGCGAGCGATGGTCCCAGGAGAGTACGAACTGGATAGCAAGCAACTTTTGCTGCTTTGGATACGGTAAGCGTTATGACGGTGCGATCCTCGTTGGAACCAATCTCATCAGCCTGACACTCCAGGCAAAATTTGGGTCAAAGGTATTCCTATCCTACAAAGGTCATGAAGAGAATCAAGTAACCAGTAGCACGTTCACCGAGATTCTGGCTCTGTGGGCACAGTTGGATTCTAGCTCTCACAGTCCCGTTGCCGCTTACGTCCACCGCTTCATGCATGGAACCGTCATTCACATCGGAGTAATGAGCAGCGACGTAATCTCCTTCGACAGGTCCGTCCAGTTCTTTCTAATTCGTTCTGTCTTTTCTTGAAACCATCGTGGGGAGCCCCGCTCCACTTACAATGTTCGTTGATTGGTGGGGCCGGTGGGATTTGAACCCACGACATCCGCCGAGTCTTTCGTCTACGGGTATCTTCACGCGCTCCTGAATTTCGTCATCCCGCCAACTGGAGGTCTGCTTACCCGATGTAGTATATTCTGGAGCCCGTCATGATGCTGAGGAGCTGGACGCGTCCTCAGTGTCATCCCTGGCTAGACTACGGCCCCTCGAAACATTTCGAAGGATCTAGGCCCCACCGAGTGCCCGGGGCGAATTCTCACTATAAAGCTATGCGGGCACATCTTCAATATTATTCGAGTTCGCCTTTATCCTAAGCGAGGAGGAACAAGAATGACGGTAGCCGATGATTCGTAGAGTCCGAAGAATCGAAGAGTTGCTTCGCAAGGAGGTAGATACCGAAGGTCTTCCAATTAGGATTGACAGGGCGAAAAACGAGGACTCCTAAAGCTTGGATTGAATCCGGTCCTACTTACTCGACTCAAAAATCTCGAACCCAATGTCTCGCCCATTGGTCCACCGCAAACGGAAAACCTGTCGAGCTTGAAACGAAGCAGTTCTCAAAAGGACGGAAGCGTAAGGTGTTCACGCTCGAAAATGTAGTGAAACCGGTTGACGAAGTGCTCTCTGAAATCATCAATCGAAGGCTACCTGTTGCACATATATTCGGGACTGATTGCATCGAGTTAGGTTGCCTCTCGACCTCGGACTGAAAGTCCATCAGCCAGGAGCATTTTTCGAGGAGATGAGGAATCTATGGGTCGAGGCTGAGGAATCGGGATTTCAAAGTTTGTGGGGCTTTGACCATCTTGGCCCTGTGGACGGAGCTAAGTGTACCGAGGTCTATACCACTATCTCAGCCCTCTCAACTCATAGCCGTCAAGCGAGAATCGGTGTTCTAGTCACAAGCGTGGGCTACCGCCACCCTGCACTACTGGCGAATATGATTGCAACCTTGGATCACATTACGAAAGGTCGAATGGAATTAGGGCTCGGTGCAGGCTCCAGAGGATTCGGAGAGCTTGACTACAACGACTATGGCTTGGAGTATCCTGCCAAGCACAGGGACAGGATTAGAAGACTGGAAGAAGCGTGCATTGTTCTCCGAGAGCTGTGGACCAAAGAAAGAGCTGATTTCCATGGAAATTTCTACACTATCAAAAACGCCGCTTGTGGCATGAAGCCATTCCAGAAGCCTCATCCACCCATTATCGTGGGCGGAGGCTCTTCAAGAATACTGCGTGTCTCAGCTCGCTATGCCCAAGAGTGGAACATTTCCACCCGAGACCCCTATGAATTCCGGATGATAAGTAGGCAGTTGGACAAGGAATGTCTTACCATTGGCAGAGACCCTACCACATTGAAGCGCTCCGTCCAGATATTTCTGGAAGGCCTAGACCTCAGGAAGCTCGCAGATTTGGTAAGAGTTTTTCAGGCCGAGGGAGCCCAGAGAATAGTCTTAATCCCAAACCCTCCCTACAGCCCGGGTCTAGCAAGTTTGCTCTACGAGACTGCCACGAAGGAACATTAATGCCAAACTGAACCGCTGTCGGCACAGGTTTGAGTAGCGCGAATCAGCCGACCTAGAACGGGCTATATTTATCAGTCCGGTAGCCGTTAGTTCTTCTGAGGAATGTTTGGTTGAAACAAGAAAACTTTGTTAGTGGCCTTGACTCATCATCAGCAGCACTCGACACACAAACTATGTCCGAATCATACCTACGGTTGAGCTGTAACCATAAAACTTGGCAGCATCGCAGACCCACCTTGTGATTTTACGTGATTGATAGTCTAATCCGCCTTAAGCGTTCAATATGTTTGGGGTTACTTGGTTTTACAAGTCTGAAGAAAGTTTCCACTTCTTCCTGCCTGCAAAGTAGGAACCTATGTTTTGTTTCGTCAGGCCGAATGCGGGTAGGATGGAGGCCAAACGTTGTCATTTTGTCTCTGATGAAAGACATCAGAGCTTTGGAAACTGTCTTGAACTGGACCTGAGCATAGGGCCCATACTTGCGGTAGACAGACCCATCGGTATCGAAGACGCCTCTAATGAATGCGCTCGCCGTCACTCCAAGTTTTGGTGTCAGATTCTCCAGTTTCTTCAAGCCAATTGGCATTCCCCAAGAGTGAAGGGTGAGTGCGACATCCTTAGAGTACCGATAGAGATCCATTGTGTTTTCACCGTGCCTGTCCCGACTTGTCAGTTCGAGCCCGAAGACGCTATGAAGAAGAGGTCGAACGTGTTTTAGGAGGTAAGTCCTATCGTCGAATTTGTTTCCAGTTATGGTTATCTGAACAGAACGTTCCGTTTTCGACAGACATCCATCGCCGAACATTATGCCGAGAATTTCAGACTCTTCTTCGGTTAGCACTTCTGTCTAATTCGGGAAATTTTGCCCGTTTAAGGTAGACCCGGGTCAAAGTGAATGTCAGAAAATGGAGTTCGGTCTGAGGATGAGGTTAAGATACTATGGAGTCAGGGGCGGAAGAAGGATCTATGGTTGTTCTTTCTGAGCGATGTAGGTCCTAGTCTCAGGAACATACCATCGTGTTGTTTCACGGAACCTATGCCAGAAGTCGTGGAAGGCCGAGAGGTCGCGTGATTCGACTGTGATCATTCCATTGTACGTGGTGCCCCAGATATGGGCGTATTCAGCGACTATCTCGACATCCTTCGACAGGTTCTTCTTGAACTGTTCCCAGCCAGCAGTCGCCTTCTTCTTGTCGGCTTCGGTCAGGGGTCTTACGCGATAGAAGATTAGGAATGCGAATATCACAGAACTACACCTTGGCTAGCGCTTATCGAACGGTTAGGTTAATCTTGTTTTCGCCTTGTGGGAGCTAGACCCGGAAAGAGGCGTAGTTGGGTTACATGCCTCTTTTGTGAAGGGATTCGTCACTAGCCCTCAGTGATGATGGGTCTAGGTGTCTAGGGGATTCTATTGCGGAAGGCAGCTGTCATCGTATTCCTCTCGCTAAGCCTTCTCGTCTTCTTGCCGACTGACGCTTCATCAAATCGTGGATATCCGCGCAGTTATCTCAACGCGGGCCCTGTGGGGACTACCGACTATCCCTGGGCGATGTTTCACTACGATGCTGGGCGGAATGGGGCCACCCCAGCGTCTGGTCCCACTTCTGCGAGTCTCATGTGGAGCTACACTACGGGAGGCGTTGTATATGCTTCGCCGGTTGTGGCTGATGGGTTTGTGTTCATTCCGTCCTATGATGGTAAGCTCTACGCGCTTGACGAGTACACCGGCTCCCTCATCTGGTCCTTTACGACTGGATCAAATATCGTCGCGACTCCAGCGGTTGGAAACGGGATAGTCTACCTATCATCCAAGGACTTTACCGTCTACGCTCTTGACGAGAATACTGGTTCGATGCTCTGGCGAATATCGAACGTAGCGCCAGTCGTATCCTCTCCTGTCCTAAAAGATGGCAAGCTATTCTACGGGACCTTGTATTCTCCATCAGCCGGACGGGCTGAGTTTCTAGCACTCAATCCTCAAGATGGAACCGTCTTCTGGAGACAGACTATTTCCGACTACATCGAAGGTTCGGCCGCTGTTAGCAGCGGGCTTGTATTCTTTGGAATAGGCGCTCTCAATAACGCAGTCGTTGTTGCCTTAAACGAGACGACAGGAAAGTCGGCCTGGAACTATAACACAGCTGTACCGACTACCATAACCACTGCACCTGCTACTGCCTACGGTAATGTCTACCTTGGCCTTGACAGTACTAGGTTCCTCGCGTTGAACCAAGCAACTGGGAGCCTAGTATGGTCGTTCAATACTCCCAGCGGTTCCAACGCGACCACTCCCGCGATCTACAGCGGCGTAGTCTATTTCGGGACGGGTAGAGGTATCGTGTATGCTCGTAACGCGACGACTGGTGGCCCGATATGGTCGTACACAACTCCTACTGGCGGGGCGGTGGCATCCTCTCCTGCCCTAGCTCTGGGATCTAAGGCCTTGTTTTTTGGTTCGAATGATCGCTACTTGTATGCGCTGAATATGGTTAATGGCATGCTCTTGTGGAGCAAATTAACTGGCGGACAAGTTTCCTCTTCGCCTGCAGTCGCCGATAGCCGTGTCTTCTTCGGCGCCAAAGACGCGAAGGTCTATGCCTTGGGGATAATCATTCCTCCATTGAGCTCTACGCTAACGGCGAGTCCAGCTATTCTGAGATCAGCGAGTGTGTCAAATCTTACGGTGACCGTTAGAAACAGTACGGGCCCGATCTCAGGAGCTAATCTAGCTCTTACCTCCTCAGCGGGGGGAACATTCGGCCAGCCGTTGATGACCATTCCGGGAACCTATGTTGCCAACTTTACTGTCCCAATAGTCAGTTCGACCACTAACGATCTTGTCCAAGTCGTGGCGAGCGCCTCAGGCTATCTCAGTGCTGTAGCCAGTACAACTATTATCGTGAATCCGTATCCTCCCCTGACTGTCGCAGTTGCTGCGAAGCCCGGGACCACCACTCCTGGAGGCGAGGTCCTGCTTATGATTAGGTTGACTAACGGGACTGATCTGATTCCTGGCGCAAGTCTCACCCTAACCGCGTCATCGGGTGGGAGCTTCTCGGGATTGACCGATAGTGGGAATGGAAACTACACAGCAATCTACACTTCTCCGCTTCAGAGCTCCACTAATGTAGTTACAGTCCAAGCCTCAAAGAACCAGTTCAGCTCTGCGCAGGGCCAGGTCGTTGTGACCGTGAATGGGATTCCTGATCTTACCACAGTCAAGGTGGCAGGTCTTCCGCTATTCTTGTTTGCTGCAGCCGCAATCCTCATATTCTTCCTCCTCATCGCTGTCGCGGTTACGCGCCGGGACAGATCCCGATCGCACGGTCCCCCGCAACCCTCGTTTACGTATTGAATGGGGGAGCTAGGACCCGTACCCATTCCGAACACGGAAGTGAATCTCCCAGGCGATCCCTGTGGTAGTGTGGTGAGAGATCCCACGCGAAGCTTAGACCGCTGCCAACCTCATTTGAAAATTCTAGAAAGTTCTAGAAATTTACTTCGCTGAAAATTTTCTATCTTCAGAATTATGATTGGGAAATCATGCGTAATCAATCTTTATAACGCGCAGAGGACAATTACTCCTCAGCGCTCGGGGGACATCGGCTGCTATCTGTTGCATTGCTCGATATTTTCAGTCCGATAAGCAGCATTTTCAATAACCTAGGCACTGTCACTCAACTAATCTTCACACTCCTGTTTGTGCTTCTTTTCTTCGGCTTCGGCCAGAAGCTGCAGATGCGTCAGTACATGTGGGACATTGATAGAGGGCTGCGGCGTTTGGACGTCATCCGGACTCAGGCGAAGGAACTTTCGTTGAAGACGATCAAGGAGATCGGCAAGCCAACGATTGACCCATTGCCCCAGTTGAATGTGCTGATGGAATCGTTCCTGATTACTCCCGTGGACATGGACCCTTCGGGAATCGTGAGCAAGTTCGACCATCTCTTGGATGTTCGTGACGTCAAGTTCAAGGCGGATGTTCAGAAGATGGCTCCTAGTGCCGACTCAGCTCAGGTCAATAATCTAGAGAACCTGGTCGAGGCTTCTTGGGCTCTGAATACTATCTTCCGCATCATACGCCACTTCTATCTCTTGGGCAAAAAGACGAACAGCATATTCATCATTATCCAACTTCAAGCTCTCCTTCCAATGATAATGCAGGAAGCTGAGGCTTACCTGGGTGCAGGGCGAGCGTTTGCTGAGGGACAGCCGATAGGGGACGGGCTCGGACCGCTTGTCGCATCGAAGTTGATGAAGGATAAGGCTCAGCGCAAGCTCGAGAAGGATATCATGGTGGCCGAGACGACGATGGAGAATCGTAGGATAATCGCTCTAAAGGCGGAAGGTCCGGGGGGGAATGTTGGAAAACCGGGGGACGCCATACAATCCCTCCTCCAGGAGAACGATGGAAAGGTCTCTATGATCGTGATGGTGGATGCTGCCTTGAAGTTCGAGGGCGAGACCACAGGCGAGATCAGTGAGGGCATCGGTGCTGCTATTGGGGGTATTGGGACTGAACGTTTCAAGATTGAACAAGAGGCTACGAAGCAGCACATACCCGTCTACGCTGTCATCGTCAAGGAGAGCATTCTGGAGGCAATTACTCCTATGAAGAAAGAGATACTTGATGCGGGAGACAAGGTTATCGAGAGGATTAAGAGCCTCGTCGTGGAACGGAGCAAGCCCGGCGACACGGTTATAATCGCCGGAATTGGCAACACGATAGGCATAGGACAGTAGACTGTTAAAGTGTCTCAGCCGAGGCCGCGGAGCGGCCCATCAATAGGAGTAATGCTAATCTCCATAGTCCTAATCATAGTCGCCTTTTACACCCTCAATCTCGGTCTGGGTGCGTTCAATACCGGGGACGTTACTTTAGGGACTCTCTACTTTACAGTCGCGGTCTTATCGTTCGGGTTTGTTGTGCTCTCGGTCTTCAGGGTCAGAAAGGGATACGCGCTGGCCAACCCTGCCCCGCTCAAAGTCATGTCGATAGTGAAGTGTCCGCAGTGCAGCTTCAAGCAGATCAAGAACTTCTCAGTCGGCGATTTTGTCTTCAAGAAGTTGGGATTGTGCACTCAGTGCGGGGTCGCAAGCCTGTCAATAACAGGCATTTACTACGACGGACCCGCGCGTCGATAGCCGCCCCTGTTCAGCAGGGTCTCCGGTCTTTTCCGGACTCTTCCCCTTGGCTTTGGTGGCTGTTTGTTTCTGAAACTGTGAAGGACTTTTTTGTTTTGACATACCCCCCGGGGGGTCGAGAAAAAGATAACAGAAAAAGAAAGTTAGTAGAAGAAGAAAAGATAAGAAAAATAGAGATTTCTTGCATGCTTCAAGACTCGCCAGATCTGCGTCGCAAGGCTCGGTCGTTTTCAAAAATATTCTGGATTTCTGAGCATGATGAAACCTAACAGGAAAATGTTAAGGCGTCCGTGGCCTCGCGATCACCAATCTCGCGAGATTACCGTAGCGATGCAGGGGTTTCTGGGTTCTATGGCGATTCTAGAGCGGTTTGCAGGGGACAGTCAGGCCGCTCACGCTTGTCTGCGATTATGGGTCATGAACAGAACCTGAACGTTTCGGCTGTTCTTAGCTGACAGTTCCCAGTTCGCGCAGAATAGTGCTGGCGCGGCGGGCATTCAGATAGGCCGTTGCTTCGTTACTGTCCTGTTAGGACAGTGCAGTCATCGTGGTTCACTAGGACTGTATGTTCTGATTGTGCCACTGGGTTGTTGCTTGCCTCTACCAGAACCGGGTAGGCGGTGACGCACTTGTTCCGGATTAGGTCCTGAAGGGCCTTCTTCCCCACTTCTCTCGGGAATCCTTTCTCCAACCATCTCGACGCGAAGGGGAGGGTCGAGAAATTCGCCTGGATGAAAGCGAGTACTTCCTTTGAGTCCTCTGAGGTTGCGCCTTTGGGTTTGACGAACCGGTAGATGTAGGCACTTGACCCGTTTGTAACCGCTCCCTGCGCCTTGGCAAGGGTCACGAAGGGTTCGATCGCGAAGACTTCACCCTCCTCGATCTTTGTCCCGTTCATTCCCATCGCAGATACGTTAGGAACTGACTTGCCTGCATGTATCGTGTATCGGTCGATCTTGTGACCTGTCAGATTGCTTATCGGTCGAAGTCCGAACCGAGTGATGGTGGTCTGGACTACTCGTCCTATCTCAGAGAGCTTGACCCCGGGTTTGAAGGCTCGGATCGCATTCTGGAGAGCCTCGTCTGCCGCTTGAGCCAACGGCTCGAACCTCGGGTCCAAGCAGACTGTGACTGAAGTGTCCGTGACATAACCATCTACGTGGACCCCGAAGTCCACCTTCACCAATGAAGCGGCTGGAATTGTTAGGGTGTCACCAGGGGGCGAGGTGTAATGAGCTGCAACATCGTTTATTCCTACATTAACAGGAAACGCTGGCTTCCCGCCAAAGTCTCTGATTCTCTGCTCTAATCCTTCGCAGATCTGGATAACCGGCTTGCCATACTTGACGAGGCCCGGGACCTCCTTCCGTAGCCTGGCTACAATGTCGCCTGATTTCTTGAACGAGTCGAGTGCTTGTGAGTCGAACAATCATGCTCAGCTGCTTAGAGGTCCGAGAATGATCTCACTAGTTGCCGTCCTCCAGTTAAACTATGACTTACTGAAATCGTGCTTCCACAACTCCCGTGCTAGCGCACCATCTTTCTTGAATAGGTGCACCTGACCCTTCGCCTTGTCTCTTCTGTCCCGATGCTCCCCTAGGAACTTGGTCACCCTCTCGACCAGGATATCTTTCAGGTCTCCTGTTAGCATTCGTCCGGTCTTGTATTCTGATCGGATTTCTTCTATGCGTTTGTCGTTAGGTTCGAAGAACATGTAGAGCCACTGGAAGGGAACATCAATGTCGGGGTTGCCGCCTAGCTTGCGGTGTTCTTCGATGGATGCTTGTCCTCCGGAGAAGGCGTGACGGTAAATCTTGTTCCGGACAGTCTTGTCGTCATCGTTGAGATAAATGGCGGTTTCGGGTTTTGACGAGCTCATCTTGTCCTGGATTCCGGTTAGCGGTGGTAGGAATTTGCTGTGAATGGCGGCGGCTTTTTGGTATCCTAGGGGTTCCGCGATGTCTCGTTGTATTCTCCAGTAGGGGTCCTGGTCGATGGCGGAGGGTATGAGGCAGCGCTTCTTCTCGAAGAGACTGGGAAGGATTTGTATGGCGGGGTAGAAGCTCATACCGATGTTGGTCTCGCCGGTGAAGCCGAAGACCGACTTGGCAGTGCTGTAATTGACTCTCCGAGCAATCTTCAGGATCAAAGGGTACGAGTGGCCGACGAACTCGGTGTCTTGAAAGATGAAGGTCTTGTCAGGGTCGAATCCGACTGCTGCAACTTCGAGGATATTGTCTTCGGCCCATTTCTGGGTCTGTTCGTAGGTGAGGCTCCGCTTTTCTTCAAGAAACTTCTCGTCATCAGTCATCTGAATGTAGACGTTGACGTGGAACTTGTCTTGGAGCCGCTTTGTGAAGTAGAAGCTGAGAATGTGGCCGATGTGCATTGGACCACTAGGGCCTCGACCGGTATAGAGGAAGAATCCCTTGCCCTTGTCATAGTCGTCAAGAACAAGGTTCAGATCTCGATGAGAGAAGAAGACCTGACGCCGTACGAGGTAGGCTGCGTCGCTCAGGATTCCTTCGAGTCGTTTTGCGAGAGGCCCCGCTATCGGCTGGGTTCCAAAGTCGCGGATAAGCCGTTCATAGTCGACTTCGCCAGTGACCTCCCACGGGGTCACGACGAATTTCTTGTCAACCATTACTTACACGGCTCTGAGATGGGTTATGTCAAAGATAGGGCGGACATTTCTACTTCGAATCCTGCAGCTGGAAGATTCAGCCCCCAGGATTTGGTGACTCGTGGATTTAGCTCTCCGATTATTCCAACCTCTGTACCATTTGATATTATCGCTCCGCTCCTTCCTGACAGGAAACTGGGATGCTCCGTCTCTTTGATCTCGAATGACCGACCTTTGTTTTCTGCCAGCGCATCGAAGGAAGAACGAATTTCGGTGAAGCCAGCATTTGCGTGGATTGTCACCGCGGCTAGTTTCCGAGTTTCTTGGATTGGATGGATCTGATTTTCCCCTCGACTGATACAGGGTCCAATTTCGAAGACTCTCTGAGGATAGTCAACATGTGTATTATGCGAGAGAATCTCTAGAAGGCTAGGCAGAAGCCAGTTTCTCAGAACGGTATGGGTGGTCATTCTTGGATTCAAGAGCTCAACAAACTTCCCCTCACTCGACTGCATGTTGTTTGAAACGACCACTGGCGATGTCAACGTGTACGTCAGAAGCTCCTGGAAACCTAGTCCGATCATGATCTCAGCCAGACTCTCGGTCTCGTCTGTCTCTCTGGCAAAGTTGCCTACAGTCCAGATCCTGGGCCACTCAGGCTTCAACTTGTTAATGTCCATAGCAATCGCAATGTCTTCAACGGTGTCCACCGAGTGCATGATGTCAGTTCGATAGCATGGAATCTCCAATTGAATATTATCGCCTGTTGCTTTTCGGACCCGGTATCCTGCTCGATCGGCAAATCGCGAAGCCTCCTTCAATGTAAGGGACGTCCCCAGAAGCGTGTTGATGTAGGATAGGCGAAGGCTTGTCCGTGCTGGACTAAGGTCCGGACTGATGAGTCTGCGTGGCGAGCCGTAAGGGTAGGTTTCGAGGCAGCTGTAGATTTTTCCTCCTCTCTCTGTAAGACTTGAGACTACAATTTTCAGAGTATTATGAACAGTTTCAGCGTTTGTTCCCGTAACTTCGACGAGAATGTTTCTCGTCTCCGTAGTAATCCTGCCGAGATCGTTAGAATTGATCACTGGAGGTAGCGAGAGGACGTTGTCGGCTCCGTCGGCCAGTATCGGCCATGCTTCATATTGGGAGATTATTTCTCCATATTCTTCTCCCCTCGGGTGGGTCTCGACTATGTCTCGGAGACTCTGTTTCTTCTCCGAACCTAAAGGAGCGAAGGTGATTATGTCCGGATTTGCGACTGTGTACGAGAGTGGAGATTGTATCAGGTCGGCTTGGTAGAATCCTATCGAGGCTCTCTTTCTTTTCCTGCCATAAGTCTGGTCAAGTTTTTCCTGAAGGTTGATCCAGCTCTTCAATGCGTCATCGGTTGGGTGTAGACCCTTGACGATCGCGGTCGAGATGAAGGGGCGAATCGGCTTGACGCGCCTGTCTATGACAACTGTCAGATTCGACCTCCCTGCGAGCCGTATCTCTCTTCTTCGACCAGCTCCCAAGTAGCCTCTGAGAGCCCTCGCGATTCCTTCGACAGCCCAAATGTCAGGACGGTTGCTGTCCTTGACCTCGATGGAGACAGCATCACCTTCGAGAGATTCCACATCTCCTTTGACGAAGGCGAAGATCTCGTTGAGCCCCTCTTTATCTCGGGGCATCGTCTTACCTAGGAGCCCCTCTAGATCTGTGAGTGAGAATTGTACACTTGGCGTTTCTAGCCCACCGTCTGTTCCCTAATCCATTCAAGGTCCGAAGTGAACAGTTGACGAATGTCCTGGATTCTCCTGCTCATCATGTACAGCCGGTCTATCCCTAGACCCCATGCTAGCACAGGAACCTTCACGCCGAGCGGTTCTGTGACTTCTGGTCGGAATATTCCGCTCCCTCCGAGTTCCATCCATCCAAAGCCCTCCCTGTATGCCTGCAACTCGACGCTCGGCTCTGTGAACGGAAAATAGTCAGGCTTGAATCGGACCTTGTCCGCTCCAGCCACTTCCTTAGCAAACATCTCCAGGATGCCGAGAAGATTTCGCAAGTTCAGACTAGGATCTAGAACAATACCTTCGGCCTGGTTGAACTCTGTGAGATGGGCCTTGTCGAGCATGTCCGGGCGGAAACATCTTGCAATCGCGAAGTATTTTCCTGGAATCTGAAGGTCTTTCGAGATCATAGTTCGGACGCTGAGTGCTGTTCCGTGGCTTCGGAGGATCAGCCTCGACGCTTCGTCACGGGAAAAATTGTAGCGCCAACCGGTCGATCCTGTCTTCCAGCCGTTCTCATGCGTCTGCCCCACTCTCTCCACTAAGCGGCCATATTCTTCGAGGCTCGCCCTTGACGGGTCCTTGAGATAGTAGAGATCGTGAATCTCTCGTGCAGGATGATCCTGGGGCATGTAGAGACAGTCGCAGTTGATGAACGTCGTCTCGACTAGTGGACCCACCGCTTCTCTGAATCCTAGGGCGATAAGCTTCCTCTTCACCATCCGCAGGAACCGCAAGTAGGGGTGATACTTGCCGGGAAAGGTCCGGGGAACAGCCGACGATACATTGTAGGCTCGAAGCTTGACCTTCTCCCATTCACCAGAGACAATCATGTCTCCGGTAAGCGAACTCACTTCTGGATGGGATGGGGCGGCTGTCCCCATATTCCGTCCCGCTTCGGTAATCTCAACTTCACGATCATTCCTAACCCTAGACTCGACAAGGTTTCTCTTTGTGAGCCGTAGAGCCGCGTCCTTCAGACTTGGAGGAAGTTCCTCAAGAATTAGAATATCATTCTTCAATCGGCCGAGGATCTTTTCGTCATCGTCAATCGCCGCGTCACTCTTCGCCACGATCACGAGGTCGGATCCTGATTTTTCGATCGTCCCCCATTTCTTCCGGCTGATCCATCCAGTTGCTATCGAGCCATACTTCTCAGCCAATTTCGCATGCTGAAGAGCCTCCTTCAGGCTTAGGCGTCCACCGCGATTCTTGACCTCTAGAAGGATTATTCGCTCTGGGAGTCCGACTCTGGCGAAGGTTCGTCCTTCGTCCGTTAGGCTCAGCTCCGTTTTCTTCTCTACCTTCTCTGTGACAAGCTGATTCTGCGAGAGATTGAGAACAGCACGCGCGACGGCCGAATCAGCGAGACCCGATTTCTTCGCGAGGTCCTCAGGAGTCGACTTTCCACCAGAATCGACCAGGGTCCTGAGAACTTTGGCCTCGCTCGGGCTAATCTCTACCAAGAAGACTGGATCTCCAAGCTTCAGTTTTCGCTTGAGATCGGTTCGCGGCTATATTTGGTTTGGAATCGGGAAAAAATTATTACCGTTACGTTCAGGAACAGCTCGTATTCTGGAGTTGTTTGGCTAATGGTTGTGGATCAAGGAAAGTTAGACGCGTTCATCGGTAAGGCGATCTCTGAGTGGGGCGCAGCGGCGGGGGTTCTGCTTGTCTTCCTTGGTGACAAGCTTGGCTTATTCAAGGCTATGTCCGGAGCGGGTCCCGGCGAAGCAAGACTGAAAGAACTGATTACCTCGGCGGGGTTTTCAACGTTCCACAGGGCGGCTCAGACACCTTTCAACCTGATCTTGGAAGCAAGACCATAGTCAGCGTCTTCGCTCAAAGTGACTTCGAGATCCGTTTCACCGTTTCGAGTTTGAAGCTTGAATTCTCGCCGTTCGGAAAGTATGGATAGACTACTGGAAGAGTTACTCCCCCTTGCCTGAAAGACTTCACGTATTGAACTAGTTCTTCCTTGCTGGGATTTGCTAGACTTACTCTGAGTAGTTCTTCGGGCACCTTGAAGGGGCCGCTCTTCCAGTCTTCGTTCGACTTGAATGATGAAATCGCCTTTGCGGTCCTGTCTTGCTGGAACATTCCGTGGTACTGAGGGGTAGAGTCGTAGTTCAGAAATTCCTGCACCATCAGCCTCCGGGCGGCTTCATCACTCTGCGAGGAATAGAAGGTCTTCAGATAGCATGCAAAGTCAATCCCTGCGCCTCTCTCGACCCTCACCGCCTCCACTATCCTCGCGGCATGTTGGGGTGAACAGAAGTTCAAGAGGAGACCGTCTACCTTGCTCGCGGCGCGTTCGGCGATCCCGAGTCTGAGGGCTGCAGCATAGACTTCGGGAGGTTTGACTCCTTGAGGCAACTCCTGAAATCCTTTCTTGAGTTCATCTATCCGTTGCAGCATTGCGCTTATTGACTTGCCGGGCTGGGGACCCGGAGGCCCGGCCCCCACTCCTAGGATCAGGCGGTTAGAGGAGAGAGCTTGGAGCGTCTGGACCCTGCGGTTCAGTAGGGTTGGATCATGTTCGAGCAATCGTATGACTCCGCTTCCCGCGCGGACCTGTTTCGTTAGAGCGAGAATTGACGATGCAATTTCCAGCGATTCATATCCGATCCGATGGTCGGGGACAAAGATCCGAGAGACCCTATCACTCAACTCCAATACAACAGCCGTTTCTTTGATCTCATGAGGGGAAAATACTCCGGGTCGGAGCGCGAACCCTATCTTTTCTGAAGCCAAGTTGGTTGACCAGGAAACGCTACGAGACAATAAACTGTTCGGGAAAGGGAAACAATGGATGAGGCGAGTATTGTCGGAACAAGCTTGAACGGATCTTACACCGATGATCGCGAATGCTGCGTCTAGGCAAAAATGCTGTGTTGGGCAAGCTACACTACAATCAAGCTAGGTCTATACAGCACAAGGTTCCTTTGCGAACCGCTTGCTCTAGCTATACCAAGTTAGCTGGTATATAGAATTCTATACCTGGATTGCTCCATCGACCGTTTTTTCTGTAACCGCGATTTGCTCGCGTTGAGCCTTCAAGGTCTAAGTTCGGGCATTCACAGATTCGTCTTGTCGAGGGCTGTCTCACGCGGCTACCCATCAAGAAGGCAGTCCTCGAGATTCAGGCGAAGGTCTGCGCCAAATGCGGACAGCTCGTACTTACCTACCCGCAATCCATGAGCTGTATAGTCTGTGGCGGGCCGCTGAGACTGGTCAAGAGCTCGCACTGACGCAAGTAGCAGCAAGCGGGCGGCGTCGCTCAGGGAGAGTTGTCTCGCGGTCTTGGATTGAAGAATGGGAATGTGCGAGTCTTCAGCGCTTTAGGGCTGCTTGGATTGAGACGGTGAGTTGTCCATCAGTTTCAATCGCGTCTAGTAGGTGTGTGTAGGCTGGGATCGGGTTGTGGCTTCTGTGGAGGTACGAGAAATGGATTCCGCTCACTTCGTTGCGGAGGGTTGCATAAGCATGGGCTGCGATCTGGATTCCTCCTCCGAGCGGGTTGCGAGACAGGGTCTGTTTCACCTTTTCGGGGACTGGGATGCCGAACTTTCGACTGACGAATAGCAGATTCTTCAGTCCTGAGGGAATGGAAACTTGTACGAAGATTGGTGCTTTCAGACCTTGGGATCGAAGCCTATCCACGTGGTCGAGCACGACACCATCGTCAAACGCAGTATTAGTGACAACATAGTCTGCGCCAGCATCTACCTTGCGCAGTGTTCGAACAGTCTCTCGTTCTTGATCCTCGGCATATTGGTTCGTTATAGCCCCGATGCACGGCCGATTACCGTCGAAGGCTGACAGGACCCCTCGGATCAGTTCCTCTGTTTTTCTGAAATCATAATCTTCGATCCGGTGTCCGGGATAGGGATCCCCAAAGACGACTAGGAAATTATCCAACCCCTTCTTGAAGAGTGAAGGAACCAGGGCTAGGTCTGATCGACGAAAATCTCTGCAGGTCAGCGAGGGAACAGCCTCAGCACCTGTCTTCCTGACGATTACTGCTGAAGCGAGGCTCCTCGTCTGAGGCGTAACTCTGAATCCGGCGGGATAGCTGGGATCGCCTTCGCCGTTTCGCAGAGCGGGTATAGTGATCGCGTCAACCCGACCCTGCAATATGGGCAGGTGAGCCGGGATGACTCGGTCAGGGATTAGCTCAACGGTCACAATGGGGTGATGGTTGGCTGCATCTGATAGTCTCAGTTGGAAGCCTCCCGAGCGAGTTCTGCACCCTTGACCGTGCTGATGAGTTTCGCGAAAGTCACATCCCAGGTCCTGGTCCTCAGTCCACAGTCTGGGTTAGCCCAGATCTTAGCCGGATCCCCTACGATCTTCGCGGCGTAGAGTAGTCGGTCGCGTACGAGCTCGGGCGATTCTAGGATGTTCCGTCCAGCTTCCTTTCCTGAACCGGGTGGGACGTGTCCGGAAAAGTCGTGAACGTGGACGACTCCGACGCCAAACTCGCCGTCGTAACCGTTCTGGATGAAGTACTCTAGGTCCCGGTATCCTTCCCGGTGCTTAGCGTCAACCCCTAGACTTGTACCGTCTCTGTTGGCGAATTCTAGTGCGAGGTGGGTGCACTTGTCGAGTTTCGGAGCGTATTGTGCGAGTACTTTGTATCCTATCTCGGAGGGATAGCATGTGTGGTCGCTGAACTCGCAGTTGAACCCTCGAACTGTCTCATTCCAGCCCTCGACAAACAGATCCATGTCTGCGGGCTCGGGGTGCGTAGTGATGGCGGGCTCATCGATCTGTATCCACTCAGCTCCAGCATCGACGAGGTCGCGGATCTCCGGCCGGATCACTTGCTCGACGAAGTCTAGTAGGAACTCTCTCTTCGCCTCCTGTTTCTGCTTCTTGAGACTCAACCCCGTTCGTCCGCCTGAGTAGTGGCCGCTGAAGGACCAGTCGACGAGCGTGTAGGGTCCGGTGATCGGGACCTTCAACTTTCCTTTCGCATTCTTCTTGACGTCGAGGAATTCTTGGAGATAGATCGGATGCTTACGTTGAATCTTGGACTCGGCGATAGCCTTGTTGAAGTATTTGTAATCGAACGACTGGACATGACCGAGGACCCTCATTCCCTCGACGCCCCGGATGACGTGCTCGTACATCTCGACCCGTTGCTGTTCTCCTCCAACCCCGACATTGTCGAGACCGGTCTGCTCGAAAAGTCTCAATCCATAGATTGTGGAAAGCTCTAGGAGCTCTCTAACGCGATCATTCTGCTCCTGCGCGGCCAGAAGTTGCTTGGCGCGGTCTTGAAAGTCCGGAATACCTAATCGCTGCGCCCATTCCTCAGCCTCCACTAGGTCCTTGCTCGAGAGCGGCTGGGTCAGTCCCTTCGTTCGCCATCGGGGCTTCGCTAAGCTTCCGATCTCTTGAACAGGATACAACTTCGACACCTACCGCTCCTCCCCAAACAGCCTAGTAGCCTCGGCAAGCGCTCGCGCTTTGACGTCCGCGACTTTTCGCGGCACGAACTTGAGGTCGGAGTTTGGAACAAGGACAACGTCTCCGCCGACGATGTGTTTCGATACGCGCGTCGCGGTTTCAGCTATCCACTTCGGATTCTCCGAATTGGACTCGCGTCCATCTATGATGCCTAGGGCTAGCTTCTTCGTCGTCTCGATCTTAAGCTTGGAATAGTCTGTTTCGAACAGGTCAAACCCTACTGTGTCGACGGGAAGTTTCAGAAGATCCGGAAGGATGATCGTTGCGTCGCCGAAGTATGTGTGGACCGAGAACTTCGCCTGGATGCCGTCGACTGTCTTCCGTAGGGCGGTCAATGCATTGTCGAGTTCAGCTTTGCCAAGTGCTTGTTCTCTGTAGGGTCGATAGACGAGGCATGGTTCTGAGAGCTGGAATCGTGAAACACCTGCCTCTTTCAATCGCTTGATTATTTCATGTTCAGCCGCAGCCACCTCCGAGAGAAGATCGGATTGACTTGTGTAGTGTAGGTTCTCTGATAATTCGGAGAAAGTGTAGGGCCCGGGGAGGGTTACTTTCCAGCCCTTGGTCCTTGGTAGAAGGTCAGTGCGTATGAAATTCTTAGGCTCGAATGCGTGGACGCCAATTTTCCCTGCGATGGTTGGCTTCTTATAAAACGTGTTAGTGTCGAACCATCGATCATAACGAGTCCCTGTTGTAACGCCGTCTAGGGATTCGACGATAGGTCTCACTTGGTCCTGCCAGGCGAAGGCTCCATCGGAGAAGGTTTCGAAGCCCGAGTCTTCTTGCAACTTGACCAACTCTAGCGTGTCCCGTTCGACTTGTTTCCTTACAGTGTCGAGATCAGTCTTTGCCCTGTCATATGATCGTGTGAGTTCTATGAGCTGTTCCGAGCGGGGGTAGATTCCGCTGAGCTGGGCTTTGGGGGACATGACGTGTTCTAGTAGGTTTCAATTATTCCAATTATATAAGTTCTGTTGTACTAATATTCCGATAGGAATTACATCTTCGTTCTGGATTCTATTCCGAAGGGAATATCAGGTAGTCGCTCGCTAGTAACTGCCAATCATGCTGCCTCCCCTCGACGAGATCCCGAAGAAACGCAAAGCGCTAGGCCTAACGCAGTCTAAACTCGCTCAGCTAGCAGGAGTCAGCCAATCCATTATCGCAAAGATCGAGTCTGGAACAGTAGACCCCTCATACTCGATAGCAAAACGACTGGTCGAAGCGCTGGAGAAAGAGACCATTCAGACCTCGCGACCCAGAGTTAGCGAGATCATGAGCAAACCCGTCATCTCTGTCTCGAAAACTCAACTAGTCCGAGACGCGGTTGATCTGATGAGAAAGCGAGGCTTCTCGCAACTCCCTGTGCTCGATGGAAACAGGTGCGTCGGAAGCATCTCCGAAAAGACGATCTTGGACCGTGCTGCCCGTGGGGAACCGCTCGAATCCTTGCTCAACAACAGGGTCCGGGACATTATGGACTCTCCTCTCCCAATGGTCAACGACGATACGCCGTTGGAAATGGTTCTGGGTCTCTTGCAAGGAAACTACGGGGTCCTCGTAACAAAGGGAGAGAGCACCATAGGGATACTCACAAAGTCTGACATATTGAAAGTCAAGCAATAGCACCTTACTGCCTCGTCTCTGGTCGCGCAGCCCCCGACGGCCTAGTGATGTGGAATTGTTTCCGATGAAGGTTCATGGTAGTAACAGTATCCATATCCAAGATTGCGCTCTGCTTCCTCTCGGCTCAAGGTTACCAGTCAGGACGCATGTAAGTGAATCGGTCGCAAATAGGAAACAGGTTGATCATATGCTAACGATATTCGGAAAGAAGAAGAAGGATGATTCCAGTGTTGAGATAGACACTGGGACAGACTCTAAAGCTCCTTCACAAACCCAATCAATGCCTTCTCAGTCCGTGCAGACACCGGCTCCGACTCCCGTCTCCACTCAGAATCAACCCGTTATCCGACCAGTACAAGGTCCTGTAATCAGCCAGCCAACTCCACCACCCCCTGCGCCCCCTATCAGACAGGGGTCCCCGGGACCGACGCCGAGACAACTGCCACTGTCCAATGCGGGAGAGCACTCCCGAGTATGTCCCACCAAGAGCTACTCCCCCGAGTAGAGCAATGGTGATTGGCGAGAAAGACGAGGAGGGCGAATGGGAGGAACAAGGCAAACCCTCGACCAGCAAGCAGCCACCAAGCATTCCAAGCGCACCCATCATCAAGCCGGCTAACACGCCGACACCACCACCTCCCACGGGGAAGGTTACGAATACTCCAGTCACGCCGATTCCTCAAGCCACGCCTCCCCCGATTACGCAGAAACGAGACCAGCCCGTCGAGAAGCCAACGGACAAGCCTACGAAAGTAGACAAACCCTCGGAGAAGCCGAAAGAGGCTACCCCTAAGAAGCCGACAAAGCCACCTCAGAGCTTTGACCACATCTTCGAGTTGACTCAGGGGAACTTGGAGAGTCCCGGCTTTGTTATCATCAACGGGCCCACGGGAGCTGGGAAGACAACTCTCTGCTCAGGTCTTACGGCCAACTATCTGAAGAGAGGTGATCCATGTCTCTACGTGACCTATGACCAGGCACCCACCACTCTCCGGGAACAGATGAAGAAACTTGGGTCGGATCCGTCACAGTACGAATCTCAATACCGGTTCATCATCGTCGACGGTTATGCGTCCCAGGCTGATTCGTTCAGCATGGAGGCGAACTACCTGGACCAGCCTTTCAACTTTGAAAACATACAGGATACACTAGTCCGGAACAGTCAAGTATTCACGGGAGAAAAGATCAGAGTCATCTTCGACTCAATCGACAAACTGGCAACGAAGGTCCCTCAGAAAGACTTTGTCAAGAGCTTCACCGAACTTGCGGGCAAACTCAAAGACTCAGGCGCAACGCTCATCGTCACCGTTGATATGTCAGCGCTTCCGAAAGACTTGGCTGGCTCCTTAGTAGACATGGCAGACTGCGTCGCTGACTTGTCCAAGGAAGATTCGGATCCAAATGAGCGAGAGTTGAAGATTCAGAGACTCAACCAAAAATCGGCCAAGATAGATGCTGAGACCTTCGAAATCGATGCGGGCAAAGGATTAGTCTTCGTCTAGGATCGTATCTTCTAGAATAGCACACGAGTCCACTTCCTGCTCCCTAGGGGAGGCCGGATTTCTTGTAGTCCGGTTAGAGGAACTTGTTGCTGATGCCCATGGCCTCGTTCGTCTTGGCGATAGATTTGCTTCCCTCTCTCTCCAATCCGGTAAGTGCCCTTACGGCGTCTATGTTCTCTGGGACGACCACGCTCTCGTTGTGTACTTGATACACCATGTTCGCCTCGCCGTCTGTCACGTCAAGGATGTCTTCCCAGTAGGCTACTTCCCACATGTCAGCCCTCATCCGCCCCAAGTCCCGCATCATCTCGGCCACCGCATTCATGCTATCGACTCCATCTGAGGTCCGGACTGGTGCGAGCCTGGGTGCGCTTTTCAACACATTGAGCACATCCTTCTTCTCTGGCTCTCCCTTCAGCTGGACCATTGCAAAGTGCAGATGACCTAGGTTGAATGGTCCCCTAGCTGCCATTGTCGTAATGTTCAGCTTCGGGATAATCGTCTGTGCATCGGGCCCTTGGTGTGAAGGAATGTGAGCCTCCGGGACGACGGTGTTGATGAGGCCGGCCTTGTGGCTCTCCCACGGATCAGTTCCCCTCCTGAATAATACGACCCGCGCTTTCTTGACTCCAATTGTATTCTGAAGGGTCCCGACCGTTCTGCAAATCCCCGTTGTGTTGCAGCTCACGACTCGGGTCGCGGCGCGGTTGAGATTGTCCTCATAATTGCACTGGGCGACAAACGAGGAGCCTGTCAGCTCATGTTTCTCTCCTCCCTGGAAAATCGATTTGATTCCCGCCTTGTCGTACAAGACCTTGTTCTTCGCCCCCAGCCCCGCCGGAGTACAGTCAACAATGACATCGATCTTTCTCAGCAGTTCCTCAAGCGTCCCGGCAACTTCCACTCCTGCCTTCTTCATGTCCGGCAGTTTCTCTGAGACTGACGCGTAGATCTGGTAACCCTTCATCTGGCCAAGCTTGACGCGGTAGTCTCCAACAACGTCAGAGACTCCGACAAGTTTCATGTCGTTCTGTTTTGTTACAGCATCAGCGACCCGTTTTCCGATAACTCCGAATCCATTAACTCCGACCCTGACGGCGGCCTTAGGCATTTTGATGATTCTCTCGAGAAGACCTTGACAAAGCTCTCTTTTAGCCCTAACGGGTAGAGTCGTGCATCTGGAGACGGGCTTTAATACTAGCCCGCCGATTAGAAGGGTAAGCTTTCAGCTTAACAAGTATAGTGAGGAATTAAGGAAGGTCAGTGAATTATGGAGGTTAAACTTTCATGGTTGAACCGTCGCAGTATGCTTCGACAACAAAATACATAGTAAAAGCAAAATTCGATGTTCAAGGCGTCGTAGAGAAGCCTGACGTAGTCGGTGCCGTTTTCGGCCAGACAGAAGGACTCTTCGGCCCCGATTTAGATCTTAGAGAACTGCAAAAATCGGGACGAATAGGCCGGATCGAAATTAATCTAGACTCCAAACACGACAAGACAGCCGGCTCAATAGTCATCCCATCAAGCCTCGACAAAGTCTCAACCGCCATCATCGCCGCCGCAATCGAGAGCGTTGACCGGATCGGACCCTGCGAAGCAAGGATCAGCCTTGAGAAGGTAGAGGATGTCCGAGAGGAAAAACGTAAAGCAATCCTAACCAAAGCCAAGGACATTCTACGAAAATGGGTCGTAGAATCCTCCCCTAGCACCGAAGAGGTCGTGAAGGAGGTCGCTGGATCCCTCCGCGGAGTCGATGTCATAGAATACGGACCCGAAAAACTGCCCGCGGGACCAGAAGCTGAGAGAGGAGACATCATAATCGTAGAAGGCAGAGCGGACGTCATACTCCTCATGAAAGTCGGCATCAAGAACGTAATCGCACTAAATGGCACCAAGGTCCCCGAGACAGTCATCAAGCTCACGAAGGACCGGGAAGTCACAGCATTCCTCGATGGAGACAGAGCAGGCGATCTGATCTTGAAGGAACTAACTCAGGTTGCGGAAATCGACTACGTAGCCCGTGCTCCATTCGGGAAAGAAGTGGAAGAACTCACACCCAAAGAGGTCATGAGAGCCTTACGCGAACGCGTGCCTCTAAACATGGCAAAGCCTATCGAGAGACCACAATTCGCGTCTCGACCCGAAAGAACGGAGCGTCCTTACCAAGAGAAATCCTACACCGAGCGAGCCTACGGTCCAAGAGAACAGGGCTACGGTCCGCCCGAGATTACCGTTCGTGCTGCAGCTCCAGTCGAGAAGCCAAACTTACCTCCGCCAGTCTTCGACGCCGCGAAAGACCTGCGAGGAACCTTGGAGGCTGTAGTGTTCGACGAGGCGGGTAAGGAATTGTCTAAGATGCCGGTAAGCGAGCTTGCGGAAAAGATACCCAGCCTTGAAAACTCTCACCTTGTTCTCTTCGACGGCGTGGTCACACAGAGACTTCTCGACATCGCCGCGGGAAAGGGCATAAAATACGTGATTGGAGATCGAGTATCGGACGGGGCGAAAAAACCTGCGAACGTTAACGTGCTGACGCTCAGCGACTTATCCTCGTTTGGTCCCAACTGAAAGGCTGGCTTGCGCAGCCCGGACATCAACAAGCTGACTCTCTGACACTCCAAGAATTTCTAGGATACGTGCTGCAGCAGGCACTATCTGATTCCGAACATAATAGTCGTAGTCCACATCGTCAACTGTAACCTTGTAGTGAGGCTCCGCCTTCTGAAACAGTTTTCCAGGCCTCTTGGTTATCACAAAGCCGACTTTGTCTCCAACCGTAACAGGCCAGCCGTCCTTCGCCATCTTCTTTGCCACCTCAACATGTGGAGCATTCAC
>WNFB01001787.1_pt1 | contig 25083 bp, 17 predicted proteins | sample 5400501 | NCBI WGS metagenome assembly WNFB01 (sample SAMN13153341, study PRJNA577476) | soil metagenome | isolation source: 200 cm saprolite under Douglas fir tree site 2 hole 1 | place: USA:California | collected 2015-04-18 | reverse complement strand
GTATGTGCCTGATCTTTTCTGGCTCGTGTATTTCGTCAGCTTCATTGAAGCATGTATCACACAGTTCTTTCGAAAATTGTTTCACCTGTCCGTTTACTCTGGCTGGGCTTACTAGGGAAAGGATTGACCTACCTGTTGGTTTTCAATATCCGATCGTTTCCTGTAATACTCATCTTGTTTACTCTCTCAGGCACACCAACGGTAGCCGGGCAAGTGAGTAATCAAACTCTGTTACAGACCAATGTAGAGGATCGTTTTCGAGGACGCGTCTTTAGTGCATATGTTGCGACCCTTTCATTGCTACTTTTGATAGGGACGGGCCTGGGCAGTGTTCTGGCGGCTCCTTTGGGAGTGGTACTGGTACTCGATGTTGGCTGTAGTCTATTTCTTCTAGCTGGGATAGCCGCTCTGTTCCTGGTCAAAACTTCTGTCGTTGTGAGTCAACATCTCTCCTCGTCGCCTGTGGCGGCTCGCCTATTCATGTTGTTGCAAGCTTTTGCTGCCGTAGGCAGCAAAGCTTGCAACAACAAAAACCTTTGCAAACTGCCGAAGGCAGCGAGGAGTCAAGAAGAAATGAGACCTGAGTTAGAATCAGAATCTGGACTGATGCTTCGCAATTAAAGTTGTGTATAATAGTGCTGAGATGTTTATTTGCCCTGTTTTACCTGGAATGGAGAGGAACCGATGACGAATTTGAGCTACAGTGAGTTGAGAGAACAACTTGTACAGGCTGCACACCTGCTCGGACAGGCGGGTGTCATGTCTCATAGCGGACATGGCAATATGAGCGTGAGATTGCCTGAAAGGGAGCAGATGCTGCTGACATCAGTCGGCCAGATTATACACCTGGCGCCGCAGGACCTGGTGGTCGTTACCTTCGATGGAGATACGGTAGAAGGTGCTCTTGATCCGATCGCCCGCGAGATTGTGGGTATGCATGCGTGCGTCTACCGCCAGCGACCAGAGGTAAACGCCGTTATCCACACACATTCGCCTCGCACAACGAGCTTTGCGCTTGCCCATAAACCCTTGCCATGTGTCTATGAAGCATTCCTGCGTTTCGGCATTACTGAGGACATTCCGGTTGCTGATTGGGGACCGCGCGGATCACAGGAGTCGGTCAATGCTATTGTAGAGCAGCTAAAGCGGCACCCGACCGTACCGGCGGTGCTCCTGGCCAACCACGGGCTGCTGGCATTCAGCCGCGATCCGCTCGCCACAGCGCAATTGATCGTCATTATGGAAGAAGCGGCCCAACTTACGCTCGATGCCCGCACACTCGGCGGTGAAAAATCCTTCCCGGCTGACGCGCTTGAGCGAGAGCGCAGGCATATGCAGCAATTTGGCTCGATGCGGTAGTGATCAGCTGACCCGTCATCCGATGAAGTGTCTGCCGCTTGCCATCATTTCACATATCGCTTTTTATAGCTCTTTAGTGCCTGCAGATAGTTTCTTGTGAATGTGTTGCTTGTTTCCTGTACGTTCATTTCAAATGGTGTGTAGTTTAACTGTGTGGCCTCTGACGAGGGCATTTCTTTCATATGGAGTTTGCGGCATACGTCAATGTCAACCGGAGAAGTCGCCTTAACATAAAGTCCTCCGATTTCTACGCCTCTTTTTCCAAGAATGTGGAAGAAGTTAAGCATTTTTTTAATGGTATAGGCTCCGATGTGCTTATTGTCGGGGTCGGCCATGACTTCCCAGATAAAACAATCTATGGCCTCGCCTGGCGCAAATTTTGCGTAATCTTCTACCGGGATATTGCTTGCCTGTACTTTATCATACATGAGATGCATCATCTTGTCGTGTTTGAGAGGCAGTATCGTGAAGAAAGCTATAATGTGGCGATTTCTCACAAGGACATGACATATTTCAGATTTAGGGAGAGCCAGGTAATGTGTACGCCCCTCGGCGGTTATGGCGTGTTCTCCACTTCTCTCCAGAACTCGCTGCGCAAGTTCATACATCTCCTGGCTGTCTTCCAGGCGTGCAATACGAAAGAGCGTCTTCTCTCTCTCTTTTCCATGTTCCGCCGCCAGCGTATTCAGCGTCGATGCCAGTTTGTCAATTTCTGCTCTGGCGTATAAACCGTAGGTTCTACCCGGCGGTACAATTTTTTCGATGGTTCTGGTTCTGACCAAATATTGAAACTTGTCTTCAGTGACTCTCAGCTTTGTTCTTGCTTCTTTTGCAGTGTAGAAGTCTTCCAATGTATTTCCTCTTGCCATTAACCACAGATAGCCTCTGCAAGTATCTGTACTTCTATAGCATATCAAACTTTTGCGACAATGACAATAAAAAGACTTGACAAAACACGATTTATTGTGTATATTACAATTATCGCCTAAATATCGCTAAAGTTGTAAATTACGCCGGTAATGAACATGAGAAAGGGGATCTAATGTTTATGGTAGAGGAAGAGGGGAAATCATATAAAACGCTCTGGATACTGGAGTACTACGATGATATTTGTCCTAACCTCAAGACGTTTCATGCGCTCTCGGAAGAGGATGTGGAGGAGCAAATACGACAATGGACAACACAGGTTTCGCACCCTGTGAGGCGCATCAATCTCCGCCATTATCCAAATGGTTTTGTTCTGCGCCGCCTGGGTGAGCCGAAGCATGATTGAAGAAAGTGAGCAAATGGAGATGGCACCAAGTACCACCTGGTGCCATCTCCATTTGCTCACTTTCTCCTTTCTTCTTCCTGCGCTCGCACAGTCACGATATCGTTTTTAGCCGCCCAGATGCCCAGGTCTTGCCGTTGGATGGCGGCTGCCATCATATCTGGGAACAGGTCGGGTGTGCAGGCGAAAGAGGGGATGCCGAAACTGGCGAGCCGCGCTGCATTTCCTTGATCGAAGCTGGGTGTGCCTTTATCGCTTAGGGCCAGCAGGCAGATGACCTGTACTCCACTGGCTACCAGCTCTGCCGCCCGGCGCAGCATCTCTTGTTCGTTGCCGCCCTCGTAGAGGTCGGTGATCAGCACCAGAATGGTTTTTGCTGGTCGAGTAATGATCTGCTGGCAGTAGGCAAGAGCGCGATTGATATCTGTACCGCCTCCCAGTTGCGTGCCAAAGAGCAGGTCGACCGGGTCTTGTAGGTCGTCTGTTAGATCAACCACCGATGTATCAAAGACCACCATACGCGTGCTGACGGCGCGGATCGAAGCAAGCACAGCACCGAAGATGCCGGAATAGACCAGGGAGGCCGCCATTGAACCGCTCTGATCTACACAGAGCACGATATCACGCAGCGAAGAGCGTTTGTGCCCATGCCCCACCAGCTTTTCGGCGATGACCGTTTTCTGCTCAGGCAGGTAATTCTTCAGATTAGCGCGTATGGTGAGATCCCAGTTGATCTCGTTGTAGCGCGGGCGATGGGTGCGCGTTGCGCGGTTAAGGCTTCCACGCACCGCCTGGATCAAAGGGTTGGCCAGCTTGCGCTCCAGCTCGCTGACGACCTTGCGTACAACATGGCGTGCGGTGTCTTTCGTTTTTTCGGGGATCACCTTGCTGAGCGAGAGGAGGGTGGCCACAAGGTGAACATCGGCGTCCACGGTCTCCAATATCTCCGGCTCCATCAGCATCTGTGTCAGGTTCAGTCGTTGTAAGGCGTCCTGCTGCATAACGCGCACGGCTGAGGATGGGAAGTAGGTGCGGATGTCACCCAGCCAGCGTGACACATTAGGCGAAGAGCTTCCCAGGCCCGCCGAGCGTTCGGACTCGTACAGAGCTTCCAGGACGCTGTCCATGCCGCGATCAGCTTTATCCAGGTCGAAGCCTTCTCCTGATCCTCCTGGTTTTCCAGCGCCTCCGCCCCCCATGCCACTCGCGGCCTCTTTGCCCAGCACCAGCCGCCAGCGACGCAGTCGTTCTTTCTCATCAATTGCCATTGAATTTCACTCCCAATATCTGTGCGAGAATGGGCAGCACCAGCTCTGCTCGTTCTTGATGAAGGGTAGTTGACGATCCAGTACCATGCTGTGTTATGCCGGATGTTCCTTCGACAGGTTTAGAGCGCAGATGCTTCACCTTCTCGCCCATCTTCTGCCGCTCTGGCGCATGGAAACCAGAGAAGGCGCGCCTGAGCAGGGGAAGGAGCGCGACAAACACATCATCTGCAAGGTCGCTGAGCCAACTATCCAGTGCGATCCAGAGGCCGTCTTGGTGTAGCAGTTGGAGGCCACTGCCGCGCAAAACACCTTCGACCCAGGCAGCGGCCTGCGGGGCGGGTGTAACTGGAGAGAGTGCCAACCGTGCCAATCTTTGAATCTCTCGTTCGTCCAATACTCTTTGTTCCAGTAGTAGGCGGCAACAACGCCCGCGCACCAGTCCGTGGATGTCGTCGCGGTCGATCAACTGGTGCAGCACCTCTTGCCATGTTTGCTGCTGCTCTGCGCGGTCGAGCAGGCCGACGCTCTCCTGTACGTGATCGATACTTCCGACCATTAGCTGGGCGGCATCGTCGTCAAGTGAAGCACAGGCACCGGGTAGCCCAACAACGACTCGTACAAACAGCCCATCAATCACCGGCATAATCTGCTCAGTTTTGGTCTGGCGCACATTGCCATAGCGTGCCACTCGCGCCAGGGGTGGTAGCGCATCCATCAGGTGGCGTACATCGGCGGAGACGGCTGCCCTTTTCTGCACGGATGCCAGCAGGTAATCTATGGCACCTGGCAACTCAGCAAGGATCGTTTTATCCAGGAGTTCGGTGAGTTCAGGAAGTTCCTGGGTGGTGTCCGCTTTGTGGTAGACGAAACTCGTAGCCGCCGTCTCAAGCGTGATGCCCCAGATGTTGGCCTCGATCAGCGCAACGACGAACTCAACCTGCCATTGTACCTGCCAATTTTCGTGGAAAGAGCCTTTCTTTGCTCCTGAGACGCGCTTGAGTTGGCCCCACTCGACACCCAGGAGCTGCAACTGGTGCAGCATCTGGCTGCGGGCACGGTCTGTATCGCTACGCAAATCCAGTTCAAGCGTCACGATTTCGGTGGAGGGTTTGAGGCGCAGGCGGCGTTGCTTCGCTTCAAGGTCACGTTGCAGTGGAACGGCAGGTGTCTCTGGCGGCACCTCACCGAGCTTCTCGCCAATTTCCAGCTTGTTGCGTATGAGGGCCATAGGTGCAGGATTACCGTTGCAGAGCACCGTCTCTATGGCTTCGTGCAGTTCGGCCATACCTGGCATAGGCAGGTCGCGCAGGGCGGTCAGCGAATCGCTGAGGCGTACCGCCTCAATGACGCTGGCGGATGAGGTGTCCAGCCCTTCCTGGCGCAGCAGGTTGGCGGCGTGTGCAAGCCAGCGTATGCTGATTTTGTCGGGTGCCGTCCAGAGATGCTCGTACCAACCGGGCGATGTGACACCCGCACCATATCCGCTGCGGTAGGCCAGCCGCGAGTTTGTCCAGGGAATCCAGGTGGCCTCGACTTTGACTTTTTTCAGGCCATTGAGCAGGGCAGCATCCGCTTTTGCATCGCTGAGATGAGCGAGTACAGGAGCGTGCCACGCTCCACAGACGACGGCGATACGCTCGAAACCCTCCTTCTGGGCGGCACTGATAGTCTGGCGCATGTGCGCCTCGCGCTGTGCCTCCTCCTCATTCTTGGGCGTGGTATCGGAGCGCAGGGCGGTCATGGCCTCCAGAATGCCCTCAAAGAGGTTAGTGCTATCGAAGCGCTGTTCGATTTGCTGCTCCCACCATAGTTCGTGATCGACGTAGCCTGCTGCCTGGGCCAGCATACCCAGCGGGTCATCGGAGATGTTCACCTGGGGTGGCTGGGTATCCGCAAGAGGTACCCCTACGCTGTTGGGGGTTTCTGGTGTGGCCTGCGCTGACTTTGTGCTATTGGTAGCATCGATGGGTATGGTATCACCCGTTGATGGCTTGAATGATACTGGAACTGCCGCAGTTCTCCCAACGGGTACTTTAGCTAGTTGTATGCTCTGTGGCAGATCCATAAAGCGAGCCGGTATACCGCGCAGCAGGGCATAGTGCAGTGCCTGCCACTCTGGCGAGAAGGTGGAAAAGGGGTAGTAGACCGCCTGTTTGGGATTTTCCGGCGCATAAATGAGGAGTGCGACGGGCGGTCGCATATCCTTGTGTTGGAGGAGGGGTAAGACGCTCTGCGCGTCTGGCGGTCCCTCAACCAGCACAATATCTGGCTCCAGTTTTTCCAACGCGGCGCGTAAACTTCGCGCACACCCTGGGCCATGGTGGCGCACGCCGAAGATGTGGATACTACTCACCGCTAAAGTACCTCGTGGCAAGCACGGTACAGATCTTTCCACCCGTTCCGTTCTTTGACAACGGTCTGTAAGTATTCCAGCCAGACGACGCGATCCTGCACCGGGTCTTTGATGATTGCGCCCGTAAGCCCAGCCGCCATATCGCCCGCGTGTAGCACCCCATCGCCATAATAAGCCGCCATGGCAAGGCCACTATTAATGACCGAGATGGCCTCCGCGGTGGAAAGTGTACCGCTGGGCGACTTGACTTTGGTCATGCCGTCGGTGGTCATGCCGTCGCGCAGTTCGCGGAAGATGGTGACAACGCGGCGGATCTCTTCAAGCGCGGGCTTCTCCGCGGGCAGTTCCAGGGCTTTGCCCAGGCTGGCAACACGCCGATCGACAATGTCTACCTCCTCATCCATAGTTGCGGGAAGTGGCAGTACGACGGTGTTGAAGCGGCGCATCAGCGCGCTGGAAAGCTCGTTGACGCCCTTATCGCGGTTATTGGCGGTGGCAATGACGTTGAAGCCTTTGCGTGCCTGTACCTCCACATTCAGTTCGGGAACGGGCAGCGTTTTTTCCGAGAGAATGGTAATCAGCGTATCCTGCACTTCCGAGGGGATACGGGTCAATTCTTCGAGGCGGGCGATTTTGCCTATCTCCATGGCGTGCATCATCGGGCTGACTACCAGTGCAGCCAGTGATGGGCCTTCGGCCAGCAATCGCGCATAGTTCCAACCGTAGCGGATGGCGTTCTCGTCTGTGCCCGCCGTTCCCTGAATCATCAAAGTCGAGTCGCCAGTAATGGCGGTGGCGAGGTGTTCACTAACCCAACTCTTGGCCGTACCAGGCAGACCGTAGAGCAGGAGGGCACGATCAGTTGCCAGCGTTGCAACGGCAATTTCGATCAGTCGAGCGTTGCCGATATACTTTGGCGACACCACAAAACCATTGGAGAGCGTGCCGCCCATCAGGTACGTGCGCACTGCCCACGGAGACAGTACCCAGTTGGGCGGACGCTGCCGCTTGTCTTCCTGCGCTAGCTCGGCCAACTCTTCCGCGTACTGATCTTCCGCGTGTTGACGCAGAACGGCCTCAAGGGCAGGTTTTTCGCTGTTGATGGTGTGTGCATTGCTCATCTATCCAATCTGCCTTTCAAAACATATAATGTAGTGATTGCTGCATCCAGGTAGAAAAGGGAGTCCTCGTATAACTCCTACTCCATCCTACCCACATACAATACACCGCACATAAGTCACCCTATGTGTGTGGCCCCAGCCGGGCAAGGAACCGCTCGGAGATGTTGACCGCACTGTTCTCGTCACGGTCCATCACCAAGCCACAGTTCTCGTTGGAACAGCGATACGTGCGTTTCCATAACGGCATGTCCTGTTTGTGCTTGCACACATGACACATTTTCGTCGTATCGCGTTCGTCTATGATATGTAGTTCTTTCCCGAAGCGCACACACTTGTACTCAAGCATGTGGACAAAGCTGTAGAGACCCCAGTCATTGTACACCATGCGGTTACGGATGCGCCGCTTCTTGGACTTTTTGGGGGTTTCCTCCTCGTGGTTGTTCTTCATAACCATCTGCCTCTGGGAAAGATCTCCAATGACAACAGCCCTTTCAGCCAGTTTGCCAGCGATGAGATGAGATGCTTTGTGCAGACAGTCCCGTTGTTTGTTGCGCTTGCGTTCTGATACCCGCTTGTAGACTTTGGAGAGACGGATGTACCTACGAGATTTCTTCTTGCAGCGGTCGCGTTTGGAGCGTATCTTGTCCAGTTGTTTGTTGTAGTAACGGTAGCCCTTGAACCCGCCGATGTGGTAAAAGCGTCCCTGGTCGGTCACGCCTGTGGCTAAGGTCTTGATGCCTAAGTCGAAGGCTACGGTACCATCCTTTCGCAGGGGGCGCTGCTTGTGTATGTTGCGCTTCTTGCGTGTGTTGTCTTCGGAGTCCTGTTCCTTTGGTTGCTTCGTATCGTCATACACAAACGAACAGTAGTAGGTGCCTCGTGCATCCCTGGACACGGCCACCTCCCGGAAGTGTTCGGGCGGGGTTTCGGTGAGATGGGCGGTGATGTTGGGGTAGCGTTTGGGTCCCCAATTTCCCCCTGCACCTGTGGGTAAGATGATGGTCTTGCCTTGTACTTCCAGGTACATGGCTGGGTAACAGAGCGTAAAAAACTGGTGTCGCGGTTTGACTCGGGGAAAGCCTGGTTTCTTTTCCCCTGCTTTGACTCGCTCAAAGAAGGCTTGCATAGCCTTGTCCAGGCGGAAGTACACTTCTGCTAAGAGCTTGCCATAGACAAAGCGTAAGTCAGGGTCATACGCTTTGCTCTCGCGTAACGACTTCTTGGCGGCCTTCAGGTTCCAGCGTTCCCCATTGCGTAGGCGTGTCACCCACCAGTTGTAGAGTCCACGAGATTTGTCTTGCATGAATTCTAAGGCAGCAGTATCCTGCTTGCTCACTTCAATCTTGATCTTTTGACACAGTTTCATGGTCCACCTCCTTGAAACAATAGCTGCACTTGTATTCTTGCCGAGCAGGGAAGAAACGGCAATGTCCCTTTCCTGCTCTCTTCCTGCCTCTGTCTTTGCTCATGCGTTCCTCTCGGCTGGTCCTGCTGGCACTTGCTGCTCAGGGTGCGCCGCAAAGTAGGCGAGGCGTGCCCTGGATGCGGTTGTCTTGCTGCATCCCACTCCCTTCATCAGATCAACCACCCGTAAGGTGGGGTTCGCTGCCAGCAGGTCGTACACCCGCTGGGCGGCTGGTTCGGGCCTCTTCACCCGCTCGGCTGGCACTTCCCGCTCAGGGTGCGCCGCAAAGTAGGCGATGCGCGCTCTGGAAGCAAGCGCTTGATCACAGCCTACTAGGTTCCTCAGATCGACCGCCCGCAACGTCGGGTTCTCTGCGAGCAGATCGTACACGCGCTCAGTCGCTGTTTTGTGGATGGGTGCCAGGTGCGGGTGCCTCTCAAAGTAGGCGGTGCGTGCTCTGGCGGCAAGCCCCTCACTACACCCTGCAACCCTGATCAGATCCACTGGTCGCAGGGTTGGGTTGACTGAGAGCAGATCGTAGAGGCGCTCCGTCGCCGTCTTGGGCGTGCGTGCCAGGTGCGGGTGCCTCTCAAAGTAGGCGAGGCGTGCCCTGGATGCGGTCGTCTTGCCACAGCCTGCCAACTTCATCAGATCGACCACCCGCAAGGCTGGGTTGACGGCGAGCAGATCATGCACGCGCTCTGTCACCGTCTTGGCTGTGGGTGCCTGCTTCCCGATGCCCTGGCGCACGCTTGTTCCCGCTGGTTTCTGGCTCTGCTGATCGGCTTGGGCGGGTGCAGTCATATCCCGCATGGACAGAGCGGTCACATCGATCTCCATTGCCGCAAACTTGATGAGAGCAGCCTGCGCCTGGGGCGTGTGGCTCACATGCTCACTCTCACGCTCGTTGAACTGGACACGGTGCTGGCTTCCGTCCGGTAAGATCACAATCGCCTTCCCGCTGGGGTAGGCGGCGATGGCCTTCTTGGTGCGGGCGGTTGCTCCCTGGATGTACTGGCAGTAGCGGGTGAGGTCTATGTCAAGGGTCTGACGCATCAGCACCTTGATGCCTGCCTGTCTGATGGCGCTCTTGGCGACCTCGCTGATACTCTGGGTGTACAGGAATGGGGCCAGTCCTTGCTTGCGTCCCCTGCTTGCCAGCTTGTGAAAGGCATCAGCCAGCGCCTTGCGCGTCTCTTTGCAGAGGTAGGTCACTGCTTCCTGGGGAAGCCAGTACCCAGCCTCGTCTAAGTGAATGACACAGGGGATGCGGTCGTGTGGGGCGATGGCATTGGTTGCGGTGAATACCTCGTCAATGAGTTGGCACAGAGCCAGGGCTGCCGCTTCGTCGCTCTGCCAACTGTGCAACTCAAGAATCACCTGCAAGCCCTTGTGAATGATATCATGTCCGCTCGGGCAACGCTGGGCGGTGGCGAGAACCCCATGCGGGAGCAAGTCGAGAAGGCTCTGGTATTCGCGCTCGGTGTCGATGATCAGTTGCGGGAGCAGAAACCGACTGAGCTGCTCAACAAGCAGGGCAAGCAGGTTCGATTTGCCTGACCCCTTGACCCCGAATGCAATCAGCCCTTCTGCGGTCAGCAGGTCAATATCTGGTTGAAAGGTTGAGGAGAGGCGCAGCGCCTTGCTTGGATCACTGGCTAGCGCCAGGGAGGCGCGGGGCTGTTGAGGTTGTAGAGAGGTCTGTATGGGTGTCGTCTGCTTTATGGCTATTGTCATTGTTAGCGCTCCTTCCGTGCAGGTTGACACTGCACTCTTCAACACGAACATCTGTTTAGATTGACCAGTCGTGGCATACTAGAGACCAGACGGTCTTTTAGGCATTTGGTGCGCCGCTTAGGGGGAGCGCTCTTGCTTGGGATGACTCCCCCTAAGCCGGTCCAACCCATCCCTCTCCACCTTACTTCAAGACGGTTAGGGTGCTTGCATAGAAAAAGCCTCGTCACAGAACGCCATGAATGAGGCCGGAATACGCTACAAAAACAAATTCTATTATGTCCGTCTGTCTATAACATCTAAATGTCCATCCATATTGTACCCGATAGAGGACAGAAAATCAAGGGTAAAGGTCTAAGAATCCGATATGCTATAATGTTTGCTAGGCACATTCGTGCCAACTCCCAAAGGCGGGTAGACAAAAGTATGCCAAAATCAGCAAAGGCCCCGAAAGGTTTTTATAGTGCAACTGCGGCAATCAAGAAATTGGGATTACCGCGCTCAACTTTCTACGATCTGGTTGAGAAAGGAACGATTAAGAAGATTGTCCAGCCAGGAAGAAGTGATGGCTACTATCTAAAGGCAGCTATTGACGATCTCGCTAAGGCGAGGCATCTTTTTACTGTACAATATGCTACCGACACCTCGACATTTCACAAGGCGAAAGAAGAAGATATACAGGGTCTCTACGATCTTTGTGTGAGCCTGTGGGGTACGCGAGGTACCTATCCTTACGAGCTTCGATTGGCGCGTTGGCGAAAAAACCCAGACATCTTCTACGTGCTGAAGTACCAAGACTTCATCGTAGGGTACTCCACAGTCATGCCCATAGCACAGCGAGCTGTTGACGAGATCATGGCGGGGAAGAAAAAAGCATGGGAGGCCATCACACTTGACGATGTCCTCCCGTACACACCAGGCGTGCCGATTGACTATGTGTTCCTAGAAATAGCGGTGCGCGATGAAGTTCCCCGACCAAAGCAGTTCGGGATGCGCCTGCTATCAGGAACAGTTAGAGTCATGGAAGAGCTTGCAAGGCAAGGAACCGTTGTCAAGAAGCTTTTTGGTGTCAGTAGTGCTCCTGACGGTATCAAACTGATGCGAGATATGGGCTTCAAAGAAACTTCATTGTCAGCAGAGGGGAACCGCCTCGCCTTTGAACTAGACGTTGCAGTCTCTCAGTCACTCTACTTGAGAGACTACCAGCAAATCCTGAGAAGGGAGCCAGCATCGTGACAAGCCTGCGCAAAACCTCCTGCTTCTTTGGGACAAAGATGCGCTCAACATGCCGGTGTATGCCCACGTTCGACTGCAATTGTTGAATTGTGTGTTATCTCCTTCATGAGGCGTTGTCGCAGGCGAATGGCCTCTCTAAATGTATTCAGTTCTTGACGCCAATATTCGATTTGCCAGTTTGTCTTATCATCATCTGCATCGGGTATAATCCAGCGTTCCAGTGCCGTTGCAAAGCACTCGGGTGGCAGCGCCATGATGGCCGTGGAAAGACTTTGATACCAGGAGTCATAGTAGGAAGAATTCATCTTCTTAGCATTGATCGAGCTGATATATTTGCGCAGTTCTTGCAGGTAAACCTCCGCAAACTCCCTACTCCAGGGTTTAGGTAGTACAGCCAGTGCTTCCTCCCACTCTTTTCTGCCTGGATGCTTAAGGTTGCTCAAAACGTTCAGTACCCTTTGCTCAGCTTCCTGCTGGGACATACGGGCCAGCAGGGAAGTGCGTACTCCCCAGGCTGAGGTGCCACGATGTTTTTTGCACCACCAGTCCCAAAGTGCCATGCACCACTCGACGTTATTATGCAGTAAAGCGGCACTCGACCAGCTAGCGATAAGGGCCTCACCCCAATCGTCGTTGGCATAAGCAGCTGCAATGAGTTTGTCGATGGAAAGAGCAAAGCGCTCTTCCCAGTGAGAAGGGGATACAAAGGAAAATACCTGCGTGAACCACCAGGCGTGCTCACCCACCCCAGAAGTAGTAGGTTTGGCTTGAATGCCATCGCGCAGCCAGTCCTTCTCAAGTGCGGTCTGCAAGGTGACGATCAGTTTTTTCGCTGCATAGTCGAGCATGGCATCTGCTCGCTCTTGCATACGCTTTGCCAATGCCGATGTGGCAAGGTGGGCTAAAAGGGAAGCCGCCGCGGAGCGCACACCGGCAGCGCGGTCATCAAGTGCCTTTTCGAGGAACTCCTCGTCTTCGGCGGAGAGGCTGGTCTCGAACGTACCGAGCAGCTCGGTGCGAGCATCGGCCTTCTCCTGTTTCCAGGTTGCCATCAGCCAGGCTCGTGCCTTTGCCGGGTCGATGCCACGCATCAAGCGCAGGACGGCCTGGCGTTGACCCAGCGTGCCTTCCTGCCAGATCATTTCCGCATGTGCCAGGTGCGTTTCTTCTGTTCCCGGCAGATAATTGGCAACCCATGACCATGCTGGATTGAACTGGCTGAGCCAGCGGCCGCGCTCGCCTACTACATGGAACATCGCGGCTCGTAGCTCCGTTCCCTGTATATCCAGAACTGTGGGCAGCATTTCATGAGGGACGCGAAGGCCGACCTGCCGCATGCGCTCCAGGGCTTCGGGCAATAGTTCGTCATGTTCTCCCTTGAGCAGGCTTTCCAGCAGGGTGGCAGCCTCAGGCGAACAGGTGGGAAGGCTTTCAGGTGTCGCGGGTTCTGGTGCTGTGGGAAGAGATTCTGCCATCCTGCCCGCTTGCTGATAGATGGCACAGACACCTGCACTGAGTAGTAGTTTGCGCTCTGCTTCACCTGCGGGAAGTTTCTCAGTGAGCGTGTCCACGGGTGTTCCGGTTGAAGTATCTCTGTTGTGCTGTTGGGCGGTGCCAACGAGCGCGGTTGTCACTATTGTATTCATACATCGTTGCCCTCTGACTAAAGTAAGTAGTACTTGCCGTCTGCTAGCATACCGAGTGGGTGAAGTGTTTCTCCATCCCACTCGCCCACGAAATCCAGTGGATGGCCACCAGATATGGAGAGGAGTCGCCAGTGTCCAGCACTGGTGAGTGGAAGGACGGCTCCTGTCCTATCGCGTATGTACCAGCGTTTCCCTTTGTCAAGGCAAATCGGCGTGGCATCTTTTAGTGTACACAGGAAACGCTCTTGCCAGGGCTGGCGTGCCAGCATCGTCGCCACCTGAACAAAGAAATCTTCTATTGTTTCTACCGCGGGAAGACGCTCTTGCAGAGGAACACATTCACCCCGTCGTGTCTCAAGTCGTGCGCGTTGTGGAGAGGCACTGGGCCAGTAGGTCATATCCGCACATTGGCGCGTGCCGAGCGGGAAGACTTCCGCGAAGGGCGTTTGACCAAATGCAAACTGTAACACCAGGGCGGTTCTGCCTGTCTGCACACCAAGCATCCATGTCCATTGCTCGCGCACTTTCTCGTCAGCATTGACGCGCTGACCCAGGATCAACCAGTCATCTGTCACCGTTTCGCCAAGGGCTGAGACCTCTTCCTGCTTGATCGGCTTGCCAACCAACTGGCGTATATCCATCTGCAAAGATGGCGCTAACTGCTCGCTCTGCCGGAAGGCGTGCGTCAGTAGAGCAAGCTTGCCAAGTTCGCCGAGCAGCTTTTCAGGCCAGTTTGGTGAAGAATTGGGAATTTCTGCCATACGCAAGACTCGGTTGCCGAGGCCTTCCACCTGTGCATCGACCATCTGAGCCTTTTGCTCTTCCCAAAATTTGGTTGGCTGCGCCTCCACGCTCGCCAATCCATTGCGTATCAAGTCATTCATCCAGAGGTCAAGGCGGTCTACTCCTTTGAGCATCTGTGCTATGCGCTTCTCGGCATTTTTGATGGAAGCGGCGGAAGGGAGTGCATCGGGTGCTTTCTGTGTCTCTTTGACCTCTTTGCGCTTGCCTGTGCTTGCACGCTTAGCCAGCCAGCTGCTCACCCACTCAGGAGGTTCGCTGGTCGGGACGGCTTTGGGGGTATCAACGGTTAAGAACAACAGCCCAAGCCCGTGTTTGCAGGGGAGTTTGCGACTGGGACAACTGCATGTGATGGTCAACGTAGAGAGATCGATACGCACCTGGTAGAGTGCGCTGCCCTGGCACTCACCCCAGAGTGCCTCCGCGTTTTGCCCCAGGCTCTTCCAGTGTTTGGCGTTGCCAAGCTTCTTTCCCGCGGTGGCGGAACTGGAATCTGGGGCCAATACTAGTACCTGGTCATTACTTGTTAACTGTAATCCCATCTGGACTGGCACCTTCTTATGTGATTTGGTGGCCTACAGGTAGTTTCTTGTGCAGTATGCCAAAAGCGGAAGCGAAAGTACAGTATAAACGGCGGAGATAGCCAGTTTGTACCGCATTGTTCACACTCTTCTGAGGCCAGAAAATTCGCTCAAACAGAAAGCTTATAGTAGTGCCACATTTTAATTTTGCTGGTGCCAATGAGAAACTGAGTCTGTGAAATAGAAGCAAATTAGCATATACTTATGAGCAAAGGCAGAGATAATTTGTTATCTGCCAAAACTGTATAATGTTCATTCCTCCGTCACTTCGCGGTGCGAGAAGGAGCAGCAAATGCCTAAGATCCGCGTCAATGGTGCTGAACTGTATTATGAGGAGCAGGGCAGAGGTTCCCAGACCATCGTCTTCGCTCATGGGTTGCTGTGGAGTTGTCGTATGTTCGATAAGCAGGTCGCTACGCTAAAAGATAGATATCGCTGTATTGCCTTTGACTTTCGCGGCCAGGGTCAGAGCGAGGTGACGAACGATGGCTATGACATGGATACGCTCTACAAGGATGCGGCGGCACTCATAGAGGAACTGGGCTGTGCGCCGTGCCATTTCCTGGGTCTTTCGATGGGTGGCTTTATCGGGCTGCGCCTGGCCGCTCGACGCCCTGAACTCATCAAGTCGCTGCTGCTACTGGAGACCTCCGCCGACCCGGAGCCGAGCGAAAATGTATCCAGATATAAACAACTCACCTTTGTTGCACGCTGGTTCGGTTTGGGACTGGTAGTTGATCGAGTCATGCCGGTCATGTTTGGCCAGAAGTTTCTCAACGATCCAGCACGAGCCGGGGAGCGTCAGGAGTGGCGAAAACGCATGAGCAGTAACCACCGGCTAGGAATTACCCGTGCCACCACTGGCGTCATCAGCCGTCAGGGGGTCTTCGACGAAATTGACAAAATTCGCGTGCCAGCCCTGATTATCGTCGGCGACCAGGATGTTGCCGTTCCCCTCCCCAATTCGCAACGCCTGCACGAGCGTATTTCCGGCTCACAGCTGGTAATCATTCCTGGTGCGGGTCATACCTCGACAGTGGAGGAGCCAACGGCGGTCAATGCCGCGATCAGTGAATTTCTTGGCGGGCATGGGTGATTATTTTCGCTTTTAGCATACAATTATCTCAACAAGCAGAAAGGGCCTTCTAATGCATGCACTTCTTGGCCTTGACCTGGGCACAACCGGTGTCAAAGCTGCACTGTTCGCAGCCGATGATGGGCGCGTGCTCTCCACCGCTTTCATCGAATACCCACTTTTCCATCCTCACCCTGGTTGGGCTGAGCAAGACCCGGCGGACTGGTGGCAGGCTACCATATCCGCTATTCGTACCTGCCTGGTAGGGGCAGTTCGACATAATATACAGCCTGAGGATGTGCGCGGCATTGGTCTCTCTGGTCAGATGCATGGGGTAGTACTGCTGGATGAGCATCACCAGGTGTTGCGACCATGCATCATCTGGGCCGATCAGCGCAGCGAGGCGCAGTGCCGCTGGATCACCGAGCGGGTGGGTGCTGCCCGTCTCATTGAGCTGGTGAGCAATCCTGCACTGCCGGGCTTTTCTGCCCCCAAATTGCTCTGGATACGTGACAACGAGCCGGAGATATTCGCCCGCGCACGCCTGATGCTCCTGCCCAAAGACTACATTCGCTTTCGGCTGACGGGCAAGCTGGCAATGGAAATTTCAGACGCGGCGGGCACCTGCTTGCTGGATGTGAAGCAGGGTACATGGTCTCACGAAGTGCTCAAAGCGATTGAGCTTGACCCGGCTTTGTTGCCGCCGATTGTCGCTGCCGATGCCATCTGCGGCACGATTACTGAGGAAGTAGCTGCATTGACCGATTTGCTAGCGGAGACACCGGTAGCGGGTGGAGGCGCGGATAACGCCTGCGGTGCGGTAGGCAATGGGGTAGTGCGGTCGGGATTGGCACTGGTCTCTATCGGCACAAGCGGTGTGGTGCTTGCTCATGCTGCTACTCCCCAGGTTGACCTGTCCGGTCCCGTTCCCAGGGTCCACACCTTCAATCATGCTGTTCCGCGAGCGTGGTATCTCATGGGTGTAACACAGGGTGCAGGCCTCTCGCTGCGCTGGGTGCGCGATAACATCGGGCTGCCGGAGCGTGCCCTAGAACGTTGGACAGGGTTGGACGCCTACGAACTGCTGGCAAAGGAGGCTGAGGCGGTACCGGCAGGGAGCGAAGGCCTCATATTCTTGCCGTATCTCCAGGGCGAGCGCACCCCCCATCTCGATGCCTATGCACGAGGCGGTTGGATAGGTCTCACTGTCGGCCATGATCGCCGACACCTTATACGTGCGGTGCTTGAGGGGGTGGCCTTTAGTTTGAAAGATTGCTTCGCGATTATACGCGAGCAGGGCTTGCCCATAGAACAGGTGTGTGCGACAGGGGGCGGCGCGAAAAGCACGATCTGGCGCCAAATTATCGCGGATGTGCTGGGTGTGGAACTGGTGACAACGAGTGTGACCGAGGGTCCTGCTTTTGGTGCGGCCCTGCTGGCTGGTGTTGCCAGTGGCATTTACTCGTCGATACAACAGGCATGTGAAATCACTGTGCATGTGGTTGAGCGAACCGGGCCTCAATCGGGAGTTGAGCCTATCTATGCCAGGGCGTATGAGACCTATCGCGCACTCTATCCGGCGTTGAAGCCGATTATCAGCAGGCCCTTATAAGGGAGCTGTTTTCTCTTACAATCGAAGCACGGTAGTTGCCTTGTGTGTGTTATGATAGAGGCACGGCAAATTCCTGGTAGCCCTTATAATCTCTAAAAACATACACAGAGAAGGATGAACAAAGATGTCAGACGAAGCAGCCAGTGTCGTAACTTCAAGGGAAAAGAACGAGTACACAGTGACTGTGCAAGGCATTGCCACACATCTATTTGAAGCGGGTGAACCAACTGCTCCCCCTTTACTCTATCTCCACGGCACCCACCTGGGAAATTTGTGGCTGGATTATCATCATGCCCTGGCCCAGAATTTTCATGTTTTCGCGCCTGATACTCCTGGTTTTGGTTTAACCGAGCGACCCGATTGGATGCGCGATATGAGTGACTATATTCTCTTTTTCCGTGACCTGCTCGATGAGCTAGGGCTGGAGCAGGCCATGTTTGTTGGGCACTCGTTGGGGGGCTGGATGGCGGCGGAAATAGCGGTATGGTACCCTCAACGAGTGAAAAAGCTGGTGCTTTCCAATGCCATTGGTATCAGGATCAAGGGCACTCCTATTGCCAATCTGTTCGCTATGAACGCGCAAGAGGTACTTAACGCCTGCTTTGATAACCTCATGGCTGCTATGCCCTTGATGCCTGCTGAATTTAACACAGATTACTTGCTGGCTCAATATCGCGAGCGCACAACGCTTGCCTCGTTAGCCTGGAATCCAGAGTATGATCCCAAGTTAGAACGCCGTCTAGCCACAGTGAAATGCCCAACATTGATCGTCTGGGGACAGAATGATCGCCTGGTACCACCTGCATACGGCGATGCTTTTCACCGGCTAATCGCCAACGCTGAACTGGTGAAACTTTTCAAAACATAGTTGTGTGGTGCTGAGCGGGCTTGCAAGCCCGCTCAGCACCACACAACTATGTTTTGAATGGCGCGGCGCAGCCGCGCCATTCAAAAAGAGTATCAGACCTAAAGAAAAGAGCGCCCGTTCAAAATTCGGGATGTCTCATGTCTGGATGAATCGTGTTAAGCAATAGTACTCGTCATTACTTCTTTTTCACGGAAATGAGGCATCACCTCTTCCGCCATGAGCGTCTGATTCTTGAGTACGAGATAATCAGGAATCTCGCCGACATGGCCGCCACTAACTAACATGCCTGCCTTGAGTACATCAGTGTAGTAAGAGAGCTTTTCTACTACCGTATCGACGCTGCCGACGATGATAACACCGGTATCGACGAGTTGTTTGAAAGGTGCCCTTTCCCCAAATGCCCCACCTTCGAGCATAGCTTTGAGACTTCTCACGCTCATATAGCCTGGCGGAACAAAGAATTCAGGGCGGAATTTCAGACCTTTGTTGAAAAGCCACATGATGTATCGCTCCGCTTCCTTCATCGCAATGTCGTCATTTTCCGCCACATAACAGGGTACACAGAACGCCAATTGCTCTGGTTGTGCCTCGTACCCATATTTTTCTTCAGCGAGGCGGCGATACATATCGTAGGCCCGTTGGCGTTGCTCCATTGGCATAAAGACGGTCATATACGGATATTTATGCCTGGCGGCAAAATCAATCGTTTCCATACTGGCAGTGCCAGGTAGCCAGATGGGAGGAGGCTGCTGAATGGGGCGTGGCCAGATATTGACGTAGCGGTAATTGTAGTGCTCGCCTTCGAAAGCGAAGGGTCCTGGTCGTGTCCAGGCCTGAATAATCAGATCATGCGCTTCGTCCATACGCTCCCGGCTGATGGTGGGGTTGACGTTATAGCTAAAATACTCCATGCCGGTACCACGCACAAAACCAGAAATAATACGTCCGCCACTGATAACGTCGAGCATAGCAATCTCTTCCGCTACACGCAAAGGGTCATCGTGGAGTGGCAGGGCATTGCCCACAATGCCGATCTTCGCCCGCTTCACTCGCTGGGTGAGTATAGCGGCCATCAGATTCGGTGAAGGCATAGTACCGTAGGCATTCTGATGGTGTTCGTTAACGATGACGCTATCCCAACCCAGTTTATCGGCTCGTTCGATCTCATCAAAGTAGCGGTTATAAAGTTCATGCCCTTTGATTGGATCGTAGATGGAGTTTGGGAGTGTCACCCAGGCGGAGTCGTATTTTTGATCGTAATCCGCCGGGAGATAAGGCCATGGCATCAGGTGGAAATAGTGGAATTGCAGTTTGTTCATGTGATGTGTCCTCCTGTGTTGCTTGCTAAACACGAAAGTCTTGATCCTCCACTTCCACCTACCGATCTCTGAACTCTAGTATATCACCTGTAGTACCTCTAATATCAGCGCAAATCGTTACTTGAGGGAAAAATGGGGAGAGATAGCCCAAATGTTTGTTGGATTACGCAATCATAGGTTATAATAACTTTGTCTTCTGTAAGATTTGGTTGAAGTGAAGCGGCACGCGCTTTACAAATTGGGGGGAACCAATGCGGGCTCACCTGGTAGAAGCATTCGCAATGGTACCCGTCTCAGAACCCTTCCTCAAGGGGGAACAGGCAGGCAGCGGACAATGAGCAGTAAAGTTACCTATCGCCAGCAGTACACGCGCTGCGGGAAAGAGCGTTGTCGTAAATGTAAAGAAGGGGCAGGGCATGGTCCCTACTGGTATGCTTATTGGAGTGAGAATGGACGCACCATTAGTAAATATGTTGGCCTGCGTCTTCCTGAACATATTCGAATTGACCGCCATGTGGCAGAAGACGAGGGAAAAGGAGAAATCAAGGAGGAAACTATCATTGCCTTGACTCCACAACGTCCTGCCAGCGAAAAGGTTGCACTTTCCGAAAAAAACATGGGATTAAGGTCTATTCAACATATACCGTTACAATTGGATAGCCAGGTATTACGGATTTATGTGCTGGGCCAGTTTCGCGTTGATCGCTTACACGGCAATGAATGGAGTCCAGTAGTCAATCGGACGTGGCATCGTCGTCGCGCACGCGCATTGCTCGGCTGCCTGCTCAGTAATAGCGGGCGCAGGCTGGGTCGTGAACAGGCCATGGAAGCACTGTGGCCCGACCTGGATTTGGAAACTGCTGCCAATCGTCTGAACGGCGCAGTACATGAGCTACGTCAAATCCTCGAACCGGAAATCGCACGCCCGGCTGCCTCTCGTATGCTTCGCCTGGAACGCGATGTGCTGGAACTGGCAGACCGCACTCACATCTGGGTTGATGCAGAAGCATTTGAAACGCTGCTCAAAGAAGTCAACACCATCAGTATTCAGGGGCAGGGACGCATTGAAGGCTTGCTGCACCAGGGTGGAAATGCGTCCAACGCTGAACAGGTCGAGCGATTGCTGGAGGAGGCTGCGGCACTCTACGGCGGCGACTATCTGCTGGAAGAACTGTACTCAGAATGGGCCGCACCGCGACGAGAGGTGCTGAAACGCGGCTGGATTGGCCTGCTCCTGAAACTGGCAGAACTGCGCGAGGCACGGGGTGCTCTTGCCAGCGCGATGGAACCACTGAATCGCCTGCTTGCTACTGATCCCACCGATGAAACTGCTGTACAACGCCTGATGGTGCTCTTGACGCAACTTGATCGGCGTGGTGAAGCTTTAAATACCTATCGTCGACTTGCCTCAAGATTACAGCGCAACTATGAAAGCGAACCTTTACCTGAGACTCAAGAACTGTATGAAAAGTTGCGCCAGGGACACATCATCAAAGTTTCGCATCCTAAAGATGCTGGCAATGGTGCTGCTATGGATGCCGCACATATCTCAGAGGGCACAGCCGATAAGCCCGCAGTACACCCTCTGAATACGCCTGCTGAGGACACAACGCGCAACACGCCGGAACAGCAACAGCCTCCGCAAAAGTCACTGGCTATCGAGAAATCTATCGGACTCGCAATTGCCCCATTTGTAGGGACCGGCCAGTTGGGTCGCTACAACCAGAGTCCACTGATTGGTCGTTCGCAAGAACTTGAGAAGATGCACCAGGTCCTGCTCTCTTTTGAGGGAGGTGGGACGGCGAAAGCAGCAGATAATGCCCCTAAAGAGGCAACGAATGGACACGGCGCGACTACTGGTGGAGCGCGGAACGGGGATCGCAGAAAACCACATGTCCTGTTATTAATGGGCGAGGCTGGCATTGGCAAGACGCGCTTAGCTGAGGAATTGAGCCACAAGGCGTATGAGCAAGGCTGGGCCGTCGCATGGACTCGTGCCTATGAACAGGAGGGAACCGTTCCCTATCGCACCTGGATAGAACTACTACGCATCTTACTGCAACATATTCCCACAGAGTTGCTCGTTTCAAGCGTGGGCTCGCGAGCCAATCAGGAAATGCCAAATACAATACAGTATGCCCCCACGACATTGGAACGACTCAGCACCTTACTACCTGAACTCCGGGACCTTTTACCCCAAAGTAATAGAACGTATCCACAACTCCCACCTGAACAGGAACGACTTCACCTGTGGGAAGCAACCCTGGGGCTGTTAAGCATGTTGAGCAAGACAACACCTTTGCTTCTGGTACTGGATGATCTGCACTGGACAGATGGGAGTAGCCGCGAACTACTCGCCTACATCACCCGCCACATTCAAGATCAACGCATATTGTTACTGGGTACCTGCCGAGATGTAGAGCTTGCTCCAAGTCACGGTTTGCGAACACTGATTGCTGACCTGCGCCGGGAACAGACCATTATGACAATCACGGTACAGCCACTGACGCAATCTCAAATAGGCTCGCTGGTAGCTCACGGCTACTCTCTTCCGCAGAAAATTGTGGAGAGTATTCAAACACAGGCAGCGGGCAATCCATTTTTTGCCGAAGAACTGGCGCGAGTGAGTGAGGCCGCGCAATCTTCAGCAGCGACGAATACAGAGGATGATAATAAAGGAACGTACTCGCGCACTAATGCACCTCATGATACGGAGGGCCACTCTAAGTCCTTTGTGAGCAGTGGATTACCAGAAGGAATCGCCGCCGTCCTCGAACGTCGCCTGGGGAGACTCAGTAATGAATGTCAGTCGCTGTTGGGGAAGGCGGCAGTACTGGGCGGTTCGTTCGAGTTCAACCAGTTGCTTTTCATGGCGCATGAACATCATCATGAACATCACGAGGATACGATACTGGACTTACTTGAAGAGGCATTGCGAGCCGGGTTACTGACGGAAGAGGGTACCGGAGCGCGTATCACTTACCACTTCTGGCATCCATTGATTGTGAGCCATCTCTATGAACGCCTGTCCGCTGCTCGCTGTGCTCAATTGCACCGGCGTGCCTCTCAAGCTCTGTTGCATGCACACCAGGGACACGAAGGTGAAATTGCCTCTGCTGTCACACATCATCTGATCAAGGGGGGGAGCGATCCGGCGCAGATTGCGCGTTATGCTGAACTTGCCGGAAGTCAGGCCTATTCTCTCTCGGCCTATGAAGAAGCGGAACAGTACTACATCCAGGCGATAAAGACGATTACACATGACAAATTGCCACGAAAGGAGGGGGAAAGTGAAACAGGACTGCAAAAACAGGGCAGTTCTTTTGCTGATATCCCCAATCCATTACACGTAGCCCGCTTATTAGAGCGTGTGTGTGAGTGCGAGCAGGTACTGGGGAATTATGGGGAGGCGCGACTCTCTTACGAAAGTATCCTGGAACTGCGCAACCAGGGACGAACATTTACAACCGAGGCTGAAATCAAGCGGGAAGCACAGATACAGGCCCTGATCTGGCGGGAAATTGGGCGTACCTTGGTATGGAATGGCTATTTGGATCAGGCATATGAATGTTACCAGCATGGGGTACAGGTCATGCGAGATGAGGGCGTCACCTCTGGGGCAGCCTGGGCATGTGTTCACTTTGAGCAGGGAAGAATATGCGGCCTGCAAGGAAACAATGACGAGGCACGTCGCTATGCCCATGAGGCACTGGAGATGCTCGAACAGGCCATGCAGGATCGGCAGTCTCAGGGCGTGATACAGAAAGCCTCGCTAGAGCAAGCACAAAACACGAGAGATAGTGAAGTCAGTATCCACCAGGGACCCCCCTTTGATAGTTTTCAAACACGCACGGAGCGGGCGATCATTGGAGACCCTATGGAGGTTGGACATGTTCATGAATTGCTCGGCCTCATCGCAACCAATGTTGGGCAATTTACCGAGGCTCTCCAGCAATTTCACAAGGCACGGGCTATTTTTGAGCAGCATGATCTCGTGATTGACCTCGCTCATGTCTATGGCAACCTGGGAGCGGTTCATGCCGTGAAGTCTGAAAACGCGATGGCTCATACCTACATGCAGCGTTCGCTTGAACTGGCAGAACGCATGGGAAATCAGCCAAACATAGCTTTGGTCACAGGTAATCTGGGTGAGATGGCTACCCGTTCTGGCGAATTGTTACAGGCCGAAGAGTGGTTTCGGCGCAGCCTGGCGATGGCGGAGCGTATTGACGACCCTGACCAGAGAAGTTGGTGCAATGTCGCCCTGGCCGGTGCGCTACAAGCTCAGGGAAATCTCGCGGAAGCGGCAAAATGTATCCGCTACTCCCTGGCTCTTGCCCGGTCGATGAAGAACTCGCTCAATATTGGGGCAGCTCTCGTCGCTCTGGCGGATTTGCGCATCCTTCAAGCGGTCATCGCCTGTAAATGGCAAGAGAGGGCCAAAAACACTGGGAATGTGACTCAGCCGACGCCTATGTGCATGCGCCTGCTTTTACGTGCGAAGTCTACAGTACAACGAGCACTTAGAATTGAAGGGTTGGAGACTGAACTGGTGGTTGAAGGAATGCTGATCCTGGCAAGTATCCACTTTTTGCTGGGAGATATAGAGATGGCAAGACAGCAAGCCATGCGCACAATGCAGGAGGCACGCCAGTATGAACTCACGAGAATGCTCGCTCGCTCGCACCGCTTGCTTGGGCGAATCCTGGCAGCACAGGGTGATTATGAAGAGGCCGATGCCTATTTTGAGCAGGCTCTGCACGTATTTCGCGAATGTGAGATGCGCCTGGATTATGCTCGCACTCTCCATGGATATGGAGTCACGTTGATTGAACGTAGTACCCCTGGTGAGTGCCTTTTCCAAAAAGGCATGGCCTCTTTGCAGGAGGCTCGCACCATTTTTGTCGATTGCCACGCGGCCCTTGACGTGGATTGGGTTGATCACATACTTATGAGTTCCCAGTCCGAATATGTAGTGCAGTAACAGAGGAGAATATTTTGACCGGCAACCATTCAGAATTGACATTTTTACAGGAGCAGGCAAAGACCCGTTACCAGATCGAGGCTGCTATCACCCGCATGTTTGCGGCTGAAGATGAAGGCTTGCGTTCCGCTCTGGCGGCTGCGAAAGAGGCAGGTCTACCACAGATTCAGATCTCGCCGGTACAGGGAAAGTTTTTGCAACTGCTGGCAGCTATGTGTAACGCACAGAAGATACTGGAAATTGGCGCCCTGGCTGGCTATAGTGGCATCTGGCTGGCGCGGGCCTTACCTCTTGGGGGTCGCCTGATTACCCTGGAAGTGAATCCCGACCACGCCAGAGTGGTGCAAAATTCCTTCGCCAGGGCGGGAGTTGGCGACCGCACCGAGGTGCGCGTTGGCAAGGCACTTGATCTGCTTCCCCAATTAGAGCATGAGGCACCCTTCGATCTTGT
>WNFB01000881.1_pt1 | contig 25093 bp, 21 predicted proteins | sample 5400501 | NCBI WGS metagenome assembly WNFB01 (sample SAMN13153341, study PRJNA577476) | soil metagenome | isolation source: 200 cm saprolite under Douglas fir tree site 2 hole 1 | place: USA:California | collected 2015-04-18 | reverse complement strand
CCCGTCGCCGCCAACCCGGACCGGGACCTGCGGCGGGCCGCCGAGGACCGGAGTTGGCCCATCGTGCGCTTCCATCTTCCGACGGCCCTGCGGCCCCTGCGCCTGGCGACGGCGACGCCCCAGCGCCGCCTTATTGTCGCGGCGGGCCTGGCGGCGACGCTCGCCGCCCTGAAGGCGGTGCTCCGCTGTGGCAACCGGCTCAAAGAGAAGTGAGGACCTGTCGCTGACCTTCCGACACGAGCATTCCCGCGCGGGGGGCGGCCGTGAGGGGTCCGACCACTCTCTGTGGTCACTTCGGAGTCGCTATTGGCCCATAACGCCCGTCTTAGACGGCTCGCAGAACTCCCCGACTGAACTGTGGCTGAAGATGCGCCGGACCCACCCACCAGGTACGAGGGCGACCACAGAGCGTAGTGACGGGGAGCGAAGCAGCCGGTCCGACGCCGCGCACAGGACCCCATCCTCATTCGCCGGAGCGGATCCGAGCCTCCTCCTCGCAAAAGCGCTGCGGCCAGGCGGGGTCGTACTCGGCCAGGGTTATCGGGCCGTTGACGGCGACCGGCTCGCCGACGGTGACCGCCCGGATCTCGCCCTCAGTCAGGGATGACGTACAGGGAACTCCCTCGGCGGTGGAACTCCTCCGCCTTGTCGGCCAGCCCGGCAACGACTGCCTCCTCCTCGCCGAGGCCATGCGCGGCGGCGTACTCCCGGACGTCCTGGCTGATGCGCATCGAGCAGAACTTCGGCCCGCACATCGAGCAGAAGTGGGCCTTCTTGGCTGGCGTCGCCGGCAGGGTCTCGTCGTGGAAGCTGCGGGCGCACTCGGGGTCCAGCGCCAGGTTGAACTGGTCCTCCCACCGGAACTCGAAGCGGGCCTTGGAGAGGGCGTCGTCCCAGACCCGGGCCCCCGGGTGCCCCTTGGCGAGGTCGGCGGCGTGGGCCGCGATCTTGTAGGCGATCACCCCGTCCTTCACGTCCTTGCGGTTGGGCAGGCCGAGGTGCTCCTTCGGCGTGACGTAGCAGAGCATCGAGGCCCCATACCACCCGATCATGGCGGCGCCGATGGCGGAGGTGATGTGGTCGTAGCCGGGGGCGATGTCCACGGTCAACGGGCCGAGCGTGTAGAAGGGGGCGTCGTGGCAGACCTCGCGCTCGAGGTCGACGTTCTCTTTGATCTTGTCCATGGGCACGTGGCCCGGCCCCTCGATCATCACCTGGACGTCGTGGCGCCACGCGATCTCGGTGAGCTCGCCGAGCGTCCGCAACTCGCCGAACTGGGCCTCGTCGTTGGCGTCGGCGATGGACCCGGGCCGGAGGCCGTCGCCGAGGGAGAAGGCGACGTCGTAGGCGGCGAGGATCTCGCACAGCTCCTCGAAGTGGGTGTAGAGGAAGTTCTCCTTGTGGTGCGCCAGGCACCAGGCCGCCATGATCGACCCGCCCCGGGAGACGATGCCCGTCACCCGGCGGGCCGTCAGCGGGATGTAGCGCAGCAGGACGCCGGCGTGAACCGTGACGTAGTCCACCCCCTGCTCGGCCTGCTCGATGACGGTGTCCCGGTACAGGTCCCAGGTGAGGTCCTCGGCGGCACCGCCGGTGGACTCCAGAGCCTGGTAGATCGGCACCGTGCCGATGGGGACCGGCGAGTTGCGCACGATCCACTCCCGGGTGGCGTGGATGTCGGCCCCGGTCGACAGGTCCATCACCGTGTCGGCGCCCCACCGGATGGACCACGCCAGCTTGTCGACCTCCTCGTCGATCGAGGACCCGATCGCGGAGTTGCCGATGTTGGCGTTGATCTTGACGAGGACCCTGCGCCCGATGGCCATCGGCTCGGTTTCGGGGTGGTTGACGTTGCTGGGGATAATCGCACGCCCGGCGGCCACCTCTGCCCGGATCATCTCGGGCTCCACGCCTTCCCGGATGGCGACGAACTCCATCTCCGGCGTCACTTCCCCCCGCCGCGCGTAGTGCAGCTGCGTGACGCAGCGGCCGGGCTTCGCCCGCAACGGCCGGGGCCGGGTCCCTTCGAAGCCCGGGACGGGGATCTGCAGGGACGTGCCGTCGTACGACTCGACGTCGGCCCGCTCGAGGATCCAGGGGCGCCGCAGCGCAGGCAGACCCAGGCGGACGTCGGGCTTGGGTGCCGTCCAATCCGTGTACGGCCCCCCCGTGTCGTACAGCCGGACGGGCAGGTTCTCCTCCGCTCCATCTCCGGGTCCAGCCCCGGGCCCGTACCCCGAGGGCGTCGGCGAGAGATGGATCTCGCGCATCGGCACCTGGACGTCGGGGCGCGACCCCTGGACGTACACCTTGCGGGCATGGGGCGGGGGGACTTCCGATGCGGTGATGTCGTCTTCGAGCTTCATGGGCTCCTCCCTTCGCCAGCGTTACCTGGGGCAGGTTCAAGCGGTCGGCGCTGGTCCAAGAGCGCCCTCTCAGCCCGGCCGTCCGGGCTCCCGCGGCAGCTCCATCCTATCCACGTGCCCTGTGGCCCGCTTTGGGTCAGAGCCTGCCGAAGTTGACGACCTCGGGGGCGACGAGGGGGGTGCCGATGTCGAGCTGGATGTTGGCGTTGGCCGTCAGGGGGATGGTGCGGAGATCGGTGCCGGTGAAGGGTCTGCCCTGGTAGAAGGCGGTCACGGTCCCCGTGACGGGGCCGACCTGCGTGGCGCTGAGCGGCTGGCCCCAGATGTCGAAGAAGTTGCCGAGGGTGAAGCTGCGCTGGTCCGGCGACTCGATGTGGATCGCGCCGTCGGACACGTGCGTGTGCAGCCAGGAGAAGCACTTGCCGCCGGAGACGAAGGGGACCCCGTTCACGTCTGTGGTGACGGGGTCGGGGATGCCGATGCCGTACGGGACCTGCCGGGGCTTGCCGTCGACGTAGATCGCCAGGTGCGAGTGGATGTGGTAGGCCACCTGCTCGCTCGTCTCGCATTTGATGCCGTCGACGGTCTGGCCGGTGGCGGCCTTGCTCAGGTCCGCGAGCGGGGGTCCGGCGGGGATCGGCGGCCCCTCGGGGCCGGCCGGGGCCGGGGACGGGGAGACGAGGGGGCCGAGCGAGGCGAGGTCGCCGGCGGGCACGGCCGGGGCCGCCGGCGGGGAGCCGGCGCAGGCGACCAGCACGATGGCGAGTGCGAGAGTCCAGGCGACGCGAAGCTTGACGGAAATTCGTTCGCAGTGAACCAAAAGTCGCCAAACCTCTCCGACGCGCCGGCAGCGACGGGTCACCAGCGAGCCGCCAGGAAGGCCAGGGCGAGGATCTCGGCGGCGATGCCTGCCGCGCCGATGACGTCGCCCGTGACGGTCCCGAAGCGCCGGCGCGCCCACGCCGGGAACACCCCGGCCACCAGTGCCCCGGCCGCGACGGCTCCGGCGCCCCGGACGTTGGCGGCCACGAGGGCCGCGGTGACGGCGATCGCGGCCACGGCTACGGTGATCGGCAGGCCGGCGGCCAGCAACGGCTGGGCAAGGGACCCATCCTCGCGCTGGGGAGCCCTGGCCATGACGGCCACCATCGCCGTGCGACCGGCGACGGGCACGACGACCAGGAGTCCCCAGCGGTGCTGGGCCGCCAGCGTCGCGACGAACGACCAGCGGGCGATCATGGCCGCTACGAGCACCGCGGCCCCCACGGCGCCGACGCCCGGCTCCCGCATCACCGCGAGGGCGCGCTCGGGCGGCAGCCGCGAGGCCCAACCGTCCGCGACGTCGGCCACGGCGTCGAGGTGCAGCCCGCCGGTGAGGGCGAGGTCGGCGAGGATCACGACGGCCGCCGCCGCCAACGGGCCCCACAGGTGCGACCCACCCCAGGCCGCGAGGCCCCAGACGGCTCCGACGACCAGCCCGACGAGCGGGAACGCCAGCAGGCTGGCCCGCCCCGGCGCCCGGTCCCTGGCCCCGACGGGGAGCACCGTGAGAAAGGCCAGGGCGTCGCGCACCTGGCTAGCCGATCCCGGCCTCGTCGAAGGTGGCCATGTCCCGCAGCACCGCGGCGGCCGCCACGACGATGGGGACGGCCAGGAGCCCGCCGGTCCCCTCGCCCAGGCGCATCTGCAGGTCCAGGAGCGGGTGGAGCCCCAGGTGGTCGAGGGCGGCGGACGCTCCCGGTTCCACGGAGCGGTGCCCGGCGATGAGGTAGCCTGCCGCCGCCGGCCGCAGTGCCACGGCGACCAACGCTGCGGCCGCGGCATTGACGCCGTCGAGCACGACCGGCACCCGGTGCGCAGCCCCGGCGAGGATCAGCCCGGCGAGCGCCGCATGCTCCAGGCCCCCGACCGCCGCGAGGAGGCCGAGGCCGTCGGTGGGATCGGGCCGGTGGAGGTCGAGGGCGTGGTGGACGACCTTGGCCTTGAGGCCGAGCGTGGCGTCGTTGATCCCCGTCCCGCGCCCGGTGACGTCCGCGGCCGCCTTGCCGGTGACGGCGGCGATCAGGCAGGCGGCAGGGGTGGTGTTGCCGATACCCATGTCGCCCGTGACGAGGAGATCGACCCCTGCGGCGATCAGTTCCTCTGCGGCCTCGGCCCCCGCCACCAGTGCCGCTGCCGCCTCGGCGCGGGACATCGCCGGGCCTTCGGAGAGGTCTGCCGTGCCGGGACGCACCCGGGCTCGGCGCAGGCGGGGATGGTCGGGCAGGTCCGACGCCACGCCCACGTCGAGGACCAGCACCTGCGCCCCGACGGTCGCGGCGATCGCGTTGACCGCCGCCGTGCCGGAGCAGAAGCCGGCGATCATGGCAGCGGTGACCTCCCGGGGCCAGGGGGAGACGCCCTGGGCGAGCACGCCGTGGTCACCGGCGGCGATCAGCACGGCTGGTCGCTGGGGCACCGGCGGCGGGCAGGCGCCTGCGATGGCGGCGAGCCGGACGCCCGTGTCCTCCACGCGCCCAAGGCTCCCCGGCGGTTTGACGAGGCGGTCGTGGCGCCGCCGGGCCGCTGCTTCTACCGTTGCGTCCAACGGTCCCACCCTTGCGGCGAGGGCCGTCACGCGGGCCTCAGCATCCATCGCGCCTCCAATGTTCGTCGGCAAGGCACCCGGCCAGGACCGCCTCATAGACGGCACGGGCCAGGTCGGATCCGGTTGGGGTTGCCGGCCCGGCGAAGCCGGCCGGCTCGCTCCCGCTGGTTTCCCTTGGGCACGCTACCGCGATCGCGTCGCTGGCCGTGCCGGTGGCGAAGCCAGGCCCGTTCCGGGCCGGCACACCCGCAGCGGCCAGGGCCTGGACTTTGGCCTCCACCGCGGTCTGGAGGGCACCGGCGAGCCCGGCGGCGGTGAGCGGCGTCGAGGAGACCACGAAGAGGTTGATGGTGCCGGGAAGCGGTGCGGCGACGGAGGCCATAGGACCTGCTGCGACCACGGGGTGGCCGAGCCCGACAGTTGCGAACGCTCTGGCGGTTGCCACCGACACGTCCTGGAACCGCTCCACCGAGGCCGCCGTGAGCATGCCGAGCAGCGGCCCCGGGAACCCGGCCGCGACTTCGGCCACATGCGCCGCGGGATCGGTACGGGCGTAGTCGGACGGGACCTGGAGGTTGACCCAGGTCCGGACCGGCGCCAACCCCCCACCCAGCACGGCCGAGGAGAGGCAGCGGTACTCGGAACCGAGGTCCACCCACAGGAGGCCGTTGGCGAGCCGGGGCTCCATCTAGCGCACCTCGGCCATCGAGAGGACCTCGGCCAGCGCTGCGGTGAGCCGGGCGTTGCCGTCCGCGGATCGCACGGCGATGCGCAGGTGGTCGGCCGTGAGGCCGGGGAACGTGTCGGCTCTCCGGACCGCGATCTTGCGGCCGAGGAGGCCTGCCCGGACACCGGGGCCGTCCGGAACCCGGATCAGCAGGAAGTTCGCTGCCGAGTCCCACACCAGGACACCGGGCAGGCGAGCGAGGTCGGCGGCGAGGACCGTCCGGAGATCGGCAATCTCCTCCGCGATCCCCGTGGCAGTGAGTTCGCCGGAGCCGCATGCCTCCAGCGCCGCCAGCGCGAAGCTGTTGACGCTCCAGGGTTGCCGGGCGTTGCCGAGGGCCGCAACGAGGTCGGGGGGGCCGAGCAGGTACCCGGCCCGCAGCCCCGGCACGGCCCACGCCTTCGTCAGGCTCCGGACCACAACCAGACCAGGGAGGTCGCTGCGGGCCGCCAGGCTCTCCGCCTCCCCGGGGACCATGTCCATGAACGCCTCGTCGACGACCAGCACCCGCCCGGGCCGGGCGAGGATCGCCAGCACCGCCGCCTGGTCCAGGGTGCCCGTGGGGTTGTTGGGGTTGCCGACGACCACGAGGTCGGCTGCGGGGTCGACGGCCGACGGATCGAGCCGGAAGTCGTCCGGGTCGCGCCAGGCCCGCACGACCTCGACGCCCTCGGCGCGCAAGGCCGCCTCCGGCTCCGTGAAGGACGGGTGGACGCACACGGCCCGGTGGGGCCGGAGGGCCTGGGCCAGGAGCCAGAAGGCCTCGGCAGCTCCGTTGAGCACCAGGGCCTCGCTGGCAGGACGCCCGTGCCGCGCCGCCACGGCCCTGGTCGCGTCGGTGGCATCGGGATACCGGTCGATACGCTCGAGGGCGTCGATCAGCCGTCGCCGGATGGCGGGGGGCGGACAACCGGCGACGACGTTGACGGCGAAGTCGAGATGGCCCGGCGGGACCTGGGTATCGCCGTGGAGCCGAAGCCCAGCGAGGTCTGTCCCCAGGGCCGGGCTCGCCTGGCGGGGGACCTCCGGCTGGGGCTTCAGCGCAAGGGCTTGGCCCGCCACGACGAGCCACACCGCGCCGGCCGCCTCGGCCAGCAGCTGCGTGGCCTCGCCGCTCAGATCGGCGAAGCGCCGGGACGCGGCCGCCACCGGCACGCCGCCGAGGCCCGCCTCGTCGGCGACCACGACCACCATGGCCTCCCTGGCCACCGCCGCGTCGGCGAAGACCCCGATGGCGGCAAGCACCCGGCGGCGGCCCTCGGCACCCGTGGGTCCCCACGGGGCGACCGCCTCGTCGGTGAACAATCCATTGGCCTCCATCAGCGAGCAGACCCAGCCCCCGAGGCCGTCGAGCAGCACCGTGGCGTCGCCGGCTGCGGCAAGGTCGTTGCCGAGGGACTGGAGCGGGTCCGCTGCCTCCAGCGTCCTCCATGAGGGCGGGCGGCGGTTGCGGTGCGCCGCGATGCGCTCGACCATCTCCGCGTCGTCGCCGGCGCCCGTCGCCATGTAGAGGACGGGGCGGCCCTCCGCCGCAGCCAGCCGTTCGGCGTACTCGCTCTTGCCGGATCGGATGCCACCGAGCACCAGGGTGAGCCCCATCAGCGGGAGAGTCCCGTGCGCACCACCGGCAGGTCCCCGGTGGCGGGCCCGTCGATGAGGCTGCGCAGCGCTCGCGTGTCGACGTGCTCGGCGATGAGGTCACCCAGCTTGTCGAGGCGTGCCTCACGCACCTCGGCGAAGGACCCGGCCCCCGGAATCCACCGGAGGCCCCGGGTCCCGGCGACCCAGGTGAGGAACGCACGCCGGAAGCCATCGCATTCGAAGACACCGTGCCAGGATGTGCCGACGACCGATCCCACCCGGCACCCCTCCCCGCCAGCGCCGTCCCGACCGTCCGTGAAGACGTGCTCGCCGCCGCTGCGGCGCACCAGCCCGTGGTGGATCTCGTAGCCGTCGACCCGCGTGGACCCGAAGGCCCGGGCGACGCCGGTCGGCCGCGCCAGGACCTTCTCCGCACCGAAGGTGGTCTCGACGGGGAGCAGCCCCAGTCCCGGGACCACGCCGACCCGGCACTCCACGTCGTCGGCGAGGGAGACGCCAAGCATCTGGTAGCCGCCGCAGACACCGAGCAGGGGCTTCCCCAGCCGCGCCCGCTGGATCAGGGCCATGTCGAGGCCCTCCGCCCGGAGCCACGCCAGGTCCGATGCCGTGGCCTTGGTCCCCGGGAGCACGGCCAGGTCGGCGGCCCCCACCTCGGCTGCCGACTCGGTGAAGCGCACCTCCACGCCCGCCTCCGCGGCAAGGGGGTCGAAGTCCGTGAAGTTGCTGAGCCGGGGGAGGCGCACGACCGCCACGACGAGACGGTCGCTGCCGGGCCGGGCCGGCTTCGGTGTCCTTGGAGCCTCGACGGCCAGGGAGTCCTCGGCGTCGAGCTCGAGGCCCCGCACCCACGGTAGGACGCCGAGGACCCCCCGCCCCGTCCGCCGCTCCAACTCCGCGAGACCGGGGCGCAGGAGGGCCACGTCGCCGCGGAACTTGTTGATGACAAAGGCGCGGACGAGCCGCTGGTCGTCGGCATCGAGCAGCGCCAGCGATCCGAAGGCCGAGGCGAAGACCCCGCCTCGGTCGATGTCCCCCACGACGACGACCGGCAGCGAGGCCGCCTGGGCGAGTCCCAGGTTGGCCAGGTCCGATGCCCGGAGGTTGATCTCGGCGATGCCACCCGCTCCTTCGCACACAACGACGTCGAAGCGGCAGCGGAGGTCCTCCAGCGCCGCGAGGACCACGGGCATCAGTGTCGCCTTGAGGCCCTGGTAGGCGACGGCGTCGCAGCCGCCCTGGGGCTGCTCCGGCAGGGGCCTTCCCATGACGACCACCTGCGCCGAGCGCTCCCCCGTGGGCTTGAGCAGCACGGGGTTCATCGCCGCCTCGGGAGCCGTACCGGCGGCGGCCGCCTGGGCCGCGGTCGCCCTGCCGATCTCCCGGCCGTCGGCGGTGACCGCCGCATTGAGCGACATGTTCTGGGCCTTGAAGGGCGCCACCCGCACGCCCTGGCGACACAGCCACCGGCAGACGCCGGCGACGACCACGCTCTTCCCAGCGTCCGACGACGTTCCCGCCACCAGGATCGCGCCGCTCATGCCGTGGCCTTCGGGACAGTGGGGGGTCCAGGGGGGAGTAGCAGCTCATCCGGCTCCGCTACGCTCCGCCGGGCTGCTACTCCCCCCTGGGTCGTCGAACACTCCGAAAGGAGTGGGCGACGACTGGAAAAGAGATGGCCCAGGAGGAGGGCCGCTCCGGCGCAGACCGCCGTGGAGGCCCAGCCGGTCGCCCGGGACAGGATCACGGCCCTCCGGAGGTCGTCGGGGCCGGGTGGTCTGCCCTCGCCGAGGCGAGGCCGGTCCTCGACCCGGTCGCCATAGACGTTGGTACCCCCCAGGCGGAGGCCCAGCGCGCCGGCGAAGGTCGCCTCAAGCCGGCCGGCGTTGGGACTGGGGTGCGCAGCGCCGTCCCGGCGCAGCACGGCCCAGGCCTGAGCACGGTCCCCGCCTGCCACCGGCGCGAGGAGGACCGCCAGCCCGGCGGCGAGCCGAGCGGCCGGCCAGGTCAACAGGTCATCGAGGCGCGCTGCGGCCCAACCGAACTGCTCGTAGCGAGGGTTGCGGTGGCCGACCATGGCGTCGAGGGTGTTTGCGGCCCGGTAGGCGGCCACGGCCCCGGGCCCGGCGACCGCGCCCCACAGCAGGGGGGCGGTCACCGCATCCGCGGTGTTCTCGGCCACGGACTCGACGCCGGCCCGGCACAGCTCGGCAGCGTCGAGGCTCGCCGGGTCCCTGCCCGCAAGGGCGGGCAGCAGGGCACGTGCCCGGGTGAGGTCTCCCGCCTCGACCGCCGCCGCCAGGTTCTCTGCCGCCCGCTCCAGCGACCGCCCTCCGAGGGCGGTCCACACGACAACGGATGCCACAAGCGCCCGGCCGAGCGGGTGCCTCCCCACCAGGCGCCCCACCAGGCGGCAGGCCAGGCTAACGCCGAGCCCCGCCGCCCCCACGAGCGCCAACGCGTAGAGGGCACCGGCACGGCGTTCCGGCCGCCACATCCGTTCCTCCACGGCACGGGAGAGGCGCCCGAACCCGGCGACCGGATGCCACCGCTGCGGGTCCCCGAGCGCGCGGTCGGCAAGCCAACCCACCACAAGGGCCCCTGCAGATTCGGACACGGCCAACAGCCTACAGGCCGAGACAGACGTCCTGATTCCAGGCCAAAAGCGGCGCTCCACGGCCACCTTAGGGATTTTTAATAGCACGTTTTGTCCGTTGCAGTAGGCGGTCATTGAAACGGGCGATATGAGCGGCACGATCGAAGCGAGTTCCGTACTTGTGTATAGAGATGCTTAAGGGTCTCTCATCTTACGCATCCGCCAATCGGGTGAGACCAGTCCACGCACGTCATTCACCGATCTCACAGCTAATTATCAGCTTTGTCGCGGTCGGTTTCTCCGAGGGTGGCGGTAGGGTGATCGACGCTCCGGACTGCGGAGGAAAGGAACCCTCAATGCACGCCGTTCGACGTTGCCCACGCGGACGCTTGCCTACGTGGCTGAGCGCAACGACCGTGACCATCGCACTGTCGGTCATGGGCCTGACCCAACTCGGCACCCCTGTCGCGCAGGCCGCGGGCGCCCCGGCCTTTGCCCACATCTTCACGATCGTGATGGAGAACCACAACTACAACGAGGTCATCGGCAACACCGCCCAGGCCCCCTACGAGAACTCCCTCCTGTCGCAGTACGGGCTGGCCACCAACTACTCGGCCGTCTCGCACCCCAGCCTGCCCAACTACCTGGCGCTGGTCGGTGGGAGCACGTTCGGTATCTCCACCGACTGCACGGACTGCTTCGTGGCCTCCCCCAGCATCGTCAATCAGATCGAGGCCTCCGGGCGCACGTGGAAGTCCTACCAGGAGTCCATGCCGGCACCGTGCTTCGTCGGCGACTCCTATCCGTACATGCACAAGCACAACCCGTTCCTCTACTTCAACGACATCCGGACCAACCCTGTCGAGTGCCAGAAGGACGTGCCGTTCACCCAGCTGGCCCCCGATCTCACCTCGGTATCGACGACGCCGAACTATGCGTTCATCACGCCGAACATGTGCAACGACACGCACGACTGCCCGATCCAGTCAGGCGACCAGTGGCTGGCGCAGACCATCCCGATGATCCTGCGCTCCCCGGCGTTCACCCAGCAGAACTCCGTGCTCTTCCTCACGTACGACGAGGACGACAACGGGGCGAACCAGGTGCCGACGATGGTCATTGCCAACACCACCAACAACGTCCCGGCCGGGTTCCGCAGCGTCGTTGCGTACACGCACTACTCGCTGCTGAAGACGATCGAGGCCTCGTGGCTGCTCAAACCGCTGACGGCCAACGATGCGGGCGCTCAGCCGATGAGCGACTTCTTCGGCCTGGGCCCGCCGCCGACCCCCACGCCGACGCCTCCTCCGGTGCCGACGCCTCCTCCGGTCCCGACGCCAACGCCGTCGCTCAGCCCGACGCCAACGCCCGCACCGTCTCCCACCGCCCTGCCCACGCCAACGCCCCTGCCCACGCCAACGCCCCTGCCCACGCCAACCCCGACCCCGACGCGGCCTGGAGGCGGCCCGCCGGTGGTCACCGGGGTCGATCCGATCTCCGGGCCGAGGGCCGGCGGCGGCAGCGTCACGATCACTGGCAGCGGCTTCACGCCCGGCAGCGTCGTCAAGTTCGGTCCGGTGGTCGCCGGCAGTGTGAACGCACAGTCCGACTCATCGATCGTCGTCCAGGTCCCTGCGGGGTCGGGCACCACCGACGTTACGGTCCAGACCCCGGGTGGCACGAGCCTCGTCTCGCCGCTGGACGAGTACACGTACACGTTCTCGAACCCCCCGTACGCGATCGGCATCACGGCAAGCTCCCTCTCGCCTGGCGCCAACGGGTCGGTGACCCTGGTCGCCTCGGCCAACCTCGACGTCGGGCCGACCCCGTACGGTCTCTCCATCATGGACGTGACCCTCGGTGACGAGGTCGCCCACGCCGGGTCTGGTTCCAGTATCTCGTTCGTGGCCACCCAGCCTCGGGGTGGCACCCACCGCTACGTCGGGCTGGTCTCGAACCTGGCAGGCGCCAACGCGCAGGCGATGTCCTCGCCGGTCGTCGTGACCTGGCCGGGATCCGGTACGCCACCGCCCGTCCCGGTACCAACACCGGTACCCACGCCGCTGCCGTCGCCCAGCCCGACGCCGACGCCAACCCCGGTGCCGGGCCCGCCGCCCCCGGTCACGACCAACGGCTTCGCCATCAGCCTGACGGCCAGCGCGACGTCGGCAGGGGTCGGCTCGCCCGTCAACCTGACGGGGACCGCCAACCGGGACATCGGTCCGACGCCCTACGGCCTGTCGATCTTCGACACGAGCACGGGCCAGGAACTGGCCCATGTGGGATCGGGATCGGTGATCGCCGTGTCGGTGAGCCAGCCGTCGGTCGCCACCCACAGCTTCGTGGCAATGGTCTGCAACCCTGGTGGCATCAACTCGCAGGCTTCCTCGAGCCCGGTCACCGTCACCTGGTCCTGAGCGGCTCTGCTCTCATGGCACAGATGCGTTGGATGGCTGCCGGCTGCGGGTCACCGACGACGACGTCCTCGTAGGCGACGACCTGGAGGCGGCCCCGGGCAAGGGCCAGCAACTCGCCGTGGCGCAGCAGGAAGTCTGGGTTCGTGGGCCGGCCCCCGAGCCGCTCGTTGCCCTCGGCGAAGGTCTCGTAGATCAGCACGCCGCCCGGGGCCACCGCGGCGACCAGGCCCTCCAGCAGGGGGCGGTGGAGGTAGTTGGTCACGACCACGCCGCCGAACGTGCGTCCGTGGAGGGGACCCAACACCGAGAAGGGATCGCTGCCTTCGAGGTCTGCCTCGACGCGCTGGACTCCTCGGTTTCCGGCAAGGTCACCGAGCCCGCTGACGTCGATGTCGACGGCCGTCACGGGGTGACCTGCCGCAGCGAAGAGCCGGGTGTGCCGCCCGCTCCCGCAGGCGAGGTCCAGCACCGGGGCGCCGCCGGGCACCATCGAGGCAAAGCGCTCCACCCACGTCGAGGGGCCTGCCCCCTGGTGCACCGGCGGCGCTACCGGAAGGCGAGGAACAGGCCGAAGTCGCCGCCCCCGTCCGTCCAGAAATGGCGGAGCTCCAGGCCTGCGGTCGCCAGCTCGCGCTCGACGCCGTCGGGCCGGAACTTGGTCGAGATCTCCGTGCGCATCTCCTCGCTGGCGGCGAAGTCGACCTCGATGCCGAGGTCCACCACGGGGACGGTCTGGTCTTCGAGGGAGCGGAGCCGCATCTCCATCCACTCGTTGACAGGATCGAAGAACGCCACGTGGGCGAAGCGCTCGGGGACGAACCTGGCGCCGAGCTCCCGGTTGAGGACCGAGAGGACGTTGAGGTTGAAGGCGGCAGTGACCCCGAGGCGGTCGTTGTAGGCAGTGGTGAGGCGGGCGGGGTCCTTGACGAGGTCGCAGCCCAGCAGCAGCGAGTCCCCCTCGGCCAGGCCCCCGGCGATCTCGGACAGCAGCTTCGCCCGCTTGGCCGGTAGCAGGTTGCCGATGGTGGAGCCGAGGAACGCGACCATCCGCCGGCCGCCCCCGGGTAGCAGACCGACGTGCTGTTCGAAGTCACCGACCACGGCGTGGACGCTCGTGCCCGGATACTCCGACGCCACGGCAGCCGCCGCCGAGCGCAGCGTCTGCTCCGCGATGTCGAAGGGGACGAAACGGCGGAGCGCGCCCGCCTCGGCGAACGCATCGAGCAGCAGCCGGGTCTTCTCCGAGGTGCCGGAGCCGAGTTCGACGAGGGTGTCCGCACCGGTGACCACGGCGATGTCGTCGGCATGGTCCGCGAGGATCTCCCGCTCCTTGCGGGTGAGGTAGTACTCGTCGAGGCACGTGATCTCGTCGAACAGCGAGCAGCCCACGTCGTCGTAGAACCACCGTGGCTGCAGGTGCTTCGGCATCGAGGTCAAGCCAGAGAGGACGTCGGAGCGCAGGGCGGTGGCCATGTCGTCGGGACCGAGGTGCACGTCGAGGGTGAGCGCCTCCACGCGGTCTGGGCTCACGGGGACGTCACCGGGCCCCGGCCTGGGGCCAAGTCGGCGGCGATGGTGGTGTCGACCACGGACCCGTCCGGCACCTCCCGCCAGCCGGGCTCGTCGTCGTACGGTTCGGAGGCGACGACGAACCCTGGGGCGTCCTCCCGCACGTAGAGCGAGTCGCCGCACGCCGTGGCCGCAACCGTGCGGCCGTCCGTGAGCACCATGTTCAACCTCCCACCTGTTGTTCCCGTGACGGTTTCGACCACGCTGCCGAGGGCGCCCGCCGGTGACGCCCCGGCATCGATGCGGTCCAGCACCATTGCGAAGAGCACTTCCGAATCCGCTGAGCCCTGGATGGCCGTCGCCCGCCGCTCAGAGACCAGCTCAAGCAGCGCCCGCCGACCTCCCGCAGCGAAGCCGGTGACCTCACCGTTGTGGGCGAACAGCCAGGGGCCGGCCACGAACGGCGGCGTGTTCGACTCCTCCACAGGCGACGGGACCGTGGCGTCACGCACCGCCGCGAGGATGGCGCCCGAGTGGATGATGCCTGCGATCGAGGCGAAGGTCCGGTCGGACCATATCGGGGTGGCACGGCGGTAGAGTGCCGGCTCGTCGCGGACGCCGAAGTCGTACCAGCCCACCCCGAAGCCGTCGGCGTTGACCCTGCCTCGATGCTGGAGGCGGGGCTCGTAGCTCTGCCGAAGCAGCGAGAACGGGGGAGCCAGGATCACCGACGCCAGGCTGGTGTCGGGCCCGAGATAGGCCAGGAGACGGCACATCGGTGCTCAGGCGTCCCGTGCGCAACGGAAGCCGGCGAAGATCTGCCGGCGGATCGGGTAGTCCCAGTTCCGGAACGTCGCCCGGACCGCGGTGGGATCGGTGGCCCACGAGCCACCCCGGAGCACCTTGAAGTCGTCGCCCCTCTCGAAGAACACCGCCGAATACTCCTTGTAGGGGAACGCGGTGTAGCCCGGATAGGGCCTGAAGGCCGACGAGGTCCACTCCCAGACGTCGCCGATCATCTGCTCGCATCCCCAGGGGCTGACACCCTGCGGGTAGGCACCCGCCGCGGCGGGCCGGAAGTGGCGCTGCCCGAGGTTGGCAAGATCCGGGGTTGGGGCGGCGTCCCCCCACGGGTACCGGCGTTTCGCACCGGTGGGCTCCACCGAGGCAGCCTTCTCCCACTCCGCCTCGGCCGGCAGGCGCTTGCCGGCCCAGCGGGCGTAGGCGTCGGCCTCGAACCAGCACACGTGGCAGACCGGCTCGTTCGGCGGGAGGTCCTCACGCCAGCCGAACCGCAGGCGGCTCCAGACACCTTCGCATTCCTTGCGCCAGAACTGCGGGGCGACCAGGCCGGCCCTCTGGCGGTACGCCCAACCTTGCGGGGTCCACCAGCGTGGGTCGTCGTAGCCGCCCGCCTCCACGAAGGCGAGGTAGTCCCGGTTCGTCACCGGGGTGACGTCGATGAAGAACGGGGCCAGCTCCACCGTGTGGGCGGGGCGCTCGTTGTCGTAGGCCCAAGGCTCCAGGGAGGTCCCCATGACGAAGGGCCCGCCCTCGACGAGGACCTCGGTCGTGGTCATCTTCCGCCCCCGGGGTGGCACGGGGGCCTGGGGCCGGTAGCCGTCGCCGTCCATCAGTTGCAGGGTCGCCAGCATGGTTTCGTCGTGCTGATGTTCGTGCTGGACGACCATGCCGTAGACGTAGGCGCCGCCGAGCAGCCGGTGGTCGGGATCGAACTCGACGCGCTCGAGGACCTCCAGCGCCTTGCCCCGGACCCCGGCGATGTAGGTGCGGGCCTCGGCTGGGCCGAGCAGCGGCAGCGCCAGGCGCTCGGCGCGGGAGTGCCGGAAGGCGTCGTAGAGGTCGTCGTAGTTGCGGGGTCCCGCCCGCATCCCCGCAACGGCATCGAGGAGCCAGATCTCCTCGTAGTTGCCGACGTGGGCGAGGTCCCAGACCAGCGGCGACATGATCGGCGAGTGTTGCCGTAGGAGGTCGGACTCCGGCAGCGGGTCGAGCAGGGCGAGAGAGCGGCGCCGGACGGCGCCGAGCTGATCGGCGATCGTCTGCTTCAGGGATCCTTCGTCTAGGTCCATGCTGGCTCCAGGGGCTGGTCGTTGGGGAACAGAGCGCCGGTGGACGCCCAGGCATCGAGGAGATCGTCGGCGGGGCTGCGGCCGCGGCTGGTGAAGCGGTCGTGGAATGCCTCGACTGCCCACGCGGCCCCCCCGAAGGCGCCGATGCGCGGGAGGGCATCGAGGGCGGCGGCGAAGGACTCGGCCGCCGCCGCGGCGAGGGCCGGGTGGGCGAGCCCGTGACGGGCCGCTTTGGCCCACAGCCCCGAGGTGTCCGCACACGCCCGGGCGGCGCGCTCGGCCGCCTCGGCATCGGAGACCAGGGCCGTGGCGACGATCACGGGGACGCGCCACCACGGGTCGGGCAGCGAGTCGATCATCCGGAGTTCCAGCCAGCCGCGTGGCCGCACCGGCGGGAACAGGGTCGAGAGGTGGTAGTCGAGGTCGCCGGCGTCGGGGAAGCCCTCCTCGTGGCCGCGCACGAGCCACTCGCCGAACGTGAGGCGGTCGGTCACGGGGAGGAAGCGGTCCTCACCCTGGCGGATCAGCATCACCCGAGCGTTGAAGGCGTAGCTGGCCCACGCTTCCGGGCCGGGGGTCCAGAGGCTCACGGGTGCGGTCCGGCTGCGATCGATCGCTTGCCACACCGCGAGCCGGGTGGAGCGCCACCCGCTGGGGCCGCCCTCCTGGAATGGCGAGTTCGCGAAGGCGGCGGCGAGCATCGGCCCGACGAGGTGCGCCTGCTGCCACCGCCGCTCGGCCTCCTGTTCGGACCCGAAGTCGAGATTGGCCTGGACCGAGGCGGTCCCGGACATCATGGCGCGCCCGGCGGAGCCAAGCGCGTCGAAGTAGGCCTCCATCGCCACGTACCTGGCGGAGTCGAGCACGCGTCGTTCGGGTCGCAGCGGGTCCCGGCCCATGCCGACGAGGGCGATGCCGTAGTCCGCCAGATGGCGGCGGAGGTGGGCGGCGTCCTCGGCGACCGCCTGGCAGGCGGCCGTCGGCAGGTCGGCGGGCGAGCTGAGCTCGAGCTGGCCGCCCGGCTCGTAGGTGACCCGGCAACCGCCAGGCAGCGTTCCCGCCGCTGCGACGGCGCCGCGCGTGTCTCGGAGGGGGATGTGGATCTCCTTGTTGTGGAGGGAGACGGTCAGCCATTCGACCTCGACACCGGCGTGTGCCTCGAGCGGTGATCCCACCGGCCCCCGATCGCCGCGTGGGGAGAAGCTCTGTTCACCGATGAGGCGACGTGCATCTTCGGTCCGAAGGATGGGAGTTTTTGAAGGCATGGCTCTTGTACCTAGGAGTGGCACCGCCCCCGCACGCAAGCTGGCGGGGTCGCCCTGGCGTCTAGCAGCTTAGGCCAAAATCACATATAGATTGAGTTCTCCACGCGAGCCGCTCCTTCCTCGCCCGTTACCAAATGATACGCACCCTGGATGGCCGCGGATTGAGATCGTTTGCACGATGCTCATACCCACACCGGGTGTCGTCGCCACCCTGGGTGACTGCCCGTATCTCCGAGCAACGGGCATGCCGAATTCTTTGAGTACGGACCGGGGTTCTACGACACTTTGTACTCACAGTTTTTCGGTCAGAATGTGAAATCGGACGAAGCGGTCCCACGGGGCTCCCAGCTGTCACTCGACGATCACTCTGGGTGAGTGACCTGGGTGAGTGACCTGGGTGAGTGACCGCCCCGGTCCTCAGCGCTCGAGGTGTGCGGCCCGCACGCCGCGCTCCGCGAGGAGCGCGAGGAACCGCCCCGGCTCGAACGCGGACTCGGGGGGAGAGATCCCCCGGGACTGGACCTCGCCCCATCCCGCCATCAGGCACGCGACGACCAGGGGGGCCGTTTCGAGGTTGCCGAGGTGGTCGACGATGCCGTAGGTCTCGTGGCGAGCCGCCCCGGCGCTGCGGCCTCGGACGTCGACGCGCAGCGCCGACCATCCCGAACCCCGGGTGTTCGGCGGTGTGAGGCCCGCGGCCGCCGTCCGAGCGACGACCCCCAGCGTCGGCCGGACCGCTCTGCCGAGCACGCCTCCCCGGCCTCGGGTGCGGGCGGCGGCGAGGGCCACCGAGGCTGCGGACCCCCCGTCCGTGCCGGCTTCGACGTGCAGGGACCGCATGTCGCCGACGGTCTCCGCCAGGGTGAGCACCTCCGCCCCGCGTGCGAGGCTGACGCGCTGCCAGCCCACGGGTTCGGGGAAGAAGCGTCGCTCCGGGTTGGTGCCCGCTGGCCGGTGCCGGCGTTCGCCATCCTCGATGACCTCCGCCGTGCCGGACCAGGCGGCGAGCAGGCGGGCCAGGTCGGCACCCTCGTCCCGGCGGGAGACGGTCCAGGCGATGCGCACGGACTCGATCGTGTCGAGCTGGTCGGCGGCTGCGCGGACGAGCAGGTTGCTCACCCCCGGCGTCCAGCTCATACCCGGGACGGCGACGGCGGGCGCAGCATCGACTTTGGCGCATTGGCCGAGCATCGCCTCGATCGTGTCCGGGTCTTCGCAGGCGGAGACGTAGGGGACGCCGGTCGCGACGGCAGCCTCGAACGCAGTCAGCTCCGGCTCTCCGGCCCTCTGGAGGCAGGCGACCGCCACGTCGAGGCCGTTGAAGGCCCCGGAGATCCCCTCGACGGTGAAGGGGACGGCCGCCGCCGACACCCTTCGCGGATCCCATGCGGCCACCAGCCGGGCGAGTTCACGTTCGTGGGGGCCGACGAGGACGACGCTGGAGACTTCCGGTCGCTCGAGGAGATCCCGGACGACCCGTCGCCCGCGTCCGCCGGGCGCCCCGAGGACTGCTACTCGCATCTGGGAGGGTCCGGCTCAGCGGCGGTCGCCGGAAACCAACCCGTTCCCAGAGATCCCTTCATGCCAATGGCCCTCAGGAGGGACCTGGCGTGGGCGCAGCAGGCGGGCCGCCACCACGCCCAGCGCCGCCAGCGCCGAGACGCGGAGAAGGCGGACAAGGATGCGCTTCGTCGACGCCGAGGCCATGCCTGAAGGCTAGCACGGACCTCATGCGGCGCCGCCGCCGCTATCCGCTCCCTGCCGGGGGCGCTTAGGGGGCCCGAACGGGTAGCCTATAAAGCATGGGGAGGCTGGCAGATCTTGATGCTTCGCCCGAGGCCCTGCTCGACAAGCTCGGGCGACCGGTTCGCGACCTGCGCATATCGGTCACGGACCGGTGCAATTTCCGGTGCGTCTACTGCATGCCCAAGGCGGTCTTCGGGCCCGGGTACCGCTTCCTCAAGATGTCGAGCCTCCTCACATACGAGGAGATGGAGCGCCTGGCTCGCATCTTCGCCGGCCTGGGGGTAACGAAGCTCCGCCTGACCGGCGGCGAGCCGCTGGTCCGGCGCCACATCGAGCGGCTGATCCGGATGCTGGCGGCCATCCCGGACATGGACATCGCCCTGACGACGAACGGCTCGCTGCTCACGGACAAGGCCCAGCCCCTGGCCGACGCGGGCCTCAAGCGCATCACCATCAGCCTCGACTCGCTGGACAACGACGTGTTCATGGCGATGAACGACGTCGAGTTCCCGGTCGAGAAGGTCCTTGCCGGCATCGATGCCGCCGCGGCGGCGGGCCTGGACCCGATCAAGATCAACACAGTCGTCAAGCGGGGGGTCAACGACGACTCGATCCTGGCGCTGGCCCGCTACTTCCAGGGGACCGGCCACGTCGTGCGGTTCATCGAGTACATGGACGTCGGCAACGCCAACGGGTGGCGGATGGACGACGTCGTGACGGCGGCGGAGATCGTCGCCAAAATCGACGCCGAGCTGCCCCTCGAACCGGTGGACCCCAACTACACGGGGGAGGTCGCCTCCCGCTGGCGCTACCGGGACGGCAGCGGCGAGGTCGGCGTGATCTCCTCGGTCAGCCAGCCCTTCTGCAGCACCTGCACGAGGGCCCGGCTGTCATCGGAGGGCCGGCTGTACACCTGCCTCTTCGCCACGCAGGGCCACGACCTGCGCAGCCTGATCCGGGCGGGGCGCACCGACGAGGAGATCGCCGATTCGATCCGCGACATCTGGCGGAGCCGGGCCGACCGCTACTCGGAGATCCGCTCCTCCCACACGCGGACCGACCTGCCCCTGCTGCCGAAGGTGGAAATGTCCCACATCGGGGGCTGACCTCCCGGTAGTTTGGCCTTTTGGGCCGCACCCCGCGACTCAACGGAATCGGGCGAAGCCCTTCCTGCGGGGGACGGGGGCCTCTTCGGGCTCCGGCTCCGGTGCCGCAGGCGGTTCGGGAGCGGGTGCCCCGTTGCCGCCTCCGGCGTCACCGCCGAGTGCCCGCCAGAAGCCCAGGTAGCCGAGGAAGTCGTCCACGTGCTGGCGGACCTCGGCGATCTGCCCCGAGCGGATCCGGTAGGCGGTCAGGGTCGTGTAGTTGACCGCCGTCCCGGCCGCCTCGGCCCGGGTCTCGATGTAGACGAAGACGTGGTCGTCGCTGCCTGCGACTGCCCGGAGGTCGGCCTCGAAGACCTCTGCGGCGTCGAGGAGGTCTGCCTGGCGGTCCCAGGTGGCGAGGAGGTTGTCCCGGCCCACGGTCGACTCCTCGCCCGGAAGGATCAGCGCGACGTCCTCGGCGAGCAGGCGCCGGAGGGCGGCCTGGTCGTCGTCCCGGCGGGCGTCCAACAATGCCCGGACCAGCGCTTCGTTGGCCTGGCGGGGGGTCGGCCTGGGTGCTGCGGGCGCGGGTGGAGCGGCGGCCGCAGGGGCTTCGGTCGCGGGGGCCGGAGCAGGCTCGGGAGCGGGAGCAGGTTCTGGGGCGGCGGGCGGAGCGGGGGCCTCTTCGGCTTTGGCACCGAGCTTCATGCGACGCCGGCGACGCTGGATCGGCGACCCTTCCTCGGGCGTGGGAGTGGGCTCGGGGACCGCGGACTCGGGAGCTGGCGGTTCAGGCGTGGGAGTGGGCTCGGGGGCTGGCGTCGCCGGCCCGGACGAGGAGGAGCTCCGGCCCCGGCGACGCGGCCGGAGCGGGGGGGCCTCCTCCGCTGCAGCCGGCTCGGGTGCCGCGGGCGCGGGTGCTTCCGGCTCGGCTGGCGATCCCAGGGAGCTGCGTCCGCGGCGCCGGGGCTTCGAGGTTTCCGGCTGCGGTTCTGGCTCCCGCGTGGGCTCGGGTACCGGGGGGGTCTCGGCGGCCTTGACGAAGGACGACCGGCCTCGACGGCGAGGCGCGGGCGCAGGAGGCGGCGCTGCCTCGGGAGGGGGAGCCGGAGCCTCGGCCGGTGGCGGGGCGGCTGCCTTCTTGCTCTTGGCCTTGGCGGGCTTCTCGTCGTCCGAGAGGTAGCGGAATTTCTTTGACATGCCTCTGTCTCCGTCCTGGTTCGCCGCTCAAACCGGTCAGTGGGATCTTCGTCAGGTGCCTACCCGGACCAGCCTAATTCATCTCCGTCAACAGTCCGTTTCCTCGTATCCTCCGCCCATGCCCGGAGCGTTGTTCGTCAACATCCCGGCCAGGGGCCACATCCATCCGACCCTGCCCGTCGTCGCCGATCTCGTAGCGGCCGGCGAGCCGGTCACGTACTGCCTGCCGGCTGAAGACGAGTCCCTCATCTTGGCAACCGGGGCACGGTTCCGGCCGGTCGGCAACAACCTGCCCGAAGCCCGGGCTCGCAAGGGCGGCGCCATGTCGCTCGCCGAGCTCCCTGCGGCAGCCGTGCGGGGAGCCATCCGGACCCTGCCCGAGCTGCTGGACGTGGTCGCCGATGTCCGGCCCTCCTATGTCGTCTACGACGCCTACTGCTATGCGGGGCGCCTGGTGGCCCAACTGGCCGGACTCCCGGCCGTCGCCACCTACGCCACCTACGGGTTCAACGTGCAGGCGCTCGGCTCCGGCGCCTTCGGGAGCCTCTCCAGCCCCTCGTCGGGCCCCTCCTCGGGGCAGCGGACCCTCCCCGGCTTCGAGGAGGCGGTCGCCGAGCTCGTCCAGCGCTTCGGCGTCGGCCCGCCTACCCTCTTCGATCTGCTCCTGCACGCCGAGCCGCTCAACCTCGTGTTCCTTCCTCGGGAGTTCCAACCCGCCGGGGACTCGTTCGACGACAGTTGGGTCTTCGTCGGTCCGTCGATGGGGTCCCGGGGAGAAACCGCCGACTTGCCGTTGGGGCACCTGGAAGGAGGGCCGGCGGCCTACGTTTCGCTCGGCACCATTTACAACGAGCGGCCTGGCTTCTTCCGGGCGTGCCTCGAGGCCTTCGCCGGAACCGAGTGGCGGGTGGTGGTCGCCACCGGCGAGTGGGTCGACGCCGGGACGCTCGGGCCCGTGCCGCCCAACGTGGCCCTCAGCCGGTGGGTGCCCCAGCTCGAGATGCTCGCCAGGGCAAGGGTCTTCGTGACCCACGGTGGGATGAACTCGACGATGGAGGCGCTGGCACACGCCGTCCCACTGGTCGTGGTGCCGCAGCAGTCGGAGCAGCGGGTGACGGCAGACCGGGTCGCCACGCTCGGCCTGGGGCGGCGGCTCGACCCCGACGACGTCACGCCTGCAGCGCTCGGGGAAGCGGTGGCGTCTGTCGCGTTCAACGAGGATGTCGCCGGGCGCCTCGCCTCCATGCAGGCGGCTGTGCTGGCAGGTGGTGGCCACCGCCGGGCTGCCGACGAGGTCCTCCGGTTCGCTGGCGGCCTCGCCCAGGTGCCGGACCGGCGTTGAGCTGTGCAGGAGGTCGCTGATGATCGCGCCTGCGGGCGTCTGGCCGAATTTCCCACTCTCAGCGGGCCCCCACGTGTTACTCTTGAGGGCAGGGACGACGATGTTGTCCCGTGAGGTTCTTCGCTTGAAGCTGCTCCTTTCGGAATTCTCGGGCGATCGATACCTCTCCTGAGATACGCCTCGGCCTTCATTGGCCGGAAAGGAGTTGCTTCACATCATGTCGACATCGTTCGCCGCGGACACCGACCCACAGGAGTTCGACACTCTGCCTGAACTTGACGATGAGGCCGCCGAGCTTGAGCTCGACGGGTCCGATATCGAGATCGAGTCCGCACAATTCCCCACGTTCGCCGAGCTCGGTGCCTCCGAGGGTGTCATCGCTGCCCTGGCGGCCACCGGGGTCATCGCCCCGTTCGAGATCCAGGCCCGGGTCATCCCGGACGCCATCGCCGGGCGTGACGTCCTCGCCAAGAGCCGCACCGGATCGGGCAAGACCCTGGCGTTTGCCATCCCGATCGTCGAGCGCCTGAAAGGTGCCCCCAGCCGGCCGGCCGCCGTCATCATGGTGCCGACCCGGGAGCTCTGTTCGCAGGTCACGGCAGAGCTGCAGATCGTCGCCAAGCCGCAGGGGCTCAAGGTGGCCGCCGTCTACGGCGGCGTCGGGCTGATCGACCAGGCCCGCATCGCTTCACGGGCCCAGATCATCGTGGCCACGCCGGGGCGCCTGTTCGACCTGATCCAGCGCAGGAGCGTCAGCCTCCGGGAGGTGCGGATCCTCGTGCTCGACGAGGCGGACCGCCTGCTCGACATGGGGTTCAAGCCTCAGGTCGACCGGATCGCCACCACCATCCCGACCGACCGCCAGACCATGTTCTTCTCCGCCACGCTCGACGGCGAGGTCGGCATCCTGGCCGCCCAGTACACGAGGGAGCCCCGCCGCCACGAGACGATCTCCCCCAGGGAGACCGTCGACTCGGTGGAACACCGGTTCGTGCCGGTCACCATCGACGGCAAGACGACGGCGCTGGCCGACCTGCTCTCGCAGGAGGCGGGCCGGGCGCTCGTCTTCGTGAAGACCAAGCGGGGCGCCGACCGGCTCGTGCAGCGGCTCAAGAGCCACGGGATCACCGCAGCCGCCATGCACGGCGACCTCAGCCAGAGCCAGCGTGAGCGGGCACTGGCCTCGTTCGATGCGGGCCGGGTGCAGACCCTGATCGCGACGGACGTCGCGGCCCGGGGACTCGACCTTGACTGCATCACGCACGTCATCAACTTCGACCCACCGGAGGACGACAAGGCGTACGTCCACCGGGTCGGCCGCACGGCCCGTGCCGGCCGCAACGGAATCGGGATCACGTTCGTCCTGCCGGATCAGGAGCGTGAGGTGAGCCGCATCGCCGCCCGCCTGAAGCTGCGGGACGAGTTCGAGGGCGAGGGCCTGAAGGTCGCCGCACCGGCGCCCGTCTACCAGAGCCGCAGGCGGGGCCGGAGCAACACGCTGCTCGGCCGCCGTCCCCGCCGGCGCTAGGCTTTTTCCGTGCCCGGCCGGCCGCCGCCGGGGACGTGACACACCTTCATCGGAACGACTCGGTTCGTTCGCGGGTCGTTTACATGGGCCGTGTAAGGTGGTGGTGTTAGTAAAGTAAGCAGTTGCTAACTACGTTGCTGCTACCCCATGATGCGAGCATGGGACCGTCCCCCGAGACCTGTTGCCCCACCCGCCCGGACTTCGGGCGAGGTGCGCCCCGTCCGTGAGACACCGTCCGCGAGACACCCCAACCCAAAGGAGAACCACATGGCATCCACGCGCATCACGATCGTCCTGGAGGTCGAGCACGAACCCGAGGTGGACCTGCCCCTGCGGGCCGCCGCGTTCCTCGAGCGGACGCTGGTCGGCGTCGAGGGCTTCGGCAGCGTTGACGTGATCCGGGGCGAGACCGACGACGTAGTCTGGACGCCGCTGTCGACGCCGCAGCGGGTCAGGCGAGCGAGTTAGGGGGTCGCGTTTGGGGGTCGCTGCCCCCCGCCCAAGCCAACAGCGCCGCCTCGTCGCGGAACACGGGGATGCCCAGCGATGCCGCCTCGTCGGTCTCGACGTCGGCCCCTTTGCTCGGGCCGGTCACACGGAGAACGGCGTCGCAACGCCTGAGCAGGTGGAGGTCGTAGTCGTACCAGTACTCCGCCGGGTGCGGCTCGATCGCGTGCCACAGCAGCGTGAGGTGTGGAACGAGCGGGACGACGAGTTTCGTCTCGTACAGCCGCGAGGCGAGCTTGATCACGTCATGGGTGTTCCAGACAGGGTCGGGCGCAAGGTACGGGGCGGCGATGTAGACCAGCGGTAGCGGCGGCTCCGGCGTGTGCTTGGTCACGTCGGTGGCGTCGGTCACGTCGGTGGCGTCGGTCGCGAGACGAACGGCACGGGGAGCAGCTCGGCCAGCGGCATCGTGCAGCGGCCCTTCTCGCCGATGAAGGAGACGTCCGGGTTCCCGAACTCGGCGAGGACCTGGCGGCAGGCTCCGCAGGGCGGGGCGGCGACCGGAGGATCGCTGGTGATGTAGATG
>WNFB01001571.1_pt1 | contig 25097 bp, 22 predicted proteins | sample 5400501 | NCBI WGS metagenome assembly WNFB01 (sample SAMN13153341, study PRJNA577476) | soil metagenome | isolation source: 200 cm saprolite under Douglas fir tree site 2 hole 1 | place: USA:California | collected 2015-04-18 | reverse complement strand
GCTTTGTCGTTCGACTCAAGTGCCTTCTTGGCGTCGGCAATCGCATTCTCGACGTCGCCGCGCTCGGAGCCGGAGATCTTGTCGCCTTGCTCGCGCAGCATCTTCTCCACGCTGTAGACCAGAGAGTCGAGTTGGTTGCGCGCCTCGATCTCCTCGCGCTTGGCCTTGTCTTCAGCCGAGTGCGCCTCCGCTTCTTTCGCCATGCGTTCGACTTCCTCCTTGCTCAGGCCCGAAGTCGATGTGATGGTGATTTTCTGGTCCTTCTGCGTGGCCATGTCTTTCGCGGTCACGTTGAGGATACCGTTAGCGTCAATGTCAAACGTTACCTCGATCTGGGGCATGCCGCGTGGAGCCGGTGGGATGCCGGTCAGGTGAAACTTGCCGAGCGTCCGGTTGTCGCGCGCCAGCGGCCTCTCACCCTGCAGTACGTGGACTTCAACCGAGGTCTGGTTGTCAGCCGCGGTGGAGAAGGTCTCCGTCTTGCGGGTCGGAATCGTCGTGTTCCGCGGGATCATAGGCGTCGCCACGCCGCCCAGCGTCTCGATCGACAGCGTAAGCGGAGTCACGTCGAGCAGGAGGAGGTCCTTAACCTCGCCCTTGAGCACGCCTCCCTGGATGGCCGCACCGACCGCGACGACCTCGTCCGGGTTCACGCCCTTGTGGGGTTCTTTGCCGAAGAGCTCTTTTACCAGCGCTTGAATACGCGGCATGCGGGTCTGACCGCCCACCAGCACGACCTCGTTGATCTTGCTAGCGTCAACTCCCGCGTCCTTCATGCACTGTTTGCAGGGTCCGACTGAGCGCTGGATGATGTCCTCGACCATGGATTCCAGCTTGGCCCGGGTCAGTCTCTTGACCAGGTGCTTGGGGCCGCTGGCATCCGCGGTGATGAAGGGCAGATTGATCTCGTGCTCCATGGTGGTGGAGAGCTCTATCTTTGCCCGTTCCGCCGCGTCACGCAGACGCTGCAGGGCCATCTCATTGCCTTTGCCCCGCAGATCGAGACCTTCATCTTTCTTGAATTCCTCGATCAGCCAGTCGACGATTCGCTGGTCGATGTTGTCACCGCCGAGGTGGGTGTCGCCATTGGTCGCTTTCACCTCAATGACGCCTTCGCCGACCTCGAGGATTGAAATATCGAATGTCCCGCCGCCGAAGTCGTAGACGGCGATGGTCTCGTCCTTACCCTTGTCGAGACCATAGGCCAACGCAGCGGCCGTGGGCTCGTTGATGATGCGTTTCACATCGAGCCCGGCGATCCTGCCCGCATCCTTAGTGGCTTGACGTTGCGCGTCATTGAAGTACGCGGGAACTGTGATCACTGCGTCAGTGACTTTCTCGCCCAGGTAGTCTTCCGCCGCCTTCTTCAGCTTCTGCAGAATCATGGCGGAGACCTCGGGCGGGGTGTACTTCTTGCCCTGGGCTATTACGACGACATGATCGCCGTCGCGCTCAACCTTGTAGGGGACCATTTTCATCTCTTCGTTGACTTCGTCATAGCGGCGCCCCATGAACCGCTTGATCGAGTAAATCGTGTTCTCCGGGTTAGTGATGGCCTGGCGCTTGGCCACTTGTCCGACTAGCCGCTCGCCGGTCTTGGTAAAAGCGACCACCGAGGGGGTAGTGCGACCGCCTTCCTCATTAGGAATGACCTTGGGCTCGCCGCCTTCCATCACCGCCACGCATGAGTTGGTGGTGCCGAGATCAATTCCGATCGTCTTGCTCATAACCGCTCCTCCTGAAACTCATAAGTGCTTTGTAAACAGCGTATTAGTTCATCTGTTCGATCTATCAGCATCGTTATAATAGAACTTGAGTGTATTGCTGTCAAGGTTTAGATGAGGCAGAGGGGGTGCGGTTGCAGGAGTTTCAGGAAGATTCCGCACTCAGCAGTCAGAACTAAGCCGTTTATGATCTGTTATTTACCGGTGGGCGAGCGGATAGCGTCAATCGAGAGCTGGTTACTCCACCGTCACTGATTTCGCCAGATTCCTCGGTTGGTCGACGTCGCAACCGCGCCGCACGGCGATGTGATACGCCAGCAGCTGCAGCGGGACGATTTCGAGGATCGGCAAAAGTGCTTCCGGAGCCGGCGGGATGTAGATCACGTGGTCGGCCGCTTCCTTAATTTCCTCGTCGCCTTCGGTCGCCAGCGCGATCACGATGCCGGAGCGTGCTTTCACCTCTTTCAGGTTGGAGAGCGTCTTTTCGTAGCGCACGCTTGAGCCCGCGTCGTTGAGATCACGGGTGGCGACAATTACAACTGGAAGATTCTCGTCGATGAGCGCGTTGGGCCCATGCTTCATTTCACCCGCTGGATACCCTTCCGCGTGAATATAGGAGACTTCTTTCAGCTTCAGTGCGCCTTCGAGCGCGATCGGATAATGGATGCCGCGTCCAAGGAAGAGGAAGTCCTGCGCCCGCACGTACTCCTTCGCCAGATCTTCACATTCTTCTTCGTGGGTTAGCAGGTGCTCGAGCTTGCCGGGAATTCGAGTAAGTTCCTGCACTGCATCCTTGGCCTGTTCTGCGGTCATAACCCCGCGGAGTTGCGCCAGATACAACGCAAACAGATACAGGGCTGTGAGTTGTGCGGTGAATGCTTTGGTCGAAGCTACGCCGATCTCCGGCCCGGCATGGGTGTAGATGGTTCCCGCGGATTCGCGCGTGATCATCGAACCAACCACGTTGCAGATGGCGATCGTCTTGGAACCTTTTGCCTTGGCCTCACGCTGCGCGGCGATGGTGTCGGCGGTTTCGCCGGACTGCGAGATGAGCAAGGTGATGGTGTCTGGGCCGAGAATCGGGTCGCGATAGCGCCACTCGCTGGCGTAATCTACTTCAACCGGCACCCGCGCCAGGCTTTCGATCATGAACTTGCCGGCTTGCGCGGCATGCCAACTCGTGCCGCAAGCTGCAATATTGATCTTTTTCACCGCACGGAATTCCGCCTCCGTGATTTCCATTTCATCGAGGAAGACGTGGCCCGTGTCCTGTGAAACGCGACCCAGGGTAGTATCCCGCACCGCCCGCGGCTGCTCATAGATCTCCTTAAGCATGAAGTGCTTGAACCCGCCTTTTTCGGCCATGATCGGGTCCCAGGTCACATGCTGCACCTGACGCACAATGGGCTGCCCGTTGAAGTCGCTGAGCTGGACACCGTCGGACGAAATCACTGCCAGATCGCCGTCCGCGAGGAAGAAAAGGTCCCGAGTGTGATACAGAATCGCGGGCACGTCGGAAGCCACGAAATATTCGTCTTTTCCCAGACCAATCACAGCCGGTGGTCCATTGCGCGCTGCCACGATCTTATTGGGCTCGTCCACCGCAATGACCGCCAGCGCAAACACACCGGTCAGGTCCCTCACCGCCTTGCGCACCGCTTCCTCGAGCGATGGCCGGTGACCATTGCCAGGGTTGAGGAAATATTTCTCGACCAGATGGGCGATGACCTCGGTATCCGTTTCAGTGGTGAACTTGTGGCCTTCCTCGATCAGCTTCTTTTTCAGCGCAAGATAGTTCTCAATGATGCCGTTGTGTACGACTACCACGCGGCCGCTGCAATCGCGATGCGGGTGCGCGTTCTCTTCTGTCGGCCGGCCATGTGTGGCCCAGCGCGTGTGCCCGATGCCGTAGGTTCCGTCCAGAGGCTTCAGACGGATGGTTTCTTCCAGATTGCGCAGTTTGCCCTCGGCGCGTCGAATTTGCAGGCCATCCCCATTCCCCGCGACAGCAATGCCGGCTGAGTCATAGCCGCGGTACTCCAGCCGTCTCAAACCCTCGATAATCACAGGTACAACGCGCTTCTTGCCAACGTAGCCCACTATCCCGCACATAGGACAAAGCTCCTCTTTTTCGGTTGGGGAAGACCGAAGGTTTCTAAGGTATCCCTCCCAGCAATCGGAGAGTTAATCTTCGAGGGAGAAACGAAACTCTTCAATAACTGGGTTGGTAAGGACCTCCCGGGCCATGCGCTCGATTTCAGCCTCGGCTTCCGCCCGAGTGAGTCCCCCATTCAACGCGATCTCGAAATACTTGCCTTGGCGCACGTCCTCCAAACCCTTGTAGCCCATCTTCTTAAGGGCACCTTGGATAGTCTTACCCTGTGGATCCAAAACGCTCCTTTTGAGAGAGACGTACACGTAGGCTTTCATGGGGAGGATCTTTATTATACGCCAGGCCGGCAACTTGTGCCTACGGGTTAGTTCGTCACTGTGATCTTCAGATTAGGGGCAAACCCACCACAATATGTGCCTTTGAAATTACCCCAGACTTCTTAATCCAATTCTGCGATTTGAGCGGCGAGGCCGGCGAGTGCCTGTTCCAGCATTTTGCGATGAAGCGAATTGCGGCTGGCCTCAAGTTGTTGGGCCACGCGATTGCGCGAGAGAAGCAAGCCTTCCTTGTGGCGAAGCTTGGCTGCGGTTTCGGAGTTGAGCAATACTTTGTGCTGAGGTGCGTTCTCAGCCGCAGCCTCGATTTGTGCCTCGACGGACTTGCTTTCCCAGCCTCGCGCCATTAGTTGGATTATACGCGGTTAGGGCGGGGCTCTTCTCAGGGGAAATCAATTTCACACTTTTCCTTTCGCCGACCTTTGCAGTTCGGACGCGGTCCAGTTTGTTGATCGGATGAGTACCAAAATGGAATTGAAGACATACTCGAGTGATTCGATTTGCCGAGAGTTGTGCTTTGTCACGAGTTGTGCCAAGTAGTCGGGCATTAATTGTGACGAAATGTCGGCAAAGCTGCATTTTTTCTGCATTTATTTTCTTTTTGTCTTTACAAAATTTTCACGCCGGACTTATTATCTGCCAAACCTATAAAGAACCGAAGCGAAATCCCCCACGTCTTCGTATTCGGAAAGCTTGGGTATGCGCTCGGGTTCGCAAAGCCACCTCGATCTCATAGTTGACTCCAGTCGCTATGAAGCTCTGCTTGAAATGGCAGACCTAATGGTCCATCACGGCAACTTGCCCGAACTATTTCACGAAATGGCGCAGAGGCTCCAAAGAGTCGCCAACTTTGAGTTTATCAATATATCGCTTCACGATGCATCGCAGAGGCTCATGCGCCTGCACATATGGGAAGGCAGTGAGCAGCCCACTATCCCAATGGAAGTGCCTGTAGAGGACTCGGTGAGCGGCTGGGTCTGGCAGAACCAGCAGCCGCTAGTATTTCCCGATTTGGGTGTGGAGACGCGGTTTCCAACAGTGTCGGACATGCCAAGGGGACGAGGAATCCGCTCGTACTGCATGCTGCCTCTGAGCACAGCTCAAAAGCAATTGGGCGCACTGGGCTTTGGCACCTCGAAAGCCTCGGCGTATGGAGAAAGCGATCTGCAACTGCTGCCGCGGGTGGCGGAGCTCATAGCTTTGGCCGTGGAAAATGCGCTGATGCGGCAGGCGCTGAATGAAGAGAAAGAACGGCTGCAATCGCTGGTGGAAATCAACAGTCTGCTGGTCTCCAATCGTGACCTGCAGAAAACGTTTCCCGCCATCTCGGAGAGCGTACGGCACCTGGTCCGGCACGACTACATGAGCATCCTGCTGCATGACGTGGAGACCCAGACCATGCGACCTTATGCGAGAGACTGGCCGATGGGCAAGGATCTTCTCCCGGCAGACACGGTAGTGCCCGTCAAGGATTCTCTAGCGGCGCGGGCCCTGGAGAAAAGCGAGGTAAAGCTCTTCAGCCATTCCGATCTACTCTCGGCCAGGTCGGACTTTCTCTCGCTATTGTTAGGCAAGGGCATCCGTTCCTACTGTTCGATTCCGCTGATCGGCTCTAAAGGGCCCTTGGGAACGCTGAACCTGGCCAGCAACCAGGAAGATGGATTCGCACGCCAAGACTGGGTCCTGCTCGGGCAAATTGCAGGACGAGTGGCAGTCGCAGTCGAGAATGACCGTGCTTACCATGAAATCGCAGCTCTGAAGAACAAGCTTACAGAGGAAAAGCTTTACCTGGAAGACGAGATCCGTTCGGAACTCAATTTTGAGGAGATCATTGGTGAAAGCACTGCCCTGAAACGTGTTCTGTCGCAGGCGAAGACTGTGGCCGCGAGCCAAGCCACGGTGCTGATTCTGGGCGAAACCGGCACCGGAAAGGAACTGATTGCCCGCGCCATTCACCGCATGAGCACGAGAAAAGAGAATAGCTTCATCAAGATGAACTGCGCGGCAATTCCAACTGGCCTGTTGGAAAGCGAGCTATTCGGCCATGAACGAGGCGCCTTCACCGGTGCGATCAGTCAGAAGATTGGCCGGTTGGAGTTGGCCGATCGCGGGACCATATTCCTGGACGAAGTGGGAGACATCCCGCTGGAACTCCAGCCGAAACTGTTGCGGGTCCTGCAGGACCAGGAATTTGAGCGCCTGGGCAGCACGCGAACCATACGGGTCAACGTCCGGCTGATTGCTGCCACCAATCGCGACCTGGGCAAGAGCGTGGTCGAGCGCCAGTTCCGTAGTGATCTGTTCTACCGCTTGAATGTTTTTCCCATCCGCATGCCACCGCTTCGCGAGCGGCACAAGGATATCCCGCTGTTGGTGCGGTATTTTGTCCAGAAGTTCGCCCGTCGGATGAACAAGCAAATCGAAACTATCCCGACCGAAACTATGAACGCTCTCATCAACTGGAGTTGGCCAGGAAATGTGAGAGAGCTGGAGAATTTTCTGGAGCGTTCGGTCATCCTCACCGACGGTTCTGTGCTGCGGGTACCCCTGGCGGAGTTACAGCCGGAAGCCGAGAGTAGCGCGGCAACGGACAGTACGCTCGAAGCGGCTGATCGCGAACACATCATCCGCTTGCTGCGGGAAACGCGCGGAACGATTTCTGGCGCGAACGGGGCGGCTGCAAAACTCGGCCTGAAACGCACCACACTGCAATCCAAAATGCAGAAGCTGGGAATCTCTCGCGAAGACTACATCCTTTAATCCCTGGTACCGCGGTCGTAGCTAGCGTAACAGTCTTGCGCTGCCGATGTTTCGGCAATCCGCCGTGAATTCGTCAGAATCGGCAGCCTAGCCAGGCCGCACAGGACCGGGAGATTTTCATCATGTTCACGTGCCTCAATCAGTTGCCGTTCACTCCCTAGATTTGGAATTTGGCGTGCGCAGGAGTGTCGTTAAGGAGGCGTTGTGGCGCCAATGTTACGTATAACGATCATGGAAGAGCATGACGTGGCAACGATCCGCCTTGAGGGAAAGCTGGTTGGTCCCTGGGTGGAAGAACTGGAGCGGTGCTGGAATACGGCCATGACAGGATGGCGGAACAGCCAGCTGCTCGTAGATCTAAACATGGTGACATTCGTGGATGCATCCGGCAGGGCATTGTTGACCAAGATGCACAATGCCGGGGCTAGGCTTATGGGCAGAGGAATTTTAACAACCTACATTCTGGAGCAGATCGGGCGCTGCCAGGCCGACTAAAGATGCGAGCCGCCACTGCCGATAACAACGGCTACGGAAGCATGGCAGATCCGCTGTTTCTTTTCGCTTGTGGCCTTGATTGGCGGAGGAGGGCTGATACCGACGCGGGTTGGGAGTTGATTCGCGCGGCGAAGTCTCCGGACCGCGATGCAAAGGCTGTGGGTCTGGCGTTGCTCTCAGATTCACAAGAGGATCTCACGATTGATATTCATTCAGAGAAAGAAGCAAAGGGGGACGCGCTGCAGGGGTCCGCTGAGCGCGGCTCGGGCACAGTGGGCGGGTCGCTTGCGTCCTTGTGGGGCGGCCGCTTGCGCCAGGAGAGAGCAATGAATGCTCCATATGGCTTGGAGATTGGTGAGAACTGCCTGAGCTGCAAGCTGAGAAAGAACTGTGCTTTTTGCAGCTTCTCGCCGGAGGTGCTAAAGCACTTCAACAACATCGGGCATATAAGTGTTTTGCCCGGAGGCGCGCTGCTGTTCATCGAAGGCCAGATGCCGCGAGGAATATTCGTGCTGTGCTCTGGCAAAGTAAAACTTTCCACTACTTCGAAAGATGGCAAAGTTCTCATCCTGAAGATTGCCGGATCGGGTGAGGTGCTCGGCCTAAGTGCGGTGATTGCCGGTACTGCTTGCGAGTTGACGGCGGAGACTGCCATGCCATGTCAGATCAATTTCGTGGAGCGGGAAGCGCTGTTGCGATTTGTGGCTAAGCACGGCGAAGCGGGACTGCATACTGCCAAAGCTCTCAGCAAGGAGTTTCAAGCGGTTTACCAGGACATCCATGACTTGGTGATGGCGCGTTCATCGGCCGGCAAGCTGGCGAAATTGCTGCTTTCCTGGATTCCCATTCGCGAAAACGGAAAAGAAGTCCGCATCTCTTCCGGGCTTACGCATGAAGAGATGGCGCAAATGATCGGTTCTTCACGGGAAACAGTAACCCGGCTGTTAAGCGATCTGAAGAAGAAGCAGTTCATCCGGCTGGAAGGATCCATGCTGGTGATCCGCAATCGAACAGCCCTCGAAGCTTTGGCGTCGTAGAAGCACATCTACACGCCTAATGAGGCGGCCGACTGTCCTCCCCGGTCGCCTCTTTTTCCATTCCGGATGAAGTCCTACCTCGGAACCGTCGAAACCATCACCCCTTCGACTGCGAATCAGAGACCGAACAATTCTCGCAATCGGCGGGTTTGGGCGCGGCTCACGGGGATCTCCGTCTGCTTCTTGTCATCCATGCGCAACTGGTAGGAACTCTTGAACCAGGGGACGACTTCCTTAATGCGATTGATATTCACAAGGTAAGAGCGGTGAGCACGCCAGAACAGGTTGGGGTCGAGGCTGTCGAGCAGTTCTTCCAACGTCCGGCAGTTGGACTGGCCTTCCATGCCAGCGGGACCACTGGTGGCCACGGTGATCACGCCGTCTTCGATGGAGGCATAACAGATGTCCTTCTGGTCCACAAGGAACAGACGGCCGACGGCCTTGATAAGAATCTTGGAGCTCTGAGGCTTTTGGGATTCGAGCATGCGCACCAGCGTCTCCAATCGGTCGTTTGAAGAGTTGGTGGACTCCAGCTTGGCGCGCGCTTTCCGCACAGATTGCGCGACGCGCTTCTTGTCGAACGGTTTCAGCAGATAATCGACTGCATTCACCTCGAATGCTTTCACCGCGTATTGATCAAAGGCGGTGGCGAATACGATTTTCGGGAGCGGGACTTTCCTGTCGAGCAGCTTCTTGATTACGCCAAAGCCGTCGAGCCCGGGCATCTGGACGTCAAGGAAGACGAGATCGGGGTTGTGCTCACGAATCAGGTTAACGGCTTCGACGCCATTCTTGCCCTGAGCTACGATACTGACATCGTCTAGATCCTTCAATAAATAGGCAAGCTCGTCGCGGGCCAACTGCTCGTCATCTACGATCACCGCAGATAAGGGCATTACGCCTCCCCACAAAAGCCAACGGTAGAAAAGTATAGCGGTTGTAAGCGGACGCCGTAAACGAGACGCCTCCAAAAATTCTTGGAGACCAGATCGCCTCAAACAGGCACTTTCGAGACAAGTGGGGGTAGGTCTCAGAAACGCCTTCCACCGGCAACGCGAGGCTTATTCGGGCGCTCGCGTACACTGGCGCCTTCGCATGGCTGAATTAGTTCTGGCGACTGTGCGCTCGCTACGAAAAACGGCGCCGGACATTCACGAGGCATTCATGTCCTCGGGGTGTGCTCTGATCTGCTAGCACTTCTTGCGAGTCGATTGCGTGGCGTTTGGAAACCAAGCCCGCAATGCTTTGACTTCCCGCAGCTTGGCCCCTAATATGATCGCGCCAAAGGGCTAACCTTCCCAAGTGATTGGCCAGACCATCTCGCATTACCGCATCCTGGAGGGGCTGGGGGGTGGCGGCATGGGTGTGGTTTACAAGGCTGAGGACACGCGGCTGCATCGGTTCGTCGCCCTCAAGTTCTTGCCGGAGGACGTTGCCCGTGACCCGCAGGCACTCGCCCGTTTTCAACGCGAAGCCCATGCCGCCTCCGCACTGAATCACCCCAATATCTGTACGATTCATGACATCGGCGAGCAGGATGGGCAGGCGTTCATCGCCATGGAATTTCTGGATGGGCTGACGCTGAAGAACCGGATTGCGGGACGGCCGCTGGACACGGCCATAGTGCTGTCCCTCGCCATCGAGATTGCCGACGCGCTCGATGCTGCCCACGCGGAAGGAATCGTCCACCGCGATATAAAACCCGCGAACATTTTTGTGACTAAGCGCGGTCACGCCAAGATTCTGGACTTCGGGCTGGCAAAGATCACACCTGCGGTCAGTTCTTCGAGCAACATCGCAGCGGCTAACACGCAGACGTTAACGATTGACGAGCAGCACCTGACGAGTCCGGGCGCAGCATTAGGCACGGTCGCATACATGTCCCCGGAGCAGGCGCGGGCGAAAGAGTTGGACGCCCGTACTGATCTGTTCTCGTTTGGAGCTGTCCTCTATGAGATGGCCACCGGCCAGTTGCCCTTCCGTGGGGACAGCACGGCAACGATCTTCGATGCGATCCTGAACCGTGCTCCGGTAGCTCCCGTGCGTCTGAATCCCGACCTCCCAGCCGAACTGGAACGCATCATCAACCGGGCGCTGGAGAAAGACCGAAACCTGCGTTACCAGCACGCGGCCGACATGCGTGCCGAGCTGCAACGGCTGAGGCGGGACACGGAGTCGGGGCGCTCGGCGGTCGTGACCACGGAGGCCGAGCCAGGGTCGACGAACCCTGCCGCAGCAGTTTCTTCAGCAGTGACGACGGCCGCAGCAATGGCTCCCTCAATCTCAGTCGCAGCAGCCCAAGCCCGCTCCTTGAAATGGGTCGCAATCGCAGGCGCTGCGGTCGTGGTCGCAGCCCTGGCCGTGGGCGCATACTTCTATTTCCATCGCGCACCCATGCTGACCGAAAAGGACACCATCGTCCTCGCCGACTTCACGAACACGACGGGCGACGCGGTGTTCGACGGCACACTCCGGCAGGGGCTAACCGTGCAGCTCGAACAGTCGCCCTTCCTCAGCCTCCTCTCTGAGCAGCGCATCCAGCAGGCCCTGCGCCTGATGGGCCAGCCGCCCGATGGGCGGCTCACTCCCGAGATTGCCCGCGACCTCTGCCAGCGGACGGAGAGCGCTGCGGTCCTGGACGGCTCGATTGCAAGTCTGGGCAGCCAATATGTATTAGGCCTCAGAGCAGTGAACTGCCGCACGGGTGATTCCCTGGCGCAGGAGCAGGCGACGGCGGACGGCAAAGAACGAGTCCTGAAAGCCCTCGGTGAGGCGGCCGTAAAGCTGCGCAGCAAGCTGGGCGAATCGCTCAACACCGTGCAGAAGTTCGATACGCCGATCGAGCAGGCCACCACGCCCTCGCTCGAAGCCCTCCAGGCCTACAGCATGGGACGCAAGACCTTGGTGGCAAAAGGCGACAACGCCGCCGCCGTCCCCCGCTTCCAGCGGGCCATCCGCCTCGACCCGAATTTCGCCATGGCCTATGCCTCGCTCGGGACGAGCTATGGTAATCTCGGGGAAACCAGCCTGGCAGCGGAGAACACGCGGAAGGCTTACGAGCTGCGCGAGCGGGTGAGCGAGCGGGAGAAGTTCTACATCGAGTCTCACTACTATTCCGTTGTCACCGGCGACCTGGAAAAGGCGCGCCGGGCCTATGAACTCTGGGCGCAGACCTATCCGCGAGACTGGCTGCCGCCGGACAACCTGGGTGGCATCTACAGAATTTTCGGACAATATGACAAACGCCTTGCGGAAAATCGCGAGACCCTCCGCCTCGACCCGGCGAGCGGTTGGAGTTATGCCTACCTCGTCTACCCCTATCTCAATCTGAATCGCCTGGAAGAGGCCCGGGCCACGGCCGAAGAGGCGCAGGCGAAACAGCTCGATTCTCCTCTCCTGCGCATCGGCCTGTACCAGCTTGCCTTCTTGCAGAACGATACGTCAGGGATGGCACAGCAGGTAACTTGGGCGGCGGGGAAGTCGGGAGTGGAAGACGTGCTGCTGGCCCGCGAAGCCGATACAGCCGCCTATTCCGGGCGGCTCGGAGAGGCCCGCGACTTTTCCCGCCGGGCGGTGGCCTCGGCCGAGCGGGCAGAAGAGAAGGAGAAGGCAGCAAGCTATGAAGCCGATGCGGCCCTGCGGGAAGCCCTTTTCGGCAATGCAGCCGCAGGCCGGCAACGAGCTGCGGCGGCGCTCGGGCTTTCGACCGGCCGGGATGTGAAGTATGGAGCGGCGCTGGCGCTGGCCATGGCAGGGGATGCCCCCCGCGCGCAGGCACTGGCAGATGATTTGGCCAAGCACTTTCGGGAGGATACAGTAGTGCAGTTCAACTATCTACCAACGCTTCACGCTCAGCTCGCGCTCAGCCGCAACGATGCTTCGAAGGCCATCGAGGCTCTCCAGTCCGCCGCTCCCTACGAACTGGGAGACCCGACCGAGGCCTTCACCTTCGTGAGCCTCTATCCCGTCTATGTGCGCGGGGAGGCGTATCTCGCCGGGCATCAGGAGACCGGCGCTGCGGCCGAGTTCCGGAAAATCCTCGACCATCGCGGCGTCGTGTTCAACGAACCCATCGGCGCGCTCGCCCACCTGGGCCTGGGTCGTGCCTACGCCATGCGGGGCGACACGGTCAAAGCCAAAACTGCATACGAAGACTTCCTTAAGCTGTGGAAAGACGCCGATCCCGACATCCCCATCCTGAAGCATGCCAAGGCGGAGTACGAGAAGATGAAGTAGTGTCCCGAAGTAGTTGCTGCTGAAACAGGGTTTTGTTAGAGCGTCTTAGAAGCTGTTTTGAACAATCAGAGTTGTCTGTACCCGACCAAACCAAATTACGCGACGTTATTGCCATGCCTCAAGCTGCTGCAGGATGAGTGTGTAACATTCCCAGGCGATGAGTTCTACAGCTTGCCTTTCCAGAATAGTTGCAGGACCGGTTCAGATGGGCAGTTTCACGCCTTCAGCTTCTCGCTTTTGTGACGTGCTTCCCATTCGTCGCGCACATGTTGATAGCGCTGGGCTAGCTCTTCTAGTTCGGCATCGGAGAGATTTTCGATATCGATCATTTCGTTGTGCGCGCCCTGGATGGCTCGAATCACTTCATCTAGCTTTAGGTGCAACGCGCGAGCGTCGCGGTTCTGAGTGTTCTGGATCAGGAACACGATCAGAAACGTGACGATCGTCGTTCCCGTGTTTATGACGAGTTGCCAGGTGTCCGAGTAGTGATACCGCGGGCCTAACGCTCCCCAAAGCACAACTGTGGCCAAGGCTGCGATGAATGACCATGGCGAGCCTACCCATGCGGCAGATTTGCTAGCGGCTTTTCCGAACCAGATGCTGAACACGTCACGTCGCTTACTTTTCATCGAGGCTACCTCATTCAATGCTGCGCTGGGTTAGATGCAAGAATCCAATATTCGGTGACGTTCCCCGTCTTGCCGAATATCAAAGACATACCGGACAGACTGTCGTGCGGAATCGTTGCCATCCCGCATAATGCTGGTTTTTGGCCGTATACTGCTGCGATGCAAGACGCACGCAATCGCGTCTTGCCAGGGTCACGACAAGCCACAACATGACTGTTCCCAAGCCCTCGCGGCTCGTTTATGTCGACTGGATGCGCGGCCTGGCCTGCGTATTGATGTTTCAGACCCACTGCTACGATTCGTGGCTGGGTGGCGACGCGCGCAAGACCAAGTTTTTCATGTGGTCGCAGCTCGGCGGCACCTTGCCTGCTCCGCTGTTTCTCTTTCTCGCAGGAATTTCCTTCGCCCTGGTGATAGACAAACTGCGGCAGAAGGGACTGGTTTCGAACCAGATCGCACTCACCGTCATTCGGCGTGGCTCCGAAATCTTCGCTCTCGGTCTGTTGTTCAGACTACAGGAATTTCTCATTGCCTTCGGCTGGGCGCCCTGGACTGACCTGTTGCGTGTCGATATCCTGAACACCATCGGACTTTCGATGGTGCTGATGGGCATCGCTTGTTGGATGGTCTTGTTGCTGAGCCGCAGTCCGCGAACTCGCCTTCATTTAATCGGAACTGCGGCTGCGATCGCGCTGGTCATTTCTCTGGTCACACCTCCGCTGTGGACCACATGGCGTCCGCGCTGGATGCCATGGCCGCTGGAGTCCTACATCAACGGCGTGCACAATCTCGGCCAGCCGCAACCGTGGCTGTTTCCGATCTTTCCCTGGACGGCATTTGCCTTTCTCGGGCTCGCGATAGGTTTTATTCTCCTGAGCGATTGGAGCCGCGAGCACGAAGCTGGCGGCTTCGCATTAGCTGGCACGGGAGGGCTTGCGCTGATTCTGCTGGCCCGCTGGCTTGATGCGCGGCCGTGGCACGTATATGCCGTGTACGATTTCTGGCACACGAGTCCGAGCTTTTTCCTGATTCGCGCGGGGATCTTGCTCTCGATCCTGCTGGCTGTCTATGCCTGGTGCCGCTGGGGACTAGGTCAATGGGGTTTTAGTCCGATGGCTCAGTTAGGACAGACTTCACTGCTGGTCTACTGGGTGCATATTGAATTCGTGTACGGCCGTTTCTCAATCCTGCCCAAACGAACCGTTGGCATTCGCACCGCATCCTTCGGGCTTCTAGTGATCTTCCTTTCGATGTTGCTGCTCTCGCTCTCGCGCAGCAAGATCAAGTCCAGCCGTCTGGCACGCCAGAGCGCTGTCGAGGGAAAGACGGCAGTCCGCCCGGCAAGATCGTGAATGTAGCCCGTGCAGTAAACCTACAGCCCCATTCTTCAAGGCTGGTCACCCTTTCGTGCTCTCTCGAAGTTCAAAATCGGAAAGTTCCCGAAATGCGTTATGTCCCACCGAGAAAATCATCGTGCTCGCGCAGGCTATTGAAACCTAAAGGGAAATAAATCCACGGACGGCTCGGGTGAAACGGCTCGTGTGGAAGTGTGCTCACGGCCCAGGAACCACGCTGAGGTTACTTTTCGGAAGCAGTATGAAATCTCTCGAGCCATCAACATGCGTGGTTTAAATTACCTGCAAGCGTCGTTACTGCCTCACGTCCTTTGTTGGGGTGGAATCACTCATGTCCAATGCCTCTTTCCAGTTGAAGCCTCCACCGGCATGCGGTATTTCGCGGGGCTTATTCAAGAGGTGGGGGATGCCTTTGCTGCTGGCTGGCACGGCAACTCTCGTCGTGTGGCCCGGGCTGCTGAGGAGCCTGTTTTCAGCCAATTTTCTCCCGCACGGCACCTGCTATTTGTGGAACCGCCCGCTGGTTTGGCTACACCTGACCTCCGACGTACTCATATGGCTTTCATACATCGCCATTTCTTGCACCCTGGTTTATCTGGAGCGACGGATGCGCAAAGATATCCCGTTCCAATGGGTGTACCTAGCCTTTGGCGCGTTTATTGTGGCCTGCGGGTTCACGCATTTGATGGAAGTGATCGTGTTGTGGAAACCGGTGTATTGGTTGTCTGGCAGCGTCAAGGTCGTGACTGCAATTGCCTCGGTAGGCACAGCGATCGCGCTTCCGTCTCTTGTGCCAAAGACCATCGCGATGATCCAGACCGCCAGGGTCTCCGATGAACGAGAGCGCCGCCTTGAGATCGCCTATCGACAACTGGAACTGCGCAACAGCGAGGTCGAACGCGCAGCCCAACTCAAGAGCCGGTTCCTGGCCAGCATGAGCCATGAACTGAGGACGCCGTTGACCGCCATTATCGGGTTCTCTGATCTACTGGCAGAAGGCACAGCCGGCCAGCTCAACGACAAGCAACGTCGCTTCGCCGGCCACATCCGTGAGAACGGCCGGCATCTCCTGCAATTGATTAACGATATTCTGGACATCTCCAAGATCTAGGCGGGCCGTCTGGACCTCAATCTCGAGAATTGTAATGTTGAAGAAGTTCTCCAGGAAACCCTGACCACCATCGATCAACTTGCCGAAAACAAGCAAATCCATGTGGAATGTGCCGCCTTGAGCGCCCAATGGGTTCATGCGGACCGTGTGCGCCTCAAGCAAATGCTCTACAACTTGCTCAGTAATGGGGTGAAGTTCACATCGAGTGGCGGCAAAGTCACGGTGGAATCGGAGTTCGAAGATGAATTCGTGAAGATCTCGGTTACCGATACAGGCGCGGGCATCAGGGAGCAAGATCTGGGGCTCATCTTCGAAGAATTCCGCCAGGCAGGTGGAACCGGGGGAGTGGGCCGCGATGGAACCGGCCTGGGCCTCGCTATCACCCGGCGGCTGGTGCAACAGCATGGGGGAAAAATCTGGGTCACCAGCGAAGTAGACAAGGGCAGTCGCTTCAGCTTTACGCTTCCAGCAGGGCGGGTGGTTTCCGGGGTGAGAGATTCAGTGCTGAGGGCCGCACCTGTAAATCAGAGTGTCACCTCGAACGGTGAGCGGCCTCTCATTCTTGTGGTCGATGATCAAATCGCCGTCTGCGAACTCATCAAGAACTATCTGGAACCAGAGGGCTACGCGATAGAAACCGCCCACTCCAGTATGGAAGCGCTCGAGAAGGCGTGCCGCCTGCATCCCGCCGCGATTACGCTCGATATGCTGATGCCGGGGACTGGCGGCTTCGAAACACTCTGCCGGTTGAAAGACTCACGTGAGACGGCGAATATTCCGGTGGTCGTCGTCTCGGTGGTCCTGCAGGAAAGCATGGGCTTCACTCTGGGTGCGACTGAATACGTGGCCAAGCCGGTGGAGCGAGCTGCTCTACTCGAGGTGCTTCACAAACATGTGTCGCTTCGTCCGGATAGCGCCTGGAATGTGCTGGTGGTGGATGACGATTCAGAAACCCGCAATTTTGTGAGCGAAACCTTGCAGTCCGCCGGGTACAGAACCCGCGCGGTTACGAATGGAAGAGAAGCTCTGGAAGTGTTGTCCGGTCACCAGGTGGATTCACTGATTCTCGATCTCGTGATGCCTGAAATGGACGGTTTCGAAGTCCTGCGCAACATCCGAAGAAGCGCGAGCTTGCGCGATACTCCCGTCTTCGTACTCACCGGCAAAGATCTGTCGGAGACGGAAGTCGCCGTACTGACACAGGAAACGCGTGCCTGGCTGCGTAAGAGCGGCCCTTGGAAAGACGACCTGTTGACGCAGGTACGGCGGGCCGTGGCAACCTAATCGGCAGGCAAATTTTAGGTCCTCGCCTCCTGCTCATCGCATGCTTGCGCTCTCCTCTGTGAACCTCTGTGCCCTCTGTGGTTGTTGTTTCTTGACCACAGAGGGCACAGAGGAGCACAGAGGATGCGCCACGTACACCAGCAGGATTGAGGCACTTATTGCAAGATGAGCAAAATTCTAGTTCCAGAAGACAACACCGCGAACCTGGAACTGATTCGCGAAATTCTCCAACTGCACGGTTTTGGCCTGTTCCACCAGGCTGATAGCCTGCTCGCCATTGGAGGCCTCCAGAACCTGGTGGCAGTGCAACCGGGCGGGCCTAGCCCTATTTGGCAGGAGCAGGCTGCGGCTTGGCACTTGGCGTGGGAAAATTCACCTTCGGCACCTGACGGGACGCTTCCGAGGCAGCGAAGTAAGCACTATTGGGCTTGAAACCTGCCCAATTTGCGAAAATATTGTGTGGGAACTGTTGGACGTACGTGTTGTAGTCCTGCAGCGTGTCGTTATAGCGCTTGCGCTCCACGGCAATCCGGTTCTCGGTGCCGGCGAGCTCATCCTGCAGTCGCATGAAATTCTCGTTCGACTTCAGTTGCGGGTAATTCTCTACGATCAGTAAAAGGCGGCCCAGAGCGCCGTCAAGTTGTTGGTTGGCGGCGATCTTTTCCGCGGGCGTCCCGGCGGAAAGCAGCGCCGAGCGCGCCTTGGCAATGTCGCCGAAGACGGTCTGCTCCTGCTGCGCGTAACCCTTCACGGTTTCGACCAGATTGGGAATCAGGTCGGCTCGGCGCTGCAGCACGATGTCCACTTGCGACCAAGCGGCTTTGACCGCTTCGTTCTTGCTGACCAGCGTGTTGCGCACGCTCACGTACTGTCCGAAAAAGAACAACGCGATCAGTACCAACACTACGAATACGATCAGTGCTTTGCTCATGGCTTTCTCCTGAACACAAAATCGACCGCTCAGTTACGAGCCCCGCGGGTCCGACGAGTCCAGCATCCTGTCCACAGCTGCAGTCACCTGCTCTATGCTGGAAAGATAGCGCGTGGCTATGTCTTCAATATCAAGCTTTTTCACATCGGTCTTATGCTCGCGGACATCCAGCAACTGGTAAAAGGCTGAGGGATCGAAACCGACATGAGCCGCAATTGCCGAGATAGTCTCGCGCTTTGAGGCCGGCATGGGTCCTCCTGTCGCACTCAGCGCATGACGGAAGAGAGTGGAGAATGCAGATACAGAGTGCAGCAGCAAGTGGCGCATTTTGCGCTGATCGTGCGCGGCCAGGAGCAGGGCCTGGCGCAGCAGGATCAGCTTCTCTCGCAATTCGTATTCGACTTGCGTACGGTGCAGGTGCATGGGAATTTGCAGCTCTGTGATTACAGCATCCCCGAAAAGCACACGATGTTGCGCCTTAATATCAGTAAATTCCATGGAGAAGACATCGGCAGAGCGCTCCAATTCCTCGCGTGTCATGAACAGAGGCGCAGGCTGCTTCTGTTTGTTCCACCATTCAACTGCCGGAGCAACCGCCTCAAGCATCGGGAACGAGGTACCGCGCAGAATGCAGAGCAAGTTTATATCGGAGAACTCAGGATCGAATTCGCCTGACACCGCTGAGCCGTAGAGGATCACACTCTGCAGGTTTGGACCCGCTGCTGCGCGTAATCGGCTTACAAACTCGTCGATCTTCTTTTCTGGAACCTTCGTTTCTGTAATCTTGTTTTGTGGAACCATTGTTCCCTCGCTTGCTGAAGCTACCACCCCCCGCTCGCGCCGCCACCACCGGAGCTGCCTCCGCCGAATCCTCCAAATCCGCCACCCCCACCGAATCCTCCACCACCGCCCCAACCCCCACCGCCCGAACCTCGTCCCCAACCACCACCAAACAGTAACCACCAGAACAAAAGCCGCCGCAGAGGAGTGAAGAGAACGATCAGGATAACAATGATAGCTAGGATGATCGTGCTGCCCGAGACGCGCGGCTGCGGCTGTTCTTGGTAACTGGTCGGCGCGGTTGGCTGTTCTGTAGTGATCTGGACTCCGGCATCGTTCGCGATCACTTCCGCAATGCGTGTCGTAAGTAGGAGCAGAGCTCCGCCGTAATTGCCATTGCGCAGTTGGGGAACCGCCTCGCGCCCGAAGCCGCCGACTTTTCCATCTGGCAGTATCGGCTCTAGTCCGTAGGCCACTTCGGTGCGATATTTGCGATCCTGCACCGCAAGCAGGATCAGAACACCTCGGTTCGTGGACTTGCTGCCGATTCCCCACTTCTTAAACAGGCGGCAGATGCTGTCGATTCGCGCAATCGTGTTCTGGTCTATGACGTGAGCGAAGTCGTTAACGTAATCAGTGGGATGCAACTGCGACACGGGTTCGGGCTGCGCGCCGCGAACGAGCGTGAGTGCAGTAACGATCAGACAAAATTTGACACCCCACTTCATCGCGGGAAATTGTACAAGAGGGATAACGGTTCGCTCTGCAATTCGACGGAGTCCTCGACCGTGAAGATTGGGGTCGAGCGCGGAAGCGTAGTGCTAGAGAAAAACCCCGAAGAATCGTTCAGAACTGCCGGAGGAATTCGACAACCTGGCGCTCGGCCCAGTGCCCGTCGTAACCGTCGGGCGCGGCAAGGAAGGAACAATGTCCGCCGTCTTCTGTTTCGACGAAAGTAATATTGGGGTTTGCGAGAATCTTCTTTCGCGTCTCGGGCAGGATGCGAATGAAGGGATCATTCGCGGCGTGCAGGATTAATGTTGGCACCGCAATTCGGTCCACCACGTTGGAAGCCGCCGCACGCGCGTAGTAGTCCACAGCATCCGCGAAGCCACAATAATAGGCGGTAATCTTGTCATCAAAGTCCCGCAGACTGGTCAGGCCGCGCAACCGTGAGATGTCGAAGTAGTGGGGAAACAGCTTCGCCTTGGCTCGCAACCGGCGCCGGAGCTGCCACAGGAAGTAGTACTCGTAGAGGCGGTTGCTCCTTATGTGAACCGCGTCGGAGGACGCGGCAAGATCCACGGCTGGGCAGACGGCCACGATAGCCCGCAATTGCGGCGGAGCCTTCTTTCCCCATTCGCCCGCGAGCTTGAGTACCAAATTTCCGCCCATCGAAAATCCGACTAGCGCGAGCCGCGAGATCCTCTCCCGCTCGATCAATTCGCGCGCTACGGCCGCGCCATCCGTCGAAAGCCCAGAGTGGTAGAGAGTGGGGGCCAGGCCGTCGGTTCCACCGCAGTTGCGTTGGTTCATGCGCACGACGTTCATGTTCGCCGCAAAACCCTTGTCCGCAATACCCAGCATGTATTGTGATTCGCTGGAGCCTTCGAGGCCGTGGACCACGAGCACGGTGAGCGCGTTTTCGCGGTCCTTCTGCCAATGGCAACGACAGAGGACTTTAGTTCCAGGTTCGACTTCGATCAGGCGTTCTTCGGCGGTTGGCAGAGAGATCTTGCGCGAAAGGAAAAAGGCTGCTAGCGTCTGCCGATGCCCTCCACGCAAGCCTCGCCGCGGATGAAAACCCGGCTGGCTGATGTTTGATTGCATACGGTACACCCAGTGATTTTAAATAGAACAGCGGCTGACCGCTTTGTCGACCTTAGCCGCGGGCGAGGATGCCCCCGCCACACGAGGAGTTATAACATGCCGATCTATGAGTTCATCTGTAAGAATTGCAAGCACGAGTTCGAGGCCCTGGTTTATGGCAACGAGAAAGCAGAGTGTCCCAAGTGCCACAGCAAGAAACTCGAGCCCCGGCTCTCGCTGTTCGCGGTTTCGGCGAAGGGTTCATCGACCAATACCAGTTCGCCTGAAGCGTGCGGCACGTGCGGCGATCCGCGCGGTGCCGGCGCGTGCTCAATGCCCGATTTTGACTAGAGCAGGTGCTCCACTCGAACCAGAGTCTTTTCCGTCCCACGCGTTGTTCTTATACAAACTGCATTGCCTGCCCGCATGGGTCGTCGGGAATGAGATAAGCTGTCTCGCTGCGGCGGGTCACGCACAATTGGCCGCTCCATAGGAGACAAGCTGAAAAGGGCTCTCGCCAATGACTCTTTAGAAAGCCAAAGCAGCGGTGACTTTGGACACCAGTATCGGGTAACTGCTGTTACTTTGCTGCCCCCATAAACTCGAATACGATCTCGCTAGAGATTTTTCAAGCAGTAGCCGCAATTATGGATCAACGTCGCAAGTCGCGAGTGGACGCCATGCTGCCGGTGCGCATCTGGGGAGTGGATAGCTATTCTCGCCCCTTCATGCAACTGGCCCGGGTCAAAAACATCAGCAGCGTCGGCGCTGTAGTGCAGGGCGTAGGTCCACGGATCAAGCCTGGGGAAATCGTGGATGTGCAGTACGAGGGAAACAAGGCCCAATTTCGTGTTGTGTGGACGGGCAACATGGGCACGCAACTGCAGGGGGAAATCGGCATAGAGAAGCTGCCCACCGAACCATGCATCTGGGGCGTCAACCTGCATCGCTGCTTACAGTTCGTGGGAAACGGGTGATCGGCCGACGGCTTCCGGTCGCAGGTCGCGATTGTTCAGACTAATTCGCTGGTCTCAGGTTGCACGCCAATGCCTCAGGCACAAGATTCCCCGCATAGGAACCTGCACTTGATTTGATCTCCGCACTCACCGTCTGCGGCTGAGTGCTCCATTTATTTCTTTCCCTATTTCCTTTTCCCCCTGCCTGCGTTACCTGCGAGTAGGCTCGGCCTGACCTGCAGGTGCGCGCGGTGTTAGCATGGATGAGTTGCTGGGTAGCGGAATGAAAGGGACGCTCGACCCTGAATAGAGAGATCAATTCCTACGCCGGCCGCAAACTCTAAAGCTCCATGCACGTAAAGATTCTGGGGTCCGCAGCGGGAGGAGGATTTCCGCAGTGGAATTGCGGCTGTGAGAACTGTAGTTCCTTGCGCGCTGGAAAGTTTCACGGCAAAGCGCGGACACAGACGCAGGTTGCCGTAAGCCATCAAGGCGGCTCATGGTTCCTGCTGGGCGCGTCTCCTGATCTTCGCACGCAGATCGAAGCGACTCCCGAACTGCATCCGCGTGATGGGGGCCGCCAGTCTCCCATTGCCGGTGTAGTGCTGGCGAGCGCTGATCTCGATCACGTGCTCGGACTTCTCTTGTTGCGAGAGTTGCAACCGCTGCGCATTTACGCGTCCGCTTCGATCCTGCGAATCTTGCGTGAAGAAAACAGCATGTTTCGTATGCTGAATCGTGCGCCCAATCAGGCAGTGTGGTCGGAGATTAGGCCCCGACAAAAATTCCCGCTACTTTCCGCCGAAGGCGTGGATTCGGGTTTGCGCTGCGAGTCGCTGATATTGGGATCACATTATCCAGCATACATTGCACAGGAACGCACTAGTTTCTCACCATCCGAGGCACTACTGGGGTTGATTCTGGAATCGGACTCGGGTGGACGGCTAGCTTTCATGCCCGCAGTTCCGCGATTGGACGATGCGCTTTTGGAACAGCTAGAATCCACAGATGCGCTGCTTTTCGATGGCACCTTTTGGAGCGATGACGAGTTGATCCGGGTACAAGGCGGCGGACAGACGGCACGGGAAATGGGGCATGTCCCTGTTTCTTCCCAGGACGGAAGCTTGAGCAGCCTGGCTGCGCTGCGGCGCCCTCGCAAGATTTTTTTGCACGTTAATAATACCAATCCCATACTCAACGAGACCGGGCCAGAATTTCGCGCTGTCCGCGAGGCGGGTTGGGAGGTGGCAGAAGACGGATGGCAATTCGAACTGTAGACCCTGCTGCTGAGGACCAGTTGTTTTCAGTAGAGGAATTGCGGGCGCGGCTGTGGGAAGTCGGCGAAGAGCGCTATCATCACCGCCATCCGTTCCACGAATTGATGCATGAAGGGCGCCTGGTTCGCGGTCAACTGCAGGCATGGGCGCTGAACCGCTACTATTACCAGAGCCGCATCCCGATCAAAGATGCAATCATTCTTTCGCGCAGCGAAGATCCGGCATTCCGGCGTGTCTGGCTCAAGCGCGTGCTGGATCACGACGGCGATGCCACGACCGATGGCGGGATCAAGCGATGGTTGAAACTGGCCGTGGCCACGGGACTGGACGCGGATCGAGTGGCGCGTAGAGAAGAAGTGCTACCGGCCACGCGCTACGCGGTGAATGAGTATCTAAACCTGGTGAAGAATCGCACGTTGCTCGAAGCCGTGGCCTCATCGCTGACGGAATTGTTTTCCCGTGATTTGATTTCGTTGCGCATGGAGCGCCTGCGAGAGCATTATCCGTGGCTCTCGGGTGGACTGGATTATTTCGAGGAACGGCTTCATCAGGCTCCGGAGGACGCGCAGTTTGCTTTCAACTATGTATTTCAGCACGCGCACACACGCAGCGAACAGGAACTTGTGATCCAAGCGCTGCGTGATAAGTGCGACATCCTGTGGGCGCAGCTCGATGCACTCTACTTCGCTTACGTGCAGCCGGGCTGGCCTCCGCCGGGCGCGTTCCAAGTCGAGGCAGCTTAGCCGTGCCACGCCCGGTAGATGCCAGCCAGCCGCGCCTCGCTGCGGGGTGTCGTTGGGGAGGGGGTGACGAAGGGAAGATGATTCTGTTTCCCGAGGGCGCGATCCGGGTGCAGGGAACGGGAAGAAAAATCCTCGAACGCTGCGACGGACAAAATACGTTTCGCGAGATCGTGCAGGAGTTGCAAGCACATTACACGGCTTCCGAACCGGCGCAGATCCGCGACGATGTGGCCACGTTTCTCGAACAACTGCAGCAGAAACGGATTGTGGATTTTTGATGTTGCCGAACCCACTCGCAATTATTGCGGAAATCACACACCGTTGCCCGTTGCACTGCGTTTACTGCTCGAATCCACTGCAAATGGCAGGCGCGAATTCTGAGCTTTCCACCGAAATTTGGTTGCAGGTCTTCCGCGAAGCTGGAGAACTCGGGGTGCTCCACCTACACCTCACCGGGGGCGAGCCCCTGGCGCGCGCAGATCTCGGCGAACTTATCGCCGGAGCGCATTCGGCAAATCTTTATACCAACCTGATCACTTCCGGCATCGGTCTGTCTGAATCAAGGCTGGCGGCGCTGGTCGATGCTGGGCTCGACCACATTCAACTCAGCTTCCAAGATTCGCGAGAAGACGCGGCCAACTGGATCGCCGGCGCGCGGGCCCATGCCCATAAAGTGGAGCTGGCGAGGGCCATCCGCAAGCATCGGGTTGCATTTACCGTGAATCTGGTAGTGCACCGGCAGAACCTCGATCATCTCGAGCAAATGATTTCGTTCATCGAACAACTCCAGCCTGACCGCATGGAGATTGCTCACGCACAATATTATGGCTGGGCTCTCCAGAATCGCGCTGCGTTGATTCCGACCCGAGAACAACTCGATAAAGCGCTAACAATCGTAGCTGTGGCCGAAACACGGCTGGCAGGCAAGATTCGAATTGACTCCGTCGTTCCCGATTACTATGCCCGATATCCAAAAGCGTGTATGGGCGGTTGGGGCCGCCGCTTGATGCTGATTGATCCGCCTGGCAACGCGCTTCCCTGTCATGCTGCCGGAGTGATCCCGGGCCTCGAGTTCGACAACGTGCGCGATCAATCTCTGGGATGGATCTGGCGGGAGTCGGCGGCGTTCCGTCGTTTTCGCGGCGAAGAATGGATGCCGGAGCCCTGCCGCAGTTGCGAACGCCGCACTGAAGATTTTGGTGGCTGCCGCTGCCAGGCTTTTCTGCTCACAGGCGACGCGATGGCAACCGATCCTGCCTGTTCACTCGCTCCCGCACATCGGATCGTCGAGGCAGCGGTGCTCGAGGCAAATTTGGGGGAAAGGACTTCCCGCAAGCCTGAGATCCCAGAGCCTGTCAGTGCTTCTTCGCTGCGACAACTCCAACAGCAGACGGCTGGATTCTGGTCGTACCGGATGAATCCAGAATAGATTCTCTGATCTGCGGAACTTGAACGTCTTCAGCTGAAACCGATTGTTTGGACTTCTGACAGTCACCTAAGACAGTCGTTGATGCGGTCACGC